>Ga0209641_10003171_pt1 | contig 13840 bp, 15 predicted proteins | sample RifCSP16_1_FD_184022 | JGI IMG/M metagenome (GOLD analysis project Ga0209641, IMG submission 184022) | Soil microbial communities from Rifle, Colorado - Rifle CSP2_sed 16_1 (SPAdes) (version 2) | ecosystem: Environmental > Terrestrial > Deep subsurface > Rock core/Sediment | place: Rifle...
GAGGAGGTCAAAGCCACGATCCGCGAGGCGCTGGCGAGACGGGAATCCGCGACGCCGGTGGACCGGGAGCTCCTGGGCTCGCTCGTGAAGGGCGCGGTCCGCCGCTTCATCAACCAGCGATTTCAGCGAAAGCCCGTGGTGCTCCCTGTAATCATGGAGGTCTGATGGCGGGGAAGAACAAGGCAGCGGGAAGGTGGCAGCGCGAGGTCAAGGGCATCCTGGCCCTGGCGCTGGCCGGCTTCGGCGTGTTCGCCCTGGCCATCTTCAAGCCAAGCCTCCGTCTCGCGGATCAGGCGAGCCCCGTCGGCCCGCTCGGGGTCTGGCTCGCGTGGGCCGTCTTCTGGGCCTTCGGCTATGGGGGCTACCTCGTTCCCCTCGGGCTGGCCTTCTACGGCGTCAGCGCGTTCCTCCATCGACGGCTGGCCGTCGGCTGGCCGGTCCTGGCCGGCTTCGGATGTCTCCTCGTGGCTTTCACCGGGCTCCTGGCCCGCGCCTCGACCGCGCTGGTCTACAAGGGAGGCGTCTTCGGCTGGGGCGTGCTCGAATTGCTCCGCCGCTCGGTGGGCGAGGTCGGCGCGCTCCTGGTGCTCCTGGCCGCCGTCCCGATCGGGGTTCTCTTCCTCACGCAGGAGTCCTACACGGGTCTCCTCCGTACCATCGGCCGCCGCAAGGCGGTCCCGAGGGCCCAGTCGCCCCAGGCCGAGCTGCCCCTGGTCACGTCGCTCTCCGTCGTGGAGGCGGAGGCTGCCGCGGAGCCCGTCCCGCCTCCGCCTCCGATCGTCGTGGGGCAGGCGAAGGCCAAGTCGGGGCTCATGGAGAAAGGCCTGGCGTGGCAGGAGACCTTCGACTTCGGCAAGGGGGGCCGGCCGGCGTTTCAGCTGCCGCCGATCGGGCTCCTCAGGGCGCCCCCCGCCTCGGAGCTCCGCCAGACGCGCGAGGAGCTCCAGGCCAACGCCGACATCCTCCGGAAGAAGCTCCAGGACTTCGGCGTCGAGGGGCGCATCGTCCAGGTGAACCCGGGCCCCGTCATCACCTCGTACGAGTTCGAGCCCGCGCCCGGAATCAAGGTCAGCCAGGTCGTGAACCTGGCCGACGACCTGGCTCTCTCGATGAAGGCGGCGTCCGTCCGCATCGTCGGGCCGATTCCGGGGCGGGGGACGGTGGCGGTGGAGGTGCCCAACCCCGAGATCGCCAGCGTCTATCTCAGGGAGATCCTCGTCTCCCAGGAGTTCGTCCAGTCGAAGGGGAAGATGCCGCTGGCCCTCGGCAAGGACGTGATCGGCACGCCCTACGTCGCCGATCTCGCGGCCATGCCCCACCTCCTGATCGCTGGCGCCACGGGCAGCGGCAAGAGCGTGGGGCTGAACTCGATGATCTGCTCGATCCTCTACAAGGCCACCCCGGCCGAGGTGCGCTTCCTGATGATCGATCCCAAGCGCCTGGAGCTCGGGATCTACGAGGGGATCCCGCACCTGATGGCGCCGGTGGTCACGGACGCCCGCGAGGCCTCGGCGCGCCTCAAGTGGATCGTGGGGAAGATGGACGAGCGCTACCGGCTGCTTGCGGAGAAGCACGTTCGGAACATCGAGGGCTACAATCGCGGGGTCGAGGCTGGGGCGCGCCTGCCGTACTGGGTGGTGATCGTGGACGAGTTGGCCGACCTCATGATGGCCTCGGCCGGGGAGGTCCAGAACTCACTGGTGCGCCTCGCCCAGGTAGCGCGCGCCGTCGGCATCCACCTGATCATCGCGACCCAGCGCCCCTCGGTGGACGTCATCACCGGGCTCATCAAGGCCAACTTCCCCGCGCGGATCGCCTTCCAGGTGGCCTCCAAGGTGGACTCGCGCACGATCCTCGACGGCAACGGCGCCGAGACGCTCCTCGGGCGCGGCGACATGCTCTTCGTCCCGCCGGGGACCTCGCGCCCCGTCCGCGTCCACGGGTCGTTGGTGGCCGAAGAGGAGACCAAAGCCGTCTGCGATTTCCTGCGGAAGCAGGGGGCTGCCGCATACGAAGAGTTCGTGCCGGCCAGCGAAGAGGCCGCGGGCGGGGCCGCCGCCGTCGCGGAGCGCGACGAGCTCTACTGGGATGCTGTCCAGCTCGTGATCTCGCAACGCCAAGCGTCCATTTCATTCCTTCAGAGGCGGCTCAGGCTCGGCTACCCCAAGGCCGCCCGCTTCGTCGACATGATGGAGCAGGACCGCATCATCGGCCCCGGCGACGGGGCCAAACCCCGGGAGGTCCTGGTCGGCCCCGACTTCCTGGCCAAGCGGGCCCGGTGATCCATGCCTCGCCTCGCCGGCATCGCGCTGGCTCTCGTCCTCGCGCTCCTTCCGGCCTCCTTGGGGGCCCAGTCCCTCGAGGACGTGGTGGTGGGGGTGGAGGGCGCCTACGCCCGGCTCGCCGATCTCCGGGCCGACTTCACCCAGCAGGCGTTCAACAAGAGCCTGGGCCAGACCATCAAGGCCGAGGGGACCGTGTACCTGAAACGGCCCGGGAAGATGCGCTGGGAGTACCGCGCGCCCGCGCCGCAGCAGATCGTCTCAGACGGCCGGTCGCTCTGGGTGTACACGCCGGAGCTGAACCAGGTGAATGTGGGCGAGGCGCCGCGCGCCCTGGCGGGGCCGGCGGGAAGTTTTCTCGCGGGCCTGGGCAAGGTGAGCGAGGAGTTCACGGTGCGCTTCCTGAACCCAGCCAACAAGGCCGACGAGGCCGGCAATCTCGTCCTCGACCTCACCCCCAGGCGCCCGACGCCGGTGCTCACGCGCCTGATTCTCTCGGTGGATCCCCGGGAGTTCCTGGCGCGCAAGGCGGTCCTCTACGACCAGTTCGACAACACCGTCACGATGGTTTTTACGCGGACCATGGTCAACGCCGGCCTGCAGGACCGGCTTTTCACCTTCACCCCCCCGAAGGGGGTGGCCGTGGTCCCGCTCGAGCCCCTGAGGTAGGCCCCATGGCGCAGGAGAACTCGTTCGACATCGCCTGCAAGCTGGACATGCAGGAGGTCGCCAACGCGCTCGACCAGACTCGGCGGGAGATCGCGACGCGCTACGACCTCAAGGGCTCGAAGTGCGAGGTGGCGCTGGAGAAGACCGACCTCACGGTGCTGGCGCCCGACGAGATGAAGCTCAAGGCGGTGCTGGACATCCTCCAGTCCAAGCTCCACCGCCGGGGCGTGCCGCTGAAGGCGCTCTCCTACGGCAAGGCGGAGCAGGCCGCGGGCGGTGTGCTCCGCCAGAAGATCGCCCTCCAGCAGGGGATTCCGATCGAGAAGGCGCGCGAGATCGTGAAGCTGATCAAGGACACGAAGCTCAAGGTCCAGGCGGCGATCCAGGAGGACCAGGTGCGGGTGTCGGGCAAGAACCGGGACGACCTCCAGGCCGTCATCGCCCTGCTCCGCGACAAGGACCTCGGCATCGCCATCCAGTTCATCAACTACCGCTCCACCTGAATGTAGAACGAGCCCGTCGCCAGCGCGACGAGCCGATCCTGGTCATCGTAGACCCTGCCCTCGAGCACGCCGATCCGCCTGGTTCGCTCGACCACCCGGGCCTCGGCTCGGAGTGCGCCGCCCGCGACCGGGGCGAGGTAGTTGATCTTGATCTCCAGCGTGGCGCATCGCTCTCCGGCAGCGAGCCGCCGGGCCAATTCGGCGCCCATGGCGTAATCCGCGAGGCTGTAGACGACGCCGCCGTGCACCAGGCCGTAGGGGTTCATGTGGTCGCGGCGCACGGTGAGAAGGAACTGCCAGCCGCCCTTGCCCGTCCGCTTCCGCCGGACTCCGAGGAGACGGCCGAGCGGCCCCATCCCCCAGTCTTTCCGCTTCTTGTTCACGCTGCCGTGAGGATAGCACGGAGTCACCCTCTCACCCTGCCCCACCCGATGCCCCTCATCTCTTCTCCTCTCCCCCTCCCCCTGCCCTCTCCCCCTCGGGGGGGAGAGGATGAAGGAGAGGGGGATGGTATAATGGCGCCCTGCCATGAAGGTGCATCTGACGACGCTGGGCTGCCCCAAGAACCAGGTGGATTCCGAGCTCATGCTCGGCATGCTCGCCCGCGCGGGCGTCGAGGTCGCCGCGACGCCGGCGGAGGCGGACTGCCTGGTCGTCAACACCTGCGCCTTCATTGACCGCGCCCGCGAAGAATCGGTCAACACGATCCTGGAGCTGGCCCAGCGGAAGGAGCGCGGGCACTCCCGGTCCCTGATCGTCACGGGGTGCCTGTCGCAGCGCTACGGCCGGGAGCTCCTGGCGGAGCTGCCCGAGGTAGACGCGATCCTCGGCACGGGCGAGCTCGAGCGCATCGTAGAGCTGGTCGCCCAGGTGCGAGGGCGCAAAGACTGGGTGGAGGGCGCGCCGCCCGGCTATCTGTACGACGCCGCCACGCCGCGCCTCCTGACCTCCCGCGCCCCGTACGCCTACGTGAAGATCGCCGAAGGGTGCGACATGGGGTGCGCCTTCTGCGCGATTCCTCAGTTCCGCGGCCAGCACCGGAGCCGGCCGCTCCGCGACATCGTCGCCGAGGTCGATGGCCTGGCGGCGCGGGGAATCCAGGAGGCGATTCTGGTCTCCCAGGACACGCTCGCCTACGGCAAGGACCTTCCCGGCAACGGCGACATCGGCGACCTGCTCCTGGCGCTCTCCGACACGGCCGTCCCGTGGATCCGCCCCATGTATCTTCACCCGGCCCACGTCAACGACCGGCTCCTCGCCAAGTGGCAACGGGCGCGCGTGCTCCCGTACCTCGACATGCCGATCCAGCACGGCGACGACGAGATCCTGCGCCGGATGCGGCGCGGCGTCACGGCGTGCCGGATGAAGGAGATCTTCGAGGCGTTCCGCGCTGCCGTCCCTGGAGTGACCCTCAGAACGACAGTGCTCGTCGGCTTTCCGGGGGAGAGCGAGGCCCACTTCCAGAATCTGCTCGACTTCATCGAGGACGTCCGCTTCGACCGCCTCGGCGTCTTCACCTACTCGTTGGAGGACGGGACGCCGGCGGCGACAATGGCCGACCAGGTGCCGCCCGAGGTGATGGCCGAGCGGGCGCGGATCGTTCAGGACGCCCAGGACCGCATCGTCTGGGAGCGCCAGAAGAGTTTGTACGGGACCGTTCAGACCGTCCTGGTGGACGGCCCGAGCGAGGATCCCGCGTTCCCGTGGGAGGGGCGAATGGCGGGGCAGGCGCCCGAGATCGATGGGGTCGTGTACCTGTGCGACCGCTCGCTCACCCCCGGGCGCTTCGCCCGGGTCCGCATCGTCGAGGTTGAGGGATACGAGCTCGTGGGCGAGTCGGCTGACTGACCGTCTCGCCTTCGCGATCGCCACGGCGGGCGGCGCGGGACTGGCACCGGTCGCTCCCGGGACGGCGGGAAGCCTCTTCGCCGCCTTTCTCCTCTGGCTCATCCCGTTTTCGACCTTCTCTCTGGGTGTTACCCTGGTTGGTGTCATCTTCGCCGGCATCTGGGCGGGGGGTCGGATCGAACGCCTCTCTGGCCGAAAGGACCCCGGGTTGATCGTGATCGACGAGGTCGCGGGGATGATGCTCTCCGTGATCGTCCTGCCCAGGACGGTGGGGGTCCTGATCGTGGCCTTCTTCTGCTTCAGGGTCCTCGACATCGTCAAGCCGTTCCCGGCGCGGCAGAGCCAGGTGCTCGTCGGAGGCCTCGGGGTCATGGTGGACGACCTGATCGCGGGGGGCTATACGCTCTTCCTTCTCGCCGCCAGCCGCGTCATGTTCGGGTGGCCCCAGTGAGCCCACGCAAGCTCTTGATCGTTGCCCTCGGCCTCGGAATCCTCGCCGCCCCGCTCGCCGCACACGGGCAGCCGCCGGCGAAGATCCCCCGGATCGGGTATCTGGTCTTGGCGCCGCTGACCGACCCGCCTTCGCCTGAACGTGCGGCATTCCTGGAAGGCCTCCGCGAGCTCGGCTACGTCGAGGGCAAGACCGTTGCGATCGAGTACCGGTCGGCGGCGTGGAACGCGGAGCTGCTTCCCGACCTCGCCGAGGAACTCGTGCGCCTCAAGGTTGACGTCATCGTAACGGGTGGTGGCGGCGCGCTCCCCGACGCCGCCCGGCAAGCCACCAAGACGATCCCCATCGTGGTGGCCGCCAGTGCGGATCCCGTGGGCATTGGCCTCGTCGCGAGCCTCGCGCGACCCGGGGGAAACATCACCGGGACATCCCTCATGGCTCCCGAGCTGGGTTCGAAGCGGCTGGAGTTGCTTAAGGAGGCCGTGCCCCGGACCTCCCGCGTGGCCGTCCTCTGGCATCCCAGGGGAGCGGGAAGGCTCGAATGGCAACAGACGGAGGCAGCGGCGCGCAGGCTTGGGGTCGCGCTCCAATCATACGAGGTCCGAAATGCCGACGACCTGGCCCGGACACTCGAGGGGATGTCCAGGCAGCGCCCCGACGCGGTCATCATGTTCTTCGATCCCCTGACGTCGGGATACCGAGTGATCATCTCGGACTTCGCGCTGAAGAACCGGCTGCCGACGATCTTCGGCGCGAGGGAGTTTGCCGCGGCCGGGGGGCTCATGTCCTACGGGCCCAACATTCCGGAGTTGTTTCGCCGGGCGGCGGTGTACGTAGACAAGATCCTGAAGGGCGCCAAGCCCCGGGACCTGCCCATCGAGCAACCGACGAAGTTCGAGCTGATCGTCAATCTGAAGACCGCCAAGGCGCTGGGGCTCACGATCCCCCCGTCCGTCCTGATCCGCGCCGACCAGGTGGTCCAGTGATGAAGCGAAGCGTCCTGGCCGTCCTGGCGGTGCTGGCCGCGGTCACGGCGCTCAACCCTCCGGACGCCCTCGCCCAGCAGGTCAAGCGGCCGTACCGGATCGGAGCGGTGCACCCGGCGTTTGCTCCGAATCACCCGGCCGTGGAAGGCCTCAAGGCCGGGCTCAAGGAGCTGGGTCTCGAGGAAGGGCGGGAGGTGACCTTCGACATCCGCTTCACCGAGGGGAAGATCGAGGTCATGCCCACGGTCGTGGCGGACCTGATTAAGGCTGGAGTGGATCTGATCTTCACGCCGGGCGAGGCGGCCGCGCGCGCGGCCAGGGGCGCCACCCAGAAAATTCCCATCGTCTTCACTGTGGTGGGCGACCCCGTGTCGGCGGGCCTCGTCGCGGAGGTAGCGCGCCCGGGAGGGAACCTCACCGGGGTATCGAGCCTGGCGACCGACCTCACGCCCAAACGGGTCGAGGTCCTGAAAGCGCTCGCTCCGGGCCTCCGCCGGGTCTGGGCCATCTACTATGCCGGCGACCCGTCGGCGCTCGCGGCCGTCCGGAAGGCCCAGGAGGCCGCGCCGCTCCTGAAGGTCGAGCTGGTCGCGCGGCCGGTGAGCACGGCTGAGGAGCTGGCTCGCGCGCTCAAGTCTCTCCGGCCGGGCGACGGGCTCCTGGCGCCGGGCTCCCCGGTGCTGGACATCCCGGGGCAGATCGCCGAGCTCTCGACCCGGGTCCCGTCCGTGTTCCCGGCCGCGTTCTGGGTCCGCCGCGGCATCCTCGTGTCGTACGGCTCCGACTACTTTGCCGAGGGCCGCCAGGCGGCCCGGCTCGTGGCGAAGATCCTGCGAGGCGCCCGGCCCCAGGACCTGCCCGTGGAAGGCTCCAACACGATCGAGCTGGCGATCAACGTCAAGACCGCGAAGGCCCTCAGCCTCGCGATCCCCCAGACGCTGCTCCTCCGCGCCAACCATTTGATTGAATGAGTGGCGTCCTGATCCTGAGCGTGAGCGCGGGACAGCTCGCCGGCCCGAGCGACGAGGCGGGCCAGCAGGTCGCCCAGGCGCTCTTGGCCCACGGGCTCCCCGTGGCCTCGCGCCAGGTCGTGGACGAGGACGAGCCCGCGGTGGAGGCGGCGCTGCGCGCGGGTGTCGGCGCCTACGGGCTGATCGTGATTCTGGGCGGCGGGGGAGGCTCGGCGGGCGAGATCGTCCGCCGGGTGCTGGCCCGCGTCACCGGCGCGCGGCTCATTCTGAACGAACGGCTCCTGGCGACGCTGGAGGCCGTCCACGCCCGCCGGGAGCGCCCGATGCCGCGCCGGGAGGAGCGGCTGGCGCTCCTCCCTCAGGGCGCGGTCCTCTGGTCGATGGAGCGCGGGGAGCCCGGATGGGTCCTGGAGACCGAGCGCTCGGCCGTCGTCGTGCTTCCGGCGGCCTCCCCCGCGCTCGCCGACCTGCTGTCCCATCACCTCCTGCCGTACGCCCACGAGCGTCTGGGCCGGGAGGGAGTCCTGGTGCGGACGCTCAAGACCGCCGGGCTCGCGCCGTCGGACGTCGAAGAGCGCATCGGTCCGTGGCTCGGCGCCGAGGGGGAGGTGGCGGTGAGCTGCGTGCCCGTGGACGGGGAGGTCTGGGTGCGGCTCTCCGCGCGGGCGGCTTCGTTTCCCCTCGCAGAGGCGGCGCTCAGAGAGGTGGAGGCCCCGGTGGTGGAGGCGCTCGGGGGCGACTGTTACGGGCGGGATCAGGAGACGCTCGAGGGCGTGGTCGGAAAACTGCTCGTCGAGCGACGCCTGACGCTCTCGGTGGCGGAGTCGTGCACCGGCGGCCTTCTCGCGCATCGGATCACCAACGTGTCGGGGTCCTCCGCCTACTTCGAGCGCGGCGTCGTGACCTACAGCAATCAGGCCAAGGAGGATCTGTTGGGCGTCCCCCGCGCGCTCCTGGGGGCCCACGGCGCGGTGAGCGCGCCGGTCGCCGAGGCCATGGCGCGGGGGATCTGCCGGGCCAGCAACACGCCGCTCGGGCTGGCGATCACCGGCATCGCGGGCCCGGAGGGCGGCACGGCCGCCAAGCCCGTGGGGACGGTGTTCATCTCGCTCGCGCGTCCCGGCGGCGTGGAGGCGCGGAAATTTCGCTTCACGGGCGGGCGGGAGTCCATCAAGTGGCAGTCAGCCCAGCTGGCGCTGGACCTGCTCCGGCGCTGGCTGCTCCGGGAGAAGCCGCGCCGAGACTGATGGAACGGGTCCGGTCGTTCGTGGCGATTCTCCTGAGCGACGAGGTGCGGGCGGCCGTCGCCGCCGAGGTTGCCCGCCTCCGGCCGCTGGCGCCCCGCGTCGGCTGGGTCGCGGCGCCCAACGTCCACCTGACGCTGAAATTCCTGGGCGAGCTGCCCCCGGACGTCCTGGAGCAGGTGAAGGACGGGCTCACGGAAGCGGTCGCCGGGGCGGCGCCGTTCTCGCTCCACTTCTACGGCCTGGGAGCGTTCCCGGGGATGGCGCGGCCGCGCGTGCTCTGGGTCGGTGTCGCCGAGGGCGGCCAGGCCGCCCAGGTGCTCCAGGCCCGGGTGGAGACGGCGCTCGGCCGGCGCGGGCTCCCCCGCGAAGAGCGGCCGTTCTCGCCCCACCTCACGGTCGGCCGGGTGCGCGAGCCGCGCGGGCTCGCCGGGCTCCAGGAGGCCATGGCGCGCGACGCGCGGATGGACTTCGGCAGGCTCGAGGTGCGCGCGCTTTCCCTCATGCGTAGCGACCTTTCTCCCTCGGGCTCACGCTATACTGAGCTCGCCAATTTTCCGCTCTGCTAGCCGATCTTTCGCGCTTGACACGTTCCCAATGGGGGCTTATTGTCTCTGCACATCTTGATTTGGTCCTCGTGAGAAGTGTTTCAAACAGGAGGCAAATTATGCCAAAAATGATCAGGTGCGGCGATTTGATGCCCGGGTGCAACGCCGTCGTCGAAGGCAAGGACGTGGCCGAAGTGATGGCGAAGGCCGCAGAGCATGCCAAGAAAGACCACGGATTGACGACGATCCCGCCCGAGATGATCCCCAAAGTCCAGGCCGCCATCAAGGACAAGTAGCCCCGGCGTCGAACCCTCGAAGAGGCGGTGATGCCCCTGCCCCTCCGCGCTCAGGGTCTGCTCGCCCTCGCTGCCGTCGTGCTGTCCGCCTGCGCCACGACCGCTCCGCGCGTCCCGTCTTCCGAGGTCGAGGTCCTCGAGAAAGTCCTTCGCGCCCGCTCCGCGCGCTATCTGATCGCTCAGAGCCTTCGCGTGGAAGCGGTGGGGGCGCGGCTGCTCCGAACCTTGCCGGATGCGCACCCGGACCAGCGCGTTCCGTATCTCGGCCTGGTCGTGGATGACGCGACCGACGCCCTGGCGGATGCCCTCGGGGTGGAAAAGCGTGAGGGGGTGGTGGTGCTCGGGGTGGTGTCCGGCGGGCCCGCCGAGCGGGGGGGCATCGAGGCCGGAGATTACCTGGAGCGGATCGGCCCCCTGGCCGTCTCGACCGCCCAGGATCTGGCCGCGCTCGACGAGCTGGAGGTGAACCGCCCGATCCCCGTGCTGATCCGCCGGGGTGAACTGCCGGTGGCGGCCGTGCTGGAGCCGGAGTACCTGCCGTGGAACGTGGCGTTCAAGATCGTCCAGGATGACGTCGTGAACGCCTCTTCGGCGTCCGGGACGGTCACGCTCACGACCGGCATGCTCCGGTTCCTCCGCTCGGACGACGAGCTCGCCGTGGTGCTCAGCCACGAGCTGGCCCACATCACGCGGAACCACGCGGTGGCGAAATTGGGGCTCGCGCTGCCGACCACCGTCCTGAGCGTGATAGCGGCGATCGTCGTCCCGGGGAGTCAGCGGCTCGTCTCGACGGTCGTCGAAAAGGTCGTCGCGAACGTCATCCGGGGTGCCCTGACCAAAGTGGACTGGGACATGGAGCGTGAGGCCGACGTCGTCGGGTTCGTGTACCTGCACGCCGCCGGGTACGATCCCCGAGTGGTGACCGCCCTGTGGGAGCGCTTCGCGGTGGAGCTCCACACGGGCCGGTCGTACACGTTCATCTCCGACCACCCCCCGTCGAGCGAGCGGCTGATCCGCCTGCAGAGACTCCTCGAGGCGCTCTGGGCCGGGGTCCCGCCCCAATCGATCCTGGTGGGAGACCTGAACGAGCTTCCGCCTCCCTGACCGCCCCTCCCGCCGGGGGAACATTTCTCCCCCGTCGAGCGTTACCCGGAGGAGAGAATCCCCCCGTGTCCAAAGCGAGCGCGCTTATCCTGTCTGCGGTGGTCATCCTCGGCGCAGGGCCGGTACGGGCCCAGAACTTCGGCACGCCCCAGGCCGAGAAGTTCTTCCGCGTCGAGTGGCAGGCCGAGCAAACCAAGACTGGCCAGCCAGCGATCCGGGGCTTCGTGTACAACGACTACGGCAACTGGGCCGGAGACGTCCGGCTCCTGGTGGAAGGCCTGGACGCGTCCGGCCAGTCGGTCAGCCGGACGCGGGGCTACGTTAACGGGGATGTGCCGTCCCGCGGGCGCGTCCCCTTCGAGGTGATCCTCGCCGCTCCCGCAGTGACCTACCGGGTGACGGTGGAGTACTTCTTCTGGCGCCACAGGGGCGGACCCTAGCGGATCTTCAGCCGTATTGCATTCTGGACATTGACATCGCTCCGCGCTCCCGCCATAACAGGCGCACCACGATGCCTAGAATTGACTTTCCCCGGCCTCCCCCCATACAATGGTGTAACTCCTTGTTCCATCGGCTTTTTGCCCTATTCACGGGTCGGCTCGCGAGGGAGAAAAAGCATGGCTGAGGTGAAGAGCGACCGCCGTCAGGCGCTTGAGCTGGCGATCTCGCAGATCGAGAGGCAGTTCGGCAAGGGCGCCGTCATGCGCCTGGGCGCCCGCGGTGCGTTCGACGAGGTGCCGGTCATCCCCACGGGCTCGATCGCGCTCGACCTCGCCCTCGGCATCGGCGGCATCCCCCGCGGCCGCGTCACCGAGATCTTCGGCCCGGAATCGTCCGGGAAGACGACCCTCGGGCTCCACATCATCGCCGAGGCCCAGCGCCTCGGCGGGATCGCCGCCTTCGTGGACGCCGAGCACGCGCTCGATCCCGCGTACTCCAAGAACCTCGGGGTCAACACCGACGAGCTCCTGATCTCCCAGCCCGACACCGGCGAGCAGGCGCTGGAGATCACCGAGACCCTCGTCCGCTCCAACGCGGTGGACGTGATCGTCGTGGATTCGGTGGCGGCGCTGGTGCCGCGCGCCGAGCTCGACGGCGACATGGGCGACTCGCTCCCGGGCCTCCAGGCCCGGCTCATGTCCCAGGCCCTCCGGAAGCTGACGTCCGCCATCTCGCGCTCGGGGACCTCGGTAATCTTCATCAACCAGATCCGCGAGAAGATAGGGATAATGTTTGGAAACCCTGAGGTCACGCCGGGCGGCAGGGCGCTGAAGTTCTACGCCTCGATCCGGCTGGACATCCGGCGGCAGGAGGCGATCAAGTCCGGCACGGATTCGATCGGAGCACGGACGAAGGTGAAGGTGGTCAAGAACAAGCTCTCCCCGCCGTTCCGCGAGGCCGAGTTCGACATGATCTACGGCGAGGGGATCTCGAAGGAGGGGAGCGTCCTGGACCTGGCCGTGGAGCAGGGGTTGGTGGAGAAGTCCGGCACCTGGTTCACCTTCAAGAACGAGCGGATTGGCCAGGGGCGGGAGAACGCGAAGAAGTTCCTGAAGGAGAACCCCAAGGTGCTGGCTGACCTTGAGGCCAAGGTGCGCTCCGCCCTCGGATTGAAAGCGGTGGCGGCGCCCCATTAACAGCCGGGAGGAACACGATGGAGTTTGAGGAAATCCTGAGGCAGGGCGTGGGGCGCAGCGCCTCCGATGTCCACCTGAAACCCCGCGCCCACCCGATCCTCCGGATCCACGGGGCGCTCGAACTCCAGCAGGACTGGGACGTCATCACCCAGGACTACATGCTGGACTTGGCCAAGCGGCTCCTGAAGCCCCAGCGGCTCACCGGGCTCCTGGAGGACGGGAAAGAGCAGGACCTGGCCTACACCGTGAAGAGCACCGGCCGCTTCCGCGTCAACCTCTTCCTCGCCAAGGGAGAGGTTCACGCCTCGCTCCGGGCGATCCCCCACAAGATCCCCGCCTTCGAGGATCTGCACCTGCCCAAGGTGCTCGAGAAGCTCGCGATGGATCGGCGCGGGATGATCCTCGTGACCGGCGTGACAGGCTCGGGCAAATCCACGACGCTGGCCGCGATGATCGACTACATGAACCGCTACCGCAACGACCACATCATCACCATCGAGGATCCCATTGAGTTCGTCCACGAGGACAAGACCTGCGTGGTGGACCAGCGCGAGGTCGGGCAGGACACCGCGGGCTTCGCCCAGGCGCTCCGCGCCGCCCTCCGCGAGGACCCGGACGTGATCCTGGTGGGCGAGATGCGCGACGCCGAGACCATGGCGGTGGCCCTGCACGCGGCCGAGACCGGCCACCTCGTCCTGTCCACCCTCCACACGCTGAACGCCACCGAGACCGTGAACCGTCTCATCGGGACCTTCCCGCCGCACCAGGAGGATCAGATCCGCTCCCAGCTCTCCGGGGTCATGCAGGGCATCATTTCCCAGCGGCTCGTGATCAAGGCGGGCGGCAAGGGCCGGGTGCCTGCTGTGGAGGTGATGGTGGCCACCGGCGTCATCCGGGACTCCATCCGCGACAGGGAGAAGACGCCCCAGATTCCCGCGACCATCGCCGCCGGCCAGTCGCAGTACGGGATGCAGACCTTCGACCAGTCGCTTCTGGCCCTCTACCGGGACGACATGATCAGCCTCGAGACGGCGATGGAAGCGGCGACCAACCCGGACGACTTCGCGCTCAAGATCCGCGGCATCTTCTCTGCGGCCGAGATGACCTGGGAGGTCGGCTCGGGGGAGCCCGGCAAGCCCGGGGCCCGCCCGGCCCCCGGGGCTCCGGCGGCCGGCGGGCCCACCTTCTTCAAGAAGGACAAGTAGCCGGCCTTCCGTGCCGCCCCGTCGTAAGAGTCTCGACGCGCGGGCGGCCAAGCGGGTCGCCTACGATCTCCTCTCCCGAAAGCCCTGGAGCCGCCG
>Ga0209641_10003172_pt1 | contig 13837 bp, 12 predicted proteins | sample RifCSP16_1_FD_184022 | JGI IMG/M metagenome (GOLD analysis project Ga0209641, IMG submission 184022) | Soil microbial communities from Rifle, Colorado - Rifle CSP2_sed 16_1 (SPAdes) (version 2) | ecosystem: Environmental > Terrestrial > Deep subsurface > Rock core/Sediment | place: Rifle...
AGCAGATGCTACTGATGTACATCTTAAGGTCGGAAGTCCTCCGGTCTTTCGTATTGATGGGTCACTTGTACTTATAAAGGAGGCGCCTAGCTTTACGCAGGAAGGTTTGGAGAGGATGGCCTTCTCCTTGATGAATAAGTGGCAAAGAGAGAAGTATGAAAAAACCTTTGAGATGGACCTTGCATACGATATAGATGGACTATCACGGTTCAGGTTTAATGTCTTTCAGCAACAGGGAACAATAGCTATGGCTATAAGGGCGATTCCTTTCGAGATCTTGAATTTTTCTGAGTTAAATCTACCGCCTATTCTTGAGAAGATTTCTCTGGAGGAGCGCGGGTTAATAATTGCAACTGGAACGACGAGTAGCGGTAAATCTACAACCCTTGCCGCAATAATTGATTATATAAACTCGACTCGAGCTAGGCATATAATCACGATTGAAGATCCCCTTGAATACGTACACCGTGACAAAAAGAGCATTATACAACAGCGAGAAGTTGATATTGATACACTTTCATTTACAAACGCTTTAAGGTCTGCAATGAGGCAAGATCCAAATGTGATTCTTGTCGGTGAAATGCGCGATCTTGAAACAATGGAAATCGCTATGGCTGCTGCTGAAACTGGGCATCTGGTTCTTACAACACTCCATACTCTTGACGCGCAAGAGACGATTAACCGAATACTCACCATATTCCCGCCTAATCAGCATAATCAAATTCGCTACCAACTTTCTCAGATATTAAAGGCGATAATTTCTCAGAGACTAATGCCTATATCAGATGGAAAGGGTAGGGTTCCTGCAGTTGAGGTGCTGATTGCTACAGCAAGGATTAGAGAATGTATCGCGGATCCAACAAAGACAGCGGAAATACGAACTGCTATTGAAGAGGGATATCTGCATTATGGGATGCAGACCTTCGATCAATGCTTGTTTGATTTTTATAAAAAAGGCCTAATCACTTATGAAGAGGTCATGAGACAGGCAACGAATAAAGATGACCTTGCGCTCAAGATAAGTGGTATTACTTCGGGAGCGGATGCGATGGCAGAGGAAATTGATCGTCGTGGAAAAGAAAAGGCAAAGCATGAAAGTCTTAGGAATTGAAACATCAACAGGTTCCGGAAGCGTTGCGGTCTTAGAAGGTGACAAGGTGCTTGGGGAGTTTTTTCTAAATCTCGGTTCGACTCACTCTGAAAAGCTTCTTCCGATGATAGATTGGCTATTAAAAGAGGTCGGTTTAGAAAAAAATGAGATTGAAGGGATCGCAGTTTCAAAGGGCCCGGGCTCTTTTACAGCACTAAGGGTAGGGATCTCTACCGCAAAGGGTCTTGCTTTCACCCTTGGAATCCCAGTCGTTGGGGTTTCGTCTCTTGAGGTTCTTGCATGGAATCTGCTTTTTACTCCTTTATATATATGTTCTCTGATTGATGCTAAAAAGAAGGAGGTATATGCAGCCTTATTTAGACATTCTGATACTAACTTGAATAGGATTACAGATGATATTCTTATTTCTCCTGATGATATTTGTGAGATGATCTCTGAAAGGACAATTTTTGTCGGAAATGGTGCATTGCTTTATAGGGATTTCTTGATAAACTCGCTTGGAGAGCTTGCGCTTTTTTGTCGTTCAGACATCAACTTTCCCAAAGCTTCTAGTTGTGCTCTTATAGGATCCTATAAGTTCAAAAACGGCAACAAGGATGACTTATCGGCTCTCGCTCCTCAATATTTAAGGAAGTCAGAGGCTGAAATCCATAGAGATGGGTGATATAATGAAGGAAATGGAGATAATTGAAAGGTTACTCGAAGGAGATGAAGAGTTTAAAAGGTTATATTTTGAACATAGAAGGTTGGATGACTCGGTAAAAGAGCTAGAAAAGAAGGGTACTCTTTCTATTGACGAAGAGCTAGAGGTTAAGAGACTAAAGAAGACGAAGCTTGCACTCAAAGATAAGATGGAAGAAAAGATAAGAAGGATAAGAAAAAGTTTTTAGGATGGGTGGTAGACTCTAATGGCAAGAATGATTGGCGCACAAATGTTTTTTGAAACACTACTTGACCAAGGGGTGGATATAATCTTTGGTCTTCCCGGAGGATATGTGCTAAAGGTGTATGATGTTATGCCTAAGTATACTAATGTCATAAAGCATGTCCTTTCAAGACACGAACAGGGAGCCACACATATGGCGGATGGTTATGCGAGAGCATCTGGAAGACCTGGTGTTGTGCTTGTGACATCTGGTCCAGCCGCAACCAATACGGTTACAGGAATTACCACCGCACATATGGATTCTTCTCCTGTGGTTGTTTTTACTGGTCAGGTTCCAACGCCTTATCTTGGAAGCGATGCCTTTCAGGAGGCAGACCATATCGGGATTACTAGACCATGCACGAAGCATAATTGCCTTGTTAGGAAGACTAAAGATCTCCCACAAGCTATGAAGGAGGCCTTTTATATCGCTGTTACGGGGCGTCCAGGCCCTGTACTTGTTGACATGCCAAAAGATGTTCTTATCGGTGAGGATGAATTTGAAATTCCAAAGGAGATTAATCTAAGGGGTTACAAGCCGACAACAAAAGGTCACATAGGACAGGTAAAGAAGGCGGTTGAGATGATTCTCTCAGCAAAGAGACCAGTTATCTTTGGTGGTGGAGGTCTTATCTGGTCTGAGGCTACGCCAGAACTCATAGAGTTCGTGCATAGGCTTAAGATTCCAGTAGCGCTTACCTTAATGGGACTTGGATCCTATCCTGCTAACGACCCATACTTTATGAGCATGTTAGGAATGCACGGCTCCTATAAAGCAAATATGGCTGTTCATGAAAGTGATTTAATTATCGCAATTGGTGCGAGGTTTGATGATAGGGCAACCGGTGGAAACTTTCCTAAATTCGCTCCAAATGCAAAGATAGTTCATATAGATATTGATCCCTCAACAATTGATAAGAACATTCGTGTTCACTGTCCAATCGTTGGAGATGCTAAGCAAATTCTGAAACAGATGCTTGAACTTATTCCCTCGAATCTAAAGATTGACAGGAAGGAATGGTTTGGAAAGATTGAGGTGTGGGGGAGAGAACACCCTCTTACTTACAGACAGAATGGGGATAAGATAATGACCTCATTCCTTATAGACACGCTTTGTAAGATTACAAATGGGGATGCTATAATTGTGACTGATGTTGGCCAACATCAAATGTGGGTTGCCCAATTCTATAGGTTTAATCGTCCTAGGACACATATTACATCAGGCGGGCTCGGCACTATGGGGTTTGGATTTCCGGCTGCAATTGGTGCAAAATTCGCGCGCCCGAATGATATGGTGATATGCGTGTCAGGTGATGGAAGCTTCCAGATGAATATGCAGGAACTCGCCACAGCGGTAGAGAATAATATGGACTTAAAGATCATCGTAATAAATAACGAGCATCATGGAATGGTAAGGCAGTGGCAGACGCTATTTTTCAATAGCAACTATTCAGCTTCTCATTTCGATGTAATGCCTGACTTTGTGAAGCTTGCTGAAGCATTCGGTGCTAAGGGGTTAAGAGCAAAAAGACCAGATGAGCTAGAGGCTACACTAAGGGAGGGCCTCTTTACCGAAGGGGTTGTTCTCATAGAGGTAGTAGTTGACTACGAAGAGATGGTTTATCCGATGATCGCTCCTGGTGGTGCGATGAACGAAATGATTCTGGAGCCTGCAGATATAACTTGATAAGTCAATTGAGCTTATTTGATTAGGCATTCACCCTTGATCAGTCTCGGAGAAAAATTTTATTGCAAGAAAAGTGAAAGCCCAAAACGCATAAATTTGACTTGCCATTTAATACTTAGCATTAGAGGATGGGGATTTAACACCTTATTCACTTCAATATCTGAGATAAGTTTCACATAAATTTCTAAACCGGAGGTTTAAAAGTGAGGCACACAATCTCAATTTTGGTTGATAACGAACCGGGTGTACTTGCAAGGATAGCGGGGCTTTTTAGTGCAAGGGGGTTTAACATTGAGAGTCTGTGCGTAGCAGAGACTCTTGATCAAACCTCATCCCGTATCACTCTAGTTACAAGCGGCGATGACTGGATAATAGAGCAGATCATAAAGAGATTCAACAACATGATAAACGTGATCAAGGTTCAAGATCTAATTGAAGTAACACATGTAGAAAGGGAAATGGTGCTTGTAAGAGTTGAGGCCACTCAGGAAACCAGGGCTGAGATTCTCAGAATGGCTGATATCTTTAGGGCAAAGGTGATAGATGTCGGTCCCAAATCATATGCACTCGAGCTTACTGGGGACAAGGAGAAGGTCAATGCCTTCTTAGAACTACTAAAACCTATGGGGATAAAAGAGATTGCGCGCACAGGTGTTGTAGCAATGGCAAGAGAGGTTCAAAACCATAAAAGAGGTGGAGAAAGATGAAGGTCTATTACGATAAGGATGTTAATGCTGAAAAGCTAAAGACAAGAAAAATCGCAATAATAGGCTACGGGAGTCAAGGACATGCACATGCACAAAATCTTAGAGATAGCGGTATGAACGTAGTGGTTGGGCTTAGGGAAGGGGGGAGTAGTTGGGAAAAGGCTAAAAATGCTGGCTTTAAAGTACTTCCTGTAGACGAGGCCTCTAGATGGGCAGATATTGTTATGATTCTTGCTCCAGATTCACATCAGTCTGATATTTATTCAAATCATATTTCAAATAACCTTAACCCCGGGGATTCGGTTGCATTTGGTCATGGGTTTAACATTCACTTTGGACAGATTGTTCCTCCACCAAATGTGGATGTATTCATGGTAGCGCCGAAGGCCCCTGGCCACACCGTTCGTAATGAATACACACAAGGGCGCGGTGTTCCAGTGCTTATCGCAATCTATCAGAATGCAACGGGGCAGGCGAAAGATGTCGCTCTTGCATATGCCGGTGCAATTGGCGCTGGACGCGCAGGGATAATTGAAACCACCTTTAAAGATGAAACCGAGACCGATCTTTTTGGTGAGCAGTGTGTTCTTTGTGGTGGGTTGACAGCCTTAATTCTAGCCGGATATGAAACACTCGTTGAAGCTGGCTATCCACCTGAGATGGCTTACTTTGAATGCCTTCACGAGGTTAAGCTTATAGTGGACTTAATTTATGAGGGTGGTATCTCTAATATGCGTTATTCAATAAGCGATACTGCAAAATACGGGGATATAACCAGAGGACCAAGAGTAATAAACGATACCGTTAGACAAGAGATGAAGCGTATACTCAAGGAGATACAGTCGGGCGAGTTTGCACGGGAGTGGATAATTGAAAATAGGGCTGGACGTCCAGTTTATAATGCGCTTCTAAAAAAGGGTGAGAGTCACCAGATTGAGGAGGTTGGGCGGAGGCTCAGGGAGATGATGAGTTCTCTCTTTAAGCAGAAGCTCGTTGATAAGACAAAGAACTGATGCCATCAGCCTTTAGCTATCAGCAAAATCCTTTACTGATGGCTGAGAGCTGATAGCTAAACACTTAGAATGATAAAACCGAAAAGCATAATAGCATTAGAGGGTCTTCCATATATTGGTGTATCCGCCCTTCTTGCATGGATCACTGCACTATTTGGTTTTGAGTCATTATCGGTTATTCTTGCCGCCGTCACTATTTTAATCCTATACTTCTTCAGAGATCCTGAGAGGAAAACCCCTGAAGTCCCATTTTCTATAGTGTCTCCTGCTGACGGAAAGGTTGTAGAAATAGATAACGCTTTTGAAGAGAATTTTTTAAATCTCGAGATGAAACGGATAGGAATTTTCTTATCCATAACTGACTGCCATGTAAACAGATTTCCAGTAACTGGAAGGGTTATTAACACTAAATATGTCCCAGGGCAATTTCATATAGCTGACTCAAAGCGTTCATCAACAGAGAACGAAAGGCTTGTTACTCTTATCGAAACTGATGATAAAGAACAAATCGTGGTTGTTCAGATTGCAGGGTTTATAGCGAGGAGGATTGTTTCTTATGTCTCAGTCGGGGATCTACTTCAAAAAGGCGAAAGATTTGGTATGATTAAATTCGGTTCAAGGGTAGATATCTATCTTCCTCCTAGTTCTGAAGTATCAATAACACTCGGAGATAAGGTAAGGGGTGGTGAGACAATACTAGGATTGCTGAGAGGAAAAGGAGAATGAAGATGCGAACATCGTCCGGGTTTACCAACGACAATAAAAGGAAAAAGTCAAAGCGTCAAAGAATGTTGCCAGTTTTACCTAATCTTTTCACCACTGGTAGCCTTTTTTGTGGACTCCTTTCGATAATGACCTCGATCCAGATAGCTTCATTAAGCGAAATTCAGGCTAGCGATTCAGATTGGTTTTATAGAAAATTCTGGTGGGCCGCTGCTTTTATTGGGATCGCTGGGCTTCTTGATCTATTTGATGGAAGGATTGCAAGGATTCTCAAATCTCAGAGCAGCTTCGGCTTATCTTATGATTCTCTGTCAGACTTGGTTTCATTTGGTGTTGCTCCTGGTGTTTTGATTTATGTTTTTACGCTTATGCAATCTGGAAAGTTAGGACTAATGGTAGCCCTGTTTTATATAGTTTGTACAGCTCTAAGGCTTGCGAGGTTTAATGTACAGTCAGGAAATCGTGAAAAATATGCCTTTACTGGGCTTCCAAGCCCTGTTGCAGCGGGGCTTATGTTCTCTCCGATTCTCCTTTTTTCTGAGTTTCAAATTGCTCCTGATGATAGGATGATGTGGTTTTATCTCATTTTAGCTCCTTTTGTAGGCCTTCTCATGGTAAGCGATGTCCCATACTGGAAAGGTTTGAGATTGGGGTGGGCAAAGCCGTTTAATGCGCTTGTAGTTGCCGCAATCATATTCACAGCAGTTATCACAAACCCAGAAATTATGGTTCTTTTGGTAGTTTATCTATACTCATTAATCGGATTGCTTTTATACATAATAAGTCAGTTTAAAGAAAAACCCAAGGTCATCGAAGAGACAGAGCCCGAAGAGACTACTTAAGGGTAATCTAAAATCTTTTCTTATAAAAAGCCTAACTCATTGCAAACATTCATAATTAGGAGGTTCTTATGCAATATTTCTTGAACTATTCCGAGTGCAGTGTACGAGGAATGGTAATAAAAGTCCTTGCCTCTGGTATACTGATACTCACACTTATGATAGGGGAGAAAATAATGGCTGCTGAGAGAGAAAAAGCTGCAAAACTTATTGAAAAGGGTCTAGATAGTGGAATTGGCGTTGTGAAGTATCAACTTGAGAATGGTCTTACAGTCATTTTAGAGGAAAACCATTCCGCTTCGGTTGTTGCTGTAAACGTTTGGGTTAAGGTTGGAAGCGCATGCGAACAGAATGGTGAATATGGCCTTGCACACGTGCATGAACATATGGTTTTTAAAGGGACGGAAAAAAGGGGAGTTGGAGAGATAGCAAGGGTAATTGAGGGAGATGGTGGCGATATTAATGCATATACCTCTTTTGATGAAACTGTATATTACGTTGTGATAGCAAGTAGGTTCCTCGATACAGCGCTTGATGTGCTTTCAGACGCGATGGAAAATTCAAAGTTTGACCCTGATGAGTTGAATAAAGAGCTTGAAGTCGTTCTCGAAGAAATCAGGCGCGGCGAGGATACACCTTCAAGAAAGCTCAGTGAAAGGCTTTTCTCCGAAGCGTACACTATTCATCCATATGGAAGGCCAGTTATAGGAAGTGACGAGAGTGTGAGAAGCTTCACCAGGGAAAGGGTAGTTAATTTCTACAAGAAGTGGTACTCCCCGAATAATATGGTGCTTGTACTAGTGGGTGATTTCGACGCTCGTAAGGTTATTCCGAAAATTCAAGAAACCTTTGGAGCTTTACAGGAGAGGTCGATTCCCGGGTGTGTTATATCTGATGAGCCTGCTCAGAAGGAATTAAGGGCGTTTGTTTTTGATAAGAATATCCAGGAAGGTTACTTTTCTCTTGCATTTCATACACCAAGTGTGAAGCATGAGGATGTCCCTGTGCTAGATGTGATTTCAAATATCCTTGGGGGCGGTGAGAGTTCTAGGCTTTACAGAAGGGTTAAAGAAGAAAAAGGCCTCGTGAATAACATATATGCCTATTCCTTTACACCTAAGTCTATCGGTCTTTTTAATGTGGGCGGGACCCTTGACCCTGAGAAGGCTAGAGATGCGTTCTCTGAGATTATAAAAGAAACGTATCGACTAAAATACGAGCCTGTAGGTTTTGAGGAGCTTTCAAGGGCTAAGGTGAACATTGAAAGTGATTCTATATATATTAAAGAAACCATGCAGGGACAGGCACAAAAGCTCGGCTACTATGAGGTAGAGGCGGGAGATTACAGGCTAGAAGGCGATTACCTACAAAGGGTATCACAAGTGACTCAGGAGGACATAATTCGGGTGGCGAGAAGGTATTTTAATAACCCGAACCTAACCGCTGGATTTCTTCTCCCTACAGGGAAGGTGATGCTAAGTGATAATGAAATAGCTGAAGTAGCTAACTCCTCATCCAAAACTATTGAGAAAGAACTTAGCCAACTCTCATTCGATTCAGATAATAACGTAAAGAAAGTTGTACTCAATAACGGTATAACTATCTTAATTAAAGAAAACCATTCCGTTCCTTTATTCGCAGCCCGTGCTGTGTTCTTAGGAGGAGTAAGGTTTGAGGATAAAAACAGTAACGGTGTCTTTAACTTTATATCTGAGACGCTTACTCGAGGTACGACTAGTAGAAGCGCCGAGGATATTGCAAGGGAGATCGAATCCATAGCAGGTTCGGTTAAGGGATTTTCTGGAAGAAATAGCTTTGGTGTAACCGTTGAATCTCTAAGTAGAAACTTTGATAAGACAATGGATATACTGGCTGACGTTGTGCTACATCCATCATTCATCCCAGAAGAGATCGAGCGTGCGAGAAGGGATATTCTCTCAGATATAAACCGTGAGGGTGACAACCCCTTAAGACTAACAATAAATCTCTTTTTAAATACGCTTTACCGTGAGCACCCCTATGGGCTTAATGTACTTGGAACAAAAGATACAATTAGTAAGACCACTAGAGAGGACTTAATCAGGTTTTACAAGAAATACGCTCATCCTGAGAACATGGTTATTTCTGTTGTTGGAGATGTGAATGAAAAGGATGTCTTAAAGACGATCGAAAAGTATTTTGGGACTTTAAAAAAAGGAGGGTTCTTGCCGCCTCAGGTTAAAGCTGAGCCGCCTCCTGATAAGATAAGAACTGATGCATTAAAGCAAAAGGATAAGGCTCAGACACATATAATCCTAGGTTTTCAAGCACCAACTCTCAAAGACCCTGACCAATATCCGTTTGAGGTGTTAAATGCGATTCTTGCAGGGCAGGGCGGGAGGTTATTTACGGAATTGAGGGATAAAAGAAGCCTTGCCTATAGCGTTACTTCGTTTCTTAACTTCGGACTGGAACCAGGTTTCTTCGGCGTTTATATAGGTTCTGCGCTTGAAAAAGAAGCAGAGGCTATTCAAGGAATAAAGGAACAGCTTACAATTCTTTTAAAAGACGGAATAACTAATGACGAACTTAAAAGGGCTAAGAACTATCTTGTAGGAAATTTTGAGATAGGGCTTCAGCAGAACTCATCTCAGGCTGCAAAGATTGCCTTCGACGAGCTTTATGGAATCGGCTGGGATGAGTACACGCGCTACCCAGATGAGATTTACTCTGTAACAAGCGAAGACGTGATGAGAGTAGCCAGAAAATACATTGACCTTGATAAATACACCCTTGTCATAGTGAGACCTGAGAATAGCAATTAGTTGCACTTAATCTTCCATTTTTTTTCATACTGCATTATCATAAGCTGATTAAGCTAATTTTCTGAAATTGTAAGTAATCCCAATCCCATTGTTTAACTTGAGAATTCCCTGTAGCTTGCTACAGGGTTTCCACAATGCTGTATTGTCATTGCGAGTGCTGGCGAAGCAATCTATACACAATGGGGATTGGTTCGTTACTTCGTTCTCGCAGCAACTCCTTTTTGAATGCACGAATATTTGATAGAATTGGTATAAAAGATTGGAAAGGCACAGCGGAGTTAGAAAATTGATAACAAATCCTAAGAAACTTAAGGAACTTAAGATGAAACTGTTAAAGACAGAAAAGGTAGATATTGTGCAAAACTTTAGAATTAATGAGGCTCTATATAGGGAAGCGAGGGCGCTTCGTGCAATTCCTTTGAAAGACCCTCTTGATGGTATACAGATTGATATAAAGATTGCAAGGATAGTGAATAGTGTTTCAAAATCTAAATAGAAAAATAGCGCCTAGTTATCCACAAGATTATTGCTGGAAGAGCCAGGGATATTGAAGATGTAAAGTCAGTTCTATTGAAAAACCGGGATTATGATTTGATATATATCACTAGATGGTTAAATGAATTCGATCGTTCGCTAAAGGAGAATTTCTTAGATTTGTTTAAGAAAGTATTGAAGGAGGTTCAATGAAATCCTTTGTGGTTTTTCTTTGGCTTTTATATTCAAAATGTACTACAATCATAATTGAAATTCTAGCAAATAGATGTGGGTTAAAATATGGGCGGTTCTTATAAGGTAAATAAAAAGCAAAAGAGAGAAATAAAAACTAAATCTTTGGAGGAGATTAATTCCATACTAAAAGAGCATAAGGAAGAACTGTATAAGAAATATAAGGTGAAAGAGTTAGGAATATTCGGCTCCTTTGTAAGAGGTGAGCAAAAGAAGAGGAGTGATATAGACATACTTGTTGAATTTGAGGAAGTTCCAGACCTTCTAAAATTTATTGAAATCGAAAGGTATCTAGAGAGGCTTTTGAAGAAAAAGGTGGACCTTGTAAGAAAAAAGGCATTAAGACCGGAATTAAAAGATATAATCCTAAGAGAGGTTGTTTATATTTGAAGAGGGAATACAGACTTTTTATTAAAGACATATTGGCGTGCATAGAGAAAATCGAAGAGTTTGTAAAAGGTATGGATTTCGATGAATTTGTTCAGGATGACAAAACGGCAAGTGCAGTAGTATGGAAGATTGAAATAATAGGAGAGGCTACTAAGAACATCCCGAAACATATAAGGCAGAGGTATAAAGATGTGCCCTGGAAAGACATGGCAAAGATGAGAGATAAGATTATTCACTTCTATTTTGGTGTAGATTACGAGATTGTATGGAATGTCGTCAAAGAAAAATTGCCTGAAATAAAACCAGTGATACATAAAATCTTAGAAGAGCTGGAGGAGTAGGAATGGCTCTACCATCGTGGTGGCAAGTAACAACACCTCATAAGGATATAAGAGAGGGCCGTTTGAGCGAGGCAATCTTTGCGGCTGATTTGGGAGACGTTGTCTACGGAAAGGCTTCATTGGAATATAAGGATGCGAGCACCTTTTTCCAGAAGACCTATCTCACGCAGGGATTAAAGAATCTCCTTGAAAATGTGCTTTCCCGTTTGAGTGGAGGAAAAGGAGACCCCGTGATTCAGCTTCAGACGCCATTTGGAGGAGCTAAGACCCATGCGCTTTTGGCGCTCTATCATGTCATAAAACATAGAAAAGGTATAGAACACATAACTGCAGTTTCAGAACTCCTCAACTCGGGATTCGGGCAATCATCCGCTCCTTCCCGAAATCCGAAACCCGATCCCGAAGGTAGCAGTCTTTGTAGGTACACACGCAGATGCGCTCTCAGGAAAGACTCCATGGGGAGAGATAGCCGAGCAATTGGGGCAATATGAAATCGTAAAAGAACATGATAAAAAACGCATTGCACCTGGCAAGGAAATACTGAGGAAGATTTTTCAACATCCAATACAAACCGAGCTCTTTCTTACATAGGTAACACCTCTTTCCATGCCATGTAATATTGTGTAACCTATGTTCTCGGTCTATTCTGTTACCTAGGTGCCCGGTTCAGACCGAATCATTACTCGTATGAAGTTACGAGGGATTAAAATAAGCCCAGAGATAAAGTCATATCTGATCAATCAAAAAGTTGTAGTTCTGTCTCTGGTTTCATTTTTCATAACATTTCTATTATTGCTCTCAGGTGTATTAAACCCCTTTGAACTCAAAGCATATGATTTGTATTCCCGGTATTTAAACCCGGCAAATAAATCAGAAGAAATCGTTATTATAGAAATTGATCAGCAAAGTTTAGACGCGCTCAGTCGAGAAGGTATCACCTGGCTTTGGCCAAGACAGGTATATGCCCCTATAATAGAGTACTTATCACAAGCTGATGCTGTATTCATAGATATGCTATTTTCAGAGCCATCTTCTTATGGTCAAGAAGATGATCAGATTTTTGCAGAGGCAATTAATAAGGCTAAGAATGTATATTTGCCTGTTTTTCTCTCTCGACGAGAAGAAATCATAACTTCTGAAGAGGAAGACTTTATCAAGCACATTGCAATCAGGGATAAAATATCACCAGCCCCTGCATTTAATTCTGTTACTACCCCTATCGATATTTTGAAAAACGCTGTTAAGGGATCGGGAAATATCACGATTTCTCCTGATGAAGACGGCATCTATAGGGGAATACCACTTGTATTTCAATTAAAAGAACTTATCATCCCTCATTTTTTACTTGGTTATCTTATTGAGAAAGGAATAATTAAGATCGTGCAAAACAGCCTCTTTGTTAAAGACACCAAAATACCATTGGTGGATGGAAAGCTTATGCTCAGATACAACAGAGAAGGGAGTCCCTTCAAAGTGTTTTCATTTACACAGATACTGAGATCCTATCTGGACAGTAATGCATCTGCCACTCCCACAATTAAGAAAGATTTTTTCAAGGGAAAGGTCGTCTTTATAGGACTCACAGCTGCGGGTTTATATGATCTCAAACCAACATCAGTTTCTTCCATCTCTACAGGTGTACTTATAAATGCAACTACCCTGGATAATATTGTCAACAGAAGTTTTATTAGACCTGTGAGCGAGATCTTTGTAATTGGATTTATGTTATTAATCTGCATTTTTATCAGTTACTCTGTTTTAAGACGTTATTCCCTTCTTATAAATCTATCCCTTTTCATAGTATCACTATCCACAATATTGCTAATTACCGCCGTATTATTTAAGAATGCCTTGTACATGAATATCATTCCACCTGTGGTATCCTTGATGATGAGTTTTATGATCTCAGTTGCTTACAGTTATGCGACAGAAGGGAGACAGCGGCTTTTCCTAAAGAGAACATTCTCACAGTACATGGACAAAAGAATAGCGGACTACCTTCTTGAAAATCCATCCCTTATAAAACCCGGCGGTCAGAATAAACGACTAACAGTGTTTTTTGCTGATATAGCAGGTTTTACATCCATATCGGAGAAAGCCTCAGCTGAGAAAATAGCCACGATGCTCCATCGGGTTTTGAATTCGCTTACAGAGGTCATTATACAAAATAATGGAGTCATCGATAAATATATAGGGGATTGCGTAATGGCATTCTGGGGTGCTCCGCTTGAAACGGATAAGGACGAAATAAATGCGTGCTATGCTGCGATTCAATGCATAAGTTCACTCAGTGAACTAAATAATATGTTCCGAGCAGAGGGCTTTCCTGAAATAGCCATCAGGATTGGAATACACTCAGGTGATGCCATAGCTGGTAATATTGGAAGCGATAGGCTTTTTCATTACACGGTTATCGGAGATACTGTAAACCTTGCGTCAAGACTTGAATCTGTAAATAAATTCTTTAAGACAAGGATCATTATAAGTGAAGATACAATCAAAGAAACGGACAACCATTTTTTTACAAGAGGACTCGGCCTAATTGAGGTAAAAGGAAAAACCCTGCCAATA
>Ga0209641_10003174_pt1 | contig 13835 bp, 6 predicted proteins | sample RifCSP16_1_FD_184022 | JGI IMG/M metagenome (GOLD analysis project Ga0209641, IMG submission 184022) | Soil microbial communities from Rifle, Colorado - Rifle CSP2_sed 16_1 (SPAdes) (version 2) | ecosystem: Environmental > Terrestrial > Deep subsurface > Rock core/Sediment | place: Rifle...
AGGGCGAGCTGATGTAGTCATCTGTTCCGTCAAAATTGTATGCTTGATCGACCTGACCCTTACGATCTTCAATCAGATGTGCGCCCGTTACTACTCCGTCATTGGCGTTGGGAGTAGAATCTTTGGCATTGCCGTTGAATTTCCACTGCCCCACCAGCCCTTTCTGCAAAGTTGACACCGCAATCCCGGGGTTGTTGTACTCCTGATACAAAGCAGTGATTTCCGTTTGCGACAGGGCCCGGTTGTAAATCCGCATATCGTCAAGCTTGCCCGGCACAGTCGAGCCGATGAGAAGATTGGAACTGTTGGTGGCAATGGCGCCGGTTTTGGCAGTAGTTGTCTTCAGTACTCCATCAACATACAATTTGATATTGGCTCCGTCATAAGTCATGGCCACATGGTGCCAGGCTTTGGTGATTTGCGTGGAGGTTGAAGCGCTTCCGCTGATGTAACCTGTAATATTCAGACTGCTGTCTATTTCCAACGCATAAGCATCCCTCCCTTTGCCCGCGATTACCTTAGGTAGTATTGATATTCCATTACCTACATTGGTAAACAAATCATCCAGATCGTCATTGAACCAAATAGGTTGAAACTTGCCACCCCAACCCGCTCTCATAGTGCCGGCACTTACCCACCTCTCATCGTCTTCCGCATCAGCTTGCATAGCAGTTTCACCACCCCAGTTTGCCCCGCCATCGGTAGACTTTTGGTAGAAGGTAGATACAGTGTTTCCAGCAGCCGAACCGCTAAAGTAGGCAACATAGATATCATCATTCGTCTGGTCAATAAAGACAGAAGAGCCGATAGACTCCGCCTCATCGGTGATTATATTGGTCTTAGCGGTTATACTTGAGGCATTCGCTATATCATAAACCTGAAGGTCGGCAGTTGCTGTATCATAAGCATTCCAGAAAGCAACGATTAAGTCCCCATCACTGAGACGCACCTGTCCACCAAAGTTTACAGTAGTGGTTGGCAAAAGCATAGTAGCTATATTTGCCTCTGACCAACTATTAGCTGAATTATCAAAAGTCTTTAGAGAGATATGGGTTGGAGGAGGGGAATAGGTATCGTGAAATATCGCCCAGAGGTCATTATTATCAGCAAGATTAGCAGGATATAGTTGCAGTCTGTTATCAAACCAGCTCTCCCAAAGATTCGTTTTGCTTGTCCAGGTATTACCATCGGGTGAGGTATAAAACTTATAAAATACCGTTATGGTGCTGTCAGCATATTTGAAAGCAACGGCTAGATTCCCGCCTCTAGTTTTGGTTATAGAAATCATACTGAACCAAGCAGTGATATTATACATAGACCCTGTCCCTTGACAGGCTTCTATCTGATCATCACCCCCTACTGTATCAGTGGCAGTGTCCAAATAGACATAGCGAGCATCGTCTGTATCAATGTCCAAGTAAGCTATATGGATTTTAGTTCCAGTATCCCCTGCTGTCTGCCAGTCTGCCCAAGCATCATAAGATATGCTAGTTCCCGCTTTCACAGCTACACTACCATCCCAAGTAGTACCCCCATTAGTGGTTTTGTTATATACTAAATCGCTGGAAGAGTTAATATAAATAACATAGCCAATTAAAGGAGTTGTCCAGAATACACCTCCACGATTACTATAAAGCTCAGAATAACTATTGGCAGCAGCCTCAATCGTTACATCAGCTGCATTATACGCGTAAGCAAGCTTATCCCCGAATTGGAACTTGAAGGTATGGTTCCCCCTAGTATTGACTAAATGAGTTATTTCTCCTATTTCATCACATTGCCAATCGGGATAAAAGATAACATCTCCTTGTAAAATCTGGGGTGTTTTTATCTCATCTCCGCACTTTAGGGAAATGAAGTCTAAATCATCAATGGTATTTTGGTCGTTTGGAATAATGCTTAAATCAGCAGTTCCCTTGGTTGTAAAAGATACTATCCAATTTTCACCTGCCTTTGGGCTGGAATGAGGATTAAGGATATTAAGTTCGGTTCCGCTTGGTTCGTTGGAATCCGGGGGCCCGCCTTCGTCCGCCTGAGGCGGACTATTGGCGGCCAAGGGGGGGTCGTAGACCCAGCCGGCAATGGTTACTGCGCTGGTTGGACTCAAGGAAGAACTGCTCGGAACAGTGATAACATCCGTTGTGCCGTTGAAATTGTAGGCCTGATTGACCGCGCCTTTTCTGTCTTCAATGAGAGCTGCTCCGGTCACCACTCCGTCATTGCCGTTGGGAGTGGCGTCTTTGGCATTGCCGGCGAATTTCCAATGTCCCACCAGCCCTTTTTGCAGACTGACATCTCCAGTTCTTCCTTCTCCCCCGAAGAATATGCCGGCAGCAACAATACCGGTTCCAATAATAAGTACGACTATGACTAAAAGTGGCGTTGCTAAAAATTTTTTCATTATGCTCATAACCTGTATTGACAACCGGTTAATTATCTGATATTATTCAAGTAATTCTTGCCTTGGATGGGTGCTTGCACTGGTTCAGGCAAGTTTTTTTAATCTTCTTTTCGTTTTACGTTCATATTGCGACTTGACAGTTTATGATTTTTTTCATATAATCATCACATAATACTGAGGGAAGATTCTAATTTAGGGTCTCCCTCTTTTTTTGCGCTCCAAAAAGTATTTTAAGCTCCCAAAATCTATATGCTTATCCCCCACCAGACTACGAATTTCCTTAGCAGTTCTTTTGGGCGAAGAAATGATAATTATTTCTTTTTTATTTGAAATAAGATATCTAAAAAGAGGAGCAAAATCTCCATCGCCGGTTAATACAATTGCTTTTGTATAGCTATTTATAAGAAGCAGCATGTCCATTGTCAGATCAACATCACAATTTGCCTTAGATTTAGCTCCAAAGCGTTTGATTTCTTTGACTTTAAGAATATAGCCGAAGCTCTCTAGCTTTTTCAGAAATTGTTCCTTCTTGTAATCCCCGGAATCTTTGCCGTAATAGAAAAAAGCCTTTTTGACTTTGAATTTACTCCGCAGATAGATGATTAATTTCTTCAGATCAATAAACCAGCCTTCGGCTCTGGCGCCATAAATAATGTTGGATGCGTCTATAAAGGCATAAGTTGTGCTTAATTTTGTTTTTCTCATATTACAGATTTTTATCCGCGTAAATCCGTTTTTCATCCGTGTTAATCCGCTTTCTATCCGTGTTAATCCGCTTGTTATCCGCGTAAATCATGTTTTATTCAATTATGGATGTTTATCTGATTCAGATTAAGATTATTCAAATTCACAGTCGGCAGAGTATAAGTAACATAGATAGAGAATCTCCGTGCGAAAGCGAATGTTGACCAAGTTATCGGGTCAGGCCAAGTTCCAAATGTTCCGTTATAGTAATTATATGTAGTAGCTGACCCTCCAGTGTCATAACGAGCATTAGTACTACCCCCTGCGGTATCTTGCACCATAGCTAAGAAATAGGAGGCAGTAGCAAAAGTCGGACTTGATGAGTTGGCTGTCCACCATTGTTGTGTTGAATTAACGAGAACCGAAGCAGTTGAACTATTGTTAATCAAGTCAGTAGCATCATATACTCCCATCTGGACATTAAAATTTGTACCACTACCATAAAAGCTCATACTTGTTCCCGTTCCCGCTGCGCCCGTAAATGCATCCCCGCCCGCGGTTATTCTATTTTGAGTTAAGGTAAAATTAGTTCCTGCTACAGTTGTATATCCGAAGGTGGGGTCGATGGTGACGGGATAGGCGGCGGTGTTTAAAAAATCCTGCGGGATTTCAACTATTAGATTGCCCATTGTTAAATTGCCTTGCCCTGAGCCTGCCGAAGGGTCAATTGCTAAATTGCCCCAAACTTCTTTTCCCGTTGCATCTGTTATTTTCGGTCTGTAAATGTGGAAGGCTTTGCCTGCCCGGTAGTTTTTTCCGCCCATTTGGGAGAAGTCTCCGGATTTCCCGTCTTTGTAATAAACAGCGTAGGAACCGACCACATTTTCCGGGCGGGAATCTGTAATGTTGCCATCCTTGTCCTTACATTCGGTTTCAGTACATTTAACGTCCTCCTTCGCTGAAGCTTCGGCGGACAAAGGCGGCTGGTAGAAAAAATCAAGATTGGTAGTTTCCAGGGGAAAAACAATTTGGTTGGTGCTGGGTTTTTCATAGAGAATGGTGTCAAATTCCACTCCCCCGTTCTCGTTCTGGCTGTCCGCCAGCTTGGGATAAATCTCAATGTCCACTCTGGGTTGCGTGGGGGCCTGCGCATTTGCCGCCGGAAACAAGTGCGAAAGCACCCAGCTTCGCAAGGCCTGGCCTTGCGAAGCTAAAGCGTCAGCTGTAGAGTATCGGAGTTTATTGCCGATGACTTGCGGATTGTCGCCGGTTTCAAAGGGCATGCGGATTTTCAAAGATACTTCCCCGTCCCATTTGTCCATTTTTAGGTAGGGTTTGGAAGGACTATGACGTTCTGTACCAATCTGTATCACACTATTATCTTTGGTTTTAAAAGCATACACCTGCGATACAGCTCCTTCGGAAACTGACTTCCCAACCGCAGCTATTTTTAACTCCGGCAAATCCCCGGCTTTCGCTTCAACCGGCTGAACATCTTTCGTCTGAACCACTTTATCAGGCTTAACCCTAACCGCCAGCACCACAAAGACTGAAAGCAATACTACTATTATAATTAGCGGCACCAATAAAATTTTTCTTTTCATCTTGCTAATGATTTACGCAGATTTACCACTGATTTACGCAGATTATTGGTCCATATTAACCTCTTGATTCGCAATCTATTAGAACCAAAGTTTACCAATAAACCCAAAGAATATCCAGTAGTTTTAAGATAATGCACCAGTTGTTCCTCATGGGATTTTGGCATAAACTCAACTGATTTAAGTTCTATTATTATCCTATTGTCTATGACAAAATCAGGTCTGTATTTACCGACAATATCGCCTTTATATTTAACATCAAGTCCCACTTCTTGCTTAAAAGGAATATTCAATGTCTCAAATTCCCTAATCAAAGATTTTTGATAAATATTTTCTTTGTGTCCAAAGCCCAACTCGTTATAGACGGTAAACATTGCGCCCCTAATCCTGTAGGTTAAATCTTCATACAATAATTTCTTATCCGTGCGAATCCGTTTTTTATTATCTGTGAAAATCTTTTTGTTCATATCTGTGTAAATCATGGTTTAAGTGCCGTTGATCGTGACGCCCGGATTGATCAAAACACCTTTCAGAATATAGGTCGGATTTTTGGCGCCGTTGGCAATAAATGACCAGCAGGTATTGTTGGCGGTATTGGTTGAATCATTTGCGATAAGCGCCCGGCCTCCGCACGCATTTGAATCCCGGATATTCGCCCACTTTACATCTTCAGGCCCGCTGACCGAAAGGTTCCATTGAGTCCCCACAGAAGAACTACCCATGGTAATTCTGCTTCCGGATGAAACTCCCTTGGCAATAAATTGGTTGGCAACTGTTTGAGTTGTCCCGGCGGTAAAGGTAACTGTCCGGGCAGAAGTGCTGGTTAAATTCAGATTGAAAAAAGCGGTTGAACCGGCAATAGTCTGCGTACTGGTTCTATCTAACCAGACTGTTCCCCCATTCGCATCAAAAGTCCCGCTGGTATTGGTAAAATTCCCTGCCAAAGTCATGGTGCCTGAAGGCGCGGTGAAGGCGCCGGAAGAGAGAGTAAAACTGCCGTCAAAATTCACAGTGGTGTACGCGCCAAGATCAAGCGTAGTGGCGCTGGTGGTGAATAGAGAAGTATCACCAATAGAAAAACCGCTGAATCCGGAAAGAGCAGCCGTACTGTTAAATCTAACCCAATCGTTGCCGCCACAGCCAGGAGTCCCACCGGTGATTGTTAAAGTGCCGGTACCCGAGAGCGTCCCGTTGAGAGTAAAACCGCCAATGCAAGAAGCTGAATCAGTCCAATCAACGGTTGGGTTATTGCCCAAAGGCAAGGAGCAAGCGCTCCCGACTGTCGCCCCGCCACTGCTTTTGTCAATTGTGACCAGATTAAAGGTAATGTTGTTGCAGGAAAGAGTAGCCGTGGTTGATCCATTAAAGGCAACTGTGCCTCCGTTGGCATTGAAGACCGGAGAACCGGAAACAGTGAAGCTGGCGCTGACTGTGGCTATGCCTGCGGTTGAGGTAAATGAACCGCCGGTTAAGGAAAAAGAGGATGTGCTAATTCCATCATAGCTGCTCGCGGAACCGGCAAATGTTCCTCCGGCCTGTGTCCAGCCACTGGTGCCTGCTGTGATTACATATCCCCCTCCTTGGGTAATGGTTCCGGCATAATTTGACCCGATATTTATTCCCCCTCCGGATCCGCTCAAATCTACAGCCTGGTCAATTGTCACATCTTTATCGGGAGTTCCTGCCGTGCAGGATGCGCCGTGAAAAGTTGCCACATCGGTTGTTCCGGGCGGAGTATCTCCTGCCCAGTTGGCGTTTTCCGACCAGTTATTCGTCGTCCCTCCCCCGTCCCAGCATTTGGTCGCGGCAAAAACCTTCCGGACGTAGATGAATCCGGCAGCCAGCAACACTATTAACAGCGCTAAAACTATAATTAATTTTCTGTTTTTATTTGTCCTAAAAAAAGCCATACTATTTCAATTTTTAATTTTTAATTTGAAATTTGAAATCAATTTGAAATTGATCAATTTCTTAAACATTTTTAGTTGAATATGCTATTTTCGAAAAGATCAGAGTTAATTCTTTTGCTTCTTTCCAAAGCCCCCTACAATCCTTTTTAAGCTCTCCTTCATCAAGAACTTTTCCTATTAGGCGGAGCCAATATAGAGTCTCTTTTCCTTCTTTTTTACAAATAAATATTTTATTTTTAAAATCTTTTCTACTTGATGCACCATTGGCCTCACAATAATTTGCGCCTATGCTAGTTCCAGCCCTAAGACCTTGATCAATTAGCGGAATAGTAATTGCATTTTTAGGGCATCTTTTGTAAAACTCAATTAAACTCTCGGAAAACAAGGCTGTCCTCTCTTCCAAATCGTAATTATTGTTATATAATTTTATCATTGAAAATTTAAGAATTGATTAAAAATTAAAAATTTTAAATTAAAAATTAGTTTCATTTACAATAATTCCAATCTTTATTCTGTTTTTTTTCATATAGGTTTACACAGATTTTTATTCTGATTTACACAGATTCGAAACTGATTCTCACTGATTTTTCTCCGCGACTTTTTTATTTGCATAAAATCTGATAGACTTAATCTTGAGAAAATGTTTTTTCCAATAAATCTTACCGACTCCCAGCTTAAAGTATTTTCCTCTATCTTTTCTGATATTGCTGCTGCTTGGATTATTGGCGCTTTTGTGACGCGGGATCCTTTAACGTTGACATTAAATTTTATAGGTGCTATAGTTTCCATATACCTTTCTATAAAAGCGGAGGATTTAAGAAAAGAATTATGATCGACTTTACACCTCAACTTAATCAAGCTCAAATTGCCTTTTTTCTGGCTGTAATCGCTATTGCTCTTATTTATATTGCATTCGTTAAAAAACCCACCAAAGACAAACGATAACCTCGCTGTTTCTTTATCCGCATTAATCTGTTTTTTATCCGCGTTAATCATGGCTAATGATCCACCAGTCAAAGGTAATTGGCGTTGTGGTTGGAATAGGAATGGCAACCCTAAACTTACCGGCCAGCTTCTTCACAACCGTCAGCTGTTTATCCGTTAAGGAGGTTGCGGTTAAGAAGATCTTTGAGTCGCTGGTAGCAATTGGGGTCAAGACCTCAACAAACGTCAGGCCGGCGGAAATTGATGCGCTGCCAATACTCTGATCTCCCAACACCGTATAGTTATTAGCTTCAATTTCATCTGCGGTAATTGTTCCGGCCACTGTCATGTTGCCGGCAGTGTCAATAACCACTTTGCCGTTAAGAATATCTACTCCGCCAATTCCCTGCTTTTGCAGATACAAGTCTCCGGCTAATGTATTTATTTCTCCATCCAAACCATGAATTGCCAAAAGTCCGGCATTGATATTGCCTGTCACTCCCAGATCCGTGACTGTGGTTCTGCCCAAAACCATCAAGTCTTCGGAAACTGTGGCGCTGTTTAACTCAACATCTCCCAGATCCAAAACAGCAGACGTGCTCGCTCCCAATACCTGACTGCTGACAATATCCATTAAGAAGGCGGAAATGGAAGCGGTTTGCTCAACTTTTTGTGACAAAAGATCCATCCCGGATTGAAGTTGGGCGATTTTATCCTGCGACTGCATAAATAACGGATCTGTTTCCAGCACATAATCTATCTGGGCGGAAGATGACGCCTGCCAGCTTTGCAAGGCCTGGCCTTGCGAAGCTAATTGGTTGCCGATCGAATCAACTGTCGCTGCCATTCCCGCTAAGGTTCCGTCGTAGGAAACGTAAATTGAAGGATTGTACCAGGTGATATTCACAGAAGCCAGAATATTTCCTTCTCCTTGCCCATTAAACACTTCAATGGCTTTACCCAAAATTTGTCCGACACTGGTTGCCTTAACTGCGACTCCGGCAATTCCCGAAGTAGTTAGCGGATCTCCGATCTTTATCTCGCCGTTGGCAGTCGAAACGCGGGTTTTGACTTGCCCGACCAAACCGACCGCGACTGATTCGTCTCCACGATTTTCTCCTCCCAAAAACGCCGGATGCTCCGAAGCTACTCCGATGATTTTATTACTGTTGTTATCGCAAGCAACAGCCAGTCCTTTATCATCAAAACAAACGACTGACCCGAACGGAATTGATGTATTTCTATCTTTTTTGAAATACTCCGCAAAGTCGGCAATACCATTAGTTGCATAAGTTACACCTTGCGCTCCGGTTCCCTGAACAGATCCGACAATGCCGATTCCGAAGGTTTCAAAACTGATAAAATGATTGGCAGGATCAACCGCAGAAGATGAAGGATTACCCAATTTTATAACCAATCCGTCCGCGTCTAGTCCGTCAGAGGTATTGTAAATTTGCGCGGCAGCTGATGCGGATTGGGAATCCCAAACATCAAGCTTAAGCAAGGGCGCGGTTGTCCCGATTCCAACGAAGCCTCCCGGCATTAAAGCAAGATTCTGGGAAGCGGCTGTAATAATCTGATCTACTCCGGTACCCGTAAAGGTAATTCCTGCCGCATTACCCGTAAGATTAATAGCTGCTGAATTGGCATAAGAATTGGTTAACTGGTTATTCATCGATAAAGTGGTAACTGCTGAAAGCGCTCCCGCATTTATAATCAAGCTATTAATTGTATTTGATGAAGTTGGAGCTGTAATTGCCCCGGCAGAATCAACCTGAAATTGGGAAGTTGAACCGACCGAAAGTAAAGCGGAGGGAGCGGTTGTTCCGATTCCAACGAAGCCCGCATTGGTGATGACAAACTTAGTTGCACCTGATTTGGAAGCGGTAAATAAATCCCCCGTTCCGGTGTTATCCGCCAAAAGTCCTGCAAAGGAGGTTGAACCTGACGCAGAAGCAATGGCAATTGTTCCGCCGTTGGTAAGATTTGGCCGGATATCCAGCGTTGCTAAAGGAGTAGTTGTCCCAATCCCGACGCTGCCGGAACTAATTATCAAATTAGCGGCAGGAGTGATAGTTAAGTTTCCTGAATTGTTAGAAATGGTTGAGCTTCCCGTGCCGCCAATCGATAAAGTGGAAGTCGGCGCGGTTGTCCCGATTCCTACATTACCGTTGTTTCCCAGAAATAATACTGAAGTAAGATCCGCGTCTCCGCCCGGGCTCCGTTGGAAGTTTAGAGTTCCGTTATTTAAGAGATTAAAGGTTGCGGCATAAGCGCTGCCGGTTGGTACTGCCAGAGATAAGTTGGAAGAAATAGTAGCGGTTGGATTGCCACCGGCAATATTAATGAAGCCAAACTTGGCAGAAGCGGTTGAAGTTGCTCCTAACAATAAGTCCATGGTTGTATTGCCGGGATACAAAGCTCCCGAGGAAGAATTCCAGAAGCTCCCTCCATTGGCAGTTGGGAGAATTCCCGAAACATCCGCTGTTAAATCAACCTTGGAGAAGGTGGGAGCTGAAGTTCCATTTCCATGTAAAAGCGTATTGGCTGCCCCCTGGGCTGTTTGCGCTAATAATCCGCCTGTTCCATTCATGTAAAGGATTCCCATGCTGGTGTTTAAGTCTGAGAAAGTGATTGATCCTGAAGAAGTAATTCCTGTTGCGGCGGCAATTGCTCCGGTTGAGTCAACCTGGAATTGGGAGGTTGAACCGACCGACAGTAAAGCTGAAGGCGCGGTTGTCCCGATTCCCACATTCCCCGCGTTGGTAATGACAAATTTGGGAGCGCCTGACTTGGAAGCAGTGAACAAATCCCCAATACCGCTGTTATCAACCAGCATGGCAGCAAAAGAAGTTTGGCCGGAGATGGAGGCAACCGGAGTGGTACCGCTTAATCCCCGGACGTCAAACGTTGCTAAGGGAGCAATTGTTCCAATACCAACCCGCAAATTGGAGGCAATTCCGGTGGCATTGCTTTCTCCGTAAATTGACATGACGTTGGAAGTGCCGATCCGGAAAACATAAGCATTGGTTCCGGTTGTACTAAAGGGCATATCCATTGCCGTGATAATTCCCCCATCGGTTGGGAAAACATAAGAGCCGTCAATATTTAAGGCCGCGCCAACCTGAATCTGGTCTGCGGTATTTAATTTGAACATGTTGGTAACGCCTGAAGAAGTTGAAATGCCGGATAACCAGCCGTCATTGGCCAAAGTTAAGAGTGAACCCGGAACCGTAGTACCGATTCCCACATATCCGTTGTTATTTAAGAACAAAACCGAATTGGCAGCCAGCCCCGCATCTCCGCCCGGACTCCGCTGGAAATTCAGTGTTGAATTGTTGAGCAGATTAAAAGTGTTTGCTCCTGCAGTAGTCGGGACTGCCAGAGACAGATTGCCGGAAATGGTGGCGGTTGGACTCCCTCCCGCAATATTAATAAAGGCAAATTTGGCTGCTGCGGTGGAAGTCCCCCCAATTAAGAAGTCCAGCGTGCTATTGATTGGGTAGAGCGCTCCGCCGGCTTGTGTCCACCAGTTGGTAGTATCTCCCATGGCAAATCCGCAGGCAGCTGAATTTTGCAGACAAAGTGTTCCGGTGGCGTCCGGGAAAGTAATGGTCTGCGCAGCAGTGGCGGCCGAGGCCAGAGTGGTTAAAAAGTTTGTTGTTCCGGCAAACTGCAAATTGCCATTGTTGAGAATGACAAACTTAGTTGCACCTGATTTGGAAGCGGTGAATAAGTCTCCGGTTCCGGTATTATCTACCAGCAGTCCTGCAAAAGAAGTTGAACCTGACGCAGAAGCAATGGCAATTGTTCCGCCGTTAACTAAATTTGGTCTGACATCCAGGCTTGCCAGAGGAGATGTTGTGCCTATGCCGACAAGTCTGGTGTCGGTAAATATTGCGTACGCCGTACCTGCAGACTGAATCAGGAAATCTCCGGTTGAAGAAAGATTTGCCACCAGATTTGAGGTGCTCGGATCAAGTACGATATCCCCTGTTCCGTTAAGCACTATCTGTCCGGAAGGCGCGGAAAGATTTAAGTTTCTCGAGCTGTCTGCGGAAATTGACGGAGCGGTTGCGCCGCCCGATGAGTAAAGCGTCAAAGAACCATTGGTTGAGCTTTGCGTTCCCAAAAATAAGCCGCCCGATGTAACATATACATTATCTGCAAAACTAAATGACTGTCCCCCGCCCGGGTCGGTGCCTATTGAGTTAAATGTCACGCTTCCTTGGCTGGAGATTGCCGTTGTGAAATAGTTTGAGGTGTTATACCCAAATCTTAACTGGGTTGCCGATGTTGACAATAGATCTAGCGGATAAGCAGGGGCGGTTGTTCCGATGCCGATGTTGCCATTATTTGAAATATATAATGCCGTAGTTAAACCCGCATCCCCGCCCGGGGATCTCCGGAAGTTAAGAGTGCTGTTGTTTAGCAAATTAAAAGTATTGGCGCCGGCTGTGGTCGGAACTGCTAAAGACAGATTGCCGGAAATACTGGCAGTGGGATTTCCTCCGGCAATATTAATAAAGGCAAATTTGGCAGAAGCGGTTGAGGTTCCACCTAATAATAGATCCAAAGTGGTATTTCCCGAATAAATTGCCCCCTCGGCAATATTCCATTGAGTCAATCCGGTTCCTCCCGGACATTCTATCCAGGACGGAACAGATGCTCCGGAAACAAGACAAAGTCCGGTTGTATCCGTTGAGACTCCGGCCAATACTCCTGTTGCTACGGTTGCATATGGCACGTTGTTGTTGGCATTAAATCCGGAAAACGTGATCGTTCCCGAAGACGTAAGTCCGGTTAACCCGGTTAAGGTTCCGGCTCCGATCAAATTTGCTCCTCTGGCTGTTAAGGCCAATGTTCCGCCGGGAACCAGCTGTACTTCCCCGGTATCTGTGTCTCCCAAAGTTAAGGTCTGCTTTGTGGTGGTTGCCAAGGTTCCGGTTGCATTAAGGTACACTCCCCCCGCAGCTCCGGCAGAAACTGATGCAGTCGGAGTACCGGTTGCAACATTTAAAAAGCCGAACTTAGCCGATGCTGTACTGATTGATCCTATTAAGACATCGTCCGATGCATTTATCGGGGAGATGGCGCTAGAATTTCTCTGCCAATATCCGGCTGTTCCGGATGAGGCGCCGATAAAGTTGGCCGCATAAACATTGTTCCAATATAAAGAACTGGAACCTAAGTCAGAGGTTAAAGTTGTGGTCGGAGTAACGTTGCCGTCAAAAACCGGATTGGTGTTGAAAACCAGCACTCCGGTTCCGGTTTCGTCAGTGATGACGCCGGCAATTCCCGCCGATGTGGTTAGGCCTGTAAATGGGCTGGTGCCGTTACCCAGCAAAATTCCGGTTAGACTGGTCGCGCCTGTTCCCCCATATGTCACGGTGACTGCTGTTCCGTTCCAGACTCCGGAGCCAATCGTGCCTACTTTGGTAATATCCGTCAGATTACCGGTCGTAATAAGTGTACCTGTGGAGCTGGGAAAAGTATAAGTTTGCGTCCCCGAAATAGCTCCTGCGGTTAGCTTTCCCACCCCTCCGCCCGTACTGTGAAACCAAAGGGAATTTCCCGCAATTCCTCCTTCCGTAAAAGCGTCCCCGGTTGTCACATCGCCGACTGCCGTGATTCCCCCTACAGCTCTCCATGATGTACCATCATACATATTGTACTGGTTTGTTATAGTGTTGTAGACAAAAAGCCCGGTTGCGGGAGAGACAATCGCGTTTCTTTGCACGGTTGTCATTCTTGGCGCCAGAAAACCTTTGTCTGCGGCGGAAATGTCCAGCGCCGCGGATGAATCGGGCACGGTTGTTCCGATTCCTACGCTTTGTGAGAAAAAGCTCGGGACATTGACATTCAGAACCAGATCAGAAGCGCCGGTTTCCGCTGCCAAGACGGCCTGATTATCTTGTAACGCAAAATTAAGATCTTTTGGCTTTAGGCTAGTGTTAATCTGGGGAAGGTTCGCGATGAACTGAACAAATTGTTCTTTTTTTTGGGATAATTCCGTCGTCAGGCGAGGCAATCCGGCAACGATATCGTACTTCACCAAGACAATTGCTATGGCCATGCTAAGAAACAAGGTGAGGATTCCAAACGCAAATCCCCTTTTAACCAGATTTAGCTTCGCAAGGCCAGGCCTTGTAGCCTCGACTGGCTTCGCCTCTTTTTCTTTTGATTTTGATTCGGAAGGCGAAATTGATTCTTCAATCGCCGAAAAATGCTTGAGGAGAAAATGATTCTTGAGAAAGCTGCCGGAAGGAAGACCGCTTAAGGTCGACGGAAGACCAAGAGTCGGCCTTTTTTCCG
>Ga0209641_10003175_pt1 | contig 13834 bp, 7 predicted proteins | sample RifCSP16_1_FD_184022 | JGI IMG/M metagenome (GOLD analysis project Ga0209641, IMG submission 184022) | Soil microbial communities from Rifle, Colorado - Rifle CSP2_sed 16_1 (SPAdes) (version 2) | ecosystem: Environmental > Terrestrial > Deep subsurface > Rock core/Sediment | place: Rifle...
CCTTCCTGTTCCCCCTCTTCCAGTAGAGGCCGAGCAGAATGGACGGCGCGAAGATCGTGACCGCCTCGAAAGACTTGAGACCGATGTCAACAAGGCTGTAGAAATCGCCGATGTGCACGGCGAAAATATATCCGAGGAACACGCACCCGAGGATCACGAGCCGCTTGATGTTCAGGATGACCGCGGGAAGGTTCTTTATCGCGCTCAGGTCCCAGAGGGTCGGCACCACGAAGCTGTTCATCACCATGGTGCTGAGGGCAACGGACTCGACGATGATCATGGCCGTGGCCGCCGAAAAACCGCCGATGAAGGCAATGAGCGCGAGAAGGGGATAGCCCTGGGTAAGCGGTATGCTGAGGACGAAGTAGTCCGCGTTCGCCTGCGTGCCTCCGAGAAGCAGTCCGCCGTACGCGATCGGGAGCACGAAGATATTGATAAGGAACAGGTAGAGCGGAAAGAGCCACATGGCCTTCTTGATATGACCGGGCGAGTAGTTCTCGACCACGGCGACGTGAAACTGCCGGGGCAGGAACATGATGGCCATCATCGACAGAAAGGTGAGCGACGTCCACTCGAGAAAGCTCACCGGGGACCCCTCTCCGAGCCTCATGAGCGGGGCAAAGCGGGACGCCTGGAGCTTTCCGAGGATATCGCCGAAGCCGCCGAATATCCCGTAGGTGACAAAGAGCCCGACAAAGAGAAAGGCGATGAGTTTGATCGCCGATTCAAAGGCAACGGCAAACACGAGGCCGCCGTGCCGCTCCGAGGCGTCAAGCCTTCTCGCGCCGAAGATGACCGCGAACACGCCGAGCATCAGAGAAATGAACCAGCCCGCGAAGTGGCTGCCCTCGGGTCTTCCGGAAAGAAGGGAGAAGGTCGTCATGATGGCCTTGAGCTGGAGCCCGAGGTACGGGGTGATGCCGATGACCGCGACAAACGTGACGAGGGCCGAGAGCGAGAGGGACTTGCCGTACCGCGATGCGATGAAATCCGAGATCGTCGTGATCCTGTTCTGTTTCGCCAGAAGGACGATCTTCCTGAGGACGATCCACCAGAGGGCGGCCATGAGCGTCGGGCCGATATAGGTCGTGAGGAAGCTCAAGCCCGCGTTCGCCGCCTTTCCCACGCTGCCGTAGAACGTCCACGAGGTGCAGTACACGGCGAGCGAGAGGGAATAGACGTAGGGATTCGCTACCAGGCTCTTCCCCTGCCTCTCTTTCCTTTCAGCCAGATAGGCCACGGAAAAAAGAAGAAGAAGGTAGGAGAATATGATAAGCAGCAGTATCCAGGTCGGAAACACTTACTCTTTGTCCTCGTCTCTTTCTGAAAAAATTGCCGTGACGCAGATAAGCGCGATGAATATCAGCCAGATGATGAACAGATAGGGTATGAGGCTTCCCTTGAATATGCTCATGAGGGGCCAGCTGAAAAACATCAGCCCGAGCGCGAACAGGAATATCCAGATATCTCTCCGCATAATTTTGCAGCCCTCGCTCTCACGGCCGGCATCCCGGCGGCGCTCAATGGCATCAGAACATCGGTCCCGAGCGAATGTTTGAGACGTATATTATCACAATTTGTTACTAAATTCTACACCTCTCGGGACCCCTGTTTACCTTTTTATACAGCATAAAATGATAATCGCATCCTTTCCTCATCCTTTTGTTTTATCCAGGGGCGCTTTTTTCCCCTCAGCCCCCTTTGCCGAAGGTATTAAAATTGTCTCGCAAAAAGTCCCCGATGCTTTCATTGCGAGGAGTCCCGCATCAGAGTGCGGGGTAAACTCCGCGACGCCTGCCCCTGCATGGTTCAAGCAGGTTGCAATCTTTTTTTTATAAATAGTGATGGAAAGTACGCGGGCCCGGTGACCTATGCCACCGGGTGAATGAAAAAGGCGACGCCGTACAATTGCAGGGAACTGAATACGCGCAGGATTACTGGGCATCGGTGGTTCTGCTCCACCTCATGCGTGAAGGCGACCGGAAACTGTCGGTCAAAAAACTCATCGAAAAATATCCTTATAAAAAACCGCAGAAGATCGCGCAGGAAGGATGGGAAGAGGATAGTCTTCGGACAATAAAAAAGCCCCTTGAAAAAGGGGCTTTTTTATTTCAACCGGAGAATGATTTGATGAGTGTCGGTCTCTGACTACAGGAGCGCTTTCACCTCGTTTTCGAGGTCTTCCTCGCTCTTAACGCCGATGTGCTGTTTGCGCATCTTCCCCTTCCTGTCCGTGATGACAAGCATGGGGATCGAGCGCACCATGTACTTGACGAGAACATCATCGTTGCCCTTGAGAATAGGGTAGGTAATCCCCAATCCGGCCCCGTATTCCTTCACCGAGTCCCAGCCGCCCTGGTCCACCGAGATGCCGAGCACCACGAGACCCTTGGCGTTGTAAGCCTTGTACAGGCGTTCGAGCCCGGGAAGCGCGGTGCGACAGGGCGGACACCAGGTGGCCCAGAAGTCGATGATCACCACCTTGCCCTTAAAATTCGAGAGGCTTACCGTATTGCCGTTCATGTCCTGAAGCGTAAATTCAGGGGCCGTTGGTTCGGCGGAAGCCTGTTCTCCCTTGTTCGTACAGCCAAAAAAGAGTACGAAGGCTGTAAACGATACTGCCAATGCTTTTTTTAGCATCACTTCTCCTCGCACGAACGGAACCTGCACACTGCCGCGATGATGAAGATACATCTTGCTTGATGCCTTCGTAAAAAGTCAAAAAGCGCTGAATTTGTCATTCTGAGCGCAGCGAAGAATCTTGTTTCCCCAATATGTTGAGAGACCCTTCGCTTCGCTCAGGGTGACTGTTTCTGACTTCTTATGAGTTCATCCTACTTGCTTAAGATAGCATCAACCTTGCTCTTGAGCTGCGACTTGGGCACGGCGCCAACGACCTGGTCAACGGTCTGGCCGTTCTTAAAGAACATCAGGGTCGGTATCCCCATGATCCGGTATTTGCCCGCCACGTCGGGGTTCTCGTCCGTATTCAGCTTCAAGACTTTGAGCTTGCCTTCGTATTCTTTCGATATCTCGTCAACGATCGGCGCCACCATCCTGCACGGCCCGCACCATACCGCCCAAAAATCCACCAGGACCAGCCCCGGCGCCTTCAGCACTTCCTGCTCCCATGTTGCGCTCGTTACCGCATCAGCCATTCCGCCCTCCTAAATATTCGTATTATGAAAATGAACCGCAGGTACCGGGAGACATTCCGAATTCGGATATTAATTTTTTACTCCCTGCGCCGCAATGACGACCGCCCGTTTTTTTATCGCCCCTTCGGGACAGACACGAGGGCACGCCCCGCAGTCGACACACTCTATGGTGATGACAGCGCGGCCTTCCTTCATGTGTATCGCCTCGGTCGGACAAATATCAAGACACGCCCCGCATCCGGTGCACTTATGAGAAACAGAGTACTGCATATAACAGGTGTTTTGCATTATAGACCCCGTATAGGGTGTTGTCAATATTTTTTAGTTGTGGCATAATCCCCTGCATGGAATCCGTCATCATCCCCTTTGGACCATCAGGCTGGGAGCATAGGAAGCGGCTTATAGAGGAGCTCCTCCGGTCACGATCCGTCCCTCCGTATATCTATAACGACATTCTCATCCTCGTTCCTTCTTCCCGCATGAAGAGGACATACGGAAAACTGTTCGTGGAAACAATACGGCGGATATATGGCGCCGCATCATTGGTCCAGCCCGAAGTACTGACGCTTTTCCAGTTTTTCGACAGGCTTTCGTCCTTCGCTGCGGGTCCGTCGACCATAGACGAGAACAGCAAGCTCGTCCTGCTCGAGGGTATCATCAAGCAATACCTCGTTGCCCATCAAGCGGTCTTCGGCCAGAGCCCGGACCTGCTTGCCCCTTCCCTCTCCTCGGCCCTCGCGAAAATGATCGAACAGCTCGGCGACGCCGGCGTCACCCCTTCCCAGCTCTCCGCGAAAACAGCGGAAGTCGAATTTGCGGACAAGCCGGCGGTGAGGCTGCTTATTGATGTCTTTGCGAACTATAAGCGCTCCCTGCAGGTCCGCGGTCTGGCCGACCCGGGAGGCATGCGCGCGTATCTCCTGGAACACTTTGACCCGAAATGGCTCCTGCCCTACACGAAAATCATCATTGACGGGATTCACGATGCGAATGATAGAGAAGCGCGGCTGCTCAAAATAATTGCGGAACAGGGACACGGCGTCTGCCTTATCGACGCTCCTTCGCTCGACGCGTTCAATCGGGCGGGCGAATTTCATCCGCTCAGGATCACGAAGGATTTCATTTCGCATATCAACCTCATGCCCCGGGAAGACGCCGCTGTCACGAACGCCGATGATCTGTTCCTGGCGGAAAGCCTCTTCTCGGACAGGCCCTTCGCGGAAACGGCGGAAAAGGCGGCTCTCCTCCCTTCGTTCGGCAAGAAAATACAGGCGCTCTCGGCGATCACCGCACGCGAGGAGGTGTCGCGCATTGCCGGCGAAGTGAAGTCATCGCTGCGGAGCGGAGCAGCGGCCGATTCCCTGCTCGTGGCCTTCCCGTCGCTTGACGAGTACGGCCCTCTCGTCGAGGAGATATTCACGGACTACGGCATCCCGTACAACAGGGCGCTCGGCAGACAGCTCAGCGCGTCGCCCGTTATCACCGCGGTGATCTCGATCCTCCGCGCATGCCAGGAGGATTTCTCCGGGCCGTCGCTGCTGAGAATTTTCAGTTCCCCTTTTCTGAAATTCGCCGGGAAATCGTCCTTCACCCCGGCGCTCGACCGGCTTATACGGGACCAGCGGATAATCGGCGGCAAGCAGAAGCTGCTTTCCGCATTGAAGCATCACACCGCCGATAAAAGCGGAACGGACATCCTGTCGGAGCCGCTCAAGGACCTGTTCTCAGCCCTGGAGCCGTTCTCCGGCGGGGATGCAGCGCCTCTCTCCTCATGGATGGAGCGTCTCACGAACCTCATCGCCTGGGCCGGACTCGGCGCTCGTGTTTCGACCATCAAAGGCCCGCTCAATATCAACCTTCAGGCGTACAATAAAATGTACGAGACCCTTTCCTCTCTTGCAAACGCGGGCAGGCTGTTTTCTGAATACCGTTATACCTTCAGTGAATGGCTTTTTCTCTTGAAGAAAACCTTCATGCAGGCCCGGTTCCAGGTGCCGCCCGAAGACGAGGGCGGCGTCCAGGTATTGGGAATGGACGAAAGCATGGGCCTTCACTGGAACGAAATATATCTGGGCGGGCTCGTGGATGGAAAGTTTCCCCGGCGTCTGCCGCAGAACTTCTTCCTGCCCGAGCAAACGCTTGAGGCCATGGGCGTCCGCACCCTCGAACGCGCACGGCTGAACGCCGCCTACCATTTCTACCGCCTTATACTTTCGGCGCCGAAGGTCACGCTCACGTATCCGGAGAACGAAGGCGACAAGCCGGTCGTTCGGTCGCCTTTTCTGGAGGAGCTCACGCCTCTTAAAAACGCCGGCCTCATCAACCGGGGGCTCGAGAAGACCACCGGTATCCAGTTCAGCCTTAACATCAAGGATAGCAACAGCATTCCTGAACTGGCCAAGGCGATCGGCATGAGCGGGGACAGTAACGGACTCGATGCGGTCTTCCGCGCCGATATCGAAGGCATGTCCGGGATCAAATCGGCGACCGAATACAAACCAACAGAATCCATTCCTGCCGTCATCCCGTCAGCCAGGCGGGAATTCTCGGTCACCGAGCTCGACGATTACATCAATTGTCCCTATGATTATTATATCAAGCACGTCCTTCGAATCGAGCCTCTCGAAGAAGTGACCGAGGACATCTCTCATCTCGACCGCGGCAGCAAGGTGCATGGCATCCTGAAGAAGTTTTATGACGAGGCGTTCGGGAAGCGTCCGATCACCCGTGAGAACAGGGATGAAGCGAGGGTCATATTGAAAAAGCTCGCGGACGCTGCCTTCGACAGGGAGGCTGACACCTTCCGGAACCGCCGGGAAAAGGATCGGTTCGTGAACGGAATGGCGGAGCGGTTCCTCGACGCCGAGGAAGAGTTCTGGAAACAGGGCATGCGACCGGAACATCTGGAGCGGAAGATCGAGCGCTATCGGCTTGTTCTTTCGAGCGGCGGGGAAGTCTACGTCTCGGCCAAGATCGACCGCATCGACGTGGATGAAAGCGGCAATTTCATCATCGTGGATTATAAAACGGGAGACTACCCTGAATCAAAAAAAGGCGTCGAACAAAGAATCTTCCAGCTTCCGGTCTACGCGGTCATGGCGCGGCAGTCATTAAATGCAGGGGCAAGGCATGCCTTGCCCCTACGGAAACCCATCGGCCTCGCCTATTATGACCTGAAGGGAAAAAACAAAGGATCAGCCAGAGACGTTGTACTCTATAATACTGAAGCGCGTGACGATCACCCCGTGTCGAAGCCGCAGACCAGCCCCAAGAGCGCGGAGGATTTCGAGACCATATTGGAACAGAGCATGGAAAAGGCCCGCACGGCAATCGAAGGCATCCTGGCAGGAGTTTTTCCCACCACGCCGCAGGACGAGAACAAATGCCGTTATTGCCCGAATGAGATGATGTGCGGGATCAAATTATCGCAGGGGCGCCCTCAGCGGTGAAAAGGAAATATGAACACCAACCATAAAAATAAACCCATGGACACTTAAGGATAAAAATCTGATATACTGAAGTATCCTCGAGACCGAACGGCCTGCTCCCGATCCTTGCTGCGTCAGGAGGTTCAAATGTACCTCGAACACCCGGATTCACGACAGATAGTCGACGCGGTCCGAAAAATGGAGAAAGAGGACGGCGATATCGTATTCATCATGCTGGGAGAGAACGCGGGGCTGGATGTCGGAGAGGTCATCTCCGCGCTCAACCGGGAGAACATCGTTTTCTTCGGCGGGATTTTTCCCGCGGTCGTCTGCGGGGACCAGAAGACCGAAAAGGGAGCAATCATCATAACCCTCCCTTCCCTGGCGAGGCCGCTGCTCATCACGGGGTTGAGCTCCGGAAACATGAACTTTCCGGATTTCAGGGAAATTTCCGGCGCTCTGGATAAACAATACACCGCCCTGGTGTTTGTGGACGGATTGACCGCCAACATCTCGCTTTTCCTTCAGAGTTTGTTCAGTTCCCTCGGCAACGCCGTCCACTACGTGGGTGGAGGGGCCGGCTCTCTCACCTTGAAACAGAAACCGTGTCTTTTCACGAATGACGGTTATTTCCAGGATGCGGCGATCATTGCCTTTATCAAACTGCGGAGCAACCTTGCCGTCCGTCACGGGTGGAAAAAGATCATGGGCCCTATCGTGGCGACAAAAACGGACAAGAACGTCGTCATCGAATTAAACTGGGAAAACGCCTTTGTGGTATACCGGAGGACCGTGGAGGAGACAGCCGGCAAAAAGTTCACGGCAAACAACTTTTTTGATATCGCAAAGGGGTATCCGTTCGGGATGCTGACGGAAGGCGCGGAAGACATCGTCCGTGACCCCATCATGGTAAATGAGCGGGGAGAGCTCGTCTGTGTGGGCGAGATCCCCGAGAATGCGGTCCTGAATATCCTGAAGGGAGAAGCCTCCTCGCTGCTTCAGGCCGCGGACCATGCGGCGGAAGAGTGTCTGCAGAATCTGGGAGGCGGAAAGGTACGCGTGAATCTGGTCTTTGACTGTATTTCACGGTCGCTTTTTCTGAAAAATTTTTCGAAAGAATTGAAGCTTATCCAGAAGCAAATTGCGTCGAAATCAGCGGGGAATATCCCCGTTGGCGCCCTGACGATCGGAGAGATATCCTCCTATGGCCAGAAATACCTTGAGTTCTTCAACAAAACCGTCGTCATAGGGACCTTGTACGAATAAGCATGAGCGAATACGCCGATACCATAATCAGAGATATCTCCATCCTCTACGAACTCTCCCTGTCCATCGGCAGTTCGCTGGATCTGAAGACGAACTGCGACGTGTTTTTAAAAACGCTCATGGCGCGGAAAGGCCTGACCTTCGCCTCGTTCTGGATATACGACGAGTACGTCAAGGGCATCGAGAAGAGCGGCCGGGCCACCATGGTCTATGCCAACCCCGAATCCTCTGTAAGGGACCGGGAGCTTCCGCTCACCCATCCGCTCTTTTCCGCGGTACGGGATAAACAGTCCGTTTCACTCGCATACGGGCAGGAAGGTTTTTCGGACATCATAACCGAAAAAGGGATCAACAGGGGAGCTTTCGGTATCTTTGCCCTCATGGGCATCGGCGTCCTGAAGATCTACGACATGACGCGCAATGCCCCCTTCCAGCAGAAGGAACTCAACCAGCTTGCGGGCATTATGTCCAAGTTCGCCCTGTCCCTTGAGGGATGTCTTTTCCACGAACAGGTCGTCAGGGAAATAGCGGAGCGGAAAAGGATCGAGGAAGAGCTGCTGAAGGCCAGAAAACTGGAGTCCCTCGGCGTCCTTGCCGGAGGGATCGCCCACGATTTTAACAATCTTCTGACAGCCGTCCTGGGCAATGTCGAGATCGTTATACTGAATGAGGAACCCGGGGGGGCGGCCCATGCCCGGCTGGAAGAAGCAAAAAAGGCGATCCTGAGAGCAAGGGGCCTGACCCGGCAATTGCTCACCTTTTCCAAGGGAGGGGCGCCGGTCAGGAAAACCACCTCCATCGGAGAGCTCGTCAGGGAATCCACGGCGTTTGTTCTCCGGGGATCTCAAGCGAAGGGCAGATTCATCATTCCCGGCGATCTCTGGCGGACAGATGTGGACGAAAACCAGATAAGCCAGGTGCTTCGCAACCTTATGATGAATGCGGACCAGGCCATGCCGCAGGGCGGGACCATTACGGTACAGTGCGAGAACATAACCATCGAAGCCGGCGCCCCTTTGCCATTGGCCCCCGGTAAGTATATAAGGGTATCCGTTCGGGACCAGGGGATGGGGATACCGGAGGAACATCTCCCCAGGATATTCGATCCGTATTTTACGACCAAGCACAAAGGAAGCGGGCTCGGGCTCGCCACCGCCTATTCTATCGTAAAAAAACACGACGGCCACCTTGCCGTGGAATCCGCCCCGGGAGCAGGGTCTGCCTTTTTCGTTTATCTTCCCGCCTCGCTCAAAGCGATTTCGGCCGGGGAATCGACTGAGAAAACGCCGCCTGCCGGACAGGGAACAATATTGATCATGGATGACGATGAAAGCGTCAGAAACATTGCAGGAGAGATCCTCAAGACGATCGGCTACCATGTCATGTTCGCCGGGGACGGCGCGGAAGCGATCTCCCTCTATAAAAAAGCCATGAAATCCGGGCAGCCGTTTGACGCCGTCATTATGGACCTGACCATACCCGGAGGAATGGGAGGGAAGGAGGCTGTGCGGAAACTGCTCGAACTCCATCCGGAGGCCAGGGTGATCGTATCGAGCGGCTATTCCAACGACCCTATCATGGCCGAGTTCGAGAAATACGGTTTTAAAGGCGTCGTGGCAAAACCATACACGATCGGGAAATTAGCCGCGACATTGCGCGATGTAATAACTCACTAACTGAATGACTTCGTCCGATAAACATCAAATCCGGAACAAAACCGCCGACACCGGCAAGTCCGTGCACCTTTCAGCCTCGGCCGGCTCGGGCAAGACCCGTGCGCTCAAGGACCGCTATCTTGCGCTCCTTGACGCGCTCGACGATCGCGGCCTCAACATCGACCAGGCCGTGGCCATCACCTTCACGGACAAGGCCGCTGCGGAGATAAAAGAGCGGGTGATGCGCGGCCTGCCCGAGGCCATGCTCAAAAAGATCGTCCGCGGCAAACAGGACCTCCGCATCTCGACCATCCACTCTTTCTGCATGAACCTCCTGAAGCGCTACCCGCTCGAGGCGGGACTTCCGCCGGATTTCGGCGTGCTCGACGCACGGGACCAGGTGTATAAAATTCAGAAGGCCATTGAAGACACCCTCGAGGAATCGGACCGCGACCTTGCGATCATGGCCCCGCTCGGGGACTTCACGGCCGACGAGCTCGTTGCGATGATCGGGTTTCTGCTCTCGGTCAGGAGCAGGCTCAAGCGCATGGAGATAGACGCGGGCGGACCCCGGGAACTGCTCCGGTCCGTCAGCTCCGGCATGGGGATCGATGCCGAGGAAGCGGAACTGAAAGCGCTTGTCGGAAGCCCCGAATGGAAAGCCGTGTTCATGCAGATGGAACTCTTTCTCCGGTCTCAGGGTAATTTTTACGAAGAGTGCAATGGATCCGGACACCGTTCTCTCTCTGAGGCAAAAGATGCACATTCAGCCTGTCAAATCTCGGAATCGCTGAAACCGGTTTATTTTACTCAGAAGGCCGGCCCGCGCAAAAAACCGCTCATCGGTAAAACCAAATATCGCCCGGACAAGATGTTTCCCTATGCCGTTTACGAGACGCTCTACTCACAGGCGCAGGATCTCCTTTCGCGGCTCAAGGGGGGATGCCATCGCGCGCAGGCAGGATACGAAGCGCTCAGCCTGCTCCAGCTGTATGAGCGCTCTGAGGCGCGGTATCAGGAATCGAAGCTTCGGGAAGGCCTGCTGGACTTCGACGACCTTGAGATCTACGCTTATCGCCTGCTCCGGAAACCCGAATCGCTCGATATCCTCTACTGGCTCGACCGCAAGATCCTTCACTTCCTGGTGGATGAGTTCCAGGACACGAGCGACATCCAGTGGGCCATCCTGAACAAGTTGACCGAAGAGATCTTCGCGGGCCAGGGCGCCGACAAGCCCATGCGCCCCACCCTGTTCGTCGTTGGAGACAAGAAACAGTCCATCTACCGCTTCCGCGAGGCGAACTACCGGCTGATCGAGCACGTGCGGGAAAAGATGGAAGAGAACATTCTTTCCGGATCGCGTGAGATCCTGACGCTTGACAGGAACTTTCGCTCAACGCCGGAGATCATCGAGACCGTGAACCGGGTCTTCACGACGCTTTGGGGCTCAGAGTACAAGCCTTCTGAAGCGGACCGCAAACAGCACGCGGGGAGCGTGAGGCTCATCGAGCTGCCGCCCTCATCTGCGGAAAAGGGGCCGGCAGGCCCGACGGAAGCGGAAATACTTGCGCGGGAGATCAAGAGATTGGTCGAGAACGGGACGCCGGTCTATGAAAAAACCCTGGATTCCCGCCAGAGCCCTCCCCGGCAGGATTTAAGCGGGGGCGGGAATGACGGAACGAGGGGCACGGACTGGAAAGAGCGCCCCGCCGGATACGGAGACTGCGCCGTGCTCATTCAATCAAGGAGCAGGCTCAAGGAATACGAAGCTGCGCTCCAATCGGAAAATGTTCCCTTTCGCGTGGTAGGCGGCATCGGGTTCTACGAGGAAGACGAGATCCAGGCGATCCTGAACATGCTCTTCTTCCTCTGGAACCATGACGACATGCTCGCGCTCGCCGCAGCGCTCAAGTCCCCCCTTTTCGGCTTGACGGACAAGGACATCTTCGATCTCCTGCAGAGCGGCAGGGACATGGTCGATTCACTTCGGCGTCACCATTCCGAGGCTGCGAAACTTCTGGACAACTGGGAACGGTATGCGGGCGTAGAGCCGCTCGCAGGACTCATCCACCGGATCATCCAGGATTCCGGCGCTTACATCCGGTTCGGCGGGAAAAATCGTCAGGCCATCTTCAACCTGGACAAGCTTCTCGACACTGCCCGCGAGTTCGACCGGCGGGGCTATACAACGCTCCAGGACTTCGTCGAATGGGTGAAGAACATCCGCGCGGCGGAACAGCGCGAGGCGACGGCCGACATGAATCTCCCGGAATTTCAAGGCGCGGTGAGCATCATGACCGTGCACAAAGCCAAGGGCCTGGAATTTTCCGCTGTCTTCCTGCCCGGCATGAACCAGCAGCCCAAATCCGTCTCAACGGGTCCTCTTGCGATCATTGAAAACGACGACGGCGGCGCTCGAATGGCAATGAAGGACGCCGCGAACCCGGTCTACAATGAACTGTGGGAACGGGAAAGGGAGGAGCTCAGACGTGAACATCAGCGGCTTCTCTATGTCGCTATGACACGCGCCCGGGACCATCTTGTCATGATAGGGTCGCTCGCAAATGGCAAAGCGCCTTACAAACAAAACAGCTGGCTGAGCTATCTTCACGAGGCGCAGCCAAAGCCTTTGTTTGAAAAAGCAGTGGAAGCAGCGCCGGGACTCACTGTGTATTCCTATCCCGCGAATGCGTGGAACACAAAGGATGGTGAATATCCCCCTCGATCCCCCTTTTCCAAAGGGGAAGACACTCAATCTTCCAATCCCCCCTTTGACAAAGGGGGGCAAGGGGGGCTTTTATTAAAGGAAGGCAAAAGGAAATTTGAACGTGAGATTGACATCGATGCGCTTATCAGGAATCTCTCCCCCGTCCCGCGTTCGGACTCGCTCGAATGGAAAAGTGCCGCCGCTTTTATCGAGACGAGCCGGGAAAACGACCCCTTGAGGCCTCCCCTTCACGGAGAGGGCGCCGCAATTTCTTTACCCACCCGGGGGAGCGTGCTTCATCGCTGCCTGGAAGAACTAACAAAAAACGGAACGTATAACTTTGAACGAATAACGAAAGAATTTCCTGAAATCGATGCCGTGAAAAAAGAGGAACAGGAAAAGTTTCTGAAGGACATTGAATCAGTCCTGTTCTCGGTCGTTAAGAATAAGGATTTTGCGTGGATATTTGAACGAAAGCCCGGATCATACTCGGAGCTTCCCTTTCTCTACAAAAGAGGCCATTCACTCATAAGCGGAAAAATAGATCGGATAGTCGTAAAAGAAAGAAAGGGGTTCGTGATTGATTACAAGTCGAGCCTCAGGGAGAATGAAGACACTCTTAACGCCCGGATAGACCGCTATCGTCCTCAACTCAATGTATATTGTGAAGCAGTAAAGGAAATATTCAAACTCGAGAGTGTTGAAGGCTATCTTCTGCTCCTTGACAGCGCGCGGCTGGAGCTGACGGCAAAAATTTAGGCGCGAAGAAAAACTTGGAGTTCTTTGTTACAAAACCGCTAAAAAACTTTACGCTTCACCCCTTCACCTTTTCACCTCTTCACCGATCTCTCGCGTCGACTAGCCTAAAATACTCTTCCCGGCACCTGTTCTCCGCCTCCGCCATCTTCATGAATGCGTCACGAAAGTCCCGCTCGCCCGCGGAGAATATGCCGTGACCATAGACAATGCAGATCCCGGAGTCTTTCACGGCCGGAGGAACGGTCCTGGCCAGTCCCCCTGCGCCGATCTCCCCTGACACGATGGGAACGCCGCAGACCGCGCGTTTTCGTTTGCAATTCTTTCCGCAGTCCTCCACGTCACAGTCCCGCTCCTCGCAGTGCATCGAGAGGATAACGCTGAACTTGGGATGGCCGTGCAACACGGCGTGATAATTCGTCAAAAGGTAAATCGCTTTATGCGCCGGCAGCTCGGAGGATGCCGAGAGTCCGGCGGTGGAAGAGTAATCCAGCGGCACGGGGTCGATGTGGCCTTCGAGTTCATCCAATGAAGAGGCTGTCTGGCTTATGCAGATCGTCTTTCCGTCGAAGTAGCTGATATTGCCGAAGAACGAATCGACGAGGCCTTTCTCGACCGTGTAGCGGCCCACGCGACAGATCTCCTCATAAATGACCTTACGCTCTGCGCCATGCACTCTGCTCTCTGCATCGTTCCTGAGCGGCCCGGAGGCAAACTGCAGGCCGATCGGATCTATCGGCCTCAGCCATCGGGACGTAAAATCCTCGAACGCCTCAAGCTCCCCGGGCAGGGTAAAACCCCCGGTCAAAAGGTCCAGCAGGTACTTTACGAACGTGGTATGAAAGATCGTGGAATAGGCAATGA
>Ga0209641_10003176_pt1 | contig 13829 bp, 8 predicted proteins | sample RifCSP16_1_FD_184022 | JGI IMG/M metagenome (GOLD analysis project Ga0209641, IMG submission 184022) | Soil microbial communities from Rifle, Colorado - Rifle CSP2_sed 16_1 (SPAdes) (version 2) | ecosystem: Environmental > Terrestrial > Deep subsurface > Rock core/Sediment | place: Rifle...
TGGGATGACCAGTCACGCCGCCATCGTGGCCCGCGGCATTGGCGCGCCCGCGGTCGTCGGCGCGGAGTCACTCCGCATCGACGAAGGGGCCCGGCAGTTCAGCGGCGACGGCAAGACCATCCGCGAGGGCGACGTCATCACCATCGACGGCAACACCGGCGAGGTCATCCTGGGTGCGATGCCGCTGGTCGAGCCGCGGCTCGGCGGGCACGTCGAGGAGTTCCTCACCTGGGCCGACGAAGTGAGGACGCTGGGCGTGCGCGCGAACGCCGATTACCCGGAGGACGCCCGCAAGGCGCGCGAGTTCGGCGCGGAGGGCATCGGCCTATGCCGCACCGAGTACATGTTCACCAAAGAAGAACGACAGCCAACCTACCTTGAGATGATCATGGCGGAGACCGAGCAGGAGCGGCGCACGGCCTTGGCGCGGTTGGAGCCGTTGCAGAAAGAAGACTTCAAAGGCCTCTTCCGCGAGATGGTCGGCTGGCCGGTGATCATCCGCCTGTTCGACCCGCCGCTCCACGAGTTCCTCCCGCCGCTGCACCAGCTGGTCGAGGAGATTACGCGCATCGAACTGACGGGGAAGGAGTCGGACTGGCTCGCCAAAGAGCGGGACCGGCTGGCCATTCCGGCGAAGGACCCCGGGCGTCTAGAGCGGCTGCGCGCGCTCCGCCGCCGCGTGCAGGAACTACAGGAGGTCAACCCCATGCTCGGGCTGCGCGGCTGCCGGCTGGGGATCCTCTACCCGGAGATCAACGAGATGCAGGTGCGGGCGATTCTGCTGGCGGCGATCGAGATGAAGCGGGACGACGGCCTGGACGTGATCCCCGAGATCATGATCCCGCTGGTAGGCCACGTCAACGAACTGCGGGTCGTGCACGAGCAGTTGAGCCGCATCGCCGAGCAGCTGGTCCGCGAGTCCGGTGTCCAGATCAAGTACATGTTCGGCACGATGATCGAGTTGCCGCGGGCCGCGCTGGTCGCCGATCAGATCGCCGAACTGGCAGAGTTCTTTTCCTACGGGACGAACGACCTGACGCAGACGGTCTTCGGCTTCTCCCGCGACGACGCGCAGGCGAAGTTCCTGACCCGGTACGTGGAGCGCGGTATTCTACCGGAGGATCCCTTCCGCGTCCTGGACCGGGACGGGGTCGGCAAGATGATGCAGATCGGCACGGAGCTGGGCAAGAAGACGCGCCCGAACCTGGAGGTCGGCATCTGCGGCGAGCACGGCGGCGATCCGTCGTCCGTGGAATTCTGCCACCAGATCGGGCTGGACTACGTCTCCTGCTCAGCCTTCCGCGTGCCCATCGCCCGCTTGGCCGCGGCGCAGGCCCGGCTGCGGGAGTCGGTGAAGGTCGCCCGCGACGTCTGACCGACGCCAAGCAAGACGGGATGGCCCTGTAAAGGGTCATTGTCTTCGGATCAGATGTGCGATGTACTTCGCGACCGCGGGCCAACTCAGGGCAAGGGCGAAGGCCAAGAGGACGGCAACGTTGATCCATACCCCCAGAATTGGTCCTCCGGGTGGGACAGCCGTCACGCTGAGGGCGACCACTAGGGTCAGGGCCACCAATCCCCAAACCTTCCCGATGAGGAACTGCCGAAGTGGAATAGGTTCTTCCGGCAGGAGGATCTTCTGCCGCGCGGCAAGGACACCCAGCAAGAGTCCAACGAGCAGCATGCCGAATACGACATCCGAAACGATCTGGTTTGTGACGCGGCGTGCCACCGTCACGATGAGCAGTGCTCCCCCGGTGAGGCCTCCCAGGAAGACCAGTTGGCTCAGAAGCACCCTTGAGAGCGCTCGTCCTACCGTGATCCGGGCATCGCGGCGTGGGCTACTCATTGACTGGTATCGAGCACGCCTTCTCCGGTGCAGGGGCCCGCTCCTGTTGAGCCACGCCATTTGCGGCAGGGCTTGTTCATGACTATCCGTGAGCAGATTGAGGCCCGCGAGCAGGCCTGGCTGGCCCCCGGCGCGGCGCCGGCGGCCCGCTCCCTGGGACGTGCCGTCCCCGAGCCGGAGGACGACCTGCGCACCTGTTTCCAGCGAGACCGCGACCGCATTCTGCACAGCAAGTCCTTCCGCCGGCTGAAGCACAAGACCCAGGTCTTCCTGGCGCCTGAAGGCGACCACTACCGCACTCGTCTCACGCACACGCTGGAGGTCGCCCAGATCGCCCGCACTATTGCCCGAGCCCTGCGGCTGAATGAGGACCTGACCGAGGCCATCGCCCTGGGGCACGACCTGGGCCATCCGCCTTTCGGCCATGCCGGCGAGGCCGCGCTGGACGAGGCGATGGCACCCTACGGCGGGTTCCGCCATGTCGAGCAGAGCCTGCGCGTCGTGGACGTGCTGGAGCGCCGGCAGCGCGCGGACGGCACCGTCCTTTGGGGGTTGAACCTGACCTGGGAGGTGCGCGACGGCATCGGCGGCCATTCCAAGGGCCTGCGCGACCTGGAGCCCGCCCCCGATCCGGAGGCGCTGCCGGCGACCCTGGAGGGCCAGGTGGTCCGTCTGGCCGACCGCATCGCCTACGTGCACCACGACATGGACGACGCGGTCCGCGCCGGAATCGTGCGGGAAGACGAGGTCCCGGCCGCCGTGCGGGCGGTCCTCGGCCCCTACCGGGGGGAGTGGCTCTCTCGGATGATCCATGACGTCGTCCAGCAGGGGCAGACCGCGGACCGCATCGCCCTCAGCGACGAGATCCGGCAGGCGCAGAACCGGTTGAAGGACTTCCTCTCCGAACGGGTCTACCTCGGACCGCATACCGCGGATGACGTACGCCGGGCGCATGTCGTAATCCGGGCGCTCTTCGCGCACTATCTGGCGCATCCGGGGGAGATCCCGGAGGAGTTCCGCACGGTCCCGGACGCCCCCGCGCCCCCCCGCATGGTCTGCGACTTCCTCGCCGGGATGACCGACCGCTACGCCCGCCGCGGCTTCGAGACCTACTTCCCCGCCCGCGAGTGGACCACACTTTGAGACGGCCGGAGGGGGAAGGATTTCGGGCGCAGAAGTACTGGCCTGACCCCGGAACGTGGGGCCGGGGGTCGTCGTCCTCCCTGACCTCTATTTCTCTTTTGCCGAGGAGACCATGGCCCGCCGGGCTCAGCCTTTTAATGTCATCATTCAAGGCCGACGTCTGGAAGTTGGCGACACGCTGAAGCGCTACGCCGAGCGCAAGTTGCGCAAACTCAGCCGGCACCTCGGTCACCTTCGCGAGGCCCAGGTCGTGCTGGAGGTGGAGCGGCAGCGCTCCGCCGGCCGCACCCAGGTGGCGGAGGTCACCGTCTGGGGCGACGGCCTGGTGCTGCGGGGGACGCACCGCAGCGGCGATATGTTCGCCTCCATTGACGGCGTCGTGGAGAAGCTGGAAAAGCAGATCGAGAAGCGGCGCAGCCGGCTGATCGAGAAGCGGCGCATCGACGCGACGCGGAGCAAACGGCGGCAGGTCGCCGGCGCGGAGGCGGCGCTGCGGGCGGTGCCGACTCCGCCCCTCCCGCCGGAGATCGTCCGCATCAAGCGGTTTCCCATGAAGCCCATGGCGGCGGAGGACGCGATCATCGAGATGGAGCGCCTGGGGCACGCCTTCTTCGTCTACCGCGATGCGCAGACGGAGAAGATAAACGTGATCTACCGGCGAAAGAGTGGAGACTACGGGCTGATCGAACCGGACTAAGTCGTCCCCGGTCACGGGGGCACGGATGGGGGCCAGGGTGGAGCAGCGCCGGGACGGTAAGACGCTGCAGCAGCACGCGGAGGAGATCGTCCGCCGCCTGCGCGGCGTGGTCTCCGTGCGGGTGGAGCCCGATCAGAGCGGCGGGCTGGCGCTGATCCACGTGCTGGGGCAGGCCGACCGCAGTCCCAAACTGATCGCCATGGACGTCGCGTCCGCGCTGAGCGCGGAACTGGGCGTGCAGGTGGACCCGCGGCAGATCCGGGTGGCGGCGATGCGCTCCGCCGAAGCGCAGGCCCCGCCGCCGCAGTCCCGGCTGAAGTACGTGGGCCTGAGCGTGGCCTCGCTGCGCAACACCACCGAAGTGAAGGTGCATCTGGAAGACCGCGGTCTCCTCTACGAAGGCGTCACCAGCGGGCCGAACACCGGCCGCACTCGACTGGACCTGGTCGCGGAGGCGGCCCTCCGAGCGGTGGAAGTGTTCCTGCGCGTCGCGGGCCTGCTTATCCTGGACGCCGTTAGCGTGCCCAAGGTGGGGGAGCGGGAGGTCGCCGTCGTCGTGATCACCCTGGCGGGGCAGGAGGGTGAGGTCTTGAGCGGCTCCTCCGTGGTGCGCGAAGACCAGCGGGAGGCGGTCGTGCGCGCCGTCCTCAACGCCGTGAACCGGCCAGTGGGCTGGCTGGCGGTGGGGCGCCCGTAGTAGCGTAAGGCACCCGCGGCAAATTCCCCGATCTCTTCAATGAAGGGCAGTCTCGTTGCCTTCGCGGGAACGGAACCCACGTATTCCGACGTTCGCTATAATGAATTGATTGCCGTGCTGAGGAGTTGTGCCGCATGGGGTTGCTGAGTCGGCTGCTGGGCGAAGGGAGCGAGCGGGAGATCCGCCGCCTGGAGCCGATCGTTCAGGAAATCAACCAACTTGAGCCCGAGATGGAGCGCCTCTCCGCCGAGGCGCTGCGGGCCAAGACGGACGAGTTCCGCGCGCGTATCGCCGAGGCGCTGGACGGGGTTGGGGAGGAGGCGCGGAAGGCCGCCGCCCAGGAGGTCCTAGACGATCTGCTGCCCGAGGCTTTCGCCCTAGTCCGCGAGGCGAGCAGACGGACTATCGGCCAACGCCACTTCGACGTCCAGTTGATGGGCGGCGCCATCCTGCACAAGGGCAAGATCGCCGAGATGAAAACCGGCGAGGGCAAGACGCTGGTCGCCACGCTGCCCATCTACCTGAACGCCCTGCTGGGTCGCGGCGGGCACCTGGTCACCGTGAACGACTACCTGAGCCGGCGCGACGCCGGGTGGATGGCCCCCATCTACCACGCCCTTGGCCTCAGCGTGGCGGCGATCGGCCACGAGTTCTCAGGGATCTACGACCTCGCCTACGACGACCCCCACCCGCATCACGACGACCGGCTGAACCACTTCCGGCCGGTGACGCGGCGCGAGGCCTACCACGCCGACGTCACCTACGGGACGAACAACGAGTTCGGCTTTGACTATCTGCGCGACAATATGGTCCTGCGGGTGGAGGACGTGGTCCTGGGCGACCTCTACTACGCCATCGTGGACGAGGTGGACTTCATCCTCATCGACGAAGCGCGCACCCCGCTGATCATCTCCGGCATGGTGGAGGCGCCGACGGAGCGCTACAAGCAGTTCGCCCAGATCGTGCGCCGGCTCACCCCCGGGGCGGACTACACGGTCGAAGAGAAGATCAAGAACGCCACCCTGACCGAGGAAGGCGTCACCAAGGTCGAGCGCATACTCGGCATCGGTAACCTCTCCGATCCCGAGCACGTCGACCTGATGCACCACATCCAGCAGGCCGTCCGGGCCCACGCCTGCTACAAGAAGGACGTGGACTACGTCGTCAAGGACGGCCAGGTGATTATCGTCGACGAGTTCACCGGCCGGCTGATGTTCGGCCGCCGTTACTCCGACGGCCTGCATCAGGCGATCGAGGCCCAGGAAGGGGGGAAGGTGGAACGGGAGAGCCAGACGCTCGCGACCATCACCTTCCAGAACTTCTTCCGCATGTACCAGAAGCTGGCCGGCATGACCGGCACGGCCAAGACCGAGGAAGAGGAACTGCAGAAGATCTACAACCTCCCGGTCGTCGTCATCCCCACGCACAAGCCGATGATCCGCCAGGATCACCCCGACGTGATCTTCAAGAACGAGCGGGCCAAGTGGAAGGCGGTCGTGGCGGAGATCGAGGAGTGGCATAAGCAGGGCCGGCCGATGCTGGTGGGCACCCGCTCCATCGAGAAGAACGAAACACTTTCCGAGATGCTGCGGCGGCGCGGCATCCCGCACCAGCTCCTCAACGCGAAGAACCACGAGAAGGAAGCGGAGATCATCGCCCAGGCCGGCCGGCTGGGAGCGGTTACCGTGGCCACCAACATGGCCGGCCGCGGGGTGGACATCATCCTGGGCGGCAACCCGCCCGACCCCCCGGAGGCGGAGAAGGTCAAGGCGCTGGGCGGCCTGCACGTCGTCGGTACGGAACGGCACGAGGCGCGGCGCATCGACAATCAGCTGCGCGGTCGCTCCGGCCGACAGGGGGACTCCGGGTCCAGCCGCTTCTACGTGGCGCTGGACGACGAGTTGATGCGCATTTTCGGCGGCGAGCGCGTGGCCGCCTGGATGGACCGGCTGCGCATCGACGAAGACACGCCCATCGAGGCCAACCTCGTCTCCCGCCAGATCGAGGGTGCACAGAAGAAGGTGGAGCAGTACCATTTCGACGTCCGCAAGCACGTCCTCGAGTATGACGACGTGATGAACGTGCAGCGGAAGGTGATCTACGAGGAGCGCCGCAAGGTGCTCCGCGGCGAGAACCTGCGCGAGAATCTCGTCGACATGATCGAGCGCCTCGTGGAGGAGACGGTCAACCTCTACTGCCCCTCGAGCGTCCCGCGTGACGAGTGGGATATCCCGGGCCTGCGCGAGGCCGCGGCGGCGCTCATTCCCCACCTGGCCGACGTGCGCGAGGAGAACCTCCGCGGTTCCTCCGACGAGATCATCGAGTTCCTGCTCGCGCGGGCACTCGAGGCCTACGAGGCGAAAGAGCGGGAGGTCGGGGAGGAGACCTTCCGCGAGATCGAACGGCTCATCCTGTTGCAGGTTTTCGACCGCAAGTGGATCGACCACCTGCAGAACATGGAGTCGCTGCGCGAGGGCATCGGCCTGCGCGCCTACGCCCAGGCGAGCCCACTGATCGAGTACCAGCGGGAAGGGTACGACCTTTTCCAGCAGATGCTGCACGACATCCAAGAGGAGGCGGTAAAGTTCCTTCTGCGCGTGCAGGTCGGCCCGGAGACGGCCGTGCCCGCGCCGCGCGTGCGCCAGCCCGTTGCGCTCGGTGGCCGGGGTGGCGCAGCCGGCGGCGCGAACCCCCATGCTTCTCCGGCGGCGCGCGAGCAGCGCAAGATTGGCCGCAACGATCCCTGCTGGTGCGGGAGCGGCAAGAAATTCAAGAAGTGTCACGGCCGGGACGTGTAGTTCCCCGGCATCTCGGACCGCTCGCCTCGGGTCTCCTCCTCTGGGCCGCCTTTCCCCCGCTTGACCTGGGCCTGCTGGCCTGGGTGGCGCTCGTACCTCTCCTGTGGTCCCTCCGCACGGCCGCGCCGCGGGAAGCCTTCTGGCGGGGCTACCTTACTGGTCTCGTCTGGTTCGCCCTCACGTTGTCCTGGATCACGCTCTTTGGGGTGGTCACCTGGGCGTTGCTGGCCGCCATCCTCGCTCTTTACATCGGCGGGTTCGCCGGGCTCTTGCGGTGGGTGAGCCCGCGATATCCAGGCTGGGACCTCCTGCTCATTCCCCTTGTCTGGACCGCGGTGGAGGTGGCGCGCTCGATCGGGCCGCTGGCATTTCCTTGGGGGCTGCTTGGGGTTTCGCAGCACCGCACTCTGCCGGTGCTCCAGTTAGCCGCGATTGGTGGCGTGCATTTTGTGTCGTTCACGATCGCGCTGGGGAACGCGTCGCTGGTCACGCTGGCAGCCCGGCCGCGCCGCGCGGAGGTCGTGGGCCTGGGGCTGGTGGCGCTGGTGCTGGCCGGTGGTGTGGCCTACGGGGCGCGGCGGTTGCAGATGCCACTCGCCGAGACGCTGCGTCTGGCGGCGCTGCAGCCCAACATCTCGCCGTTTGCGAAAGGCGACGTCAGCACGCATCAGACACAGCTCGCGGTGATGGAACGCCTCACGCGCGAGGCCCGCGCCCGGGGCGCCGACGTGATCGTATTTCCGGAGACGGCGATTCCCGTCAACCTCTTCGGCCCGGGTGGAACGCTCCCAGAAATCGCGGCGTGGGCGCCGGACCGGATTGTGGTCGCCAGCAGTTTCGAGGCGAGCGGTGCCGCCGTGCGTAACACAGCCGTCGTCCTTCAGGACGGTGAGGTCCGAGGCACGTATGCCAAGCGCCGGCTCGTGCCTTTCGGTGAGGCCGGGGTCACCCCGGGTCGAACCCGTGATCCCGTGCCCACCCGCGCGGGGTCGGTGGGCATCGCGATCTGCTATGAGTCGGCCTTCGCCGAGATCGCCCGAGAAGAGACGCGACCGGACGCGGGGCCGTTTGTCGTCCTGACCAATGATGGTTGGTTCGGAACTTCGGCCGGACCCGCCCAGCACGCCGCGTACACACCACTGCGGGCTGTAGAGACCGGGCGGCCCGTCGCCCGCGCTGCCAACACCGGCATCTCGATGATCGTGGATCCGCTGGGCCGGGTGCTGACGCGGCTGCCTTTGGGTCAAGAAGGCGTGATCGTTGCTCGCGTCCCAGCTGCCGTCCCCACGCCGTACCTGCGCGGTGGTTGGCTCGTGGGGCCCGGCATGCTAATCGTGCTCGTGCTGCTGATCTTGCCCGCGGCAGCGGGATCGGCACGAAGCTGGTGGCAGGAGCCTCCATTCCGGCGCCTGGTCGCATCACTCGTGTGGCCCGGGCTTCTCCTACTCTTGCAGCCATCGGTCGGTGGTCTGATGCCTACAGCCGGAAGATGGATAGTTCCCGTGGCGGTGCTATTCGCGGCCCGGATCACCGCCGGGGGGTGGAAGGGGCTGGCGTTTTGGCCGCGCCGCACTCCGGTGTCTGCACTCCTGGGGCTCGGTGTCGTGGGGGCACTGGGCGCCGTAATGCTCTCCGCCTACGCGCATTATGGTTTCTTCCTGCAGATGACGCCGCTACCCGGCGGGTGGCTGGTCGGTGGAGCGGCGCTACTCCTGGGGGCTCTGGCGTGGGAGGGCTGGCTCCGGGGTGCAGTGTTCACCTTCGCCCAGGCCTGGCGTGGACCGTGGATTGCCCTGCTTCTCTCCACGCTTCCCCCGCTGGTGGTGTCTGCCGGTGGGCCTCCGGAAGTACTCATCTGGTCGCTGCTGGTCGGAGCGGTCTTCGGCGTAATCCGTCTGCTCACCGGCGACGCGCTGGGCCTGGCGGTGCCACGCGCGGTCGGCCTAATTCTCCTGGGCATGTTGACGGTGCTGCGCTGATAGGGGTGACGTCGACGGGGCGCCCCGCCGGCGCGCCGTTCTGGTTATAATGAGGCGGGTGACCGGCCCCGCGCCGGAGCAGGTATCCTCGTAGGAGCAGCGCTCATGACCATTGAGGAAGTGAAGTCCACAGTCGACCAGAGCCAACGCAAACTCGCGGCCATTCAGGGCCATCTTTGACCTGGATGCCAAACGCCGTCGCATCGCCGGACTGGAGCAGGCGATGCAGCGGCCCACCCTCTGGGACAATCCCGACGAAGCGCGCCGTCTTGGGCGCGAACTGAGCACGCTGCAGACGCAACTAGAGGATGTCGACCGTCTCAGCCGGCGGATCGAGGACCTGAGCGTCCTGCTCGCCCTGGCGGAGGAGCACCCCGAGGGGGTCACGGCGGAGGAACTCGCTGGGGAAGCCCGTGCCATCCAGCAGGAACTGGATCGCCTGGAGCAGAGTACCCTCCTGCGCGAGCCGCACGACGCGGCCAACGCCATCCTGGCGATCCATGCCGGCGCGGGCGGGACGGAGGCGGCGGACTGGGCGGAGATGCTGCTGCGCATGTACCTGCGCTGGGCGGAGTCGCGCGACTACGCCACCGAGATCGCCGACCTCTCCCCGGGTGAGGAAGCGGGCATCAAGAGCGTCACCGTGATCGTGCAGGGGCCGAAGGCTTACGGCCACCTGCGCGGGGAGCGCGGCGTGCACCGGCTGGTGCGCATCTCTCCCTTCGACGCCTCCCGCCGCCGCCATACGTCCTTCGCGCTGGTGGACGTCATCCCGGAGGCGGAGGAGGTCGAGATCGACCTCAAGGACGACGACCTGCGCATCGACACGTTTCGGGCCGGAGGAGCCGGCGGCCAGAACGTGAATAAGGTCGAGACGGCCGTGCGCATCACGCACCTGCCCAGCGGGATCGTCGTGCAGTGTCAGAATGAGCGGTCGCAGCACGCGAACAAACTCACCGCGATGCGCATCCTCCGCGCCCGCCTGCTGGAACTCGAGGAGGAAAAGCAGCGCGAGCAACTCTCGGTCCTGCGCGGCGCGCACAAGGACGTAGCCTGGGGCAACCAGATCCGCTCCTATGTCCTGCATCCCTATCAGATGGTGAAGGACCACCGGACCGGCCTCGAGGTGGGCAACGCCCTCAGCGTGCTCGACGGCGACCTCGACCCCTTCATCGACGCCTATCTCCGGCAGATGACAGCGGCGCGGGCGTAGATGAACGCCCGCTCGCGGCTGGCCGTCTGGCTGTTCACCGCCCTGGCGGTCGTCGTCATCCTGGCCGTGGCGCTGGCGCCGACGGTGCTTTCCTGGCGGCTGCGCATGGCCGTGGCCCGCAGTTTTGCCGGTTCGCCGCAGGTCAGCGTGCAGGTCAATGCCCCGCCGTGGGCGATCGTGACGGGAGCACTGGACCGGCTGAATCTCGATGTGCGGCGCGCGATCGCGGGCCGGCTGACCATAGAGCAACTTTCCCTGCGCCTGGAGGACGTGAAGGTTGACCCCGGACGGCTATTGCGCGGCGATGCCTCTGCGATCACGCGGGTGGGACGGGGAGAGGGAGAGGTCACCCTCGCCCAGGAGGACGTGCAGGCCTTCCTGGCCAGCGCGAAGGGCGTGCGGCGGGCGGTCCTGCGGCTGGATGGCGGGGTCATCACGATTGAAGGCGACGTGCGGCTGGGCGTGGTGGACCTGCGGGTGCGCATGGAAGGGCGGCTGGTGGTCGCATCCCCGACCACGGTCGACCTCTACGTGCAGACTCTCACCGTGAGCGGTGTGCAGATCCCCCGCGAGATCGGCAGCGTCCTCGTCTCCAGCCTCAATCCCCTGATCGCTCTCGAGGGGATGCCGGTGGCGATGCGCATCGAGTCGGTGGCCGTGGAGGGAGGCCAGGTGCGGCTGAGCGTACGGATCGGGGAGACCTCCTGATGCGCCGGTACGGGGCGCTCGTCGGGCTGGTGGCGGTAGGTCTCGCCGCGGCCGTGGTCATCCTCGGCGCGCGCTGGCATGTGGAGCAGCAAACCCGCACGGTCGAAGTGATTCTGGACGGCGCGGCCTGGCAGGAGATCGCCGTGCGCGAGGGACGCGACCCCGCCGCGTTCTTGGCCGACCTCCGCGCCCGCGGCGCGACCTCCCTCGCGGTCTACGAGAACACGCTGCGGATGCTGCAGGAACAGGGACGGGTCTCCTACCTCTCCGGCGGTGAAGTGCTGGCGGCGGAACGCGTGGAGGCGCTGACCCCGTCGCTGCGGGCGTTGGCGGCGGCAGGTGCGATCCGCCCCGCAGCCGTCTACATCCGTCCTGAACCCGCCCTGCGCGGCTGGCTCCTGGACGCGTTCCGCGGCATCCTCGGGACGGCCCGGGCCGGCCGCCTGGGAGACGTGATCGAAGTCTACGGCACGCGCGAGGATCTGGAAGACCTGGGGCTGGGCTTCTTCCCGCCCGATGTCGCCGCGGCCCGGCAGGCGGGGTTCTCCACCGTCCTCCGCCCCAAGAACTACCGCGGCCTGAGCGCCGAGGGGCTGGCCTGGAAACTCGATGCCCTCAAGAGGCTTGATCCCCCAACGACCGTCGTCTTTGAAGGCGCGGACGTGTTGGGGTACGAGCGGCTGATCAATGAGACGGCGCAGGGGCTGCGGGAGCAGGGTTACCGCTACGGCCGCGTCGAGGTGTTCACCGCGCGGCGGAAACAGCGGGGAGAGGACGCGCTGACCGCGCGCATGCGCCCCGCCGTGATCCGTCTCTTCAGCCTCACCCCCGAGGAGATGGCCGTCCTTCCGCTGCCATCGATCGTGGACAAGTTCTTGCGCGCGCCGCTGGAGCGAAATATCCGCCTGCTGTACCTGCGGCCGATGACGAACACCCCGGCCGGCGTGGAGGCGATGCAGACCAACCTCGAACTCGTGGACCGGATCGTGCGCGGGGTGCAGCGGCACGGCTTCACCGTCGGCCGGCCCGAGCCGCTGCCGGACCGGCTGCCGTCCCCGCTGCTCCTGGTGGTGGTGGCCGCCGGAGCGCTGGCGCTGGGCGCAATCACGCTGGGTGAGCTGGCCGGGGCGGCGGGACTATCGGTCCGCCCGCCCATATGGGGGGCGCTGGCAGCGGCCGGAACGCTGCTAACCGCGGCGGTGGCTCTCGCCGACGGTGGTCTCTTTACCCTGTGGCGTCAACTGCTGGCGCTCGGCGCCGCGGTCGCGGGGGCGACGCTGGCGGTGAGCGGGGGACTCGCTCGAGGCGCGGGCGGCGCGCTGCGCCGGAGTCTGGCCGTCTTGTGGCTGGCCTCAGGAGTGTCTGCCGTCACCGGCGTACTGGTGGCCGCCCTCCTCACCGGATGGCCGTTTATGCTGGCCATCAACACCTTTCTCGGGGTGAAGGTGGCCCACGTGATCCCGCCCGTGCTGGTTGGGTTTCTGCTCGCCTTCGGCGGGCGGCCGGGCGATATCCGCTCCACCGTGCGCCAGATCTGGCACTGGCTGGACCGGCCGCTGCGCCTGCAGTACGCGGTGATTGCCGTGCTGGGGGCGGTCCTCGCCGTGATGTTGCTCGTACGCAGCGGGAACTTCGGCCTCCCGGTCTTTGGCCCGGAGGTGCGGCTGCGTGAGGCCCTGGAAGACCTCCTCGTGGCGCGGCCGCGCACCAAGGAGTTCCTCATCGGTCATCCCGCTCTGATGCTCGCGGCGGCGGCCGCGGCGCTGCGCCTGCGCGCCGCCGTGATCCCGTTGGCCATCGTCGGCGCGATCGGCCAGGCGGGGTTGATCAACTCCTTCTCGCACATCCACACGCCGCTCGTGCTGGTGGTGCTCCGCACGTTCTACGCGCTGATCATCGGCTCGCTCCTGGGTGGTGTCGCGGTGGTGTTCCTGGGGCGCATCGTCCGCCGCTTTGCTCCGGCGGTGACGACAGAGGGACGTCAGGCGGCCCGCGCGGCGCCCCCGGCCGCCGTCGACTGAGGTGCGCGCCGCGGCGCGTTCCGCGATCCTCATCTCCGGGTTCTACGGCTTCGGCAACATCGGGGACGACGCTGTGCTCGCCGGCATGGTCCAGAGCCTGCGGGCACGCCTGGGATCCGTCCCCCTGATCGTGCTGTCGGCCGACCCCGGGTCGACCGCGGCAGCGTATGAGGTCGACGCGGTAGATCGCACGGACCTGCCCGCGATCCTGTCGGCCATGCGGCGCTCCCGCCTCTTGCTCTCCGGTGGCGGATCCCTGCTGCAGGACGTCACCAGCGCCCGCAGTGCCGTCTACTACCTGGGGGTGCTGCGCCTCGCCCAGATCATGGGACTGCGGACAATGGTCTACGCCGCCGGGCTGGGCCCGCTGCGCCGGCCGGTCATCCGCTCGCTTGTGCGGCGCGTGCTTGACCGGACCGACGCGGTCGCGGTCCGCGACGCCGATTCCGCCGCGCGCGTGCGCGCGCTGGGCACCCGGCGCGGACCCATCCTCACAGCGGATCCGGCGGTGCTGCTGAGTCCCGCGGAGGGCGCCCGCGCCGAATCGCTGCTCCGCATCCTGGGGGCAGACACGCCAATCATCGGCGTCGTGGTGCGCCCCTGGGGGGACAGCGCCTTTGTCGAGCCCCTCGCGGAGGCGCTGCGCACTGTCGCCCGGCGTCTCGGAGCCCGGGTGGTCGTCCTGCCGTTTCACCCCGCGCTCGACCTGCCGGTTTCGCGGCGG
>Ga0209641_10003178_pt1 | contig 13822 bp, 20 predicted proteins | sample RifCSP16_1_FD_184022 | JGI IMG/M metagenome (GOLD analysis project Ga0209641, IMG submission 184022) | Soil microbial communities from Rifle, Colorado - Rifle CSP2_sed 16_1 (SPAdes) (version 2) | ecosystem: Environmental > Terrestrial > Deep subsurface > Rock core/Sediment | place: Rifle...
GACGCGATGCACATCGAAGCAGGGCGGATTACGGAAAGCGCGGCCACTCAAGTTCCGCGTGATCGGCCGGTGGTCATTCATTGCGGCGCCGCCAACCGTGCAACGGTGGGACTGTCGTTATTGGAACAACTCGGCTACCGCAATCTCATGGTGCTCGATACGGGCTTCGGAAAATGGCGGGATGCCGGGTATGAAGTCGTCAAAGCGGTTGCATAAAAGCGCCCGTTCGTGCGGACTCTGGTACCACGCTAATGGGATGAAACCGCAGGAAACGCAAACCCCGTGCAAACAACGGCCTTTTCGGGGTAAAAAAGGGGTAGCGGGGGGAGGGAAACCCGTGGGGGTTTAAGTCCCCCCGGAGTTTGAGATTGGCGGGCAGACCGCCCGCCCGGTTCATGGGGGTCAACATCCGGTATCCACATCCGCCTTAAGGAACGCGCGTTCCAGAAACGAATTCAACGCGTCCAGCCACCCGGTGGGGCCGGCGCTCTCCGCCGGGTCCGGGCGCGAGTTCGGGGTCTGTTTCGGGTCGGTGCTGTTGCTGTCGTCGCTGTAGCTCATGGACTCTCCGCCGTCAGGACCATGCCTACTCGATTCGCCTGATTCTGCAAAGGAACCCATATGTCCTTAGGATACACGTCCGGAGGGTTTAGATTCCCGTTTCGGACGGTCAAAGTATTAACCTTGTGGGACAACGTGAGGTGGGCATTACGAGGGCCAGGTTTATCGAGTGGTCTCGATAGCTATCCCCCGCAAAACCAAAAGGTCCCTTGGCCTCGCGCCAGGTTCCCTTTTTCGCGAGATTGGACCGTGGGGCTCACATGATGGCAGCGGGAATTGGGACCCGCTTAATCTAATTTTTCCAGTTTATTTTGAGTTGATGACTCGATTTCCGTCCGTTCATTTAGAAGACGTTGGGGCGGAATTTCACCATTGATTCGGTTATCGGGGGGGAGTGGACCACTTAGCGGCCCAACTCTCCTCTATGAGGGGGTGGTGGGGAAACCCGTGGGGGTTCGAGTCCGGAGGACTCGAACAGGCGAGGGCGCCGACCGATGGGCGGGGACACTCCTCTCCCGCATCCCGGAAGTGATTCAGGAATGTCCCCGGTGGTGGATTGACGCCCGGATTGCCTTTTTTCATGTTTTGGCCACGAAAAACCCGCTGCGGGATTCTGGCTTTCGGTGTTCAACTCGCTCGACGTCCCAACCCTTCGGCGATGAGAGATACAACCAGGGTGTTCAAGCTCACCCCTTCTTTCTCGGCCTTGGCGGCGAGCTTGGCGTGGAGGCTTTTCGGAACCCGCTGGACCCATTTCCCGCTCAATCCCGCCGAGGGAGCAGGGACCGGATCTTTGAACTCCTTTGCGGTGGCCAGCCAGGAGCGCAGCGCGTCGGAACCGTTCTCCACCGCCGCCTCGATTGTTTCGCCGTCGGCGATGCACCCGGGGAGGTCGGGGAATTCAACCAGCCAGCCTCCGCCTTCCGATTTCGAGAGGCGGCGGATCGTGAAGGGGTAATCAATCTTTTTCATGGGTCACCTCGTCGGTCAGTTCAATGAACTTTCTCACGTATACCGGCTTGATTGGTTTTCGCGCCGGGACCGTAAGCTTTGCTCCCGAAGGATGGCGGAACGTAACGTGACTGGTTTTCGGCTGCCGGTACTCGATTTTATATCTGGCCGCACCGGTTTTGAGGTCCTCGATCCTCCAGCCCGTCGGATTGTTTCGCATCCTGACGAGGATCTTGGCAGCCACCGTCATAGGGAAATAGTATCAATGGCGATACTATGATTCAAGTGGGTATCGATAATTTTCATGTGGCTCAAATGTGTCCAATTTCCATGGAAGCCTACGGAAAACTTCCTAAGTCTGCCAAATGTGTCATGCTGGCATGGTCGAAACTATTCGATAAGTTAAAGGATTATAGTGCGTTATAGGGTTGGGGCTGCTTGAAGGAAATCCGAAAGTGGATCCCGCTCAAATTGATTGGTTTCCATATCGGGTCTAGAGGAAAAATTTCCATGTTGACCCCGGACCTCGGAGCACTTGTGGTTGTATCTCATTTGAGATACAACTTATCTCGTATATCGAAGAAGGGGGGACTGCCTAATGGCACGGACCGCTATGATCCACGCCCGGACGGACGCGGGTCTCAAGGCCGAAGCAGAAGTGATCCTGAAGAGCCTTGGACTCTCGTACACGGAGGCCATCAACCTGTTCCTCAATCAGGTTCGGATGCGGAAGGGCCTTCCGTTCCCGGTGGAAATCCCTGACTCGGTTTCCATGGCCGTGATCGAGAGAGGACGGCGGCGCTTTATTCTGAAGAAGTCCCTCAGGGTTCGCATGGGAATCGAGGGAGGCGTCTGGGTCTATGAATATCCTTCCTTGGGAATCCTGGCGTATGGCTCCACGCAGGAGGAGGCGTTGGCTGCCTTCCGGACGGATTTTGCATCGGCATGGGATCAGGTTGCGAACGAGGTCGATGCGAAGCTCACCCGGGATGCGCGGAGTCTGAAGAAACGGCTCCTTTCCCTCGTGGATAAGGTCGAGGCCGCCTGATGGGTGGACCCCGGAAGACGCGGGCCGTCCGGGCAGCGCTTCTCTCGAAGGGTTTCATCGCCGACGACACTCACCACGAGATGTTCTGGCTTGTCGTCGAAGGAAGGAAAACGTCGATCCGTACCCGGATCAGTCACGGTGTCGCGGAGTACGGGGACAACCTTCTGGCACTCGTTGCCCGTCAGGCCGGTTTGAGCAAGCAGGAGCTATACCGCCTCATCGACTGCCCGATGGATGCCGAAAAACTGAAGCGGCTTTTGGTCGAGCGCGGTAAAGTTCGTCTATAACCGAAAGTTCCCTGAATCCAATAAATGTGTAATTCCGGCATTGTTATAACTATTTGAATTAATAAAATATTATGGGATTTTATAGGGTGGGAGCGGTTTGAGGGGGTGGTGGGGAAACCCGTGGGGTTCGAATCCCCCCTTCGGCACCATCGCAATAACCAAGGAGAGGTCCACAACGAGAGTGCTGCGGACGCGTGGATCGCGGATACGGTACATCGTGACGATTCTCGTTGACGGGAAACAACCCTCGGCAGTAACATATAAATAGCTGCTCATATAAGGACACTCTCATATGGATCCAAACATGGAGCACATACAGATCTTCTTCAAGCTCATTGGAGACTCGAGTCGGCTGAAGATCCTCTCGAGCATCGGAACGGTCGAGAAGACTGTTTCGGAGATCATCGGAGAGACGGGTCTGCCCCAGACGCTGGTCTCCTTCCATCTGAAGATTCTGAGGGAGCATCAGATCGTGCAAGCTACTCGAAAGGGAGGTCCGTTCGTCTATTACCGTCTCCAGGACCCCTCCCTCGTGAACCTGCTGGATGCTTGCGACACATACGCAAGAAGGCTCAAAGGGGGAGCGATGGGGGACGTGCCCGATTTCGAATGGCCCCCTTGGAAGGTGATGTGCCGGATGATGCGCCGTGGGCGGCGATAGGCAGCCTTGCGATCAAAACCCCTGTTTCCGGCAAGGGAAATCACGGGAAGGGAGGAGTCATGGATCCTCGTGAGATGATGAAGGGCATGATGGGAGAGGGTTTCAACCCGATGGAGATGTGCAAAAACATGATTGGTTCCATCACCAAGTCGGCGGAGATGGCGGCCTATACCACCCCCGAACTTCGGGCGCTGTTCGAGGAGTGGCTCGGCCAGATCGAGACCGAGATCCTCGAATTTCTCAAAGGCCGGGATGCGGTTGCCCCGGAAGAGGTGGGAGAACATTTCAAGGTGTCGAAGGAGAGCGTTGTCTTTCTGCTTTCCAAACTAGCCCGCGAAGGGAAGATCAAAATCAGCGCCGGAGAACGTCATTGAGGGGCTCCCGGACCTGTTTTGCGGTATGGGTCGCGGCAGTGGTCCTGCTGCTGTTTCTTGGGATGGCGTATGAAGGTATTTATGGGAGGCATTATACGCATTCCTCTGCGCCTACTTGGGGAGGTTTGCCGATGGTGCCATGGATGGTTTGGGGAGGGGGAATGTGGATTTTCCCTTTCATCGGACTCTTTGTCTTTTTATTCATGATTTTCTTTAAGTTCAACCGGGTCTTTACCGGGAGCGGGCCTTTCTGCGGATGGCGAGGGCAGGGTGGCGGGAGCTCCGGCCCTCAATCCCCGCTGGACATTCTCAAGATCCGGTATGCCAAGGGAGAGATCACCCGGGAGGAATTCGAGCGGATGAAGAAAGACATTTCCGAAGGCGGTGGACCATAGGATGACGGGCGGCGGTCAAGAAGGCCACCGTCTTGCACCGGGTGCATCCTTTGCGCGGATGCAACCCCTTACGGATGTCCCGGGACCACGAGAACCGGGATCGCGGACCGATGGACCACGTGGTTTGCCACCCGCCCCAGGAAAGCCTCCGCCATGTATCCCCGCCCCTGGCCGCCGATGACGAGAATGCTGTAGCTCCCTTTCCGGATCTTCTCCACGATTAACGGGCCCGGGCGGCCGAATTCCACCTCCTTGTTCACCACACTGGCCCCCCACTCCTTGAGTCGCACTTCGAGTGCATCCAGCCGCTCCCGGTCGATCCGGTTGAATTCATCGAGACGGTGCGCGAGGTGGGGTTGGATCCTCACCGGGTCTTGCACGTGGAAGAGGGTCCCCTCCGGAGGGTGGGTGTGCGCCACGACATGTTCCAGGTAATGGAAGGCCCGCTCGGCGGGTTCGGAGAAATCGGTGGCGAACAGCGGGTGGCGGAAAATGTCGCCGCAGAGGACTTCGCACTTCTTTTCCCCCTTCTCTCCTTCCAGGATCGTGATCGGGATCAGCAGAACCAGTTGTTTCTCCTTGTCCTTGAGGAGTGGTTCGACAAGGTTTTTCATCGAGATGTAAAGCCCTCCCACGTCCCGGACGTTCATCACATGGATAAGGGTTGCGCTTTCCGCTCCCGCAGTCCGAAGGGGACCCACGCAGCGCAGCAGACACATGGACGCGTAAGACAGGTCCATGGCGATCAGCAGGTTCTTGAACATCGTACCCTCATTCCTCCGAGCGAGATCAGGTGCTGGTTTCGGCGGGGAACCAGTGGCGCGTCCGGTTGCATACCGAGCAAACGGAAAGCATGACGGGGACTTCGACCAGGACCCCGACCACGGTAGCCAGCGCCGCTCCGGAACCCGGCCCATAGAGAGCGATCGCGGTGGCCACGGCCAGCTCGAAGAAGTTGCTCGCGCCGATCAGCGCCCCGGGAGCCGCCACGCTGTGCGGAACATTCAGCCACTTCATAAGGCCGTAAGTCAGTGACGAATTGAAGTAGACCTGGATCAGGATCGGGATGGCGATGAGGACAATGTGAAGGAAACGGCCGGTGATGTTGTCCGCCTGGAAGGCGAAAATGCAGACCAGCGTGGCGAGAAGCGCCGAGACGGCAATCGGGTGGAGAGTCGCCGTGAATCGCTCAAACCATGCTGTTCCCTTCCATCGGATGAGAGCGATTCGGGAGATCACCCCCGCCCCGAGCGGAATCACGATGAAAAAGAACACCGCATACAGGAGCACGATGAACGGCACCGTGAGGGAAGAGGTTCCGCTGACGAGGAAGGTGACGATGGGAGCGAACAGGACCAGCATGATCAGGTCGTTCACCGACACCTGGACGAGCGTATAGGCCGGATCGCCGTCCGTGAGATAGCTCCAGACGAATACCATCGCCGTGCAGGGGGCAGCAGCGAGGATGATGACCCCTGCGAGGTACTGGTCAGCGAGTCCGGGACCGATCCAGGGGAAGAAGAGATGCTTGAAGAAAAGCCAGCCGAGGAAGGCCATCGAGAACGGCTTTACCAGCCAGTTGACGAAGAGGGTGACCATCAACCCCTTCGGCCTCCTTCCGATGTGCGCGATCGAGCCGAAGTCGACCTTGAGCATCATCGGGTAGATCATCAGCCAGATGAGGACCGCGATCGGGATGTTGATCTGGCTCCCCTCGCCGAACTCCAGCGAGCGGATGACCCCGACCGCGTCCGGGAACGTTTTTCCGAGAAGGATCCCCGTCCCCATGCAGAGCGCGACCCACAGGGTCAGGTACCTCTCGAAGAGGGTTATCCTTTTCGGTGTGGCCGCCGGGTTGAGATCCATGGAGATCCCATGTTACAATTACATATCGCCAGTTGTCAATTTGATGGAGGTGCCATGTCCCTGCGGGATTACGAAGTGGTGATGAAGTCGGTGGCCGATCCGACACGGGTCCGGATCCTCAAGCTCCTCGAAGCGGGGGAAATGTGCGTATGCCAGGTCGTCGCCGTCCTCGAACTCAGCCAGTCCACGGTCTCAAAGCATCTCTTTCTGCTGAAGATGGCCGGGCTCGTCCGGGAGCGGCAGGAGAAGAAGTGGGTCCATTACGCCCTCGCCGGTTCCGGAGGATCCCCGTACGCAAGGAAGATGCTCGCCTCTTTGAAGGGATGGCTCAACGACGATCCGGTGGTCGAGCGGGACCAAAAACGGGGATCGCTGGCCCGGGAAATCGGGCCTGCCGCGATTTGCGAGCGGGGGATGACGATCCCGGCACGGCGCACCGCGGCGTTCTCCCCGGCCCCGCGCAAAGTCGCAGCCGGATCGAAATGACGCGGAGGAATCCATGGAGATCGCCATCCTAGGCACCGGTTGTCCCAAGTGCAGGCAGACCGCCGAGGTGGTCCGCCAGGCCGTCGAACAGGCGGGCGTCGACGCCACGATCCACAAGGTCGAAGACATCAAGGAAATCATGAAGTTCAAAGTGATGACGACTCCGGCCGTCGCCTTCGACGGCCAGGTGAGGATTTCCGGCAAGGTTCCGACGGTGGACGAGGTCAAAGCGCTCCTGGCGCACGATGGAAAAGCATGAGCGAGGGCTGTGAAAAAAATCCCGCCGGAGGATCCGGGCCGGGGGCGAGCTGCTGCGAAGGAGCGGGACCCGGGGAAGTGTCGGTTACGACGGCGGGGGTCGATCCCCGGACGACCGCGAAATATTTCGGCAGCGGGGTCCTTGCCCTTGGAATCTGGTGGCTGGTGTACCAGGGTCTTTTCCCCTTCGCGAAGTGGTTTACCTTCTCCCTGCTGACCCTGACGCCGGGGTCGCATCTGACATCGGCCGTACAGTTTTTCGTATTCGAGGCCCCGAAGATCCTGATGCTCCTCACCCTGGTCGTCTTTGCAGTTGGGGTCGTCCGGTCCTTCTTCACGCCGGAGAGGGCCCGTCGGATCCTCGCCGGGAAGCGGGAGTCGGCGGGGAACATATTGGCGGCGTTGCTGGGCGTCGTCACCCCGTTCTGCTCCTGTTCGGCGGTGCCCCTTTTCATCGGTTTCGTCACTTCCGGCGTGCCGCTCGGCGTGACGTTCTCCTTCCTCGTTTCCGCGCCCATGGTCAACGAGATTGCCCTCGTTCTCCTCTACGGCCTGTTCGGCTGGAAGATCGCCGCCGTCTACGCGGGGACGGGGCTTGGGATCGCCATGATTTCCGGGTGGGTCATCGGGCGCCTGGGGATGGAGAGCCACGTGGAGGAGTGGGTCTACGCCGCCCCGGCGGGCGGCGACGAGGAAGGCGAGGTCCTGAACGTCTCCTGGCGGGACCGCGTTCACTTCGGACTCGATTCCGTCCGGGACATAATCGGGAAAGTGTGGCCGTACGTGCTGGCCGGGATTGCCGTCGGCGCCGGAATCCACGGCTACGTGCCGGAGAATTTCATGGCGGGGATCATGGGGTCGGGAGCGTGGTGGTCCGTTCCGCTGGCCGTCGTTATCGGCATCCCCATGTACTCCAACGCGGCGAGCATCATCCCGGTCGTGCAGGCCCTCCTGGGGAAGGGGGCGGCCCTGGGGACGGTGCTGGCGTTCATGATGTCGGTGATCGGGCTGTCCCTGCCGGAGATGATCATCCTGCGGAAGGTTCTCAAGGTTCGCCTGATCGTCACCTTCGCGGGGGTCGTCGGCATGGGGATCCTGATCGTGGGGTATCTGTTCAATGTCCTGCTGTGATGTGAGGAAGACGAAGACGTTGGAGATCGAGTGGAAGCATCAGGACAAGGAAGGGGCGACCTGTCTCTTTTCATGGGGCTCTGCAGGGACTCGAACCGGCGAGGGCGCCGACACCCGAAGCCGCGCCGCCCTGCATTTGGCCGATGCCACCCGATGAAAGTTGCGTGGCATTTGCGAGCAGCTTGCTGCGAAGCAAGTGGCGTGGACCGCCGAGGCTAACGCGGTCGAGTCCCCCCTTCGGCACCATCGCTTGGGCGGGGACACTCCTCTCCCGCATCCCGGAGGCGAACCAGGAATGCCCCCGGTGGCGGACTGACGCCCGGGTTCCCTTTTTTTCGTAAAAACGGCCCGACCGGCTCAAATCTGGCTCGCGAGGTTCATTCCCCGCCGTGTCCCTTGCACCAGGCCGATGTTCGTGGCAGAATCGAAAATAGCGGTATGAAATGTTCATACCGCCTTTCGACCCTGAAAGGAGGACACGGGAAATGGGTGATGCGGTAAAGAAAACGATCTCCCTTCCGCCCGACCTCGCCGAGGATGCCGAGCGGATTGCTCGGGAAGAGGGAAAAACCTTGAGCGCCGTGATACAGGATGCGCTTAGGGCGGCGAGGCGGCAACGGCTGCGCGGTGAATGGAAGGCGATGCAAGGGTACTGGAGTGCCCGTGCGCGGGAAAAGGGCCTCTTGAAGGAGGAAGATCTCGCCCGGTTCCTTCGCCGGCGATGAAGGTCGTTTTCGACTCCAACATCCTTATCGCAGCGTTGCTGTTTCCCGGAGGGCGTGCCGAGGCCGCGGTAGCGAACATTCTCGACGGGGTTGACGATCTCCTCATTTCGCGCCCTATCATCCAGGAAGTCCTTTCGGTGCTGGCAACGAAATTTTCCCGCGACAAGGAAGAGTTCAGCCGCGTGGCGGTCGTTCTGGGGGAGATGGGGGAGCTCGTGGAGCCGTCCCGCCGCCTGTCCGTTTTCCGGGATGAACCGGACAACCGGATCCTGGAATGCGCTGTCGAAGGGGAAGCGGAGGCGATCGTGACGGGAGACAAGACGATGCTTGCTGTCGGCGAATACGAGGGAATCCGGCTGATCACGCTAGCCGATTATCTGGGTAAGCCCAGAGGTGGCAAGAAGCGCCGCCCCTAAAGACTGCCGACCCGTACAAAATCTCCCTAAAATTAGCAATTGTGGTATTCGAGCCTGCTTATAACTATTTGATAATGAAAGGGATACTGTCTCACGGTTGGGCGGCCTGGGCTTCCCGGGGGTGGTGGGGAAACCCGTGGGGGCTCAGGCGGATGAGCGAAGTTCCCCCAGTCTCGAGTCGTTCGGGAAGGAAGTGGCACCAGGAGCGGCTCTTCGGGACAATGTCACGGCTTAAACCGCGCGGAGGAGGAAGAGCAGCGGCACGGGCGTGATCGCGACGCACACCAGGAGCAAGTATTTCGGGAACGGAAACAGCCGGCTCATCCCGGCGATGAGCGCGATGCCGCCCCCGTCCCCGATGATGGCGTTGCCGGGCAAGTTGAACAGGACGGCTAAGACAAGGTAGCGGTGACGGAGCAGGAAGGGCGCAATCCTCGACGGCGCGTTCCGGGTGAGGAATCGGAGACGCTCTTCCGGGCCGAGCGGCTCGAGATCCGTCACAAGTTTCCGGGCCCGCTCGAGTCTCAGCCAGCCCAGGGGGCGGGCGACGTAACGGGGCGGAAGGAGCCTGCCGGCGAGGAAGCTCAGCGAAAGCGCCAGCACCGTGCAGAGGTAGACGAGCGCGATCCCCTCGACGCCGAGCATCGCCATGAGCATCAGCCCCACCTCGATGCCGGGCATGAAGGGGAGCGCCATGAGGATCACGTACAGGGTGGCAGAGGCAAACACGATGAAGACGGCGATGTTGACATGCCGTGGCCACATCTGGAAGGCGAGGATGTCCGCGAGCCTTGCCACGCCGTAGTTCAGGAAGAGGAGGATGCCCAGGAATAGCGCTATCGCAATCGCGACCTTCGCTCTTCCCCGCCAAACCTCAGCGCCTGTGCTCTGCGTCATGACCGCTATGGGGAGGGAGCAGGTCGGGCACGCCTGACTGGCGCGGGAACGGGTACCGACCCGGTCGCCGGGCTTCCCGCACCGATACTCATTTCTTCAATTGTCCCCGATACCAGAACTCTTTCTTCATCTTCCAGTACCAGCGGTCGCGGGTCCATAGGGACGTCGCTTCGATGGCGTCGCCCCTCACGAGCCCGTCCCAGAGCATGGTGCCGTGCGTCGGGCTGACGGTCTGGGCATGGAACCGGATCCCGTCGCCCTCGATTCCGGCCTTGTACGCTGCGTCTCCGAAACCCCACGGGGTGCACCCCTCGGAGAGGAACCTGCCGTCGCGGAAGACGATGGTATCCTTATTGCTCGCCTTTTTCCCTTTTTCTCCTGAATCGGCGACGAACGTCTTCCCGTCGAGGGGGTTCGGGGACCGTGCAGTGCCTTGGGATTCGGGGGCACCTTCCGCCGCCAGCGCCGTGCCAGCCGGCATGGACGCCATGGAAAAAAGGACGAGCGCTGCGACGGAGGCGGCGACAGGGAAAAGAAGCGATTTCATCGGATCGATTCTCCTTTAAAAAGAGATATAAATATATGAATCGGCTTCAGGGTGTTAAGTTTCGGTATTCCGTGTTTTTCCCCATCGGATCGGTCGGCGCTCGCGGTTCTTTCCGACCGCGAACCCTCCGGGAAACCCGTGGGGGTTCTAGTCTCCCCCATTCGGCACCGGTGAAATAGATTTTTTCTTGACAGTCCTTTGTATATTGTATACAGCATAGGTGGTCGCGTGTCCGTCGCCCCGTGCTCGGGGGGAAGAGCTTCGCGGTCGTCTTCCATCGTTGTAACCAGATCCTTCGCCCGATTGACGAAGTCAACTCCGTAAAGTCAAAGGAGAGAGAGTATGGCAACAGGAACATCGAAGATCATTTGGACGAAAACCGATGAGGGACCCGCACTGGCGACATACTCCTTTCTTCCGATCGTCCAGGTATTTACGAAGGGAACCGGTGTCGAGGTGGAAACGTGGGATATCTCTCTCGCGGGCAGAATCCTCGCGAACTTCCCGGACTACCTGACCGAAAGACAACGAATTCCGGATTACCTGGCCAAACTGGGTGATCTCGCACTGGCGCAGGAGGCCAATATCATCAAGCTGCCCAATATCAGCGCTTCCATCCCGCAGTTGAAGGAAGCGATCAAGGAGTTGCAGGCCCACGGATACAAGGTCCCGGACTATCCCGAGGATCCGAAAACCGACGCGGAGAAAGCGCTTCAGGAACGATTCGCCAAGGTTCTCGGAAGCGCCGTCAACCCGGTACTGCGCCAGGGAAACTCGGACCGAAGGGCGCCGGCTTCGGTAAAACAGTTTTCCAAGAAGAAACCGCACAAGATGGGCGCCTGGAGCAGCGATTCGAAATCCCATGTGGCTCATATGAGCGGTGGAGATTTTTACGGCAGTGAAAAATCCACCACGGTCAAAAAAGGGACCGAAGTGAGGATCGAGTTCATCGCCGGCGATGGGAAAGTCACCGTTCTGAAAAATAAGCTGGATCTGGTGGAAGGGGAAGTGATCGACGCGGCCGTGATGAACGCTCGTGCGTTGCGGAAATTCTTCGGGGAACAGATCGAGGATGCGAAAAAGAATGGCGTGTTGCTGTCCCTGCATTTGAAGTGCACGATGATGAAAGTATCCGATCCGATCATGTTCGGTCATGCCGTTTCCGTCTTCTTTAAGGACGTTTTCGAAAAACACGCGGCGGCATTCAAGGAACTGGGCGTGAATCCGAACAATGGCCTGGGTGACCTGTACGCAAAGATCCAGAAGTTGCCGGATGCCAAAAGAGCGGAAATCGAGGCGGATATTCAGGAGGTGTATAAGAAGCGGCCCGCGCTCGCGATGGTCGACTCGGATCGAGGCATCACGAACCTGCATGTGCCGAGCGATATCATCGTCGATGCATCGATGCCGGTCGTGGTCCGGGACTCGGGGAATATGTGGGGGCCGGATGGAAAGCTCCACGATACCAAGGCGGTCATTCCCGACCGGTGCTATGCGACGGCGTATCGGACCATCATGGAAGATTGCAAAAAGAACGGAGCGTTCGACCCTGCAACCATCGGAAGCATCCCCAATGTGGGTCTGATGGCGCAGAAGGCGGAGGAGTACGGTTCTCACGACAAGACGTTCCAGGCGCCGGGAAATGGAACGATCCGGGTCGTCGATGCTTCCGGAAAGACCCTGCTGGAACAGAAGGTGGAAGAAGGGGATATCTTCCGGATGTGTCAGACGAAAGATGTGGCGATCCGGGATTGGGTAAAGCTCGCCGTGAAAAGAGCAAAGGCGACCGGAGCACCTGCCGTGTTCTGGCTCGATAAAAAACGGGCACACGATGCGCAGATCATCGAAAAGGTCAATGCCTATCTCAAGGATCACGATACGAAGGGACTGGAGATCCATATCCTGGCTCCCGTGGAAGCAATGAAGTTCTCGCTGGAACGATTCCGGGCGGGGAAAGATACGATCTCCGTTACCGGAAATGTGTTACGCGATTATCTGACCGATCTCTTCCCGATCATCGAAGTGGGGACCAGCGCGAAAATGCTGTCCATCGTGCCCCTTCTGGGCGGCGGGGGACTGTTCGAGACCGGAGCCGGCGGCTCGGCGCCCAAGCATGTCCAGCAGTTCGTGAAGGAGGGGTACCTGCGATGGGATTCCCTCGGCGAATTTTCGGCGTTTGCGGCATCCCTGGAGCATCTGGGGAATACCTTCAAAAACAAAAAAGCCCTCGTTCTGGCGGAGACGCTGGATCAGGCGATCGGCAAGTTCCTGGACAACAACAAGTCGCCGGCCCGTAAAGTCGGAGAGATCGACAACCGGGGGAGCCATTTTTACCTTGCGCTCTATTGGGCGCAGGCGTTGGCCGGACAGACCAAGGACAAGGAGCTTAAGGCCCGTTTCGCCAAACTGGCGAAGCAGCTGGGAGAGAACGAGGAAAAAATCAATCAGGAACTGCTTGGCGCCCAAAGGAAACCTCAAGATCTGGGCGGCTACTATGATCCGGATCCGGGAAAGACGTCCAAGGGAATGCGTCCCAGCGCAACCTTGAACGCCATCGTGGACGGTTTCGCATAAAGGCTAAGGGGGGAAGGTCACCCCTTGACGTAGGCGAGCTTTTCCGCCACCTTTCCGTCGCGCACGCGGAAGATGTCCACCCCGCGGATGTGGCCGGGCGTCCCGTCCTTGCCCACCCAGTCGTACCTCCAGCGCACGACGCACCGGTCCCCGGCCGCGAACATCTCCTCGGTCGAGAAGCGGGCGTCCGGGGACGATTCGAAGAAGCGCACCCAGAATCCCCGGACCGCCTCCTGTCCCAGGTATCGCTCCCCGTCGGGAGGGGGGCATGTGTTTTCGAACACGCAATCCTCTGTCATGGCCAGCATGACACCGTCCGCGTCGTGGCGATCGAAGGCCTCGTTGAAGCGTCGGACCGCCTCCCGTGTCGCCCGTGCCGTCGGATCGTCGGGCATCGTCGTCATGGTCCGCTGTCTCCTTTCCCTTTTCTTCCCCCGGATGACGGATTAGGTGCGGGGAGGAACGGATCCGTTTCGGCAATCGCCTTGGCGGTCGAGTCCCCCCTTCGGCACTTGTGGAGAAATTTCGGACGGTCTGTCAAAATAGATGTCCAAGATCCGGGTGCCAGAGGAGGTCAGGAATGAGCAGGATTCTTCTTGCCGCGTTCGTGGTCATGGTGACTGCGGTTCCGGCATTCGCCGGGGA
>Ga0209641_10003179_pt1 | contig 13818 bp, 17 predicted proteins | sample RifCSP16_1_FD_184022 | JGI IMG/M metagenome (GOLD analysis project Ga0209641, IMG submission 184022) | Soil microbial communities from Rifle, Colorado - Rifle CSP2_sed 16_1 (SPAdes) (version 2) | ecosystem: Environmental > Terrestrial > Deep subsurface > Rock core/Sediment | place: Rifle...
GGTGTGGGATAAAGGCCAGGGGGCGCGCATTCCACACATGGGATACTTTCGAGCCCAGGCCGAGTTCATCGTGTGGGGGACGGCTGGGAAACTCAAAAGTTCATATGACCGTGCAGAAGTTGGCCCTGGTGTGCTGACCTGTTCGGTGGATTCTGATAAGGTGCATCTGACACAGAAACCATTCTCGGTGCTTAAATGGTTGCTTACGGTGAGCGACCCAGGTCAAGTCGTGCTCGATATCTTTGGTGGAAGCGGCACCACGCTGGTTGCTGCACATGCGAAGCACTGCGTGGGACGATTGGCGGAGATTGAACCACAGTACGTCGCTGTTACTCTCGAACGTCTCTCCCGTCTTGGCCTGACGCCGAAGAAGGTCGCTGAGGCTAGAGGCGATGGGTAGGCCAAGCAAGCTAACTCCAGAGGTCCAGAAGAAGATCGTGGACGCCATAAAACTCGGGAGTTACGCGGAGGTCGCTGCGGCCTTGGCGGGCGTGCATCCCGGGACGTATTACCGCTGGATGCAGCTTGGAGAAGCCGCAAGTAGCGGCAAATACTACGAGTTCCGCGAGTCCGTGAAAGAGGCGAACGCCTTCTCCGAGGCCTACGCCATCGCCATGGTGCGGAAGGCCATGCCCGAGAACTGGCAAGCCGCGATGACGTACCTTGAGCGCCGCTTCCCGGACCGCTGGACCCGCATGCAGCGCCTGGAGCACACGGGAGCCCAGGGGAAGGACCTGTTCGACGCTTCGGCATTGGCAGCCCATCCTGCGGTGGCCCCCCTCCCACCAGACGACCGTCGCCGCATCGCCGCCGGCCTCCGCAAGCTCCTCCCCATGCTCGCGGCCGTGGGGGGGGAGGACGACGAGGAGGTCGAAGCCGAGGGCGAGGTGATCGAGGTCTCTGCCGCAGAAGGCACGCCGTGACCAAGCGCCAGAGCGCCGCCACGCTGGAGACCCTCCTCGCCCAGACGGGCCTCACGGCCCCTGAAGACCTGCTCGTCGCCCGCACGGTCCTCCAGCAGGCCGGCGTCCACCTCCTCGATGCGATCCAAGCGCTGGAGACCGACCCGGGGTATGAGCGGCAACCGGTGGACGCGGTGACGTTCATCCAGGGCCGCGAGTATCTCAACCTGCGCATCGGCCCCAACAAGGGCGAGGTGTGGCCACGGATTGCGGAAGACCTCGTGCGCTTTTTCGAGGGGAACTATATTGAGTTGGTACTCTTCGGGGGCATCGGCTGCGGCAAGACGACCTTCGCCGAGCTGGCCATGCTCTACATGATCTACCGCTGCTCCTGCCTCAGCGACCCGCAGCGCACGTATGGGCTCCTGGAGGGCAGCACCATCGCCTTCGCCAACGTGTCCATCAACATCACCCAGGCGAAACGCGTCATCTTCAAGGACCTCCTGGCGCGGATTCGACTGAGCCCGTACTTCCGCGATGTGTTTCCGCCCAACCCGCATGTGACCTCTGAGTTGCGCTTTCCGAAAGGCATCTGGGCGGCGCCCATGGGGAGTGTCGAGTCCAACGTCCTCGGCCTCCATATCTTTGGCGGCGTAATGGATGAATCAAACGCCATGGCCGTCGTGGGCAATTCAAAGCTCGCTGTCGATGGGCGGGCGTTCGATACGGCCGTCGAGATGTACAACGCCATCTATCGCCGCATCTATACCCGGTTCATGGAGCAGGGAGAGATTCCGGGGAAGCTCATCGCCCTGTCCTCCTCGAAGCACCCGGACGATTTCACGGAACGCAAGGCGCGGGAGGCGGAAACCAACCCCCAGATTCTCGCGCTGCGATACGCCATCTGGGAAGTCAAGCCGCGGAGCACCTTCCTCCCCGAGACCTTCCGGGTGGAAGTCGGCGACGCCGTGCACTTGAGCCGCGTCTTGGAGGCCGGCGAGGCGCCACGCCCCGACGCGGAAATCTTGGAGCCCCCCCTCGACTTCCTGCCCCTCTTCAAGACCGACCCCGACGGCGCCGTCCGAGACATCGGCGGTCGGGCGAAGGTGGCGGTGTCGGCGTACATCAAACGCCGCGATACGATTGAAGCCGCGATTGACACGACCAGGGAGCACCCGTTCCCCACGGAGGATCTCGTCAGTGCCGCCGAATTCCCGCTGATCGTCGAGCGCCTGGTGAGTCGAGGCCAGAACGGCGGCGGCTGGAAGCCCCGATGGCACCCCACGCTTCCCCGCACTGCCCACGTGGACCTGGGGTTGACGAAGGACGCGGCGGGCATTGCCATCGGCTGCTCCCCAGGCTTCAAGCGCGTGCTGCGCGTCAATCCCTCCACAGGTGAGCAATACGAAGACTCCGCCCCGCTCCTCTGGTACGACGTGCTGGTGAGTGTCCGCGCGCCCCAGGGGGGGGAGGTGGACTTCGCGGGGATTCGGCGGAGCCTCCTGTTGCCCTTGCATCAACTTGGGTTCCGCCTCCGTCGCGTCACCTATGACGGCTGGCAATCACAGGAATCCGTCCAGGCATGGCGCGCCATTGGCATTGAGTCCGATGTCTTATCCGTGGACCTGGACACCGCCGCCTACGATGCCCTCAAGGACGCCCTCTACGAGGGGCGCGTCTCCTGGTACCGGAACGAGATCCTGCGCAAGGAGCTGGTCGGCCTCCAACTCGGGTACAAGAACAACAAGCCGAAGGTGGACCATCCGAGTCGCGGATCGAAAGACCTCTCCGACGCTGCCGCCGGCGTGGCGCATCACTGGACCCTCGATCCGCCACGGGCCCCGGTCGTACCGTTGCCGGGCGCGGTGGAGACCGTGGTAACCGGTCTCCCGTTCAGCAAAGAAGATTACACATGGCTGATGCGTTAGCGGCACGCTTCGAGGGGGACGCCCCGTGACGCCCCTGGCCTCCTGGGAAGTCATTTCGCGGACGGCGCTGGACCACCTGCATCTCTCGGCCGCCTTGGCCACGGAGGGGCAGGCGGTGGCGGTGACCGCGCTCCTCCTCGTCGCCGTGTGGGGGCTGGGCGTGCTGCTGCTGGATGGGGTGCTGGGGCGTTGGGGGCACCGGAAGACGCGGTGGCCGATGCCATGAGGCGCTAGGTGCGGATTCCCGGCATCCTTCCGCCCGTCGGAGACGAACTCTGGCGCACGCCGCTGCCGCCGGGCCAGGGAGAATGCTGGGATCTGCGGGGCGCCTATGCCACGCTGCCCTTCGGCGCTGCCCGCTATGCGACGCGCTGTTGGGCGCAGGCGGATGAAGCACATGATATCGTGGACTTTTATGCTCGGGTTCAGGCGTGGAGGCGGATGCACCCCATCAGGCAAACGCCACTCGTGGACCTCATGACAAGGTATGCGGCCGGAGACTATGCGGGTGGCGGAGCACGGGAAGTGTGGATGCGGCCATGAAGACGCTGACGTGGCGCGAGAAGGTGATTTGGGCGGCGGCCTTTTTAGAAGGAGAAGGATGCTTTGGTATAAGAACATCCAACAGAAAGAGGACGACGCCAAGCCTTGGGATTTTCTCTACTGCAACCCAAGCACTTGACGAGGGTGAGGAACACTCTTGGTCTTTGACTCGATTACAGGAATTATTCGGTGGGAGCATTTACCCTCAGCATGATCCACAGAACAGCCGAGGAAAGCCTGCTGAACGCTGGGTAGCGCATGGCCGCGCCGGGGTTGCGGTGATGTGGATGGTGTTCCCGTGGTTATCACCCAGACGGCAACAACAGATTCGGAAGTCCATAGCGGCATGGCGAGCAATAGTGCCCCATGCGAGTCGCCCTTGCTATCCATGTGGACACCAGAGGAGCGAAGAGAACTCCTATCGTTGCGCAAGCAATAAAATGGGCGCAATTTGCCTGACCTGCAATCGAGAGCGGGCGAGGAAGTCCTCATTGAAAAAGCGCCAAAGAGTCAGAAATGAAACTGCTCGTTTATACGAGTGATAAGTCGGCCTGCTCCTGGCAGAGAAGTTTGCTCCCGTGCTACTGGATGCAGAAGCTCGGCCTCGCGGAAGTCCAATGGGGTGAGGGCGAGGACGATCGCGCGTTTTCATGGGCCGATCTCGTTGTTTATCAGAGATGGTACGGGGGCCGGCCCCATCAGTGGTTCCTGGAGATGTGGCGACGGGGAGTCCCTCTCACGTTTGAGCTAGATGACGATGTTTGGGACATGCAGCGCGACAATCCCTTCACGCCGTTCTATGACCGCGAGACCCTCGACGCCATGACCGACATGATCCGGAAGTCGCGGCTGGTCACCGTCCCATCCAAGGGCCTTGCCGCCGTCGTCTCCGCTTGGAACGCGAACGTCGCCGTGATCCCCAACGGCGTGGACCCGGGCGCCTTCGACCTCCCGGTGACCCCCCACCCCGGCGACCTCCGCCTCGGCTTCTCGGGGTCGCGCACCCATGACCGGGACTTCCGGCCGTTGATGAGCCTGCTGCCAGCTCTGCTCCGGAAATACCCGCACGTCTCGTTCCACGTCATCGGCGATGCGCCCACCGGACTGGCGGCGCGCTTCAAGGACGCGGGCCTGGCGGGGCGGATCCATGACAGAGGATGGGTGACGTGGGAAGGCGGCGACGGCAAGTCGAGCATGTACGAGGCGCTGGCCTCGGTGGCGGCAGATGTCGCCCTCGTGCCGCTGGATGACATTCGATTTAACAGGGGAAAGTCGGCGATTAAATTTTATGAGAATTCTGCCTTCGGCACCTGCCTGGTTGCCGCCGCGACCGGCATCTACACCGAAACCATCACCGACGGCGTCAACGGCCGGCTCGTGCCTGGCAACACCGAAGCAAACTGGCGTCGAGTTCTGGAAGAGTTGATCGAGGACGAACCGCAGCGGGTGCGGCTGGGCCAGGCAGCGCGGGAGCATGTGCGGAAGACCTATGCGTATGACGTACTGGCCCCCCAATGGGCCGCGGCCTACCGTCGCGTCTTGGAGTGAGGCGGTGCCGCCATCCCCTGGCGAGCAATGGACGCACCAAGAGATCGAGACGCGCCACGGCTGCACCCACTGCGCGAGCCCCGTCCGCCTCATCAACATGGTCTGGACGGGTGGCCTGCCGGGCGTGTCGTACCTGCTGATCGAAGTCCTCTGCACGCGCTGCCGGGTGCGGGAGACCTTCACGGCCGCACGGGTGGGACAACGGCGATCCACGATCTGCCGCAATGCGTGATCTGCGGGACGACGAAAGGCCCATGGACGTACCCGCACAACGCCGACCCCATAGGGACAGAAGCCACCTGCACGGCGTGCACGCCACGGATGGAGGCGGCGAATCCGACGTGGTGGTATCTGCGGGAACGAGCCAAAAAGGCGCAGGGAGTGAGATGACAGATCCCCGGGCCGAGGATAGGGCCGCCGCATCCGGAGCGACCGAAGCCACGGAGGTAGGACCGGCGGTACAGCCGACAGCCCGGGGACTTGTTCGCATCGGGGCGGTGCGCCTGAAAAGGCGTGGGCGGGTTAATTGCAAAACCGCTGGCCCGAGGGATGTTGCTCCCCTTGCCGCCCCGATGCGTTTCCTCCCAGAAGAGCGATAGGCATGAGCCACTTCGGCACCCCCTGTGCCCACGACTGGACCCTCTGGCCAGCGAACACCCATGATCGCCTCCGCAGCTACCGGTGCCCCTGCGGCGCCCTGAAGATCCAGGTCAAGGTGAGTCACCATCGGCGGAAGGATCATGACGGCGTGCCATATCCGGTTCGTCCGCACTGGCGCACGGTGCGGCGTGTACCGACGGTCATTCGGTGGAGGTCATCTGAGCGCCAAGGCTTTCGCCTTCTGGAGGCACGATGATGGGGATCATCCTTGTCCTCGTCCTGATTCTTTTGTTGTGGCTGTGGATCACCACGCAGTATTACCCCGGAGCTAAACCATGATCTGCCAGGGCCCCCACTGCGGACAAGAGATCCGCTTCGCCAAGATCGACGACGTGACCCGGCCTGTCAACTGGCCAGCCGAGGTGGTGGTCCTCGCCGATGGGCGCAAGGCGACCGCCTGGGTGCTCCATACCTCCGTGTGCCGGGATGTCGCGATGGACACGCGGTCGCAGAAGAAGGTAGCGGCCGGGAAGGAGGCACACCATGAGTGACGAGCCGATCCTCACGCCGCTGGTCGTGCGGGAAGACGACCGGGGATCGCTCGTAGAGACGTTCCATCATTACAATCTTCCCGCCGGGCGCCCCTGGGCGGGTCAGACGTATGTCGTCACGTCTCCGACACGTGGAACGGTGCGCGGACTCCATCGGCATGCCCATCTCCGCGAATGGTTCGTCTGCCTCCATGGACGGGCAAAAGTCGTCGTGGTGGAAGCGGGGAGAACGGAACCTCTCGTTCGCCACTGGGGGTTTGTTCTCACGGCGACGCATCCCTCACGGCTCGAGATTCCGCCGATGCTCTGGCATGGGTGGATGGCGCTGGACGATGATACGACCCTGCTCTGCCTCGGGACGGACGTCTATCAGCGGGATCAACCAGACGAGCAGCGGATCGCGTATGATACTTTCGGCGCCGACGTGTGGGAGGTGAAACCGCGATGATGACCCCCACCCACCTCCTCGCCCTCCTGGAAGAGATCGCCCACGAGATCCAGGACGAGCAGGCGCTCCCCGTGGCGGTGCGCCTCATCCGCGAGGAACGCCTGGGCCAGGGCTTGGAGGTGACCGGGGAGATCCGCGTGGGGCCGATCCAGGTCCCGGTGACGGAGCCCGCCCACCCGGAGGAGAGATCCACATGACCGCGAAGGAGTACCGAGACGTGACGCTCAAGACGAACGGCAGAGCGGCCCGCGTCCGCTGGACGGGCCGCTGGTGGCTCCTCCGGCGAGGCGCCCTGATGACGCGGCACGACTCCAGAGCATACGCGTTGCGGCTGGCGCGGAGGTATATCAGGGGAACGCCATGACGAGTCTCGTGCGTGCCGGCAAGTACCGCATCGTGGAGCGCACGGTGGACCGCGGCGCCGACTTCGACCTCCCGGAGGGGGCACAGATCCTCTCCGCGACCTTGACCTTCCAGGATCGCGTCCACCTGGTGCTCCTGGAGCCCACCCTCGTCCCCTTGACCGAAGGAGGCCGTCACCGTGCGTCGAGCGCGCGCCAGGCAGGATCAGAGAGCCCCCTCTAACCCGCGAAGCGCCTCGCCACGCCGCCGTGGCGAGTTGGCCATCCCCCCGGTCGGGGCGCTCTGTGGGGGATGTCGCACGCCCCTCTACGGACGGGGGGCGGCCTACGAGTGGCCGGACAAGACGTGGCGGTGCGCGGATTGCGCGTGGAGGGGGAAGTGATTGTCAGGCTTCGAGTCACACAAAAGGTCGAACAGGACTTCGATGTCGCGTTCCCTATCTACCGGAGGCACGACGTTGGGGAAGAAGAGTCGTCGGTAATTTACCACCGCGTCACGTTCTCGGATGGCAAGTTCCATGAGGCCAAAGTGCTCATTGGCGGGAGCACCCCGGAAGCAACGGTCTCTATTCGACACTACGAACGATTCCCATCACACGATGAGCCGGATTATCTCCTAGGTCGAGGTTTCTTTAAGTCTAGCCCGGCGGAGTTCACGCAAGCCGTAGCAGATGCGAAAGAGATCCTTTCGCAAATCGAAAGCCTTGCCATCTGAACGCTAGTTTCTATCATCAAAGGTTCACAGCGAAGTATCCTAACCTCACCGCGCCCCGGCGGGAAACCAGCGGCGCCATGCAGACGGAGGGCCGTATGGTCATCGTGACCGGTGGCGCAGGCTTCATTGGGTCCGTCCTCGTCCGCGAATTGCTGCGCGAAGGCTACCGCGTCAAGGTCCTCGACAAGCTGCTCTTCGGGGCTGCTGGTCTCACGGACCTTCCCGCGAAAGCGATCATCCAGAAGGACATCCGCACCGTGACTGCGGCCGACCTCCTGGACGACGACGGCCAGCCAGCCGAAGCTGTCATTCATCTCGCAGGGATGAGCAACGACCCGACGAGCGAATTCGCTCCGGGCGCCACATGGGAGATCAACGTCGGAGGGACAGACCGCGTCTTACGGGCGGTGCGGGATGCTGGCGTGCCACGGTTCATTTTTGCCAGCAGCGCATCCATCTACGACCTCGGCATGGAGGAAAGCGAGAAGGCGCTGTGCGAAGAGGACCACGTCGCGCCCACGGCCACCTATTCCCGGAGCAAACTCGCGGCCGAGGCCATCGTGCGGGACGTGAGCGCAGGGGACCCCACCGTGTGTTGCACGATCCTTCGCAAGGGCACCGTGTATGGCTGGTCGCCTCGGATGCGGTTCGACCTCGTGGTGAACCAAATGACGATGAACGGCCTCCGCGACGGAAAGATCCAGGTCTATGGCGACGGCTCCATCTGGCGCCCCATGGTCAGCATCATGGATGCTGCCCGCGCCTACCTCGCCGTCTTGCGGGCCCCAGCGGACGTGGTCCGTGGCCAGACGTTCAACGTCGTGGAGAAGAACTATCAGGTGCGCGAGCTCGCCCTCCACGTCCAAGAGGCCATCTGCATGCCCATCGGGCATCGGCGCCCACCGGGCCCGTTGCGGAACTACCAGGTGGACGGGCAGAAACTCCGCGGCGTCCTGGGGTGGAAGCCACTCGACAAGGCCATGATCGGCGCGGCGGAGATTGCCGATGCGCTCCGGGACGATCCCGCATGTACGCAGGGGTTGGCCCTGGCGCGGGCCTCGAATATCGTCTGGCTCAAACACCTCGCAGAGATGGAGGAGGCATTGCGGGTGATGGGAGGGGTCTTGTGAATCTCCTCATCCTCGGCGCCGCCGGCGATCTCGGATCGGCCCTCGCCCAGCAGGCCCGTCGTGACGGCCATGAGGTGACGGCCGTTACACGGGCAGACCTCGACGTGACGAACGGGACGGCGGTTTGGGAGAGCCTGAAGACCATTGCCCCCGATGTGGTGGTGAACTGCGCGGCGTTCCACCGAGTGGACGACTGCGAGCGTGACTATCTCCTCGCGGACCGGGTGAACCGCGAGGCCGTGGAGACGCTCGCCTTGGGCTGCGAGTTGTGGCGCATCTTCCTGGTGCACATCAGCACGGACTACGTGTTCGACGGGACGAAGCGGACGCCCTATGTCGAGAACGACGAACCGCATCCGATCAACGTGTATGGCCTGAGCAAGTGGCTGGGCGAGCGCGAGATTGAGCACATGGAGGACCTGCGCTGGCTCATTGTCAGAACCTCCGGCCTGTTCGGAGGGGAGGGGTCCTCCCAGAAGGGCGGCGACTTCATCAAGCGCGTCCTCGCCTTTGCCACCACGGAGGTTCCCCTGCGCGTCGTGGACGACCTCACCTTCGCCCCTACCTACGTCCCCGACCTGGCACGGGCCATCCTCGACCTCGCGCACCGGAAGATACGCGGCATCGTCCACTTGGCCGGGAACGAGGCGACGACCTGGGCCGACTTCGCGCAGGCGGCGTTGGACCTGGCAGACAATCGGTGCACGGTATGCCGGATCAAGGCCAGCGACGCGGCAGGGGCCGCTCCCCGCCCGGCGTACTCCGTCCTGGGGTCCAAGCGGAGCGCCAGTGGACACCCCTTGCCATCCTATCGGATCGGGCTGGCGGAGTATGTGCGGAAGCTCGTGGCAAGATGAGCGAGAGAGGGAGGTTCCTCATGGACAAGAAATCTATGATGTCTACCCTGCTCCGTCACCTCCGATGTGTGAACCGGTGGTATGCCAAGGTCCGAGGCTATTCCTGGCTTCCCTGTTCACTGTGCGGGACGTACTACGGCGGCCATGAAGTGACGGGTGCCTCCATCCCGCAGCTTGACCGCCCTGGATATGGATGGTGTGTGTGTTTCCGTGCGGAATGCCAACGGGAAGCACACTATCGGTGGACGGCGGCATGGGGTCACTTGTAGCATGAGCGGAAGCCTCTCGAAGAACTCTGATTATTGGCCGAGACTGACCTGCTGCGGCAACGCCGAGACGCTCAGTTGCGCTGATGGCCTCGGGTTCATGCCGCTGACACCGTCCGACCAGCCACCCAAGATTGAGGACAGCCCGTGGCGTGGGCCGGGGTGGTACCTCTGGTATGATAGTGGGTGCGAAGCCCATCGCATCTTCTTCTGCCCCTTTTGCGGCGCAGAACTCCCAGGGGTTCTATGAACCGCCCCCTCATCTCCATCGTCATCCCCACGCGCCCCCACGAGTCCTGCGGGCTCACGATGGAAACGCTCATGGCGCAGACCCTCCAGGACTTCGAGGTGCATGTCATCGTGGACCACGAGGGGAGGGGGCAGTCCTGGGCGCGGAATCGGGGGGCCGAGGTGGCCAGAGGGCACACCCTCCTCTTCTCGGATAACGACCTCCTCTGGGAGCCACAAGCGCTTGAAAGGCTCCATGTCGGCTTGCTCGACACCATGGCCGCAGTGCGGCCCGGGGAACGCTTCACGGCCTACGCCTATGGGGCGTATCAGTTCTTCACGCGACTGGGTTGCAGCATGGAACGTGGGGCCATTCTCTGCAACCGGCCCTGGGATTGGCAGGCGCTCAAAGCGTGCAATTTCATCTCCACCATGGCCCTGATTGACCGCGAAGTCTGGTGCCGGGAACATCTCGCCTTTGACGAGACGTTGCGACGCCTCGAAGATTGGGATCTGTTCTTGACGATGGGCGAGCGGGGCTACTGCGGTGCGTTCATCCCGGGCATCCTGTTCCACACCGAGTTCAAGCCCGGCGTCTCGCACCAGAATCCGCTGACCCACGAGGCGGCCGAGGCGATTGTGCGCACGAAGCACGGCATCTGAGGTGCCCATGGACCGCCCGTTCATTCTTGGCTTTGCGAAGGTTCGCAACGAAAACCTCAGAGAAGGGAATGCCTCCCGTCTCGTGTCCGAACTCCAGCGCCTTTGCGATGCCTGGGTCGTCTGCGACGACGCCAGCGTGGATGGGACGCGGGAACTCCTCGTGGCCGTCACCCCGCCGGAGAATCTTCTCCTCGTACCACCTGCCGAACAGGATTTTCGCAAGGAGCTTTCTATCAAGCAGCGGATGCTTGCCCGTGTCCACCAGATCCAACCCGAGTGGATTCTCTGGCTCGACGCGGACGAGGCGGTCGGGGCCTCCGCCGAGGCCTTCCGCGCCTGGCTCCGCAGCGTGCATGACGCGCCGCAAATCGCGTGGCGCTGCCACTACACGCAATTCTGGCGAAACACATCCTGGGCGCGGACCGACAGCGACTTCGATGGGGCGTCGTTTCTGAAGCTCTGGAGGTGGAACCCGGACTTGAGTTTCGAGGTGCAGGAGGGCACCCACCATCGCCAATTCCCGAAACAGATCGCCGAGCGTATGACCAAGACGCCCAGCCTTGTGGGCACGGCGCCGTTCGAAGTCCTCCATTACGGCAACGTCGGCAAATCGCTGGTGTGGAAATGCATCCAGTATTGGGGAGGCCTCGGCGGGGTGGATCGCCATCTTCGCTTCCCTGGGGCGCAGTATCGCCACGTGGACGCCGCGCGCTTCCCCGCTGGCTGCTCCTGGCTCCCAGGCGACCGTCCGCAATCCTTCACCACACAGGAGATCGCCCGCATCGAGGCGCTGAAGAATCTCCGCGCCGTGCCGGGGCTCTTCTGCGTCGTCATCCCCACGTACAACCGGGCGGGCACACTGGACAAGGCCCTCGCCTCCGTGGTGGCCCAGACCTACGAGCAGTGGGTGGCCGTCGTGGTGGATGATGGGAGCACGGACGGCACGCCGGACCTCATGCGCACCTGGCAGGACCGCGACCCGCGCATCTTCTACTGCCGTTTTCCCACGAACCGCGGGGGCGTGGCCGTGAACGAAGTCGGCACGGCCATCGCCTGCGAGATGGCTGCATTCTGGACGAGGATAGGCAGTGACGACTGGTGGGAACCACGCAAGTTGGAGAGCGACGCCGAAGCCCTCAAGACCCATCAGGCCGTGTACGGCCCCTATCGCGTCTATCGCCACGGGGCGCCGGCCGAGATCTGCAACCCGCCGCGCACGCCAGAGGACTGCGGCGCGCTCCTCTGCGGCGGAACCTTCGTGGCCTCGTGGGCGAACTGCGCCGTGCGCACCGAGGTCCTGCGGGCCGTGCGGGAACGCCATGGGCGCTTCGCCGATCCGACGTTGCGCAACTGTGAGGACTACCTCATCAACGCCCGGATCGCCCGCCTGGCCGATTGGGTGTGGCGCGGCCGCATCCAGGGGACGCTGGTCATCGGCCCGGCACCAGTCGGCGGCATCGCGACGGACAACACCCTGCACGCGCCGCTGGAGGGCCTGGAGCCCGATGCGGTCTGGTCCGTGGCGGCGGACGGGGCCTCGGCCAACACGGGCCAACTGGCGGCCGACGAGCAGCGGACCCGCGCCCTCATCACCGAGGAGAATGCCGTGTTCCCCTGGCGACGCCCGTCACCGAGGCCGCCCGTGGCCGTCACCCCGCCCGATCCACCAGAGCCTGTCCTGGACGCCACGCGTGCCTTCTGGGCCTCGGCCGCCGAGTACCCGGCCAACAAGGAGGAGGTCTATCCCGAGCACGGCGCGGCCCAGGAGTTCGACCTGCATGCCAGCAAGACCGTCCTGGAGTACGGCTGCGGTGGCGGTTCGGACGCCATGAGCTTCCTCCGGCGCGGCTGTACCGTCTGGTACGCCGATGTGGTGCCCGGCAATCTGGTCGCGGCAACGGCCCGCATCACGGCGGCCGGCCTGGGCGCGAAATCCACCCCCTTGCCGTTGGAGGGGAGCGTGCCCATTCCGCTGCCGGATGGCTCCTGCGACGTGATCTCGGCGCACGGCGTCCTGCACCACATCGCGCGGCCCGCCCCGGTGGTCGCGGAATTCGCCCGCATTCTGAAGCCTGGTGGACTCCTCTACGTTATGCTCTACACGGAAAGGCTGGACGCCGAGTTATCGCTCAGGATCGCGGCCTTCATGGCCTCGGACAAGATCCCGCGCGAGCAGGCCTTCGGCTGGTGTTCCGATGGGCGTGGGTGCCCCTACGCCAGGGCCTACACCGAGGCGGAGGGTCGGGCGTTGCTGGAGGCGGCCGGCTTCCGGGTGACCCGAGCGTTCCTCTTCAACTCGGGCTACTTCCGCACATTCCGTGGTGAGCGGCCATGACGGATCATGACCGTGCCGTGCAGGCCTGGTACACCGAGCGCTTCTTCGTGACGGACCTGGGCTACAAGTGCTTCGATTGGCGCCTCCTGGGCGTGGCGCCCATGATCTATGGGCGGGTGGTGTTGAACTGCGGCTGCGGATATCCCTTGGACGAGATGGCGCTAGCGCCGCGGGCCGCACGGTGGGTGGCATTGGATTTCATCCCCGCGGTACTGGAGCGCTGCCGGGCCATGGTGCCGACGCTCCCCGTTGAATGGGTGCGCGGCGACATGCGCGCCCTGGCCTTTGCCGACGGCGAATTTCACACCATCTTGGACTTCTCCTCCAGCGATCACATCGCAGAAGGTCGGGCGCGTGTGCGGTCGGAAGCCTTCCGCGTCCTCCAGCACGGTGGGCATTACGTAGTGACCTTCGCCAATCGTGCCTTTTACGCCGATGGCCTGGCGGATGCCCCCGGGGAGTTCGGCTTCGAGCATCGCTTCAGCGCCGACGAATTGCAGAGCGAACTCGTCCAGGCCGGCTTCACGATCCGCTACGCCGATATGACCGGCGCCCGCTCTGGGGTGGTGGCGGTGCGGCCATGAGGGAACCCATCTGGAACGCTTACCTGACGGTCCAGACGGCCATGGCCTACGGCACCGACGCCTGGACGGGCTACTGTGACGCCAGCCTCGCCCTCGCGGCGACCATCCTGCCCACCCTCGGCCCGTGTGGGCCGACGCTCGTGATCGGCGGGGGGCAT
>Ga0209641_10003180_pt1 | contig 13817 bp, 18 predicted proteins | sample RifCSP16_1_FD_184022 | JGI IMG/M metagenome (GOLD analysis project Ga0209641, IMG submission 184022) | Soil microbial communities from Rifle, Colorado - Rifle CSP2_sed 16_1 (SPAdes) (version 2) | ecosystem: Environmental > Terrestrial > Deep subsurface > Rock core/Sediment | place: Rifle...
TTGCGTCTTGCGTCTTATGTCTTGCGTCTTGCGTCTTGCAGCTTGAAGCGGACTTACGGCCGGGCGAAATGCCGCAGCGCGAGCCGCAGCCTGTCCTCAATGTCTTCGGGCGCGTCGTCCGGGATCGATTGCACGGCAGCCTGCGCTTCGACCAGAGTGTAACCAAGTCCCGTCAGCGCCGACAACACTTCGCCGTCGGCCCCGCGGATGAGTCGGACAGCCGGCGCCGGCGCGTGAAGCCGGTCTTTCAAGAAAAAAACGATCTTCTCGGCTGTCTTGCGTCCGATCCCCGGGACCTTGTCCAGCGCCTCAGGTTGGTTGTTGGCCACTGCGCCGCGCAGGACGTCCGCCGAGAGATGGGACAGGAGCGCCAGAGCCAATCGCGGCCCGACGCCACTCACCTGGAGCAGCAGATCGAACAGCTCCCGCTGCTCGAGAGTGTCGAAGCCGTACAGCTGGATCGAATCTTCCCTCACGATCATCCGGGTATGCAGGAAGAACGGGTCACCTACGGCCGGACCGTGCTCGACCACCGAGTGTGGCACGGAGACTTCGAGGCCCACCCCGCCGACCTCGAGGGTCACGGAGGCCTCCCCGAGATGCTGAACCACGCCGCGCACAGACGCGATCACCCTTGCCCCTCCAGCCGCTTGTGGAATCCCGAGGCGCTGATGTGGCAGATGGCGATGGCCAGGGCGTCCGCCACGTCATCCGGCCGCGGCGGGGCTTCCATCTTCAACAACACGCGCACCATCTCCTGAATCTGGCGCTTATCGGCCCCACCGTATCCTGCAACAGCTTCTTTGATTTCGCCCGGGGAGTATTCGGCGACCGAAACCGAGGCCTCCGCCAGAGCCAAGAGCGCCACGCCTCTGGCTTGGCCGACACTCATCGCAGTTGACACGTTGCGCTGGAAGAACAGTTTCTCCACCGCCCCGCTTTGAGGACGGTGGAGCGAGATGACCTCGGTCAATGCCGAATGCAATTCCAACAGTCTTTCCGGCATTGGTGATTCGGCTGAGGTTGAGATGACCCCGGCGGCGACGTAAACCAGGTCGCGGCCCTGTCCCTGACGGACCACCCCGTAGCCCGTTCTCGCCGTGCCAGGGTCGATCCCGATCACCAACATGCGCGCCGGGGCTCAGTCAGGCGCGGTTTCAGGCGGTCTCCAGCATTTCGACCGCCTCGTCGGTGACCTCCAGGTTGGAGTACACCTCCTGCACGTCGTCCAACTCTTCCAGATGCTCGACCAAACGCATGAGCTGGAGCGCCTGGTCTCCCGGCAGCTCCAGCGTCGTGTTCGGCAGCATTCGCAGGCGCGCTTCGTCGGGCTGTATCCCGAGGGCATGCAGCTTGTCGCTGACGGCCTTGAAGGACTCGACCGGGCCGATGATTTCGATGTCGTCGTCACCGATGATCACATCATCCGCACCGGCTTCGACGGCGGCCTCGAAGACTATGTTGGTATCGAGCCCCGCGGCCTGGAAGGCGAAGTAGGCTGCCTGATGAAAATTCCAGGCCACCGATCCGGCCTCAGCCATGTTGCCACCGCTGTGGGACAACGCATGCCGGATATCCGCCACGCTCCGTTTTCGATTGTCGGTCACGACCTCCATGAGCAAGGCCACGCCGTGCGGCCCGTAGCCCTCGTACATGACGTGGTCGAGCGAGCCGCCTTCCTTGTCCTCTCCCGTCCCGCGGCGAATTGACCGCTCGATGTTCTCTTTGGGCATGTTGTTGTCGCGGGCGCGATCGACAGCCAGGCGAAGGGCGAAGTTCGATTCCGGATCTCCGCCACCTTCCCTAGCGGCAATACTGATCTCACGCGCCAGCCGGGTGAAGATGTTGCCGCGCCGGGCGTCATTGGCGGCCTTCTTGCGCTTTATCGTCGACCACTTCGAGTGTCCAGACATATGGCACCCTTGATTGTTGAATCAACGAGGAGATTCGGCCCGAGTTTGCCTGCGATGTACGAGGTTTCACTCGAGATTATACCATCGGGACCGATGGAGCGTTCGAGCGAATCCGCCTGACCCCGGCCTTCGCACCCAACTTCACCGCCTAGCCGGGTGGATCTCAGAGGCAGCGGCCTCCGCTCGCAGGTCAGGCAGGATCGGCGGCCAGCATCCGCTGGAGCATTCGGATTGTGTCCACGCTCTGGCCGCGGTAGTGGTTGTTGGCGTAGACAAGGGTCACCTCAGACTGCCGATCCAGGTCGCGGATCTTGCCCACCCACTCCCGGAGCTCCTCCTCGCGATAACTGTAGTCGTAGCGCTGCCAGGCCTGCTCGTGCTCCCACCATTGGGCGGCGTTCCGGCCGTGGAACCGGACATAGGCCACCGGGCCCGTCGCCCGAGCCACGGGCGGCATGAGTCCCTTGAGCTTCGGTTCATCCACGCAGCAGTACCCTAGCTGGAGCTCTTCGAGCGCGCCGAAAGTCTCCTCCGTGGCCCAAGCGCTGTCGCGAAACTCGATAACCACCGGCAGCTCGCCGAAGCCTTGGCGGATCTGAAGCAAGTAGTCCCGGTTGGATTCCGACGGGTGGAAGGAGTAGGGGAACTGGGCGAGAATGCACGCCAATCGGCCGGAGTCGATGAGAGGGGCGATCCCATCTCGGAAGCCGGCGAAGTCGGGCGCCTCCCGCTCGTGGGTCAGGCTGCTATGAGCCTTGACCGCGAAAACGAAACCCTCCGGGGTCCGATCCACCCAGCCTTCGACGGTCTTCAACCCCGGCACACGATAGTAGGTGACGTTGAGTTCAACCGTGCTGAACTCGGAGGCATAGAATGGAAGCCACTGGTTTCGGCTCAGCCCGGGAGGATACACCGGGCCGACCCAATCATCGTACGAGAAACCTGAGGTTCCGAGGTGGATCAAAGGGCCCTGCCTGTCGAAGTCTGCCGAAGGGAAGTGCTAGTTCTTCTGCCTTCTGAGCCCACCCGGAGCGGCCTGCCCGCACAAGGCCTGCGGTGTCTAGCGCGACGCCCAGTGAGCCAGGCGTCCTGCCCGGTACCACCGCCTCGCCTTCTGCGAACCTCCCCCGGAGACGAGGCTCTGCGGGGGAGGGGTTGTGTGAGAAGGCGAACTTCGGGTCACGACCATGCCGGGCAGTTTCCTCGCCGTCCCGAAGTGCGCCAGGCAACCGTCCACTTCGGGAGAACCCGGTCGATCAGCCCGAATCCGCGGCTGCCGGAGTCTCGACGATGAACGACTCGGTCATCTGGCGCGCAAGATCATCCGAATACTGCTTCGGAGGCGTCTTCATGAAGTAGGACGAAGGGGCCATGATCGGCCCGGACATCCCGCGGTCGAGCGCCAATTTGGCGCAGCGGACGGCGTCAATGACCACCCCGGCCGAGTTCGGAGAATCCCAGACCTCTAGCTTGAGCTCGAGGTTCAGGGGTACTCCTCCGAATGTCGTCCCCTCCATCCGGATATAGCACCACTTACGGTCGGTTAACCAAGGAACGTAGTCGCTCGGGCCGACGTGGATGTTCTCCTCCGGCAGCTTGTACGAGAGCTGGCTCGTCACGGCGCCCGTCTTGGAGATCTTCTTCGACTCGAGGCGCTCGCGCTCGAGCATGTTGTAGAAATCCATGTTCCCGCCGAAGTTGAGTTGATAGGTCCGGTCCGTGTGCACGCCGCGATTCTCGAAAAGCGCTGTCAGCACCCGATGGGTGATTGTCGCCCCGACTTGGCTCTTGATGTCGTCCCCGATCAAAGGCAAGCCTCGTTCGCGGAAGCGCCCACCCCAGTAATCTGAGCTGGCGATAAAGACGGGGATACAGTTCACGAAGGCGCACCCGGCCTCCAGGACCTGCTCGACGTACCACTTGGTCGCCATCTCGGCCCCCACCGGCAGGAAGTTCACGACGACGTCGGTGTGAGTCGACTTGAGGATGCCGACCAGGTCAGCCGTCGGACCGGCGGCTTTCGTGACAACCATCGACAGGTACTTGCCCAGGCCGTCATGGGTCATCCCGCGGTGAACCGGGATACCCAGTTTCGGGACATCACAGAACTTGATGGTGTTGTTAGGGTGGGCGAAGATCGCTTCCCCAAGGTCGACGTCCACCTTCCCTTTGACGACATCGAAAGCCGCGCTGAACTCGATGTCGTTGATGTGATAGCCGCCCAGATTGACGTGCATCAGCCCCGGGACACTGTCCGTCGTCTTTGCGTTCTTGTAGAAGTGAACCCCCTGGACGAGGGATGAGGCGCAGTTGCCCACCCCGATGATCGCCACCCGGACCTTCTTCTTGCCTGGCATGGATTCTCCTTGTGTGGCCGGCGGCTGCCTTGGCCGGCCCCGCCCAGCCTGCCGCGCACTGGAACGGCTCTCCCGGTTTGCTACGCGGGATGGCTATGCTAGAATTTGCGGGGCGACGAGCGCCCTGCGGGATTCCCTGAATGCCGAATCGGCCCAATGCACTGACCCGAAACCAGCAACTCGAGCGTCTGCTGGAAATCAGCCGGACTCTCTCCTCAACGCTCGAGCTGGCGCCCCTATTGCAGGCCGTCGTCGACACGGCGTGCGAGCTCACCGAGAGCGAGGCGGCCTCGATCCTGCTGTACGACTCGAACTCCGGCCAGCTGCGCTTCGAAGTCGGACCGGGTTACCAGCTGGAGGGATTGAGCAAGATCAGCGTCCCCCTTGAGTCGAGCATCGCCGGTTGGGTGTTCACCCACGGCCGGCCGCTGATTGTTGCCGACGCGGCCAATGACCCCCGGATCTACCGGGCAGTCGATCGGGCCTTGAACTTTGATACTCGCTCGATCCTGGCCGTGCCGATGATGGTCAAACGCGAAGCGATCGGCGTGATCGAGGCCGTCAACAAGAGCGAACAGGATCATTATACCGAAGATGACCGGGCGATACTAGAGACCCTGGCCGCGCACGCTGCGGTCGCCATCGAGAACGCCCGGTTGCTGGAGAAGCTTCAAGAGGCCAACACCGAGCTCCGGCGGCTTGACACGATGAAGTCGGACTTCATCGCCATCGCTTCCCACGAACTGCGAACGCCGTTGGGGCTGATCTTGGGACACGCGACCTTCCTCAAAGATCTGATCTCCAAGGACTACGCCGAGCAAATGGAGGTCATTATCCGGAGCGCGATGCGTCTGAAGACCATCGTTGAGGATTTCTCGACCATCTCCCACAAAGACGAGGGGATGTCGCGGGTCCGGCGCTCCCGCTTCTCCCTGGGCAAGCTGGTGGAGGATATGAACACCCGTTTCCGCGAAGCGGCGGTCGAGAAGAAGATCGAGTTTGGTTTTGATGTTCCCGACGACGACCCTTTGATGATCGAAGGCGATCGAGACAAGGTCGACGTGGCCTTGGCCAACCTGGTGCGCAACGCCATTACATTCACCGACTCGGGCGGTCAGGTAGGGATCAAGGCTGAAGGGATCCCGGGCTATGTGAGGGTCTTCGTCGTCGACACCGGGATCGGCATCCCCACCGACTCCGTCGGGCGTGTCTTCGACAGATTCTTCCAGGTCGAGGCCCACCTGACCCGCAGGCATGGTGGGATGGGTCTGGGACTGTCGATCGCCAAGGCCATGGTCGAGATGCACCACGGTCAGATCTGGTGCGAGAGCAAGGAAGGCACCGGAAGCCTGTTCTGCTTCATCCTCCCCGTAGATGAGAAGCAAGCCACCGCCGCCGCACGCGTGTTTACCACGGCCTAGCAGTCCGAAGATCGGCATACTCCCCCAGCGCAGAGATCCCTCAACTGGACTGGACGGAGCGCCCCTAAAGCGGGGCGGCGCTTTGCGCCCGCAACCGCCCGCACGTCACGGCCACCGAATATCAAGTCCGCGGCGAGTGCCGCAGGGTCGGCTCCTTGGCCTGCCTGCTCTCACCCTGGACGAATTCTGGGTGTCTTTGTGTACGTCAAGGGCTTCGAGGCAAGGGAGCCCATGGAAGATCACCAGGGCACCCTGCGGGTGCCCTGGAATACATCAGGACAAGAAGGCACGCGGCCCGGCCAAGACACCTTCATCCGAAATCGGCGAGATGGCCGGGGCCGCGTGTCGTGGTGCTTTTCCAGGGCTGCAGCGAGATTGGAATGAGAAGGCCGGTCCCTCAGTAAGCGTGCTTCATCGTTTACGATGAGCACAATCTAAGCGCACTCAAAGGTGCAAGGAGGAGGAACCGGCCATGATCAAGGATAGCATCCTTTTTGTCGGACTGGATCTAGGAGACCGGTGGTCCCAGTTGCAGGTGCTCGATCAGGAGGGGGAGGTGGTGGAGGAGAGCCGCTTGCCGACCAGCGAGTCCGCGCTGAGGCGGAAGTTCGGTGCGATGGGACGCTGGCGGGTAGCCATGGAGGTCGGGACCCATTCTCCGTGGGTCAGCCGCCTGCTGACGGAGTTGGGACACGAGGTCATCATGGCGGATGCCCGCAAGCTGCGGCTGATCTACCGCAACCCGCGCAAGAACGACCGGATCGATGCCGAGTATTTGGCGCGGCTGGCCCGGTTGGATCCTCAGCTTCTATCCCCGGTGCGCCATCGAAGCCCGGAGGCGCAAGCGGATCTGGCGCTCATCCGCTCGCGGGACGCCCTGGTGCGTGCGCGAACGATGCTGATCAATCATATGAGAGGCATGCCCAAGAGTTTCGGCGAGCGACTGCCGGCCTGTTCAGCGGAAAGTTTCCATCACAAGGTACGGGAGGCGATGCCGCAGGCGCTCCAGCCCGCCTTCGAGCCCTTCCTCGATACGATCGGGGAGATGACCGACCGTATCCGTGCCTACGACCGCCAGATCGAAGATCTCTGCCGGAGCCGCGACCCGCAGACGAAAGAGCTGCGTCAAGTCGGCGGAGTGGGCGCTTTGACCTCCCTAGCCTACATCCTGAGCTTGGAAGATCCAGCCCGCTTCCGGAAGCGCCGCGAGGTGGGACCTTTCCTGGGGATGGTTCACCGCCAGAACCAATCCGGTGGCGCCGATCCGCAGCCGCGTATTACCAAGACGGGCGACGCCTACCTGCGGCGCCTACTGGTGGGCAGCGCCCACCTGAGCTTTGACCCCAGCGTGCACCGAGCCCTAAGGGCTCACCCGGAGTGCGAAAGGAAGTGTGGCGTCCAGGAGTTGAGCCGGCAGATCAGCGAGGAGCGGTCGCCACGTCGACCCTTGACAACCAAAGCCTTCTCATGGAAGTGGTTGGGCGGCCGAACGGAGCAGGAGGGCGGAAGGCTGATTAGGCGACACCGATGGTGGATAGTTTCTCAACGATGAGCTCTCCTGAAAGTGGGGACATGTCGCTGTTCACTATTGAGACGCCTAGGTTTCCAGGGGCGATGGCGTATGCGATGAAGGGGGGACCAACCTGAGGCGTGACCTCGCTTGCGAAGCGTAGAATGAGGTCGGCAAACCGAACAAGATCAATAGGTGATGCGAAGTCAAATCTGATGTCCCTAGCCGTTTCGGCCTCCTTTATGGCAGTGGCAATGAGGATGTGGGCGAGGTCGTTGCGGCCGTTGTAGTGGAAATTCACGCCATGTTGCGGGACGGTGTGTGTGTATGACCTGTATTCTGGTGCCTGCTGACCCGTTTGGGGCGGTGAATCCCACCCGTAGAAGAGTGTCCAAAGTTGGGGGTGACCCGTAGGGAGGAAGCCGGCGACGTGGTAGCCGACCTCGCCGGCACCAAGGTCGTGGGGGCGCAGCTCATTTGTAAGGTAGCCCTGGACTAGATTCGCCAAGGCGCAAATGTTGTGTATCTCAGGAGATGAATATGTCGCGCCAGGAAGGGCCCAATTTTGTTGTGGTCCCTTGCGCCCCGGGTTGTTATGCACCCAAGACCCTTGAAGAAGTAGGACTTGCGGCCGGTCTGGTATTCTCAGGAGGTCCCGAACTCGGGGGTAACCGCGCTGTCGGCGGCCATGACGACGAAACCTGATATCATCGCGGTGAAGACTACTGTCACGAGATATTCCCTCCGGCGGCCCAACGTCCTCGAGCTGCCTGCCTGTCCCCGGAGCGAAGCGCCTGTGAATGAATTTGGCGGAGAGAGCTCTCGGATGCCTCGGCATCCACTCAGCCATGGTCCGCGCGGCGTAGTGGATCGGTCTATCTCACGCGGTTCGGCACCGTCTCTGCTGCCCGGGGGCTTTCACGCACTCCCCATCGCCGTCACCGCCTGGCCCTTTTGGCGCAACCGGTGCCCTTCGAGAAGGTTATGAAGCAAGACGAACCACAGCACCGTCGCCTTGACCTTCCGCAGCCCGCGGACAAGGAACTGTTGCAGGCCCCGGTTGCGCATCCGCGCATTGACCCATTCCGCCGTGGCCGAGCGTTGCTTGAGAATCACTTTGGCCAGCTCGCTCTCCATCCGCTCCCGCCAAGCCAACACACTCGGCGGCGGCGGTGGATGATGGCTGCGGGTGGTCCTGGGCCGCGGTCGAGGCTCCCGCACCGGGGCATAGTACGTCGTTTGCGGATAACGCTCTCCAAGCGCCTCAATATCGCCGTGGGCCACGAAGCCCCCATCCACAACATGTTCCACCGGCGGGCGGCCATAACGTCGCTGGGTCTGCTCCACCATGGGCGTCGCCTGACCTCGGTCGACGACGTTGATCACCTCCCAGCCAACCGCGATCCCCGACTGCACATCTACATTCATTTGCACGTTATAGGCTGGGCGGAATCCGCCATCGGCCATCTTCATCACCCGCGCTTCGGCATCGGTGCTCGACGCCCGAGCGGGCTTGTCTCCTTTCTTGCCGCTCTTCGCCTTAACCTTCTCGATCTCCTCCACGTGCTGCAGCGCTCGCCGCAGGCGAGCCGCCCGCTCGCGCCGGGCCCGCTGCTGGGCTGCTCGCTGGCGTCGGGAAGGCCCGGCCGGATCGCTTTCGAGTTCCCCTCGCAGCGACTGCACCTGAGCTTCGGCCTCGCGCAAACTCTGCTCCAGCGTCTGTCGCCGATGGAACGAGCCACCGCCCGCGCTCGCCCGTACACGCATTCCGTCTTGCGCTGTGCGCTGCAAGCTCACCAGCCCTTCGGCCATCAGTGCCGCCACCCCCTGCGTCAACAGCTGATCCAGCACCTCCCCGTGTTCCACGCGGAAATCGGCCAGGGTGTGGTAGTTCACCGTCACGCCACCCAGCAGCCAGCGGTAGGCATCGTGTTCCCTACACAAGCGGTCCAATGCCCGCGCACTCCCCACGCCCTCCAAGGTGGCATATCGTTCATGCAGCTTGACTGCATAGCCACAACGCCATCAGGATCTTCGGCTCGATGGCGTTCTGGCCCGGATGGCCTTCCACCGCCCGTATCTGGGCATACAGCGGCCGCAGATCGAGCTGTTCGACGAACTCCCAGATCAGCCGCGCGGCATGCTCTTGCGGGAGCGAGCTCTCTAAGTCCATCGGCACCAGGCGGATTTGTGCCCGGTTGGCTCGCTTCAGTCGCGGCGCGTCTGCCGATTCTTCCGCTCGCGGTTCTCCCTCCGCCTCCGCCAGAGGAAACAGAGTTCGATCCATCTTCGCCTCCGCGGGCCGCTCGTTCACGGCATCCTGTGCTCTCGCCTGGCAGCCTACCACAAACGCAGCTCCTTGAGGAGGGTAGCCCATTCATTCACGGGCTCGACGCGGAGGGGGCTCCGGCGAGTGGTTAGGCGGCGAAAGATGTGTCATTGGGAAAGATTGTGCAAGGTTGCCAAGAGCTCGGCAACTTCAGAGATGCACTCTTTGTCGGCAGAATACGGAATACTGACTGAGAAAACGGGCTTGTAGTTGGACTCTGAGACGAGCGAGCTGTCATCCGCAAAGTACATGCGTCCATAACTCTCGGGTTCTCCACCGGCCCAAGCATATATCGAGTAAGCGATCTTGCCGATCCGGGTTGTGCTAACGAATTCTATGGAAACGTCCGTACCGCCTTGCTCACGAAGATAGCAACCCGCGATCTGTCTATGACCCAAACCAAGCCAGTGGTATGTTCCCACCTGAGTGATTGCCCAGTCGCTGGTTGTGTAGCTCAGTGCCAGCGGAAAAAACTGGCTCAGCGGGAATTCTTTGGTGGGCCTTAACGTTGACGTTGGCGAAGGGCTAGAAGTAGGTCTGGGAGTTGGAGTGCTAGCAGGAGTCCCTTTCATTGACGTGATCGGAACCGTAACGGTTGGCGCGCGGCTCGATACGCTTTGAGGTGACGAGCTACATGATGCGAAGAGTATCGACAAGATTGACAAGTAGGCGACAGGTTTCATTCTTGCCTTCGCGGGGGCACTCGAGCTGCCTAACGGCCTCGAGCTGCCTGCCCTGTGTTCTGTACGGGGAGCGGCGCAGCACAGCTACATCGTACATGAATTCGCGCTGAGGCTGCGTCCGCTCCAGCGAGTTGTTGGGCGGCCGGAAAGTCCACAGCGACATCCGTTACTTAAAACGGGCATCAGATTCCTTGGTTCCAATCTGATCCGTCTTGCCGGAGAGCCAGCCGACGCGAACGTCCTCAGGTCGATCGAACTGCGGGACGTACGGTTTGATATCGAGTAGGGGCGTGCCATCCAAGATATCGATATTCTCCAAGTAGACCCGACGCCCTTCTATCCGTACAAGCCGCACTACTGAGAGGCCAATCGGGTTCGGGCGGGTCGGCGCCCTTGTGGCAAATATCCCACGGGGCTCCTCGTCCAGGAACGGCCTCACCGCAAGTTCCACCCTGGACACCTGATGAAAGTGGTAAAGCAGAATGACATGGGAGAACCCATCCAAATCCTTAAGCCCAGCTTGGTACTCCGCCAATACCTCAACGAAGCCCTCGGCGGCAGCACCACCCTTTGGTTGAATAGGCATCCCATCCAAACTGGTGAAGGGGCTATGCACAATCCCGATTGGATGAAACTCGATCTTCTTTGATGGTGGCTTGCCCATAGGTCGCAACATCCCTTGGTTGCCTAACGGCCTCGAGCTGCCTGCCCCGTGTTCTGTACGGGGAGCGGCGCAGCACAGCTACATCGTAAATGAAACTCCGCTGAGGCTGCGTCCGCTCCAGCGAGTGGTTGGGCCGCCCGATAATCGGTAAGAAAGACACCACTTCAGAACACAACGCCCGACATGCATTAGCATGTGAAATGTCGGACGTTGGAGCAATCCAAGTAACCTAACTGGCGCTTTTCGTCATACTCGACCTGCCCGCCACAAAGAAGCCGACTGCTATCAAGGCCTGGATCAGGGCGATCACCCAGGAAGCGTCATGGGCTGGTAAGGCGCCAAACTGACCAAACTGGCCAATTAGACTTACTACAGCCCACAGGCCAAACAGCAAGGTGTAACCCAGAACGAGCACGTCACGCGTTTTCGAGGCCTCTGCGTTCCGAACCAACCAGGCGATAACGCCAAGGGACAGCCAGCCCACGGCACCTATCATGATGGAGAAATACTGTGCGGCGTCAATGACGCCGAACGCGGCAGGTGCTGCTGGAGTCAGGAGTGAGAGGAGGCTTAGCAAGACAAGGACAATCGCCGCGATGGTAAACATGACATCGAGTTTCATGTGATATTCTCCTTGTGTGATTTGTGTGCGCCTCTCAGCGAGGCACATGATTTGTTGACAATAGCCGATTGTAGGCGATAAGGCATTTGCCTGATAGGCATTCTCCTATTCTCTGTTTGATGGAGTCGACCGGAATCTGTTCACATACGACTGCGAGTGAGATGAGCGGCCCAGCGGCCTCGAGCTGCCTGCCCCGTGTACTGTACGGGGAGCGGCCCGGCCAAGACCTGTTCAGAGTATCGCGCCGAGCAGGCCGGGGCCGTCGCGGAGCATCCTGGTGCTCTTCCAGGGCTCAAGCGAATTGTTAGGCGCAATCCACTTTCCTGAAGCCGCGTAGGCAAGCGGCGTCTAGGGAGGAGGAGCAAACCAGATCGCTTCTCGGCTTGTAAGGATTCCGACCCTCGCACTACATTCGTCCTCGACGAGGGAAAAGGCAAGCGAGAAGGGCTTGCCATCATCTTCTTTCAGGTTGACTTCATACTTGCCCGGGATGCTACAGAAGTCGTCGCGTATGAAGAAGTGGGCTCCTTCGAACCAGAATTCTCCGGAAACACCATTCTCGCCCTCGGGGTTGGATGCGAGGGTATACGTCCCTTCCTCTCGGAGGATCAAGTAGGCGGGATCGTAATGGGGATGGTCGAGCTGCCACCATACGCCCATGACGTCTTGAACTTGGGATGTCTGTCTCGCCTGGGATAATTGGCAGCCAGTCAGAACAATTGCCAGAGCGGTCAACAAGAGAACTTGCCTTTTCATCTTGCTCCCTCCCTTTCAACTGCTGCGGCGTACGAATTGCGCCTAACGGCCTCGAGCTGGCCGGGTCCGCTCTCGATGATCCCGCGTTCTTTGCGGGGCAGCGAGTGGTTAGCCCGCTGTCCCCATGCCCTTTGATGTTGCAGTCCACTCTGGGGCAATAACGCTACGATGATGTGTCCGGCGAAACTCATGGCTGGATGATCCAAGGTCCTGACGGCCAGTCCACCGTTCGAGTTAAGCAGTCGTCCTGGACTAGAGTGAAGGTCAGCGACTGCCCGTCGAAAGCCCATTCGTACGTGCCGAGCTTATCAATGCAAATCCCTCCCTCGGTTAGGTTAAACGTGGCCTCATGCTGGGCGAGCGTCCAAGTGCCTTGGAAGAGCAATCCGCGTACCTTCAGGGTATAGCGGCCTCCATCCAGCATCGTCAATGTCATGGACCGACTGGGTAGGGTATCGTTTGTGTAGATGCCGAGAGGCAATGGGGAAGCGGCCTGCGTGTCAGTTGTTGATGGTGAGGAGGGAGTGGGTTGTGTAGAGGTACTACAACTGGCCGCTATGAGGGCGAGAGTAACCGCCAGCAGGCGGGCACTGGTGCGAATCAATAGCTGCAATCGATGGGGGGAAGGAGGAAACTTCAGGAATGTAATCGGTTGGAAACGCATGATTGACCTCTTGTATGGGTGGGCGGGCTGGGAACATGTCGCTCCGATGGCTGTCCAGACCCGATTTGAGGATCGCTTCGCCTCGCTTCTTACATGCATTTCTCCCTTCCAGCTAGGGCCTCACGACCTTGATGGGGCACACGGCAGCGGCCTAAGGGCCTCGAGCTGTCTGCCCAGGCCGCCCTTGAAGGACACAAGGACAGGCAGGCCAGGGAGCGGCCCGGCCAAGTCATCTTCAGATTATCGCGCCGAGCTGGCCGGGTCCGTCGAAGACCGTCCGTCCCGGAGGTACTTACCGGGATCCAGGTGCTTTTCCAGGGCTCCAGCGAGTGGTTAGGCAGATCGGTCCCGCTCAAGCATTGGGAATGTGCGCACTACTCTGTTCGAGAGAACTGGGAAGCACAACAAGGCTGGCCCTAGGTCTTAGGCCAACCCTTCCACTCGGTCGGTGCATACGACTCGAGAAAGCCACATTTCACGCACCGGTACGCGTCAACCCTCCGTATTGTCTTTCCCCTGATCTTCGTAAGTCTCCAGAATGATCGCACGGGGAGATCTTTCACCCAAAGGGTGGGAACGAGATTCGGGCCGCTATTGTCCAGCAGAAAACCGATCTCCATCTCGGAATCACACTTGGGACACCGCAGATGCGTCTTGGGCTCGACCAACGTCTGGCGACTCCTTTGAGGTGGCACGACGATCTGCCTAACGACCTCGAGCTGAGCGGCGCAGCACAGCTACATCGTACATGAAATCGCGCTGAGGCTGCGGCCGCTCCAGCGAGTTGATTATATGAAAGCGCTGCACCTCCCGCTACACTGGTAGATACGACTCAACCAATGCACAGGAGGTGCAGCATGTTGAAGCAATCCCATTATAAGGTCGGCTGTGACGCACA
>Ga0209641_10003185_pt1 | contig 13807 bp, 12 predicted proteins | sample RifCSP16_1_FD_184022 | JGI IMG/M metagenome (GOLD analysis project Ga0209641, IMG submission 184022) | Soil microbial communities from Rifle, Colorado - Rifle CSP2_sed 16_1 (SPAdes) (version 2) | ecosystem: Environmental > Terrestrial > Deep subsurface > Rock core/Sediment | place: Rifle...
CCGCGATTGTCCGGGCTGATGCAGCGGAACCCCGGCGAGAACGCCTGCGCCTGAAGGGCCCAGGCCGTGTGATCGCCGCCCCAGCCCATGAGCAGAACCAGCGGGTCGCCCGCTCCCGCCTCCTGGTAGTGGATGTTGATCCCATTCACGCGAGTTGTTGGCATGGGACGTGCCTCATGTGCCCCCTCACCTTCATCCCCCGGTGGGGGAGAGGGCGGGGTGAGGGGGTCATCACGCCCCTCGCGGGGTCAGGCCTGAGTAATTGCGTTATGCACAACGCCATGAGCGAATAAGTCAATTACTCAGGCCTGACCCCTCAGGTGATGATGACGCCGCAGTAGCCGACCACGCGGTCGTAATCGCCCGAGACGTCGCCGGAGGTCATGTAGCGGATCAGCTCTGCCCGCGGGCTGCCCAGGTCCCCGAGGGCGACGAGGAGCGCCGTCGTCGGCGCGATGCCGCACATCGAGATGCGGTGGTCCCGCACCGTGCGCTGGAGCCCCTCGGGGTCGAGGGCGAGGATCGCGTCGATCGCCAGCCGGTCCTTCCGGTTGGACACCGCCTGGGACTCGTAGTGGTTCAGGTCGGTGGAGGAGATGAGGAGGACTGGTTCGGGCCAGCCCTTCACCACCTGCGCCACCGCCCGTCCCACGGTCGTGCAGAAGTCGAGGTCCGTCCGCATCAGCGTGATGGGGACGAATTGGACGTCGGGGCGAAGGCGGCGGAGGAAGGGCAGCTGCACTTCGAGCGCGTGCTCGCGCGCGTGGGCCTGCTGGTCCTCGTGCAGGTCCCGCGACGCCTTCAGAATCTCCCGCCCCAGGTCGGCGGCGATCGGAAGGTCGCCGCCGGGAATGACCCACCGCCCCCAGCTCATGATCGATCCCCGCGGGCCGAGGCCGGTATGGTTCGGTCCCAGCAGGACGACCAGGCGCGGGAGTGTGATACGCCCGTAGACGGCGCCGGCAACCTTCCCCGAGTACATCCAGCCGGCGTGGGGGACGACGAGCGCGCGCGGAGTGATCTTCGGCTGGACGTCCTCCAGGAGGCGCGAGAGGTCGGCCTCCACCTGCTCCGGCCGATCGGGATAGAAGAGTCCGGCGACGGCGGGCGTTCGGACCGGTTCCGTGCTACGCCCTCACCTGGCAGGCCACCCAGTGACCGGGAGAGATCTCCTTCAGCACCTGCTCGTGCTCCGAGCAGGCGGGCACCCGGATGGGGCAGCGGGTATGGAAGCGGCAGCCCGAGGGCGGCTTGATGGGGCTCGGCACATCGCCCTCGAGGAGGATCCGCTTGCGCTTGACCGTCGGGTCGGGGATGGGGACGGCGGAGAGCAGGGCCTCGGTGTAGGGGTGCTTGGGGTTGGTGTAGAGCTCCTTGGCCGGGGCCAGCTCCACGATCTTCCCGAGGTACATGACGGCCACGCGGGTCGAGATGTGCTCCACCACCGAGAGGTCGTGGGCGATGAAGAGGTACGTCAGGCCGAACTGCTTCTGGAGATCCTCGAGCAGGTTGATGATCTGCGCCTGGATCGAGACGTCCAGCGCGGAGACGGGCTCGTCGGCGACGATGAACTTCGGGTTCACCGCGAGCGACCGGGCGATGCCGATGCGCTGGCGCTGCCCCCCGGAGAACTCGTGCGGGTAGCGGCGCAGGTGGTCGGGGCTGAGCCCCACGGTCTCGAGGATCTTCACCACGCGCTCCTCGCGCTCGCGCTTGGTGGCCGCCAGCTTGTGGATGACGAGGGCCTCGCCGACGATGGACCCCACGGTCATCCGGGGGTTCAGCGAGGCGTAGGGGTCCTGGAAGATGATCTGCATCTCCTTCCGGAGGTGCCGGAGCGCCCGCTTGTCCAGCCCGGTGACATTCTTGCCGTCGAAAAAGACCTCCCCGGCGGTGGGCTCGATCAGGCGCAGGATCGCCCGTCCCGTGGTGGACTTGCCGCAGCCGGACTCGCCCACGAGGCCGAGCGTCTCGCCGGGGTAGATGTCGAAGGAGACGTCGTCCACGGCGTGGACTCGCGCCACCTCGCGCGAGAACAGCCCCCCGCGGATCGGGAAATACTTCTTTAAATTTTTGACTCGCAACAGCGCTTCAGCCATCAGTATGCTTCTCCACGGGGAAGAATGTGGAGGACGCTGACCACTCTGGTCTTCCGATCCACTTCGTAGACAATTCGTAGATCGCCGACCCGCAGCCGGTAGGTGCCAGGCATTCCTCGTAACGGCTTGATGTCACTAGCGCCGAACGGGTTGGTTTCGAGCGACTCGAACGCCCGGTCGAGGCGACGGGCAGTATCTGTGGGTACTCGTTCGTAGTAACTTCGAGCCCGCCGTGAGAGGCGGACCTCAAACATCCGTGCGCTTTATCTCGCGCCACCGCGTCCACTGGCCTTCGGTAATCTCCCGGCGACCCGCCTCCACTTCCGAGGCCTCCTCCGGGGTCAGAGTCTCCGGTTCCCGTTCGAGTACGCGAACGAAGGCCAGCACTTCCTCGAGCGCCGAGGGAGAGAGTCCTTCGAGCTTCTTCAACAATGCCTCTTTGGTGGTCATGGCGCGTTTCTCAAGCGGTTCTTACAGTAGCGGGCGGCCATCACAGTGTCAAGCACGCCTCCGAGTTTAATATAGCCAGCAGGCGACCTTGTGGCCGGGCTTGACCTCTTTGAGCACGGGGTCCTTCTCGGTGCAGACCGCCTTCACGTAGGGGCAGCGGGGCGCGAAGCGGCATCCCGGCGCGATGTCCCCCTTGATCGTGGGCACGACCCCCGGGATCGTCTCCAGGCGCCGCTTCTGGATGGCGGCCAGGTCGATGCGGGGGATCGAGCGCAGGAGCCCCTGGGTGTACGGGTGGAGTGGCTCCTTGAAGAGCTCGCCCACCTCGGCTTCCTCGGCCACCAGCGCCGCGTACATGACGACCACGCGCTGCGCGGTCTCGGCGATGACCCCCATGTCGTGGGTGATCAGCATGACCGCCATGCCGAGGCGGGACTTGAGCTCGTTCAGGAGCTCCAGGATCTGGGCCTGGATCGTCACGTCCAGCGCCGTGGTGGGCTCGTCGGCGATGAGGAGTTTCGGGTTACAGGAGAGCGCCATGGCGATCATCACGCGCTGGCGCATCCCGCCCGAGAGCTGGTGCGGGTACTCCTTCACGCGGCGCTCGGGGTTGGCCATGCGGACCATCTTCAGCATCTCGACGGTCTTGTCCATGGCGTCCCGGCGGCCCAGCCCCTCATGGAGCCTGAGCGCCTCGGCGATCTGCTCGCCGCAGGTGAAGACCGGGTTGAGGGAGGTCATGGGCTCCTGGAAGATCATCGAGATCTCTTTGCCGCGCACCTTCCGCATCTGGGCGGGCGGCAGCTCCAGAAGGTTCCGGCCGTTGTAGCGGATCTCCCCCTCGACGATCCGCCCCGGCGGCTGGGGGATGAGCCGCATGATGCTCAGCGCGGTGACGCTCTTGCCGCACCCCGACTCCCCCACCACGCCGAGCGTCTCGCCCTTGTCGATGTGGAGGCTCACGCCGTCCACCGCGCGGATCACGCCCTCGTCCGTGAAGAAGTGCGTCTTGAGGTTGGTGACTGTGAGCAGGCGCTCTGCCATATCCCTCCTACCAGCCGCGCGTGATTTCGGCGAGGGCCTGGAGCGCTCGGTCGATGTCGTCGCGGTCCACGTCCCTGTGGGTGACGCACCGGATGGACGCGGGGCCGATCTGGTGGATCTTGACTTTTCGAGCGGCACACTCTCGCACGAGGGTTTCCGCCCCGCCCGGCAGATCGACGAAGAAGATCACGATGTTTGTCTGGACGCGGGCGAGGTCCACCCGGAGCCCCGGGGACCGCGCGATTCCCTCGCCAAGGCGCTTCGCGTTCGCGTGGTCCTCGGCGAGCCGCTCCACCATCTGCTCCAGCGCCACCAGCCCCGCCGCCGCCAGCACGCCGACCTGGCGCATCCCGCCGCCCAGCATCTTCCTGCAGCGCCGCGCGCGGGCGATGAAATCACGGGTCCCGCAAACCAGCGAGCCCACCGGCGCGGCCAGGCCCTTGGAGACGCAGAACGTCACCGAGTCCACGTCCGTGGTGAAGTCCCGCACGGGCCGCCGGAGCGCCACCGCCGCGTTGAATATGCGCGCCCCGTCGAGATGCACGGGGACTGCCGCCGCGTGCGCCACCGCCGCGACCGCGGCAATCTCCTCGGGCGCGCACACCGTTCCGCCGTGGCGGTTATGGGTGTTCTCCAGGCAGACGAGGCCGGTGGGCGGGATGTGGATGTTGGCGGGACGGATCGCCTCGCGTACCTGATCAGGGCTCAGGAAGCCGCGCTCCGTCCGAATCGGCCGCGTCTGGACGCCGCCGATCACCGCGGCGCTGGCGACCTCGTAGTTGAAGATGTGGGAGTCGAGGTCGAGGATGATCTCCTGGCCCGGGCGGGTCTGCGAGAGCACGGACACCAGGTTCCCCATGGTGCCCGAGGCGACGAAGAGTCCCGCCTCCTTCCCCGTGCGCTCGGCCGCCAGCGCCTCCAGGCGCTGGACCGTCGGGTCCTCCTCCCAGACGTCGTCGCCCACCTCCGCGTTCGCCATCGCTTCGCGCATCGCAGGGGTCGGGAGTGTGACCGTATCAGAGCGGAGGTCCACGACGTCGTGCATCGGTCTATCGCTGGGCGGCGGTGTTCAGGCGCTGGATCGCGCGACGCCCCCACTCCGTGTAGGGGTACTCCTCCGCGAGCCGGCGGAGGGTCTTGGTGGCCTCGTCGGCGAGCCCATCGCGGGCGTTCACCTCGGCGAGGAGGAAGAGGGTTTCGGGGACGACGAGGGTGCGCGGGTAGTCTCTCAGGATCGCCTCGAGCCGCTGGCGCACCCCGACCAGGTTGCCCTGGGTCCAGTAATAGGTCGCCACCCACAGTTCCTTTTGCGCCAGGCGACCGCGGCAGATGTCGATCTTCGCCAGGGCATCGGGCGAGTACCGGCTCTCCGGGTACTCCTTCACGAGCCGCTTGAACTGCTCCAGCGCTTTCTGAGCCAGCGCCTGATCCTGCTCCACCGGCTTCATCTGGTCGTAGTAGCTCATGGCCAGCCGGTACTGGACCAGGTCCGCGATCATGTGGCGCGGATAGAACGACATGAAGGCCTCGAACTCCTTGATGGCCTTGTCGAACTCCGCCTCCCGGTAATAGGCCTCGCCCATCAGGAACCGGGCGCGCGGGGCGAAGGAGGAATCCGGGTGGCGCTCGACGATCCGCTTGAAGTTGATCCGGGCATCCTCGTAGCGCCGGCGGTCCAGCTCGGCCTCGCCCCGCTCGTAGAGCTCTGCGGCGGGGGGAATGGGCTCCGGGCGCTGGGTGAAGATGCCGCATCCTCCGAGCAGCAGGAGGAGGGTCAGCGCACCACTCAGGGTGGGAAGGAAGGCCACGCGCATTCGGGAGGTTCTCACGTCGGCTGGCCCCTACATATAAGGGCGCGGTGCCCGAAAGTCAAGGAGAATTTGGCACTTGCGCGGGCACAGGAGCGCGGACTAAGGTTGTAAACGGATGGTGCTCAATCCGCCCGAAGCGGCCGGCCGCGTCCGACCTGTCATCCTCGTCGTGGACGACGATCCCGGGCTCAGGGAATCTTTCCGGTTGATCCTCGACGATCACTGCGATGTCCTCGATGTCTCGGACGGGGCCGGTGCCCTGGAAACCCTCCGCTCCTGCCAGGTGGACCTCGTGCTTCTCGACATCCGGCTTCCCGACATCGACGGGATCGAGTTGCTGGAGCGGATCAAGGCGCTGGACGAGCAGGTGGAGGTCATCCTGGTCACCGCCGTGCAGACGGTGCGGACCGCCGTCGCTGCCATGAAGCTTGGGGCCTTCGACTACGTCACCAAGCCGTTCGAGGAGGAGGAGATCCTCGCCCTCGTGCGGCGGGCGCTCGAGAAGCGGACCCTGGATCGGGAGGTGGTCTACCTCCGGTCGGAGCTGGCCCGGCAGCACGATTTCGAGGAGCTCGTCGGGCGGCATCCGGCCATGCAGGGCCTCTACCAGCTCATCGCCGGCGTGGCCCGGACCCCGGTGACGGTGTTGATCATGGGCGAGAGCGGCACGGGGAAGGAGCTCGTCGCGCGCGCCATCCACCGGCAGGGCTCCGGCCGGGAGCGGCCCTTCGTGCCGGTCAACCTGGCCGCCGTCTCCGAGGGCCTCCTGGAGTCCGAGCTCTTCGGCCACGAAAAGGGCGCCTTCACGGGCGCCGTGCAGAAGCGGCTCGGCAAGTTCGAGCTGGCCCACGAAGGCACCCTGTTCCTCGACGAGGTCGCCGCCCTCCGGGTGGACCTCCAGGCCAAGCTTCTGAGGGCGCTCCAGGAGCGGGAGATCGAGCGGGTCGGCGGGACCCAACGCATCAAGATCGAAGTGCGGGTGATCGCGGCGACCAACGCGGACCTCAAGAAGGCCGTCCATGAGGGGACCTTTCGTGAGGACCTCTACTATCGGCTGAACGTGGTGCAGATTCAGGTTCCCCCCCTCCGTGAGCGGCGGGAGGACATCCCGCTCCTGGTGGAGCACTTCATCCGCAAGTACAATCACCGCTTTCACAAGCAGGTGGCGGGAGTGTCGCCCCAGGCCCTGGCGGTCTTTCACGGGCACGCCTGGCCGGGAAACGTGCGCGAGCTGGAGAACGTCGTGGAGCGCTCGGTCGCCCTGGCCGCGGCGCCCCTGATCGATCTGAAGGACCTTCCCCTGGATCTGATGCTCCCGGACTCGGCGAGGCGCGGGGCGCGGCCCGATACCGTGCCGCTCAAGGAGTCCCGCGAGCAGTTCGAGCGGCAGGTCATCCTCCGGGTGATGGAGCGGGTCCACTGGAACCACAGCGAGGCCGCCCGCATTCTGGGCCTCCACCGGAACGGCCTCAAGCTCAAGCTTGCGGCCCTGGGGATCCGCCGGGCCGAATGATTGCTGTGCAGGGTGCACAGTTTAGTGTGCAGCCTTCTCTGGCGCGGCGGTGTGCATGGCGCCGTGGGAAGGTGCTGCCCTGTATTAAAAATTAGACACTTTGGCCTGTGACGACGATGCCGTTTCCGCCTGGCCCTGAACTTGCTCCTTCTCCCTGCTCGGTTGGAGCCCTCATGGGGAGGGTTCCGTGCTCACACATCCGGCAGGAGGAGGAGAGTCATGGCCAAATTGATGGCGGTGCTCGTGGTGCTCGCGTCGTTCCTGCTGGTGGCCCCTGTGATCGAGTCGGGGACCTCCAGCTCCACCCAGGTCTTCCAGGCCATCGGTACCGCCGACGGCGGCGGGGGCGGCTTCTAGGAGGCCATCCGGGTAGTTCTTTGATGAGCCGGCGTCACGCCGGTTGGAAGGTGAGGAGGAAGGGGGGAAGGGGCTCCTCCTTCCTCCCCCTTCTCCTTCTCGTGGCTCTTCTCGCCACGACCGCGCTTCCCGTATTCGCCCAGGATCGGAATGGCGGGATCTATCGCCGTCCACTCGGGAACGACCCGGTGACCCTGGATCCCGCTCGCATCGCCGACATCTACAGCCGGTCTGTGGCCGAGCAGATCTTCGACGGCCTCGTCCGGTTCGACCAGACCCTGACCATCACTCCGGCCCTGGCCCAGCACTGGAAGGCGTCGCGCGACGGCCTCAGCTGGACCTTCACGCTCAGGAAGGGCGTGAAGTTCCATCATGGCCGCGAGGTCACAGCCGACGACGTCATCTATTCCTTCACGCGACTCCTCGACCCGAAGGTGAAATCGGGGGTCGCCGACCTCTTTCTCAGCATCCGGGGCGCCCAGGAATTCAGAGACGGGAAGGCAAAGGAGGTCGCGGGACTGGTGGCCGTTGACCGACACACTGTCCAGGTCACCCTCACCGAGGCCCTGGCTCCCTTCGTGTCGGTCCTGGCGGTAGGGCACGCCAAGATCGTGCCGCGGGAGGTGGTCGAGCAGGAGGGCGAAGGATTCGCGAGCCGTCCCGTGGGGACGGGCCCGTTCAGGTTCGTCCGCTGGGAACGGGGGAAAGAAATTGTTCTCGCGGCCAACCCGGACTATTTCGACGGTCCTCCTCGGCTCTCCCGCATTGTGTACCGGGTCTTTCCCGGCGAGAAATTCGAGACCATGTACGAAGAGTTTCAGAGGGGAGCGCTCGAGGACACTCCGATCCCCACTCAGGACTACCCGCGCATCATGGCCGAAGGGAAATACATCCACGTTAAGCGCCCGATGCAGAGCGTCCGGTTTTACGGCCTCAACATCCGCTGGAAACCCCTGGAAAACCGACGAGTCCGCCAGGCGCTGATCCATGCGATCGATCAGGAGGCCATCGTCCAGGACGTCGCGCTGGGGCGCTACGCGCCCGCGCGCGGGATCTTGCCGCCGGGAACCCTGGGCTTCAACCCCAAACTCAAGGGGTACCCCTATGACCCCGTGCGGGCACGGGAGCTCCTTGCCCAGGCGGGGTACCCCGGGGGACGTGGGCTCCCCCCAATCCCTATCTGGTCGAGCGTCAGGCTCGAGCGGGTCCTTCGCGAGCATGAGGAGATCAAGAAGTACCTGGATGCGGTGGGAATCCAGGCTGACTTCCAGTACCTGACGGACTGGCCGTCCTTTTCCAAGATGCTTGGCGAAGGGAAGTTCCCCGTTTTCCTGTACGCGTGGTTCGCCGATGTCCCGGATCCTGACAACTTTCTCTTCAAGCTCTTCTACTCCCGAAGCCCCCGCAATTTCTTCGGCTATGCCAACCCGGTGGTGGACGACCTGCTGCTCCGGGCGCGGCGGGAGGCGAACCTCACACGCCGGGTGGACCTCTACCGGCGGGCGGAGGAATTGATCCTCGAGGACGCGCCGGTCATTCCAATTTTGCACTACACGTACGAGCGGCTTTTCCAGCCGTACGTCCGGAGCGTCGAGGTCAACGGCCTGGGCGATCCCTATATCCCGCTCCGGAAGATCTGGTTGGATCGCAAGCCTTGAGCGCCACATGACGCCGTCGCCGCTTCCGTTCAGGTTCGTCTCCCTCCAGGCGAAGCTCCTCTGGGGCACCGTGCTCGTGATCCTGCTGATGATGGCCGCGCTGACGATCATCGTCGAGCACCGCCAGCGAGTCACAATCGTTGACGAGTTCGAGAAGCGCGGAGCCGTCCTGGCCCGGAGCCTCGCGGCCATCTCTGCCGCGCCGCTCCTCCTCTACAACTTCACGGCCCTCGAGCAGAACGTCGCCCAGGTAGCCCAGGAGACCGACGTCGCCTACGCCATCATCCTGGACCCGGAGGGGAAGGTCGCCGCCCACAGCGCGCTGCCGGCGGTCGTCGGTTCCAGCCCCGGGGACCCCGTCTCCCAGCGCGCGGTAAAGGCTGACGACCCCCTGGTCCAGGAGGCGAGGGCGCCGGACGGCGAGTCGCTCTTCGAATTTGCCGTCCCGGTGAAGGTGGAAGGGCAGCGCTGGGGAACCGTGCGGGTGGGGCTCTCCAAGCGCCGGATGGAGGCCGAGATCGCCCGGACCCGCCGCGAGCTGGCCCTCCTCGCCGCGATCACGCTGGTCCTGGGCGCGATCGCCTCGGCCGTGGTGGCGCGACGAATTGCGCGTCCGGTTCGCCGGCTGGCCGAAGGCGTGGCGGCCATCTCGCGGGGCGAGCTGGACCAGCGCATCGAGCCTGCCACCTCCGATGAGATCGGCCGCCTGGCGGTGGCTTTCAACCACATGGCCAGCCAGCTCTTCCAGCAGCGGAGCGCGCTCGAGGCCGCCCACTCCGAGCTCCGGCAGCGGTTCGCCGAGCTGTCGGACCTGAAGAGCTACACGGACAACATCTTCGGCTCCCTGACGAACGGGATCATCACCCTCGATCTCGAGGGCCGGGTGGTCACTCTGAATCGCGCCGCTGAAGCCCTCACGGGTTGCTCCCTCGCCGAGGTGAGCGGGCGTTTCTCGACGGAGGTCTTCGACCACAGCCCGGAAGTCGGCGAGCTCCTCATGGAGACCGTGGCGAGCCGGGTGGGGATGGCTTTCGTCTCGATGATGCTGAGGCGGGCCGACGGGACCTCCGTCCCCATCGAGATCAGCACGGCGCCGCTCAAGGGGAGCGAAGACAAGGATCTCGGCGTGGTGGCTGTCCTCCGCGATCTGACCGCCGTGCGCCAGCTCGAGGAGCAGATGCGCCGGTCGGATCGCCTGGCGGCCCTCGGCACCCTCGCCGCGGGGTTGGCCCACGAGATCAAGAACCCGCTGACGTCCCTCCTCACCTTCACCCGGCACCTGTCCCGGAAGTTCGACGACCCCCGCTTCCGGCAGAACTTCGTGACGGTCGTCCCGCGGGAGCTCGAGCGGATCAACGGCATCGTCGAGGGGCTCCTCGAGCTGGCGCGCCCCACGCGCCTGAGCCTCCGGCCGGTCCACGTGCCGGAGCTGCTGGACCGGGTGCTGGAACTCTACACGGGGCAGATCGAGGCGCAGGGGGTGACCGCCGTCCGGGAGTACGCCCGCGGGCTCCCGGCGATAGAGGCCGACCCCGAGCATCTCTACCGCGCCCTGGTCAACTTGGTGGGAAACGCGCTGGACGCAATGGAGGGCGGAGGTCGCCTGACGCTCCGGGCGGGCTGGGGTCAGGGGCCCGATCTCGTGCGCCGGGGTGCGGCCCGCTTGAACGAGCGCCGCCTGAAGGTGGAGGTCGAGGATTCCGGGCGGGGGATTCCTGCCTCCGCGACCGGGAAGATCTTCAACCCGTTCTTCACGACGAAGCCCGGCGGCACCGGCCTGGGGCTGGCCCTCACCCACAAGATCGTGGAGGACCACGGCGGGACGATCAGCTTCCGGAGCAGCCCGGGGGCTCGGACGACCTTCACGTTGCTGCTGCCCCTTCGCGCTGAGCGGTGGGCAGGATGGAAGGGCGATGGCGCGGGATGACGACCGTGGGGGGCACCCGCCGTGACGCGAAGAGTGACGAGCCCCCTCGCCAGCCGCTTCCTGGCGCGCTTTGGCGAGTCTCGCGGAGAGGGTTAGAGACATGTCGCCGCCTTCTGTCCTGATCGTGGACGACGATGTCGGGGCGGTCGAGACCCTGACCGATATCCTCACCGCCAAACAGTATCGGGTGGAGATTGCCCGGTCCGGTGAGGATGCAATCTCGCTTGCGAGGACCACCCCCTTCGATGCGATCCTCATGGATATCGTGATGCCAGGGGTCAACGGGGTGGAAGCCCTCCGGTCGATCAAGGCCGTGGACCCCGGGACGAACGTGATCATGATGACCGCCTACACCCGCCACGAGCTGGTGGAGCAGGCGAGGAAGGCGAAGGCCGTCGCCGTCCTGCCGAAGCCGCTCGACATGGATCGCCTTTTGGCCCTCCTCGCGCGGACGGTGCGGAAGAACGGGGGGTCAAAGGGGAAGCCACGATGAGCCTGCCGGCCAGTATCCTGATCATCGACGACGACCGGGGAACGCGCGAGACGGTCGCCGATATCTTGGGGTTCAGGGGATACCTCGTCGAGACCGCGGAACGCGGCGAAGACGGCCTCGAAAAGGTCCGCACTCGCCCCTTCGATGCCACCATCGTGGACATCAAGCTCCCCGACATCTCCGGCCTGGATCTCCTCAAGGCGCTGAAAGAGGCATCGCCAGAGACCGAGGTCATCTTCATCACCGGGTACGCATCGCTCCAGACCGCCATCCAGGCCATCGACGGGGCCGCCTTCGCCTACCTCGTGAAGCCGTTCGAGATGGATCACCTGCTGGCCACGCTCGCCAAGGCCCTGGAGAAGCAGCGGCTGACCCGGGCCCTCAGGGAGTCGGAGGAGCGCTATCGGCTCATCACCGAGAATGTCAACGACGCCATCTTCCTCATCGACCTTGAAGGCCGTATCCTCTTCTCGAACAGGCGGGGAACGGAGCTCACGGGGTACCATCTGGAGGAGTTCCGCGATCGGCCGATCTTCTCCCTGCTGACTCCCGAGGGCGCGCAGCAGGCGTATGCCCGTCTCCAGGCTGCCTTCGCCGGGCAGGGGGTTGCCCCGTTCTTTGAGGCCGAGGTCATCCGAAAGGATGGCAGCAGGTTCTGGGCAGAGGTCAGCGGCACGAACGTTGTGAAGGACGGGCAAGTTCTAGGACGTCTCGCGGTAGCGCGCGATATCACCGAGCGGAAGCGACTCCGGGAGCAGCTCGTCCAGGCCGAGAAGCTGGCCACGCTCGGGCAGCTGATCGCCGGGATCGCCCACGAGCTCAACAACCCGCTGGCCGCGATGGTGGGCCACGCCCAGATGCTGCGCCTGGGCCAGCAAGATCCCAAGGTGGCCGCGCGCGCGGACCGGATCGTCGATGCGGCCCAGCGGGCGACGCGGATCGTCCGGAACTTCCTGACGGTCGCCCGCCGGCACCACCCGGAGCGGGTGGCTGTCTCCGTCAACGAGATCGTCACCAAGACGCTGGAGCTGCTCGCCTACCAGCTCCGGGTCGGCAACGTGGAGGTCGAGAGCGCCCTTGCGCCCGACCTCCCCCAGATCGCGGGCGATCCCCACCAGCTCCAGCAGGTGGTCCTGAACCTGGTCAACAACGCCATTCAGGCCATGGCTCCGGGCGGCCAGGGGAGACTCGGCGTCACGAGCAGTCTCAGCCCGGACCGCTCAACGATCCGGCTCGCGGTGACGGACAACGGCCCGGGGATTCCGCCGGAACATCTCCCCCGGGTTCTCGAGCCGTTCTTCACAACAAAGCCGCAGGGCGAGGGGACGGGGCTGGGCTTGGCCATCGCCCGGCGGCATCATCGCGGTCGAGAGCACGCTCGGACAGGGCGCGACCTTTACCGTGACCCTTCCCGCGACGGCGCCTCCTGCGACCAAGCCCGCGCCGCCCCCGGCGAAGGCCTTCCCGAAAGGCCTCAGGGTGCTCGTGGTGGACGACGAGGCTGGGTTGCGGGAGATGATGGCCGAGGCGCTGACGGGAAAGGGGGCCCGGGTGGAGATCGCGGGCGCCGGCCGCGAGGCCCTCCAAATTCTCGCGCGCGCCCCCGTGGATGTCCTGGTCCTCGACGTCAGGATGCCGGAGGTGTCCGGGCCCGACCTCTGGCGCCAGATCAACCAGACGAACCCGGCCCTCGCGCGGCGGACCGTCTTCTGCACCGGCGACGTCATAGGGGAGGAGACCCAGGCCCTCATCAGCCGGATCGGCTGCCCGTCCGTGAGCAAGCCGTTCGAGTGGTCTCGGTTCTTCGAGGCCGTCGCCGAGGCCGCCTCCCGATGAGCTACCGCGTGCCCGCCGTTCTGGGCCGGCTTGACTCGAAAACTTGACATCCCTTTTGAGTCCCGCCTAGACTTTTCGAAAGTCGTAAGGCCTGACTGCGGCCCGCGGGGGAGGCGGCCATGCCCCTGGATCGGGCCCCTGAAAGCATGTTGGCGCCCTCGTTGACCATGCGGATGGCCAGCGGGGGCGTTCGTGCCTATGACTGATGTCCCGACGCTCTTCAGCGCACTGGCACAGAACCTCGCCCTCCTCCTATCTCTGGTCTTCGTCCACAGCCTTGTCGCGCCGCGCCTGAACCTGATTCCGGCCGCCGCCAGGGGTTCCCTGACCGGGCTCTTGTTCGGCGTCATCGCGCTGATCGGCATGTTCCTTCGCATTCAGGTGGCGCCGGGCGTCAACTTTGACAGCCGCAATGTCGCCGTCGCGCTGGCGGGAGTCTTCGGTGGACCGGCCTCGGCGGCGACGGTAGGCGCGGTGGTCGTTGCCTACCGCCTCTGGCTGGGCGGCATCGGCGCGTCCGCGGGCGTGGCCGCCATTCTGACGGCGGCGGCGCTCGGCGCCTGGGTTCACTGGCGCTGGGGCCCTCGTGTGCGGGAGTTCGGCCCATGGCAATTCCTGC
>Ga0209641_10003187_pt1 | contig 13802 bp, 13 predicted proteins | sample RifCSP16_1_FD_184022 | JGI IMG/M metagenome (GOLD analysis project Ga0209641, IMG submission 184022) | Soil microbial communities from Rifle, Colorado - Rifle CSP2_sed 16_1 (SPAdes) (version 2) | ecosystem: Environmental > Terrestrial > Deep subsurface > Rock core/Sediment | place: Rifle...
ACATTATCTCCATTAATATCTATCTGCTTTATTTCTCCAAGTTTAACTTGTATTACAATTGGCTCCGAAGTGATGAGAAGAGTTATTGAATTTTGAGTTAATGTAAGAATTGTTATAGAATGTTTAACCTCTCCATTAAAACTAAAAGTCTTTATATCTCCCTGTTTAACTTCAAGGGTTCCAGTTGTTGATATAGAGAAATCTATATCAAATTTGGATATTGTTTGGTTAACTGCCGGAGTTGTACTTGCTCCTCCACCCCCGCCACCCGTATCTCCTCCGCCAGAGTCTGGAACATCAACAGAAAATGTTCTATTTGTTATATTGATATTTCCAGAAGTATCATTTGAAAATGCAGTTAAAACATAATTTGAACCATCTGTAATTGTTTGATAACCCACAGAGTTATTTCCACAGGTTATTGAAGTGGTGTTTGTAACATTCCCCCCTGTAGAGTTTGTTACATTATAAGAACAATAACTGAGAGCAACATTGTCTACAAAAGAGATGTTTACTGTTACATTTGTGCTAGAAAGTGTCTGCCCTGCTGTTGGAGCGTTTATAGTTATATTTGGTTTTGTTGTATCGGAGGTTACATTAACATTAAATAAACTCCAGTTTAAATTTCCAAGAGTATCATTTACCGTTATATTAAGAGTATAAAAGCCACTTAGAGGGGTTGCATTTGTTATAACTCCTGTTGTGGAATTTATTGTAAAGTTAGCAGTATTATTTACAGAGAAGCTTCCTAGACCTACTCCAGAGTCTGTTGCATTGATATCATAGCTAAAAGATGTGTTTATGGTCACTGTCTGATTTGTTAAGTTTGTAAAAGTTGGAGATGTTTTATCAATTCTAAAGGTTCTTATGCTTGAATTTTGAATATTTGTTGAATTATCTGTTGCCTGTATCATCCAAGAATAAACACCATCTCCAGCACCAGTAAGATTTTTAGTAAATATGTAAAAAGCATTGTCAACACCCGTAGAATTCGTTTGGTTTATCTGGAAGGTTCCTGTCCAGTTTACCCATAAACTAACATTTGTTATATTCTCATCTGCGACAGAAGCATTGAACGTGACATTGAATGAGCTTAAATTGGCATTATCAACAGGAGAATTTAAAGTTACATTAGGTTTGTTTAAATCTGCAGAAGTTGTAAAACTTTGTACAGAACTCCAGTTTCCTGCCTTAAGCGCAGTATCAATCGTTTGAACACTCCAATAATATGTGGTGCTTGGCTGTAATCTATCTACGCTTAAAGTAAAATTCTTTCTTTGCATCATGTTTCCAAAATAACCAAATGCTGTTCCGCCCCTGCTTGCATCGCCGGAGCCCCCATAGATACCGGAAATAATACTGTGGTTATTTGCAACAGTTCCTAGTTTCAAATTGTAATACAATCCGTTTACGGTAGTCTCATTATCGCTTCCATTAAGCCACCCCAATCTTATTTCTCTGTTACTGTAAGAACTTGAGAAATTTGTTGGGGGTATTGGTGCCTCATTTGGATTTGTCAAGGAAGCATTTGAAATGTAGACTTTCTGGCTTCCAATAACAACTAAATCAAGATCATTATCATTGTCTACATCACCCCACAAAGCAGAGCTTTCACTTGTTTCTGTTAAATTTTCTTGGGCTGTTACATCTTGTGCAAAAGTTGTTCTGTTATTCTCCGCGACATTAATGTTCTGTCCTGCACCTGTTGATCCAACTAATATTAAATCTAAATATCCATTATTATCATAATCTCCAAACATTGTAGAGCCAAACCTAAAGACTCCCAAATCATAATCCCATTGAGAAGTACCATCTGTAAATTCTCCAGTATTATTTATATCATTAATCAAAAAACTTGTGCTAGTGGACCCTGTTATCATGTGGTCAAAATCCCCATCGTTGTCAATATCCCCCCATGCTACAGATGCTTCATCTCTAGAAAAAGTATTCCAATTACCATTTGCAATAAGACTTGTTCCGTTATTTTCATATCCATTAGCAGAGTCTAAACCAATTATATGCAAATCCAGATCATTATCGTTATCTAAATCTATTAATCCTGTTGAGATTCTTTCGTTATCTTCTATAATTCCTGCCCCCCATATTGTACTATTTATGAAAGTTGTTCCATTATTAAGCCAGATAGTTTTCTCTACTGTAGGGGGAGTATCGTCAGACATGTCTGGAAACACTAAATCTAAGTCACCATCATTATCTATATCACCAAAAGCAACAGAATCAGAAGCAGCTCCATCTTCACCAGTTAAATAATTCTGCCATGTTTGGTTTTCTTGAAATGCTGTCCCATTATTAGTATAAATTACGGTATAGGTTCCAGAAAGAACTAAATCCAAATCTCCATCATTGTCAATATCTCCAAGAGCGAGAGATCCTGGTAAGGTATTTGATAAATTCTGTTCCCAGGCTAAACCTTCAACAAAACTAGTCCCATTATTAATCCAAACGTAGCTTTTATCAGCATTACTTGGATTAATAAAACAAGGATGGGCACCTGCAGTACATCCAATACTAACCACATCTAAATCACCATCATTGTCTATATCTCCAAATACAGCTCCATTAGAAAGTGTTGAACCTATCAGATTAGATTGCCATGTTTGATTTTCTATTAGTCCAATATTACTTGAAGAAATGATAATACAAAGAGTTATTACTAAAAATAATGGAATAATAATTTTTTTCATAATTAGTTTATGGATATTTAATTTTAAAAAATCTAAGCACAACCGGTTCCGTTAACAACACATAAGTATATAGCCTCAAGCCAATCATGTTCTTCTAAGGTTAAACCTAAAGATGAAGACATTGGAACTTCAACTGTTTTATTACTATCCGCAGTAATAGTTTGGTTTTTAATAAAATATTCGCTTAAACCAGAGAAAGTACATCCTACAATTCCAGAACCGAAATTAACTGCAGTATAGGGATTTTCCACACTAGATGCATTAAATCCATTATTACAGGACATATCAAAACTTTTTGGACCACTAGTAGATATTTGTACCCCAGTCGCACTATCAGTTAAATTAAAAGTAATTGTATAATTTTGAGGTATAACTCCATAAGGAAGTCCAGAGCCATTGTTATATAAATCCGAGACTTCAGAAGAGGTTAAAGTACGATTCCATATGCCAAATTCATCTATTCTCCCCGTTAAACCAGTAAATAGAACTGCTACATCATCGCCTATTGCAGATGCATAAGAACCAGTAGGTCTTGCCCCACCACCTCCCGCCCCTGAAAAAGAAGTAGATTGGGTGATATTATTAACAAAAATTTGGTATGCACCCGTTGCCCCATTTCCTGTTCCATTGATAACAAGATGATTCCATTCACTAATGTTTATGTTTGCTGCTGTTGTATCAAATATATTGTTTTGTCCTCCAGTAGCCCCAAAGACGAAATGGATTTCATCTCCTAAAATATTAATATATTCTGAAACTGTTGAGTCAGCTGTCCCTTTATAATAAATTGAACACCCATCTCCAGTACAAGTAGTAGAATTTGTCATAAACCAAAAACTATAAGCAATAGATGAAGTAAAGGCAGATGAAGCGAAATCAACAGAATTTGTCCCTCCAAAATATCTTGCAGAATTAACTTTTCCTGTAATGTTAGTTGAACCATCATTTGTTCCATTAAGTGCAAATAAACTATCTGTTAAATCATTATTATCTAATTTATAATATGATACTAAGCCGGTATTCAGGGCTTCTGTCCAGGTTGCCCATTCAGTAACTTCAACCCCTAAAAAAGTAGGAACCCACTCTATCTTGTCCCCTTTTTCAACATTGGTAAAAATTCCGATCTTTGTTTTTCCGGTCGGAATCTCTTCTAAAGAATTAAGATCAGCCCACTCAAACATTTCTTCTTGATGTGTTCCAATTAAAATTTGAGAACAATCTTGCAGAACGGTCCCATTTCCTAAATCGTTATAAGAACAAACCACTTCGTAATCATTAATTGTCTTTAAACCCAAGCTTTTTTCATACTTATAATCAAATTGTCTCACAATTTCTTGGTTTCCATTACCAATATCATAAAATTTAAGCTTTTCCAAAACAGAAGAAGTTGTTTTAGATGATTGTTTATTATCTATTGTAAACTCTGCAACTTTTTGGTAACCACGAGGAACTATAAAATTTAGAGGGGTATTGAGGATTACATCTGAAATAGTTTCTCCAGAAGAGCTTTTTATAGTAACTTTTTGGTTGACAGAATCATATTCTTTAATATTAGGATCATCTAAAGCAGACAGAAATAAGAACATACCAGTTACTACAAATACAGAAACAGTGACTAATAGTTTTATCTTACCTCTCCTATCCATAGTAACTTAAAGTAACTAATAATCACCTATTTATAAATGTTTTCTCTTTAAACTTCAAATTTTAAAATATTAAAATCTTTGTTTATATCAAAGGAAAAAGATAAATGCCAGAATTATTAGGAAAATCTGAAATCCGTGTATTAAATAAACAACATCTTTTTCATAAACTTTCTTGCTTTTTTTCATTCTTTTCAACAGATAAATTGCAAGATGTTCCAATCGATAGATTTTTTATATCTGTGTATGTCTGCCATGAATAACATTCCTTTTCGGTGGCTTATATACCACGACGGTAGGTACGTTATTCTGAAATCGGGACGCCCCCGCCAGGAATCGAACCTGGAGGCCCGTAAGGGCTCCGCTCTCAAGGCGGATGCAATACCATTATGCGACGGAGGCTTATTTTAAAAATCAGTTTCATAGTTTTAAAGTTTCCTATATAAGACAAAAAAGCCTGCGGAGGGAGTTGAACCCCCGACCCCCGCTTTACGAAAGCGGTGCTCTAGCCAACTGAGCTACGCAGGCACAAATATTCAATAAAAGAACAGAATAAAAACTTAACTCTTAAACCACCAGATTCCAAAAATCACGCCAAGCAATAAAAGAAAAACCCATGCATTTGAATCCGCAGGCATGAAAAGAATTGATATAAAAGATAACAACGACAAACCCCCCAAAATGATTTTCTTTTCCATTTTAATGATAAATGCTTACAGATATAAAAATCTTGTTGTTAAAATTAAAAACCCTATTAATGTAAAAAATCACCCCCTATTAATTATAATTTACGGCTGAAATACCATTAACCTTATATTAAAATATTTTTTAACATCACCATATTATCACTAATTTCATATTAAAAATTATCAAATCCCCCGCCAACTAGAAAAAGCTCCTCGGATTCAAGATAAAATAAAATTTATCCGAAGAGCGCGCTAAGTCCTTCTGCTGCAGCCGCTTTCTTTTCTTCTTTTGGCTTTTCTTCTTTCTTCTCTTCTGCATGTCCATGGCTTGCACCATGTGCAGGAGCAGCAGAAACCAAAGCTGCATTCTCGAGCTCTTTTGCTATATCCACACCCTTGAGACTGGCAACCAGAGACTTAATCTTGGATTCGTCTGGCTCTTCTCCGGCAGCAGCAATCACCTTATGCAGATGCTCGCTGTCTACATGTTTCCCAAGTTTGTGCAGCAAAAGCGCTGCGTATATGTACTCCATTATTTATCCTCCCTGTCAAATTTATTTGATAGTAAAATCATTTTTGATTTTCCTGAATTTGATTTAATTGATTGTTAAGATCTCCAGAACCATCTTTTTTATCATTACTACCTTCATGAATGCTATCTTTCTTATTAACAAACTTCTCCAATGCTCTTTCATGCATTCCTGCTTTTTGCAGAAGGAGTTTAATTGTATCTGATGAAGTATAAGAAATGTTAATAGCAAAACCCAATGCTTTGGAAAAAGATTCTTTTAATTCTTTTATTGTTTCTTCCTTGTCTATATGGATATTTATGTAAATTTTTCTTTCCTTTGAATCAAATGCGGCAAGGGGGATAAATCCTATTAAAAATGGCTTTATTCCGAGCTTAGTCATCATCTCTGCAGCGGGTTTTGATATTTTTTCGCCAGCCTTCACAATTACCTTTGGCTCTTTTATTGTTATTTTTCCCTTTTCTATCTGAATTGGAATTCCCAATGCTCCAAGTTCTGATATTGCAGGTCCTGGAACAAGATCTGTCGGACCGGCAGGAACTTCTATATCTGAAGGAGCTTCTTGTCCTGGCTTTGCCTTTGCTGGGCTTTTTTTGCTTATCAGTTCTGCAGCGAGGTCAAAAGAATCTGAATCAGAGAAAAGAATTGCAGTGCTTTCTTTTATCTGGCTTTTGAGTTTTTTTGCCTCTTCAATTCCGGAATTGTCTAATGCTCTTAAGATTATTCCTTTCTTAGGAACCTTGACTATTGCCTTGCCTCTTAATCTTTTGACAATTTCCTGATATTGAGAGGAAGGTATGCTTTTTATGGAAGCCACAAGTATTGTTTTCTTGTTATTTATTAAATCTACGAGCTCTGAAACAACAACTTTCTTCTTTTCAGATACATGTGTTGTCTTTTGTCCCATTTTATTTTTATCTTATCTTTATTTTCTGAGGTTTAGTCATGGTGAATTTCAATTCAAGATTTTTGATGTTGTCTTTTCCCTTAGGAAGCTCTTTCATGACTGCATTATAAACAGCCACAACGTTTTCCGCTATTTCCTCGTCTTTCATGCTTTGCTTTCCGATTGCAAGCTTGATGCTGGCTTCCTTTATTCTTATCTTGATGCTGTTGTTTATTTTTTTCTTTAAATCCTCTATTGCCTTGTCGTTCACATCCATCAAAATCCCAAGCTGTGGAGACGGCATTTTTCCGGCTGGCCCGAGAACCTTACCGAAGATGCTTGCAACTTTTGGCATTATGCTTGCCTGGGCGATAAAGAAGTCAAATTTCTTGACCAGCTTTTTCAGGGCTTTCTTATCAGAATAATCTTTGAAATCATGGGGGGTTATTGTTTCAACTTTTGAATTTTTTGTCTCAAAAAAAGCGCAGATTTTTTTGTCCTTAACTTTAAATGGAACATTTACAAATAGGCTCATCTGATTTTTCTTTGCATCAAATTTCTGGAGATTGATAATTAAGTCTGCAGTCTGGTCAAATTTTCTTGCTTCGCCTTTTCGTAATTCAGCTAATGCTTGCTTTATTTGCTCTTCAAGTTCCATTCTGATTCCTGCCTTCTACATTATGCGCCATGAGCATAGAACCTGTCTCATAACGATGTAGTTTAACGGCAAAAAGGCAGAGAAAAGGAAGTTTATAAATCTTATCACAACAATTCTTATAAATCAAAAGCAAGTTGATTTTTAATGAATGTTATGTATTTCCTCGTAAAAGGAAAGAAAGCTCCAAATCAATCATTTTGGGATTCCCATCATGTTTTTGTTTCAGTTTTTGAAGGTAAATTAGAGCATCTTACTGGAGACCGAATTATCTTTTCTCTTTTAAAATTAAAAGAAGGACAGCCAATAATTAGTGAAAGAGCGCAATTACAATATGATATAATTCCTTTTAAAGATAAAGTGCAATATGAGTTTTATAGGGCTGATAGTGAGGGAAGAACATGCGGCTCAGGAAAAATTAGAACTTATAGAGACCCAAATACTAAAACAATTTTTGTTGGAGAAATATAAAATGGAACTTGTTGCATTGCTTTCTACAGGAAAAGGAACATGGGCCCAGGTTTCCGGGCTTATGAAATATGGGGAATGGGACAGAGTGATTGTGCTTGGAAATGATTTTGCCCAGAAATTCACTTCTGACAAGAAATTTGAATTTATTCAAATAGATTTGGACAAAAAATTAAAAGATTTGCGGGATGAGATTAAGGAAAAACTTAAAGGCAAGATTATGAGTACCGAAGTTGCTTTAAGCATAGCATCAGGCGACGGAAAAGAACATATGGCATTAATTTCTGCTTTGATTAATCTGCCTGTGGGAATAAGATTCGCAGCCCTTACAAAAGAGGGGGTTATAGATCTCTGATTATTCAATTCTATCTGAAATTAAAGACCCATGAAACCATAAGAAGCAGCAACAGGAATAAGAAAAGGTATGTTGAAAATACAAAAGCCCTCTTTGCGAATTTCTCGCTTCCCGTAATTCCCAGAACAGTCAGATAGAAAAATCTGCCGCCATCAAAAATTCCTACGGGAAGCATGTTAATTAGCGCAACGCTGATACTTATTATTACAACCCACCAAAGAAGATTGTAAATAAAGATGCTTATTCCGTCTATCTTTGGTTTATAATATGTATTTGGATCTTTGAAAGCCAGTTTGTTGACTATCTTGCTGACAAATCCGCTTGGTTCTCTTGAAAGGAAGCCAATTCCAAGCCACGCAGCTCCTGTCTTTGGATTTTCTCCAAGAGTTAGTTCTGTTTCCTGAAATCCTGCTTCTGTTTTTGTTGCTAGGGTTATATTCTCTCCGGGCATGTATTTCCCAAGTTCCACCTGTAATTTTTCTATGCTATCTACTTCCACCCCATTAATTTCAGTTATTATACTGCTTAAATTTGCATTTATTGCAGGGGCATCATCATATATTATTATAATTCCCTCATTATCTCTTTGATCTTCAAGGATTTTTTTTGTTACAAGATAATTTTGACTGCCTGCTCTAATTTTATTTAAGCCTGTTTCATTTGAATAATTCAGAATTTTTTCATAAGAAACATTAGTTAAGGCTATTCCGTTAATCATCGAAATACCAGAGATATTCAATGCAGAGGTTGCATAACTGTCAAAAATAACTCCTGACGGTGCGAAAGTCACAGAGAAAAATCCAAATAAGATAACAAGGAAAAATATAGCAGTCAGGACATTTGCAAAGGTTCCTGCAGAGAGAATCGCCAATTGGGGAAATTTCTTCTTTTTTGCCATTGCTTTTTCATCAAGCTCAACGAAAGCAGCAAGGAAAATCGGCAAAAACCACGGGAAGAAACCAAACCCTGTTGTCTTTATCTTTACCTTATCACGTGCAGCAAAGATTCCATGAGCCATTTCATGGGTTATTGCAATAACCGCAAGAATAACTATCCAGTATGTGAAATAGAAGGGCGGCAAAAATTCAAGCTTGAAGATCTGCGGAAGATAAGGAACTAAGGGGATTATCGGGGGAACTTTTATGGCCTGAACTATTGCAGGATTAAAGAGATATACCTTTAACACAGTATAAATCATGTATAAAACACCTACAACAAGAAGATACCCTGTAATTATTGAAAGATAACTAAGAACATTCAGAGTTCTCTTGTATTTATTTCCCAGGTAATTAATTATTTTAATTCCCCATTTGGTTCTGTATAAAAACAAGAGTCCCTCTCTTTTCAGGTTTTTTCTTCTGGTATACAGAAAGGTGGAAATGAATATTAAAAATGCAACTAAAAAGATTAAATCGTATATTAAAAAGCCCATTTTATTTTCTTCTCAAAGGACGGAAAGCCCTTTTTCCGCATTTTCTGCATCTCACTTTCCCCTTAAGTATTTTTTGCGGATCTGCCTTCATTTTAGATTGACAATCCTTGCACACAAATACATTTTTGAAAATCCTATTCATCGCTTCTGGTATTTTTGCCATTTTTTATTTTTTAGAGTTTCCTTTCGTTTGGTTCGTTAGAAACGAACGATTGAAAGCTTTAAAGCTTTCTTTTTATTACCTTTTGCCCTTCTACATCCCAGTATTCAACTGTTGATCCTGAGACAACTTCTGCTCTCAATTCTTCAGGGACTTCCATATCGAGAGTTTCAAAGCTTTCAAGATCCATAACGCTTGCCCTTTCTCCAGAAATTGAAAGAACCTGCCCTTTTCTTTTGTCTACCATTGGCACTTCAAACCTCTCATGCCCCGGAACAGCAACAATCTTTTTCTGTCCGCTGATTATGCCTATTGCCTCAATTCTGCATTTCGAGGCGCCGTGCTTTCCGGTCTTGCTTATATCTATTTTTTTTACAGCATATGCCTCACCATCAATTATTATGTTTGAACCTGATTTAGCCTCTGTTGCGCTGATAATTTTTAAAACCATAGAAAAGGAAGCAAAAATATATTTAAAAAGGTTTATATCAATCTTTCTTTAATGTTACAAAAAGGAGATTTTATTGAAATAGACTTCACGGGAAGAGTCAAGGACGGAGAAGTCTTTGATTCAACAATAATCGAGGATTTGCAAAAGCTTCACCAGGGCCACGATCATCCCATTGTAGCAAAGCCATTCATATTCTGCATTGGCGCAGGAATGTTTCTCGAATCTATTGACGGTTTTTTGGCAGGGAAAGAAACAGGGAAAACATATGAAATAGAGCTGAAGCCAGAGCAGGCCTTTGGTTCTAGAGATCCTGCTTTGATAAAGATGATTCCAATTAGTGTTTTTAGTGAACAGAAAATAAACCCTGTTCCAGGATTCACACTTAATTTTGACGGAAGAATAGGAAAAATTCTAACTGTTTCAGGAGGCAGAGTTACTGTTGATTTCAACCATTCCCTTGCCGGAAAAACAATAGATTATAAAATAATAGTCCTGAGAAGAATTGAAGACATAAATGAAAAAATCAAATCTCTCAACGAATTCTTTTTCAGGAGAGATTTTAAATTTGAAGTCATAGATAAAAAGCTGATTCTCGAGACAGACAAACATTTCAGCAGGGTTGTTTCTTTGTTTGCAGATAAGTTCAAGGAGCTTCTTGGCCTGGATTTGGAAATTAAAGAGACTGAAGAAAAGAAAGAAGAAACAATTGAAGATGGAAAAAGCCAAATAGTACAAGATAAGACACCATAAAAAACCACAACAATTTTTATAAACAATAATTAGCTGTATAGGGCATGGACGAAGTCTATGGAACAGAGCTTACTTCGGGAGTAAAAGAGATTGATAAGGAACTTGAAGAACTGATCAAAAAACAATCTGCCAAGATTAAGGTTATTGGTGTTGGCGGAGGAGGCAATAATTCCCTTTCAAGGATGAAGGAAATCGGGATTAAAGGCGGCGAATTAATAGCCATAAATACTGATGCACAAGACCTTCTTTACTGCAATGCCGATCAAAAAATTCTCATAGGTCGCGAGCTTACACAAGGACTTGGCGCAGGAAGCAATCCAAAAGTAGGAGAAGAAGCTGCAAAGGAATCAGAATCAGAAATAAAGAAGAAAATCTCAAGCAGCGATATGATCTTCATAACCTGCGGACTCGGAGGCGGAACAGGAACAGGAGCTGCGCCTGTTGTTGCATCTCTTGCCAAGAAACAAGGAGCTTTAACTATAGGGGTAGTTACACTACCTTTCACGATAGAAGGAAAAAAGAGGCTGGAAAATGCCATGGACGGCTTGGAAAGACTGGAATCTGTTGTAGACACATTGATAGTAATTCCTAATGATAAGCTTCTTGAGCTTGCTCCAGAGCTTCCTTTGCATACAGCATTTAAAATTGCGGATGAAATATTGACTAATGCAGTAAAAGGTGTAACAGAACTTGTGACTGTTGCAGGCCTTGTCAATCTTGATTTTGCCGACGTGAAAGCAGTGATGGTTGACGGCGGAGTTTCCCTTATAGGAATGGGAGAATCAGACAGCACCAATCGTGCCGTAGAGTCTGTGGAAAAGGCAATAAATAATCCTCTTCTTGATGTTGATATATCAAATGCAACAGGTTCTCTTGTGAATATAGTTGGCGGCTCGGACATGAGTTTGGACGAATGCAAAGTTATCATAGAAACAATAGGAAGCAAATTAAGCCCCTATGCAAAATTGATTTGGGGCGCTCAGATTTCTCCGGACATGGAAAAATCAATCCGCGTTCTTCTTATTGTTACAGGAGTGAAAAGCTCTCAGATTTTGGGCGGAGGAGAAACCCTTGAAAGTATGAAGCATAAGGAAATTGAGGAAGAATTGGGAATAGAATTCTTTGAGTAAGATGACTTTTAGAAATAATCTTAAGTATGCTCTTGGATTGGCAGCCGCTGTTTTCGCGTCAGATATGAAACCAGAAATAAAAGAATATCATTTCTCTCCACTTGTACAAAGAGAAGAAATTACACTACCTATTTCCAAAGTAATGGAATTATATTTTGATTGCGATCAAGTATTTTACAATGCCGGAAGATTTAGATATACAAGAACTATCGAAGAGTTGAATGAGATAGTTACCAAAAGAAAAAATTTGGAAGAAGAGTTAATCAGATACTACAACGAACAAATTAACTTAAGCCGTTTTACATTTCATCCTATTGATACAACCTATGGATGGCATGATCCCCTGAATGGAAAAGGACAAATAAAAGATAATTTCAACGACCCGCGCAAAAGGCCAGGAAGAAGAATAGAAAAACACAAAGCATCAGATATCTTTTTGTCAGTTGGAAATAATATCTACTCGCCAGGAAACGTGATTGTTATAGCTGCTTCAGGCAACTGGCGGGGCAAATGGAACGGAAAAAAAGGATTATATGATACAAAGGGTGGATTAGGAGACCTGACGGGCAACGGTGCACTTTTGTTTAGCCCGTCGACAAGAGAATATTACCTCCTGGCTCATTTGAAAGATGTTTATGTAAATACTGGAGATATAATCCCTGGAGGAACTCTTATCGGAACTGTTGGAAAAACAGGCAACGCCCTTTCATTGCGGCGTAAAGACGACCATTTGCATTTTGCAATGAAAAAAGAAGGAGAGGCATGTGGAGTTCATGGCGTTTTACAGCCGACAAATCCCTTTAGAATATTGGCCGAGGAAAGAATGAAAAATCTTTACAGACCTATTTATGTTGATGAAGAATCTCTTTATGAATAGATTTAAAAAACTGATTTCTTATAAATCCTAATAAAAATGGAACATGTAGAACACACCATCAATATACAAAGAAATTCTGCTTTGGCAAGAATAGCAGAAGCTCATCTTAGCTTACAGGAAAAAAATCCCTCTGATCCAAGGTTAAATTTTTTAAGCGAAGTAACCCCTGATAGTATTACCTATCATCTTGCAGCACTTAAAGAATTAGTACCAGAACCTTATTCTCCTAGGGGCATTTTTCCTGTTTCTTTGGCATTAGCAAGGTATCACCAAATCCTAACTCAATAATTTTAAAAACTCTTTTCTTTTACTTAACTAATGGAACTAATGGGAAAATTAAAAGCATTTTATGATAAATCAAAACGTGTCTGGCTAGTTTTGAAAAAGCCAAACAGAAAAGAATTTGAAATGGTTGCAAAAGTTTCTGCAATAGGTATTTTGATTCTGGGAGTTTTAGGTTTTCTTGTTTCAATAATAATCAAACTGTTCTTCTTTAAGTGATGATACTCCTTTGTTGTGTTATTCTTAAGTGGTTACGATAAGGAAAGATTTAAATAAGGAATACGCTGGCTTGTGGGATGAAATTAGGAAAAACAAGACGATTAATTAATGCAGGGCTTGCTGGTCTGTTATTATCCTGTGGAGGAGAACCGACTGCGCCAAATTCACCACAACAACAAAAACCACCAACGGAGCAAACACAACCTTTGACAATTACTTCTTCACCATCACAAGTTTGTCTTGAAAATACTTTTTATTCTTATCAACCAACGGTAACCGGAGGCACAGGAGTAAATAGGCAATTTTCAATTACAGACCCATCTTTTCTTAAGATAGATAATAATACAGGATTAATAACGGGAATTTGTCCAGAAGTCCCAAGAGATTCTGCCTTAGGACCAGAAATAACCGTTACAGAAGGCACAAACAAGGCAACACAGAAGTGGCTTTTAATGAATAGAAATACGTCAAATTCATATAGGATTTCTCCAAAAGATGCAAACCCTCTTGTTGCCGTCAGTGATAGTATGCTCTCATTTGCAAAGCCTGTGGCTTATTCGATTGGAGATATTC
>Ga0209641_10003194_pt1 | contig 13784 bp, 12 predicted proteins | sample RifCSP16_1_FD_184022 | JGI IMG/M metagenome (GOLD analysis project Ga0209641, IMG submission 184022) | Soil microbial communities from Rifle, Colorado - Rifle CSP2_sed 16_1 (SPAdes) (version 2) | ecosystem: Environmental > Terrestrial > Deep subsurface > Rock core/Sediment | place: Rifle...
CCTCGAGGCGCCCCTAGCCTAAGTTCCGCAGTTCAGAAAGGCCGGTCTTTTGCCATCAATGGTTTAGGTCGTCTGGGTCGGGGAAGTTGGCACTACATTTTGACCGCCGGCGCTGGGATGCGAAGCCGCTCGGGCAGCCGCAGACCGAGGCGGTCGAGCAGCGTCGCCTGGGCCTTGTCGGGTCGAACCACGCACCGCAGACGGATCTCGCGGCTGGGGCTCTCGGCGGTGGGGAGCACGACATCGGCGCTTTCCAGCCGGCCGAGTTCCTGGAGAATGGTGCGGGGAGAGTGGCCCAATCCGGCCTGGCCTTGCCAGAGCTCCAGCGTTTTCCAAAGCACGTAGGCGAGGAAGCAGACGAAGATGTGGGCCTGGACGCGCTCTTGCTTCTGGTGCCAGATGGGGCGGATCGAGAGATCGGTCTTCTGGATGCGGAAAGCGGCCTCGGCCTGGGTGAGCTGGACGTAGGTCTGCCACAGGGTTTCGGCCGGCCAGTCGTTGACGTTGGTGCGGAGGATGTAGCAGCCCTCGGTGGAGCGTTGGAACTCCTGCCAGTGGGAGCGAGTCTCCCATTCGAGGCGAAGCTTGGCCGGCAGGGACGGATCCTCGACGAGCTTCACGACGAAGCGGCCGGCGGCCCGGGAGTTTCTCTGGAGCAGCCCGCCGATCTGGCGCTCGAGGGGGCTGCGGTCCAAAGCGCGGCGGGCTTTCCGGAGACGGCGGTCGAGGCTTTGGAGCCCCTCCTCGATCCGGAGCGAGAAGCGCTCATGCATCGCGCTCTCCTTCTGGCGCCTCTCGGCCGAGCGGCACAGCACGAAGGTCTCGCTGCCTTGGCGAACGAGCTTGGCCTCCACCCCCTCGCGCACTTTGAGCCAGCCCTGTTCCTCGGAGAGCGCTTCTCTCCACCGTCGCAGCTCGTTGCGGCCGGCGCCGAGGAGGTATCGGCGGCCTGTCCTCTGAAGCCAGGCGACATTGCTGCGGCTCATCATGCCGCGGTCCATGACCCAGATCCGATCCGCCAGCCCAAAGCGACTCTCCATGGTGGAGACGACCTCCTCGACGGTGGTCACATCGACGCGGTTGCCGTCGAAGACCTCGTAGGCGAGGGGGATGCCGTCCCTGGTGACGACCAGAGCAATCAAGACCTGCTTGCAGTCGGGTCGATGGTCCCGGCTGTAGCCGCGTTTCGCCTGTGGGTTGCGCTCCACAAGGCCCTCGAAGTACGTGCTCGTCACGTCGTAGAGCAGCAGGTCGTACTCGAGAGCGAAGAGTTCCCCGAGCCGCTGGCGCAGGTGCTCCTCGAGGGCCCTCTTGTGGGCCAGCAGACGGTCGAGAGAACGATAGAGGCGGTCGTCGTTGACCCGCTCGGAGGAGATGCCGAGGAGGTCTTCAAGGGCGGTCGTCCGGTACCAGTCCTCGGCGATGTGCAGCTCGCTCGATGGCTCGCACAGTCGGGCCAGCACCAAGACCGCCGCCATGTCCGCCCAGGCCACCTCCTCGCGGCCTTGCGGCATCAGCTGCCGACACAACCCCTCCAGGCCCAGAGCGCGCCACAGGATGAGCGACAGCCAAACATCCCCGAAGCGACGCGAGCGCTCCAGGCGGATCTGGTCCAGTCGAACCGCGAGGACCTGCGGGGCTCGCGTCGCTTGCTCGAACAGATCGGCCTGGTCCCCGCGTCCCGTGATCTGTCGCGCCAGTCGCCGCGCGGACAGCCGTCCCTCCACGTCCAGCTCTCCCAGATGAGCGACGGTCTCTTGCACGACCTTCCCGTTGCGTCGGACCGACCGCACCAGACGCCAGTAGGTGTGGGTCTTGCCATCCTTGCGCACCGTCGAGTGGCGCAGGTACATTCGCTGTTGCGACTCTCAAATCGCACACCCTTGCCAGCGAAAACAAGAGGGTAGGTTGGCACTACACGCCCTTCTCAGTAGACCCGTGACGCCAGATCAACGACTTGGCCGCAGCGCTCGCCTCAGAATCGCTCGACTTCAAGCCCAACTGCGGAAGTTAGGCTAGCGGCTCGCTTCAGGGCAGGCGCTTCGCGAGGCGCACGACCGTCCCCCCCCGCGAGGGAAAGGCGTAGTTCACCTCGTCCATGAACTGGCGCATGAAGAAGATCCCCCGCCCGTCGGTCTTGAGGATGTTCTCGGCGGCGAGGGGATCCTTGAGGGAACCGGGGTCGAAGCCCATGCCCTGGTCACGGACCTCCACCTCGAGCGCGCGCGGCCGGAGGACGAAGCGGATGGTGACCCGCTTCGACTCGTCGAGCCGATGGCCGTGCTTGATCGCGTTGACCACCGACTCGCGCACGGCCACGAGCGTCTTGTGTCGCGCGTCGTCGTCGAAGCCGAGGAGGGCGGTGAGCCCCGTGATGACCGTCTCGACGATGTCGAGCATCTCGTAGCGGCTGGCGATGTCGAGCTGCACCGTCCGAGGGTCGGGTGTTCTCTTCATGTCCCGGCGGACGACAGTCGGACGGAGGGACGCGCCGGGCAAGCTAGCACCGCCGGCGGGGGTCGTCAAGGCGCGTGCGTGCTACGCTCGGCCCCGTGCGCATCGGCCCCGCGTCCGCCTTCCGCGGCCGCTACTCGCTCCCCGGCGACAAGTCCATCTCCCATCGCGCCGCCCTCCTCGGCGCCATGGCCGAGGGCGACACGCGCGTGCGGAACTTCTCGACCGCCGTCGACTGCGCCTCCACCCTCTCCTGCCTCGCCAAGCTCGGCGTGGAGATCGAGCGCCACGGCTCGGAGCTCGTCGTGCACGGCCGCGGGGTCGAGGCCTGGCGCGCCCCGGAAAGGGCCCTCGACGCCGGCAACTCCGGCTCGACCCTGCGGATGCTCGCGGGGGCGCTCGCCGGCCGGCCCTTTCGCGCCGTGCTCAGCGGCGATGCCTCGCTCCGGCGACGACCGGTCGAGCGCGTGGCGGCGCCGCTCCGGCGCATGGGGGCGCGCGTCTCGACGACGGGCGGCTGCCCTCCGCTCACGGTCGAGGGCGGGGCGCTGCGCGGCATCGACTGCGAGCTCGAGGTTGCGAGCGCCCAGGTCAAGACCGCGGTGCTCCTCGCCGGGCTGCAGGCGGAGGGAGCGACCACGGTCCGGGAGCCCGCGCCCAGCCGCGACCACACCGAGCGCATGCTGCCGCTGTTCGGCGCCGCCGTCGAGCGCGAGGGGCTCGCCGCGACGGTGCGCGGCCGAGCCCGCCTCACCGCCGCCGCGATCGAGGTGCCGGGCGACGTCTCGAGCGCCGCCTTCTTCGTGGTGGCCGCACTCGTGCGTCCGGACTCGGAGGTGCGACTCGACGGCGTCCTCCTGAGCCCCGGCCGGACCGGCTTTCTCGACGTCCTCCGTGAGATGGGGGCCGCGATCGAGGTGGAAACGGTGACGACGAAGCCGGAGCCCGTGGGGACGATCGTCGCCCGCTCCTCTCGGCTGCGCGCCGTCGCGGTGGATCCGGCCCGCGTTCCCGCCCTGATCGACGAGGTCCCTGCCCTCGCCGCCGCCGCCGCCTTCGCGGAGGGAACGTTTTTCGTATCGGGGGCGGCCGAGCTGCGGGTCAAGGAGAGCGACCGCATCACAGCCCTCGCCGAAGGCCTGGGGCGGATGGGCGTCCGCGTGGAGGAGCGTCCGGATGGCCTCGCCGTCCACGGCGGGGGGCGCCTGCGGGGGGTCCGTGTGCGCTCCTTCGGCGACCACCGGATCGCCATGGCCCTTGCTGTGGCCGCACTCGGGGCCGAGGGGCCCACGGAGATCGAGGGGGCCGAGTGCGTGGGGGTGTCTTTTCCCGGCTTCTTCGACCTCCTGGCGGCGGGGGCCCGGTGAGCGCCCCCCTTCGTGTCGTCCTTCTGGGCTTCATGGGCTCGGGCAAGAGCACGGTGGGGCGGCTCGTGGCGGAGGCCCTGGGCTGGGAGTTCCTGGACATGGACACCGCCGTGGAGGCGCGGACGGGCCGCAGCGTCGCCGCCATCTTCGAGGAGGACGGGGAACGCGCCTTCCGGGAGGAGGAGCGGCGGGTCGCGGACGAGGTCCGCGGGCAGGAGCGGGTGGTCGTGGCCGCGGGGGGCGGGGCCTTTGCCGACGTGGCCACCCGGGAGCTGCTCCGCGAGCGGGCGGTCTCGGTGTGGCTGCGGTGCGACCTCGAGACGGCGCTCGCCCGCATTCCCGCCGACGGGAGCCGACCGCTCGCCCGGAATCGTGGCATAATGCAGGGCCTGCTGGCCCAGCGGGAGGCGTCGTACGCGGAGGCTGACCTCGTGGTCGACTCCGGCGCCGGTGACCCGTGGGCCGTGGCCGAGGCCGTCCTCGCCGCCCTCCGCGAGAGGGGCGTCGGCCGTGAGCGGACGGGCGAGCAATGCGATACCTGATCCTCTCAGACATCCACGCCAACCGGGAGGCCTTCGTCGCCGTGCTCCACTTCGTCCGGCGGAAGCACTGGGACAAGGCCATTTTCCTGGGCGACCTCGTCGGCTACGGCGCCAACCCCAACCAGACGGTCGACATGCTGCGGGAGCTCAAGCCGCTCGTCGCGATCCGCGGCAACCACGACAAGGTCTGCTCGGGGATCGAGGACGGCGAGCTCTTCAACCGGGTCGCCCTCCAGGCCGCCATGTGGACACGGGGCAGGCTCACCCCAACCAACCTCAAGTGGCTTCGGGCTCTGCCGGAGGGGCCGTTCGTGGTCGACGAGGCCTTCGCGATCTCCCACGGCACCCCGATCGACGAGGATGCCTACATCTTCGGCGAGATCGAGGCCCTGAACGTGTTCCGGCAGACCACGTTTCCCGTCTGCTTCTTCGGGCACTCGCACTTCCCGGTCATCTTCGGCCTCTCACCCGACGCCATCCAAACCGTGATCACGAACGGGGCGGCCTTCCGCTTCCGCCTCGAGCCGGGGATGCGATACCTGGTCAACCCCGGGTCGATCGGCCAGCCTCGGGACGGCAGCCCGCTGGCGTCCTTCGCGACCTACGACAGCACGGCGAAGGTCGTGACCATCTACCGGGTGCCGTATCGGATCGAGCGGGCCCAGCAGCGCATCCTGGGCGCGGGGCTGCCCCGTCCCCTCGCCGACCGTCTCGCCCTCGGGCGCTAACAGGGCGCTGGTAGCGCGTCGGGGTAGTCGCCTCTCCCCAAGGCGAGGGGATCGCGCGCGAGAACGACCTCCGAGCCCCTAGCTGGGCGTGGGTTAGTGATCCTTCGAGGGAGGGGTACACGGCACCTGACCAGCCAATGCCTTGCACTGTAATTTCTGTTGATGGCTTGACAAGCCATCTATGGCAAATATAATACATACATGAAGCGGGGGCTAGGTCGACAAGAAGCCCAGATGCTGGCGTACGTGCAGATGCGCAAGCGGAAGGCCGTGCGTAGCGGCGAACTCATCGGCCCCCTCCGGTTGACCCTCCTGCAAGAGCGTGAGCTGTTCCGGCGCATGGCCCGCGGACGCCTGATCGCCCGAGTCCGCCCCGGCCTGTATCTCGTCCCACCGCGACTGCCCCTGGGCGGATCGTGGAGCCCGGACGAGATCCTTGCCGTCAACACGTTGCTGGAGGACCGCCAGGGGCGCTACCAGCTCTGCGGGCCCAACGCGTTCAGTCGCTACGGCTTCGACGACCAGGTGCCGACCCGAGTCTATGCCTACAACAACCGCATCTCAGGGGAGCGCACCGTCGGAGCCGTAGCGTTGACCCTGATCAAGGTGGCCGACAAACGCCTCGGCGACGTCGAGCTGGTTCGCACCGCCGACGGACTGACGGCGACCTATTCGTCGCGCGTGCGGACGCTCGTGGATGCGGTCTACGACTGGTCACGGTTCAACAGCCTTCCACGAGGGTTCGGCTGGATACGAGCCGAGCTGGCGGCCCGGCGAATCGCCGCCGCGGAGCTGGTCCGGGTCACGTTGCGCTATGGGGATGTCGGCACGATCCGGCGGGTGGGGGCGCTGCTGGATCGAGAAGGAGTGGATGCCGCACAGCTCAGGAAGTTGGAGCGAGCACTCAAGCCCTCCACGAGCCTCATCCCATGGATTCCCAGAAGGCCGAAGCGCGGGACGGCGGATCGGCGTTGGGGCATCGTGTGGAACGACCGTGGCTGAACCAGCGCCTCTCCGCCTTCACGTTGAAGACCCCGCACTGTTTCGCGAGGCAGTGAACTTCACGGCGGCGGAGACGCGATTCGCACCCCGCCTCATCGAGAAGGACTACTTCTGCAGCGTGCTCCTCCAGCATCTCACCGCTGCCGATGCCGAGTTGGTCTTCAGAGGCGGCACCTGTCTCGGGAAGGTGCACGTTGGCTTCCACCGTTTGAGCGAGGACCTGGACTTCCTCATCCCGACTCCCATCGACGCGTCGCGAGCCGACAGGCGCCGCCGTACGGCGGAGTCGAAACGCGCGGTTGCCAAGATCGGGGAAGCGCTACCCGGTCTCCACGTCATCACGCCGCTCACCGGCGCGAATGACTCCCGGCAGTACGCCGCCGTGATCGGCTACACGCCGCTCGTAAGCCCGCACGAGGAGACTATCAAGGTCGAGGTGGGCCTCCGCGAGCCGCTGCTCACGGCCGCGATTCAAGGTGCGGCCAAAACGCTTCTGCTCGACCCCGTCTCCGGTTCGCCCTTCATCGCGGCCTTTCCTGTGGTGTGCCTTTCTCGCCAAGAGGCCATGGCGGAGAAGCTGCGGGCGGCGGTATCGCGGCGCGAGGTTGCCATTCGGGACTTCTACGATGTCGATCATGCTGTCCGCCAGTTGGGCCTGCGGTTACAGGATCCCGCCCTGATCGGGCTGGTCGGGAAAAAGCTTGCGGTGCCCGGCAACGAGCCCGTGAACGTTTCGGCGGCCCGGCTGGCGGCGCTCAAACAGCAGCTCGAGTCGGAGCTAAAGCCGGTGCTGCGCGATCGGGATCTCGCGGGGTTCGACTTGGAGCGGGCCTTCGCGAGCGTGGCTGAGTTGGGGCGTCACATCGGTTTGGAGAGCGGCTCATGAGCACTCGCTGGGCACTCCTCGTTCTTCTCGCCCCGGTGATCGCGGCCGCCCCGCCCGATCAGCAGATCGCTCACCTCGCCGGTCTCGCGCGCGCATGGGGGCAGGTCAAGTACGTCCACCCCGCCATGGCCTCATCGGACGCCGACTGGGACGCCGCCCTCGTCCGCGCGATCGCGGCCGTCGAGGCGGCGACCTCGGATGAGGAGTATCGAGGAGTGATCGCAAGCATGCTCGCGGAGTTGGGCGATCCGGCGACGCGGGTTGTCGAGCCATCATCAGAGACCGCGAGTCAGGCGTCGCCGACGCCGGACCCAAAGCGGCCGTGGCTTGAGAGGATCGACGAGAGGACCTCCGTGGTCGTCGTTCCCGGCGGGCCGGCGCTCGAGGCGAATCCCGATGTCAATCGCGATACGTGCGCTCGCTTCGAGCAAGCGTCGGTGTTCGATCGCGTCGTGCTCGACCTCCGCGGCCTCACCGGCCGGAGGGCCGGTTGGTCCGTAAAGGAGGCCATCTCCAAGTGCCTGCCGCGGCTGCTCGACCGCGACGTCGCGCTGCCCCCGCGCCGCTTCCTGAACCACGGCTTCTACGGGTTCCAGAGCATCGCAGGCGGGCCCGGTGGGGTGGGTACGTCGGGCAGCTCCCAGCTAACGGTTTCCAGCTCCGGTGCGGTGCGTGGCGAGGCCCGCCGGACGCCGCGGTTGGCTGTCATCGTGAACGCGGGGACCCCCGACATCTGTGAATTCCTCATGGCCCTGCAGGCGCACGGTCTGGCGTACGTGGTCCAGCAGGGCGCCGTGCGTGACGCGGGGCTCCTGGTAAAGACCTTCGAGGTCGAGGACGGCCTTACGATCGCCGTCAGGCATGGCGAGCTGCTGCGGCCCGACGGAGGGGCCGGGTTCGCGGCCGACGAAGTGGTGCCGGGCTCCGCCGAGCAAGGTTCGGACCCGGCCCGAGCCGCCGCCCTCCGCGCGCTCGAGCGACCGAGACGCGCGGCTCCGGAAGGGCCAGCGGCGGCAACGACTCCGTTTCGCTATTCCGCCTTCATCGAGAAGGATTATTCGCACAGGACGTACCCCGACCGCGCCCACCGGCTGCTGGCCCTGTTCCGCCTGTACAACGTCATCGAGTACTTCTTTCCGTACAAGGACCTGATGGATCGCCCCTGGCGGGACACGCTGCGCGAGTTCATTCCGCGCATGCGTGACGCGCGCGACGAGACCGACTACGCGCTCGCCGTCTGCGAGTTGGCGACACGCCTGAACGACTCGCACGTGACGGTCCACTCTCCCGTGCTCGATGCCTACTTCGGCACGGATCGGCCCCCGGTGCGTGTCGACCTCGTGGAGGCAAGCACGGTGGTGACGGAGATCGATCCAGACCTCGCCGGCACGGGCCTGCTGGTGGGCGACATCGTGCTGTCGGTCGACGGTGAGGCGACCTCCGCGCGGCGCGCGCGGCTGGCTCGTTATCTACCCGCGTCCACGCCCGGACGGCTGGAAAACAAGATCGACATCGAGTTCCTACTCGGACCGAAGTCGCAGCCCGCGGTGCTGGAGGTCCGCGGAGAGGACGGCGCGCTCCGGCACGTCGCGGTCCCGCGCACGCTCGAGGGCTTGGCGCCGCGTGCCCGGCGGCGGGCCGGCCCCGTGTATCGCGTGCTCGCTGACGGCTATGGCTACGTGGACCTCGAGCGGCTCAAGCCAGAGGACGTCGACGCGGCCTTCGAGACCATTCGGAGAATGCCGGGGTTGATCCTCGACATGCGAGGCTACCCGACGAGCGCCGCCTGGCTGCTTGTCCCGCGCCTGGCCCGGGACAGGACGCGGCCCGCATTCCTGAGCGGAGACCCGCGCTACGACGGCTCCAGCGGACAGTTCTGGCTGGCGGAGGGCGTGGGCGACGTGGGCGAGCCGGTTGAGGCCGCGCCAGGTGAGCGATACGCGGGTCGGGTGGTGGTCCTTGCAGATGGCAGTTCCCAGAGCGCCGCCGAGACCGTCTGCTTGCTCGTCAAGGCGGTCACCGACCCCACGTTCGTCGGCACGCGGACGAGCGGCGCCAACGGCGGCGTGACACGCACCATTCTGCCCGGCGGCATCGTCGTGAACTTCACAGGCTACGCCGTGCGGAACGCGGACGGGAGCCAGTTCCAGCGGATCGGGATCGTCCCCGACATCGAGGCGCGCCCGACGCTACGGAGCATCCGTGAAGGCCGCGACGAGCTCGTCGAGCGGGCCGTCGAGTTTCTGAGCCGGAGCCGATGAAGGCCCAAGGACGCCTTTCTCAAGCGCTGAAGAACGGCAGCGCTCTCACGTGACCTGCGTCGCTAGGGTACGCGCAGCGCCAGCTCGAGGAGCCGCTGCCGCAGGTCGGGTCGAAGCGTCGCCACCCGCTCGTTCGCGACCCCGGTGCCGTACTGCCAGGGCAGGGCGGACCGCAGCTGGTCCAGGGCGGCGGCGGGGCCCAGCGCCGCCACCTCCGAGGGCCGTGAACCCCCGCTGCACAGCGTCTGGTAGTCGTTGAGCAGCGCCGCCCAGTACCGCGCGAGCGCGGCCGCCGTGGGCGGAGCCGCCCGGGATGGAAGCCCGGGAGGGGTCGCGTAGCCCGCGGCGTCCTGCGGCGTCGTCCGGACCACGAACTCCGACGTTCCGACGACCCCGACCCCGATCAGCGGCTGCTCGCGGGCCTCGAAACGGACGGTGCCCCCCCCAACCCGGGCGCGGACGCCGACCTCGTTGAGAGCGGCCGCCACGCGCAGCGCCCGCTCGGCCGGGGAGCGCGCGTCGTCCTTGAAGGACAGGAGGAGCAGGGGCGCGATCTCGGTCGCGACGAAGGCCTGGCCTGACGAGCCGTCTCCGGCCGCCGCGGCCAGGAAGCGGAGGACGAAGGAGCCCGAGACCAGGCGCTGGAGTGTGAAGGGCGGGGCGCTGGAAGACGACGCGGCACCGGAGTGCACGACGAACGGCGCCGTGATCTCGGGCTCGCCACGCGTCGGCACCGGAGCCACGACCTTGAGCTCCTTCGAGCTCGCCTCCGCGACGAGGGCGGCGACGCCGTCGAACGTCACCGTGGTCGGGGCCCGCCGGGAGAGGAGGCCCACGCCCCGGAGCTGCACCACGGCCCCCGCCACGCCGCGCGTCGGCTCGACGGAAAGGACGAGGGGGGCGCGCCCGAGGGCCACGTTGAGTGCGGCCGTGCGGCGCCCGGCGACCGTGGCCACCACGGGGTGCTCGCTCCCCGGCGCGCCCTCGATCGCCGGCATCTGGAAGCGAACGCTCCCCGCCTCCGCGCCGATCACGCTCGCCGGACGACCCGCGACCGTGACCTCCACCGCCCCGTCGGCGAAGCCCTCTCCGTGCAGCGCCACCTCGTCCCCCGGCAGGGCGGCTTCCGGTTCAAGCGACGCGGCCGCGAGCGGTGCGAGCACCACGAGGTTGACCGGCTGCGAGCGGCCCTGTGCGGTCTCGACCACGACAGGGACGGTCCCTCCTCCCGGCAAGGACGGCACGGTGGCCGTGAGGGCGTCGCCGGACACCGTCGCCGCCGGGACCGAGCGGTCGCCGAACCACACCACGTTGCCTGCCGCCTCGCCGGCGAAGCGACGCCCGATCAGCGTGACGGTGAGGCCCGGCTCCGCCTGAGCGGGCTGGATGGTGGAGACGACGGGCGCCGAGAAGAGCCATCGCCAGCCCTGCCACCCGAGGGCCAGGACGAGCGCCGCCGCCACGACGGCGAGGCCGAGTCGCGCGAGCTCGGCGAAGGGGATATCGATGCGCCGGCGGCGACGACGACTGACGGCCGCGCGCGCGCGCGCGGCCGCCAGTCGGGCCGCCTCCGCCGGGCCCGTCTCTGCCGCGGGGTGCGCCTTCGCCTCCTCCGTCGGTGGCAGAGGCGGCGGGGCGGCGATCACCCCCGCGGGGATGTGGACGCGGACCACCGGCGGCGGCGATTTGGTCCCCGGCGCCACGAAGGAGATGACGTCGCCGTCGAGAAGGGCCGCCGTCTCCACCGGCTCGCCGTTCACCCATGTCCCGTACCGGCTGCCGTTGTCGATCATCGAGAGGCCGACGTCGTCCCAGGCGACCTTCACGTGGGCCAGCTCGATCTGGGGGTGGTCGACACGCATGTGGGCCAGCCGCCCCGAGCCGATGATCACGGTCGAGCCCGGGGAGAGAGGCATCGTGAGGCTGTCGAGAGGACCGCCTTCGACGACGAGCGTGGGGAGCTCCGAGCTCTCGGCCATTGGGCTTACAGCGCGCCGGCCTTCGCCTCGCGCAACGCGGGGATTATAGGACGCGTACGCCGCTACGGACTACACGAGGATCGAGACGAGCGCGGCCAGTGTCGCGACGCGGCGCACGCGCGGGAATCGCGTGGGCTCGAGCGCCGCCAGCGTCAGGAGCGCCGCGGCGGCAGTCCCGGCCATGAGTCCGGTGCCGTAGCTTCCATCGCGCAGCCAGCCCTCCACGCCCGCCGCCCCGGCGGCGAGGAAAGCGAGGACCGCCGTCGCGCGCCCCGAGAGCGCCTCTCGTGCCCTCGCGAGACCCGCATCGGCGTCCGCGACGCCGCGCGCCTCGAGGACCGACGCCGCGAGGAGGCCGGTCCCCGCCACGAGCCCGCCGAGCGGCAGCGCGGCGGCGCGGGCGGCCTCCCCTGCCAGTCCCGCTGCGCGCGTGAGCGCGACCGCCGACCCCGCCGCCGTGAGCCCGGCCGCCACCCCCAGCAGCCCGAGGCCGATAGGCCGGACGGGCTCGATGGAGGCCAGGCGCCGCGCGGCGAGCAGCAGGCTGCCGGCGAGGGCAGCCAGCAGCCCCAGGCCCAGGAGCACACCCACCCCCGGCAGGATCGCCCGCGCCGGGCCCATCCCGACTCCCAGCGACCAGCTGAGCACCGATCCCCGGTCGACGAGGGCCAGCAGGATCACGAGGGCGGAGCCGGCGACGAGCGCGGACGTGGCCGCACCGCCTCCCTCGGCGCGCCGTGCGCGGCGGGCCGCGTCCAGCGAGTCCGCGGCGAAAGCGGTGGCCAGCCCGCACAGGGCTACCGCCGCCGACGCCGTGAGCGTGAGACCGAGGGCCAGCACGGTGGCGCCGCCGGCGGCCAGAGCCAGGGCCGTCGGCGTCCCGAGACCGGCGGCGGCCACCGCGAGGAGCAGGATCGGCCACGCGCCTGGAGATTCGGCCGCGAGGAGGAGCGCAACCGCGCCCAGTGCGGCGAGGACTCGGGCCGGCCACCACAAGCGCGGCCAAAGAAGCGATGCCGGCGCCGCGAGAAAGAGGGCGAGGGCGCCGACGAGAGCGAGCGCCGTCAACGTGTCCTCCCGCCCAGAGCGACACCCGCCGCCGCCGACACCACACCCAGCAGGAGGAGGGGCGCGAGCGGCTCGCGGTGCACCGCCAGCTCGACCGCCACCTCGGGCTCGGTCTCGACGAGGGCGAAGGAGCGGCCGAGCTCCTCGACCCGGTGCAGGCCCGGCACCGCCTGGAGCACGAAGACGCGCCAGGTCTGCCCCGCCCGCTCCACGGTGAGGAGCGCGCCGGGGTTTCGCGGCTCCGCCGATCGGGTGAAGGGGTGCCCCTCGTCCAGCGCGAAGTCGGGGAAGTACTCCTGGAGGGTGATCGTCAGCGCTCCGACACGACCGGGGCGGCCGGGCGCCACCTCCGCCATCTGGGTCGCCTGTCCATCCGACACCGCGACCACGAGGCGAGCCGCGCCGCCGGTGGGGGTGAGGCGCGGTGCGCCGAAGCGGAAGCCCCCGAATCCCACCGCCCTCTCGGCCGTCACCTCGACCGTGCCCGGCCGGCCGGAGAACGCCAGGACGGCGCCCCCCCCAACCTGCACGCGATCGAGCGTGACCGCGAAGGGCAGCGGCCTCAGGCCGAGCGAGCGTCCCGCCGGCCCCACCTCGGCGAAGTTGCCCCGGCTCTGCCCAGGAACGAGCGACAGGGTTCCCACGTGTCCTCGCACTCCGTCGCCTCCCGCGGCGGCGACGACGACGAGCGCCCCGCCCGCGAGCAGCCAGGCCGCGGCGCGCCGGGGCCTCCCCGCCCCCGCCGCCCGGAGTACTAGGGCAAGGACGAGAAGCAAGGAGGCGGCAGCGAGGATCACAGGTCTCTCCGCCCGCCAGAGGTCGGTCTCGAGCGCGGGATGAAGCGCGACCGCGACGAGAGCGAGGATGCTCGCGACGGCCCCCGGCGTCGTGATCGCGGTCATGCGAGCGGCAGCCCGAGCTCGAGCCCCGCCTCACGCACGAGACGGAGGAGGAGACGGACGGGAAGGCCCGCCACGTTGGAGGGCGAGCCGGAGACGGTCTCGATGAAGATCGACCCCCTGCCGTCCACGTGGTAGCCCCCGGCCTTGTCCAGGGGCTCGCCGCTCGCCGCGTACCACGCGACCTCGGCGTCGCTCATCGGCGCGAGCGTCACCGTGCTGCGCTCGACGCCGGAGCGCACGACCCCGCGGTGCACGAGGCAGACCCCGGTCACGACCTCGTGGGAGCGCCCGGCCAGCCGCCGGAGCATCGCCGCCGCGCCCTCCGCATCCGAGGGCTTGCCGAGGACGTGGTCGTCGCAGAGCACCTCCGTATCGGCAGCGAGCACCGGCAACGCCTCCGTGCGGGCCACGGCAAGCGCCTTCGACCGGGCCAGGCGCTCGACCGCGGCCGGCCCGTCCTCCCCCGGACGGAGCGACTCGTCCTGGTTCGAGACGACGACGCGGAAGGGGACGCCCAGGGCACGGAGGATGGCGGCGCGGCGGGGAGAGCCCGACGCGAGGACGAGGCGGGGCTCCACCCCCTAGCCCCGGAGGA
>Ga0209641_10003195_pt1 | contig 13783 bp, 11 predicted proteins | sample RifCSP16_1_FD_184022 | JGI IMG/M metagenome (GOLD analysis project Ga0209641, IMG submission 184022) | Soil microbial communities from Rifle, Colorado - Rifle CSP2_sed 16_1 (SPAdes) (version 2) | ecosystem: Environmental > Terrestrial > Deep subsurface > Rock core/Sediment | place: Rifle...
CTCAGGGTTCCCTTTCGATCCCGCGCTGAAGGTCGGAGTGATGATCGAAACGCCTTCTGCCGTCTTCATTGCGGACTTGCTTGCCCAGGAAGCGGATTTTTTCAGCATCGGCACCAACGACTTAAGCCAGTACTGCCTGGCCATAGACCGCGTGAATGAGGAAGTTGCCTATCTCTATGACCCTCTTCACCCCAGTATCCTGAGGAGCATCCATTCCGTAGTTCAAGCCGCCCATAGCCGGGGGCTCCGGGTGGATCTCTGCGGAGAGATGAGCGGAGATCCTTTGAATGCAATAATCCTCTTGGGGCTTGAACTGGACGGACTCAGCATGAACCCCCTCTTTATCCCAAGAATGAAGCAGGTCATACGCGCCCTTTCCTTTTCCGAAGTTCGGGACATTGCCGCTCAGGCCCTCCTCTTAGCCACGGGAGCAGAGGTAAGAAATTACCTGAAGAGGGAAGCGGACTTACGCTTCGGCCTGCAGCTTCATTAGACCGGTGACGACAGGGCTGCGCCGAGTTTGCATCCCATAGCAAATTATGTTACTATGCCCGCGCCTTTCCGATTGGCGCGGAAAAATAAAGGTTCCGGTACTTTTTGCGGAAACCCCCATGAGCGGAGGAGTAAGAATGCGATCCCAGCGTTATCTGTTTACGTCCGAGTCGGTAACCGAGGGGCACCCGGACAAGATTGCCGACCAGATCTCGGACGCCGTTCTTGACTCTATCTATGCAAAGGATCCGTACGGCCGAGTGGCCTGCGAAACACTGGTTACCACGGGCCTCGTCTTCGTGTCTGGAGAGATCACGACAACGTGCTACGTGGATATCCCCAAAGTGGCCCGAGAAACCATCCGCGATGTGGGATACACTCGGGCGAAATACGGATTTGATCATGAAACTTGCTCGGTGCTGACCTCAATCCACGAACAATCGCCGGACATTTCCCAGGGAGTCACCGAGGGTCAGGGACTCTATGAGGAGCAGGGTGCCGGGGACCAAGGAATCATGTTCGGTTATGCCACAAACGAGACCGATGAGTTCATGCCTCTGCCCATTTCCCTGGCCCACAAGCTGGCCCAAAGACTGGCCCGGGTCCGCAAGGAGGAGATTCTCCCGTACCTGCGGCCCGACGGGAAAACCCAGGTTACGATTGAGTACGAGAACAGTCACCCCGTGCGGGTAGCTACGCTGGTTGTCTCCACGCAACATAGCCCGGAGTTATCCATTGAGCAGATCCGGGAGAATGTCATCCAGCAGGTCATCAAACCGGTCATCCCCTCTCACCTGATCGATTATAAGAAGGTTGTCATCCACGTGAATCCGACCGGACGCTTTGTGATTGGCGGCCCCATGGGAGACTGCGGCCTCACCGGGCGCAAGATTATTGTGGACACGTACGGCGGAGTCGGCAGCCATGGAGGAGGAGCCTTTTCCGGAAAGGATCCCAGCAAAGTGGACCGCTCCGCATCCTACATGGCACGCTATATCGCCAAGAATCTGGTGGCCGCCGGGATTTGCGACCGCTGCGAAGTCCAGCTCGCCTACGCCATCGGTGTGGCGGAACCCGTATCTCTCATGGTAGACTCGTTCGGCACCAGCAAGATCGCACCGGAGCGCATGGAAGCCCTCGTCCGGAATACTTTTCCACTTACGCCGGCCGGCATCATCAAAACCCTCGACTTGAGGCGCCCCATCTACCGTAAGACCGCCGCCTACGGGCACTTCGGGCGGAATGAGCCGGAATTTACCTGGGAGAGGACCGACAAAACGGAAATCCTTCAGAAAGAAGCAGGCCTTTATGAATACGTGGAGGAGAAATGAATTTTGACGTCAAGGATGTAAGTCTTGCCGAGAAGGGGAAACTGCGGCTCGAGTGGGCGTTACAGTCAATGCCGGTTTTACAAAGCATTGGCAAACGCTTCTCGGAACAGAAACCCCTCAAGGGGAAACGCATTGCCGCCTGTCTCCACGTGACCACGGAGACCGCCGCTCTCGCGTTGACACTAAAGGCGGGAGGGGCGGAAGTGTTCCTGTGTGCCTCCAATCCTTTGAGCACCCAGGATGACGTCGCGGCGGCCCTGGCACATCTGGAGAACATCTCCGTGTTTGCCATCAAGGGAGAAGACACCGAGACATACTACCGGCATATCGACGCGGTGCTGGACGCCAGACCCGATATCACCATGGATGACGGCGCGGATCTGGTCTCGACTCTGCATAAGCAGAGGCCTTCCCAGACAGCTCAGATACTGGGCGGGACGGAGGAAACCACCACTGGGGTCATCCGCCTGCGCAGCATGGCACAGCAGGGGATCCTCAAATATCCCATTATTGCCGTCAATGACGCCCATACAAAGCACCTCTTCGACAATCGGTACGGCACGGGGCAAAGCACTGTGGATGGGATCATCCGGGCTACGAACCGGCTCCTGGCAGGGAGCGTCTTCGTGGTTTGCGGCTACGGCTGGTGCGGGCGCGGGGTGGCGATGAGGGCCAGAGGCATGGGAGCCCACGTGATTGTCACGGAGGTCAATCCCCTGCGGGCATTGGAAGCCATCATGGACGGAAACCAGGTTCAGCCACTGCCTGAAGCCGCTAAAGTCGCCGATTTCTTTGTCACCGTCACCGGGAACGTCCATGTGATCCGCGAGGAGCATTTCTTGAGCATGAAAGACGGAGCCATCGTGGCAAACTCGGGCCACTTTAACGTGGAGATTGACATTCCGGCCCTCGAGCGGATCGCCACCGGTCGCCGCCAGATCCGGGAATTCGTCGAGGAATTTACTCTCCCCAGCGGACGACACGTGAACCTCCTGGCCGAAGGGAGGCTTGTTAACCTGGCCGCTGCGGAGGGGCACCCCTCCAGCGTCATGGATATGAGTTTTGCCAATCAGGCCTTGTCTGCGGAATATGTCGTCCAGTCCCATAAAACACTGACGCCTGAGGTTTACCCGGTCCCACAAGAGATCGACCGGGAGATCTCTTCATTGAAGCTTCACACACTCGGAATCCGGATCGACACGCTGAGCCCGGAGCAGGAAAAATACCTGGCTTCCTGGGAAATGGGAACTTAAGGAAAGCGGGGGGACCGGGGAAGGGTGAAGCACCTGGGATACATAGTACCCTTTCTCATGATGCTCGGGATCCTTTTGGCGGGGCCTGATTCCGGAAGAATTTCGGCAGCCCCTCTTTCCAGACCGACTTCCGGAGCCAACGAGCCGATCCGGATCACGGCAATCCGTCATCAGTCCACATCCTCTTCATCCCGAGTGGTGATCGAATTGGAAGCGGAAGTACCCTTCGAGGAGCACAAACTATCCGACCCTCCCCGACTTTACATCGACCTCTTTGGAGCTACCCTTCCACAAACCCTTTTCCGGAAGACACTCTCCGTAGACGATGGGTTCATACACCAAGCAAGGCTGGCGGAAAACCGACCGGGCGTGGTCAGGATCGTCCTGGATCTGGAGAAATCAGGAGAGCACGAAATCTTTTCTTTGCCGGATCCGCCGCGTCTTATCATTGATATCAAGAACCGGCCCGGCACTGTCCGAACCGACGCCCGTGCCGATGGAAAGGTCCCTCCCAAGCGCCTGAAGATCGTCATAGACCCCGGCCACGGCGGAAAAGACCCGGGTGCCATCGGACCCGGAGGACTCGAGGAAAAGGAGGTCGTCCTCGACATTGGCCTGCGGGTGAGAAAACTGCTGGACGCCACAAGCCGCTACGAGATCATCCTTACCCGAAGCACTGACGTGTTCATACCACTGGAGGAACGAACGGCGATTGCAAATTCTCATAAGGCGGACCTCTTTGTGTCGATCCACGCCAATGCCAACCCCAAAAGAACGGCCAGAGGGATCGCCACGTATCGTCTGGGAATCAATCCCGACCAGGATGCGGCGGAACTGGCCGCCAGAGAGAATAAGATGTCCCGGCGAAAGTTAAGCGACGTTGAACTCATCATCAAAGATCTGGTGCTGACCAGCAAGAGCAACGACTCAATCTTGGTGGCACAGACCGTACAAAGTTCGATTGTGAAGGACACCCGCCCTCTGAGTCAGAACAGCTCGGATTTGGGAATCCGGGAAGCACTTTTCTACGTCCTGGTCGGAGCCGAAATGCCGGCCATTCTGACCGAATTGTCTTTCATCACCAACCCGGAGGAAGAGAAACTACTCCGGAAAGATGCCTACCGTCAGGCATTGGCCCAGGGAATTTTCCAGGGAATCGAGACGTATTTTCAGCAATCCAAGCGGGTGACAAGCAGCGCAAATTAGCTTTCTCGCATCAAGATCAGCACCCGGCTCTGACGACGCAACTACCTTCCGGTATAATGATATCGAAGACTTAACCGATAGGACTTAAAGAGAGTTCTAAGCATGAGGTCCGTGTGGGAAAATCAATCGTTGCAATTGTCGGAAGGCCGAACGTAGGCAAGTCAACCTTGTTTAACCGTATTATCGGTCGCCGTGCCGCCCTGGTGGAGTCCGAGCCCGGAGTCACCCGGGACCGCCACTATGGTACGACCGAGTGGCATGGAACGCCGTTTGTGGCGGTAGATACGGGAGGGTTCGAGAGATCCGAAAAAGGTTTGTCTGCCCAGGTCCTCGAACAGACCCTCTTGGCTATCGAGGAAGCCGACCTCATACTCGTCGTTTTTGACTTAAGCCAGGGACTGACCCCGATCGATCGAGAGATCGTTGCTCTCCTACGCCGGCATGGCAAAGCTTTCCTCGCGGTCCTGAACAAAGCAGACACCATGGAGAAGGAAAAGGACGTCCCGGAATTTTCCACCTTGGGTATCGAGCCTCTCTGGCCGGTCTCCGCAGAGCACGGACTGGGGGTCGCCGAGCTTCTCGACGAAATGGTCAACCGCCTAAGGGTCGTTCCCGCCGAAGAGAATGCCTCAGCGGAAGGGATCCGGGTCGCCGTGGTGGGAAAGCCTAACGTGGGGAAATCCTCCCTGGTCAACAGCTTGCTGGGCCAGCAGCGAGTGATCGTGGACGAGGAACCCGGCACGACCCGCGACGCAATTGATGCGGAGTTTGTGGCGGACGGGCAGCGCTACGTGCTCATTGACACCGCCGGCATCCGTCGCAAGGGGAGGGTGACACAGAGAATTGAAAAATATTCAGTGATCATGGCCTTAAAAAATCTGCAACGCTGCGATGTGGCGCTCCTTCTTCTCGACGCCAGCACGGGCGTGACGGAGCAAGACGCCAAAATTGCCAGCTACATTGAAGACTCCGGGGCCGGTTCGGTGCTGCTCTTGAACAAGTGGGATCTCGTTCCTCGGGACCCCCAGGTGAAAGCCCATTTAGAGGAAGAAGTTCGCCGTCAACTGAGGTTCCTGGACTACGCTCCCATTCTGCGGATTTCCGCCCGCACCGGAGCTGGAGTGCAACGAGTTCTGCCCACCGTGCGAAGTCTTTATCGGGAAAGGCAAAAGAAGATTTCCACCTCGAGGCTCAACTCCCTTATGGAAGAGATCATTTCCCGAAACCCTCCTCCGAGTTATCGGGGAAAGTCCATCAAGTTCTTCTACCACACCCAGGTAAAATCGGCTCCTCCATCCTTCGTGTCATTTGTCAGTCATCCCGAGGGGATTCACTTTTCCTACCTGCGTTACCTGAAAAATTCGTTGCGGCAACGGTTCGGTTTTAAGGGGAGTCCGGTTCGACTTGCCCTCCGAGGCCGGCGGGACCGAGGCTAGCCTGGTGAGTGCACGGCCGGCCCCCGTAGAGGAGGTATGACCAGCGTACCCGGATGCGACGCAAAAGCATATAAGTTAGAATCCAAGTTGCCTTGACAAAATTAGAGGATGGATGTTAAGCTTAAATTCTTGTAACTAAAGAAAATTCCTCGCATCGTGTCCGCCCTCTGATGATAATTCGGGGAAATACAACCCCGAAGGGGAGGAAAGGAGGTTGTTGGAATGAGGGAATTCCCCATCGAGAACCTGCGAAACCTGGCCATCATCTCCCACGGAGGAGGAGGGAAAACGTCCCTTTCCGAAGCCATTCTCTTCACCACGAGTACTACCGATCGTCCGGGAAAGGTCGAGGACGGAACTTCCATAATGGACGCGGATCCCGATGAAATCAAGCGCCGGACCACTATCAGTTCGGCGCTGGCCTTCTGCCGCTGGAAGGGGAACAAGATCAACTTCATCGATACGCCTGGAGACGCAAACTTCACCGCCGACACTCAGGGGTGTCTGCACATCGTGGACAGCGCTCTGGCCCTGGTCGGAGCCGTCTCCGGTATCAAGGTTCAAACCCACAAGGTTTGGAAGTTCGCCGATGACAACCATCTTCCCAGAATCGTCTTCATCAATGAAATGGATCATGAAAGAGCGGCCTTCGTTAAAGCCGTCGAGGACTTGAAGACCGCCTTCTCTCAACGTCCGGTCGTTCTCCAGCTTCCCTTGTATCGGGACAATCACTTTTCCGGCGTGATCGATCTGTTGGCAAGGAAGGCCTATGTCGCTTCCCCGGACGGCAGCGGAAAGATGACGGAAGAACCCGTCCCCCCGGATCGTGAGGGAGAAGTTGACGAGTATCTCAGCCAACTCGTCGAAGTGGTGGCCGAAAGTGATGATACCTTGCTCGAGCAGTATTTGGAGAAAGGTGAATTGGAAGAGACGGCCCTGAAAACGGGATTGCGCAGTGGAACTCTGGCCCAAAAACTCGTCCCGGTCGTCTGCGGATCCGCCCTCCGCAACATAGGGATCCCGCCGCTGCTCGACGCAATCATGAGTTTCCTGCCCTCTCCCAAGGACAGTCCCATGCCCAAGGGGGTTAACTCTCAGGGAGAGGTAGTGGAGCGCTCCCCTGACGACAATGCGGCTTTCTCCGCTCTGGTCTTCAAAACCATTGCGGATCCCTTCGCGGGGAAACTGAGCCTTTTTCGAGTCTACTCGGGTACCATTTCCTCGGATTCCCACTGCTATAACAAGACTCAGGAAACCCGGGAAAGAATCGGGCAGATCTATGGAATCCTGGGAAAGAATCAGAAACCGCTGGAGTCAGTCAGCGCCGGCGATTTCGGAGCCGTTGCGAAACTCAAAGCGACGACCACGGGAGACACGTTGTGCGATGAAAAGGGGGCCATAAAGTATCCTCCCCTCAAGTTTCCGGAGCCGGTCATCTCCTTCGCCATCGCCCCCAAAACCCGGGGGGACGAAGAAAAGCTCAGCAACGCCCTGGCGCGGGTTATGGAGGAAGATCCTACACTGAGGACCAAGCGGGATCCTCAAACCAAGGAGCTTATTCTGTCAGGAATGGGCCAGGTTCATATTGAGGTGATACTGGAGCGACTCAAGCGAAAATTCGGAGTCGAAGTGGAAATGAAAACTCCGAAGGTCCCATACAAAGAGACGATTCGAGGAAAGGCTAAGGCTCAGGGCAGGTATAAGAAGCAGACCGGCGGTCGCGGACAATACGGTGACACCTGGATCGAAATCGAACCTCTGCCCCGGGGAGGTGGGTTTGAATTCGTTGATAAGATCGTGGGTGGTGCGATCCCGCGTCAGTACATCCCTGCCGTGGAGAAAGGAATTGTCGAAGCCAAAGATCAAGGGGTACTGGCTGGCTACCCGGTTGTCGACTTTCGAGTGATCCTTTTCGATGGCTCCTACCATGAAGTGGACTCCTCCGAAATGGCTTTCAAGATTGCCGGGTCGTTGGGCTTCAAAAAGGGCATTATGGAGGCGAATCCCGTCCTCCTGGAGCCCACCATGAGCATGGAGGTGATCGTTCCGGATGATTCCATGGGGGACATCATCGGTGATCTCAACTCCAAACGTGGCCGTGTCTCGGGAGTGACCCCGCTGGCCAACCAACATCAGGCCATCAAGGCCCAAGCTCCAATGTCGGAAGTCCTCCAATATGCTTCGGATCTTCGTTCCATGACGGGCGGTAGAGGTGATTTCACCATGGAGTTCTCCCACTACGAGGAAGTTCCGCCCCATCTGGCCGAGAAGATCATCGTAGAGGCTAAGAAGGCAGCGGAAAAGGAGTGAGGCGTTAAACCATGCGGTCCTTTAATCTGCTCAAACGTGGACACGGCCTGCAGTCCGGAACGCAGGATCCTGAAGACAAACCGGAAGAGCGTGTCGATTCTCCAAGTTCTTCGGCAAGCCCGGGGGAATCCAAGCCGCGCGTGAAAAGGCTGGTCGTCCTGACGGTCATTTTGCTGGCGGTGGGCAGCTGGCTTTATTTCACATCCAGGCAACCCACTTCTCCTGGGAAGGGACCCTCTCCGATGCGAATTCAGAAGCCGGGCGCGCAACCTCAACCGGTCGATAAGGCACCCGGGGCTCTTCTCGAGGCGGCTCAGCGCATCCCCGAAAAAGCCAAGCCTGCGGAAAAAGCAAAACCCACAGAAAGCATCGAACGGATCCCCATTGAGCCGTTGCCGCCGCAAAAGCCGTCCGAGGCAGCACCGGCCATTCCTGCCCCGTCTTCACCGATCAAAGAGACTCCGGCTCCTAAGCCTTCCAAGACTCCCACCGTTGAGAAAACTGAACCGAAAACCGGCATCCGGACGGAGAAAGCCATCACGCCGCCAGCGCCGGCCTCACAAGCCGCTACCAGGAAGAAAAAGGGGAGCGCGCGACTAAAATCTTCTGCCGCCGGGATTTATCAGGTGGAGGTTGCTTCTTGTCTGTCCGATGATTGCCTCCAGAAGGCCCAAAGCCAGATCAAACGCTCGGGATATAAGTCTCAGCAGACCAAGGTAGGACGCAAGGCGGAAATGTATCTTGTCGTAGGCGGAGAATTTACCTCCGCTCTTCTGGCCCAGCGCCGCCAAAGACAGATCGATGGCCAGGGAATCAAGACGACGATTCGCCCCATCGAAGACGGCAAACAGGCAGTCGTGGCGGGGATCTTCGAGGATCTTCCCGGAGCTCGGTCCCAGCGCAGCTCTCTTAAGGAACAGAGCGGTCCCTGGCGGATCATTCGCCGATCGATCGAGGTAGAAACCACAATCGTCTTTGTGAGCGGCTTTAAAACCTATGAACAGGCCGTGAAAGCGAAGGCACGTCTTTCGGCCCAGGGGCTTCATCCGGAAATCCGTATGGTAAAAAAATAAGTGACGGCTATTGACTCTAGGGGTGTTTTCTTATAAGTTGTTTTTGCATTCTTCTCCGGGTTCAGATGAAGCAAGTCTCAAGACACTGCGATGGGCAAATTCCCGCTCCAGAAAGATATTTCCTCCGGTCGTTTTTGCACAAAGGGGTCGCGAGATGGTAAAGGCAGACATCATTGATTTCGTATACGAAAAGGTGGGGTTTACCCGCGCCGAGGCTACCGAAGCTGTGGAGGTGGTATTCCAGATGGTCAAGGAGACCCTCAATCGTGGCGAGAAGGTTCACATTGTCGGCTTTGGCAGTTTTCTCGTGCGGAACAAAAAGAAAAGACTCGGTCGCAATCCAAAAACCGGCACGCAAATCGAAATTTCTCCACGCCGGGTTCTATCCTTCAAGCCTAGCCAGATCTTAAAAGAAGTGGTCAATAACGGTACCGGCAAGCGACCACTGAGAACTTGATGGGAACCATTCCGGACAAGCTTTTCTTTAAAATCGGGGAAGTGGCGGAGGTTGCCGGAGTGGAGCCTCATGTGCTGCGTTATTGGGAAACGGAGTTTCCCCAACTTCGTCCGACGAAAAACCGCGCGGGACAGCGTACCTATCAACGCAAGGACGTGGAGACCGTGCTGGAAATCAAGCGTTTGCTTTACGCGGAGAAATTCACCATCGCGGGAGCCCGAAAGCATTTCACCCGTTCATCGACTCCCTTGGAGCAAAAGCAGCTCCCCCTCGGTTTTGCGGATCAGGAGTTGGGGCGGACCTTGGCCCATTGCAAAAAAGAACTCGAGAGCATCCTACAAGCCCTGGACGCAGAGCAAGAAAAATGATCTTCCCGTGTCATCAAAGCCTATATTATTATTGGTGGGAAAATGTCGGGGCGTAGCGCAGCCTGGTAGCGCACCTGAATGGGGTTCAGGTGGTCGCTGGTTCAAATCCAGTCGCCCCGACCAGTCTTCATCCGGTAGCTAATAAACGAGGAAACCCTGCATTTTGCGGGGTTTCCTCGTTTCTGGGAACCTAAGGCCAGCGATGGACTTCGAGCTAGAGAGAAATCAGATGGTGGAGCTGCAATTGATCCAACGCGGAATCCGAAATGAGCGTGTTCTTAAGGCCATGAGAAAGGTTTCCCGTCATCTCTTCATGGAGCCTGCCCTTCGCGAGAGAGCCTACGGGGATTACCCTCTCCCCATCGGCGAGGGGCAGACGATTTCGCAGCCCTACATTGTAGGTTACATGTCCGAGGCCCTGGATCTCACAGGAACCGAAAAAGTTCTGGAAATCGGTACTGGCTCCGGATATCAGACAGCAATCCTTGCAGAGCTCGCGGAGCAAGTCTTTTCTATCGAGCGTATTAAGAGCCTTGCCCTCAAAGCACGCGAAGTCTTGGACGCTCTGGGCTATCACAATGTCGCGATTAAGATCTTCGATGGCAGCTATGGATGGGCAGAGCAGGCCCCTTTTGATGCCATTCTGGTGACAGCAGGGGCCCCCAAAATCCCCCGGGTCTTTATCGATCAGTTGGCAGAACGCGGTCGCCTCGTGATTCCCGTAGGGGGAGAATCCTATCAGATTCTCTGCAAGATCTCCAAGGGGCCCAACGGGATCCGGACTCAGAAGCTTTCCAATTGTGTCTTCGTCAAACTCATCGGAGAGCACGGTTGGAAGGAATAAAATGGTTATCTGGACTTCTCAGGGTGGTATGCCTTATAATTCCTCACGTATCAGAGTGACCCTCCGGTCGGGACGTAGCGCAGCCTGGTAGCGCACCTGCTTCGGGAGCAGGGGGTCGCTGGTTCAAATCCAGTCGTCCCGACCATTTTCCCCTCCCCAGGGGGACTCCAATCCATCCATCCTCTGGAAAGCTTCTCTGCTGGCTCCTCTTCCAAGTGAACGCCTCCGTAGAGAGACAGCCAGAACTGATTTCCCTGGGTTGAAAATCCCCTCTCGGAAATATCTTCCAACAGTTCTGATACTTACAGCGTTTCCTATTGGCAAGCTGGCGTGTATGTACCGAGTCTGCCGGATGGCTAATCCTTTTTTCGGAAATTGCCGATAGGACAAAAGAACTTCAAATAGGAGATCGTCTTTCCTGCAAGGAATGCAGGGTAGGCAGCATTTCTTCCAGACAATCCATGATTTCTTGGGAAGGATTCCCACGTGACGGCACATGAAATTGAAAAACGAATCCTGACAACCAATTCCCTTCCGGTGCTTCCCGCTGAGGTCAGGAGTCTCATTAGCATATCCCTAGAAGAGAGCATTTCCGCTAAGGAAATTGCCGCGGTGATCATGAAAAGTCCGGCCTTGTCCGCACGCATGCTCAAAATCGTCAACTCGCCTTTCTATGGATTCCCTCGGCGAATCACCACTGTGACGCAGGCTGTGGTCATCCTCGGACTTCCCGCTACACGCAACATTGCTCTCAGCATCTCCGTCCTCGACTTGTTCCGTGGCAAAAGGAACTTGAAGCGGCACATGACGAAATTCCTCGAGCACTCTTTGGGAGCAGCACTGGCGGCACAGGAGATCAGTAAGCAGCTCGCCTATCCTTTAGCCGAGGAAGCATTTACCGCCGGACTCCTGCACGACCTGGGTGTTTTAGTATTAATGGAATGTATTCCCGATCTATACGCGGGGCTTCTCACTCAAGCGAGCTCCAGTGCAGAGGCCCTGATCTCAATCGAGGAGCACACGTTGGGCGTGACTCACGCCCGGGCCGGTGAACTCCTCTGCCAGTCGTGGGGGTTCCCTGAAACGCTTAAAACAGCCATTGCCAAGCACCATGATGCTCCGGGTCCATGGTCTCAAGTGGATCACGAGAGTCGCCTCAACACGCTGGCTTTCCTGGGAAACGTGTTCTCCCATGTGCTCTCCGATTCGATTCCCGAGGCAGCACTCGGCTTTCTGCAACAGGAGGTTCAGCGGGTACTGAATTGGGCTCCGAAACAGGCCGAGGAACTCCTGACCGTACTTGCCCTGCGGCTCCGGGAAACGGCCCCATCCTTCGATGTCCGGATCAGCAGTGCATCCGGTTTAATGGAAACGATTCTTGCCGCCAACCGCAAGCTTGGGGAAATGACTCTGGAATACAGCGAGCTGATTCACTCTCAAAAGGAATCCATCGAGCGGCTGCGCTCCCTCGAGGAGCAGTTGCAGCAAGTGAACAAGAAGCTCCATGAGGTAGCCATTACGGATGATTTGACGAAGGTTTACAACCACCGCCATTTCCAAGAATGCCTCTCCAGGCAACTGGAAAAAGCAAGACGGATAAAGGAGACGTTCGCTCTGGTCCTCATCGACCTGGATCGTTTCCGAAAAATCAACGAGCAGCAAGGCCACCTCTACGGGGATGAAGTATTGAAGGGAATTGCTCAGGTGCTGAAGAAAACGTGCCGTGCAGAAGATACGCTGGCACGCTGCGGAGGAGAAGAGTTTTCGATCCTGTTGCCCGACACGGACACCATGGGCGCGATGGCGTTCGTGGAGCGTCTGCGGCGAGAGCTCGGCAAGTTATCGAAGGGATTAATCGGGCTTCCCTCTCCGATCGCACTCAGCGCCGGCATCGCACAATGGACCCCGGAGTTTCCCGAGATGACGGGGAAGGATCTGATTCGCAGTGCGGACGACGCCCTTCTGGCAGCCAAGCGAAAAGGAGAAAACCGCTCTGTCGTTTCGGAATCGACCTCCACGCCAAAGCGACTTTCGACCACCCGGACCCTTCGCGCCCTGCCGATCGCCCGGTTAAAAGGAAAACTCTGAACTCGCCCGCATCCGGTTACTGATTGATGATTTCCTGAAGCTCTTTACCGGCTTTGAAATAGGGAACTTTCTTCGAGGGAACATCCACTGAAGTGCCGGTCTTCGGATTTCTCCCCATTCGAGCCCGGCGCTGCCGGACACGAAAGCTCCCAAACCCCCTCAGTTCCACTTTATCGCCCTTGGACAGAGCCTCCTGAATACTGGAGACTGTTGTGTTCACAGCCACCTCGGCCTGAACCTTGCTGAGACCCGTTTTCTCCGATAGCTTTTCAATGAGTTCCGCTTTTGTCATCTCGATCCTCTCCCGTCATAGGACCTGCGTTGATTTGCACCCGACCGTTCTCCCCGAAGCGGTTTGTTTCGGTCGTTACTCCTTCCCGGAGTGGGAGCGCCACCACTCGGCAATTTCCCCACGGCGGGCAAACCAGACCTTGTCATGACTACGGGCGTAGTCCAGAAACTGAGCGAGCGCTCCGGCCCTCCCGGGCCTTCCGATAATATGAGGGTGAATTCCAATCGTCATCAACAGCGGATCTGACTCCCCCTCTTCGTAGAGCTGATCAAACTCAGAGGTAAGCACATCGACCATCTCTTGAGGAGTCCTATCGCTTTGCAGGAAAAACCGGTAGTCATTCAGAATGAGGCTATACGGGATCTCCACCAACTCCCCATCACCTGCCGAAACCAGGTCGGGGAGATCATCGTTGAGAAAATCGGAATGCCAACTAAAACCGTATCGAGCCAAAAGCCCAAGAGTCCTTTCCGTGCAGCGGCAGCCTGGAGATAGCCACCCATGCGGCTTCTGCCCGATGGCTTTTTCTATTGCGGCGATACTGCGGCGGATTGCCTCTTCTTCCTCCTCATTGCTCATGCTTACCAGAGAAACGCTCTGATCGTACGAATGTCCGGCCACCTCGTGGCCCCG
>Ga0209641_10003198_pt1 | contig 13782 bp, 11 predicted proteins | sample RifCSP16_1_FD_184022 | JGI IMG/M metagenome (GOLD analysis project Ga0209641, IMG submission 184022) | Soil microbial communities from Rifle, Colorado - Rifle CSP2_sed 16_1 (SPAdes) (version 2) | ecosystem: Environmental > Terrestrial > Deep subsurface > Rock core/Sediment | place: Rifle...
CGTCTGTCAGCAGCATAGACAACGAGGATGGCACGCGCTCATGCCAACTGTGCGGGGTGAACTGGGTTGAACTGTCCCTCTCCCTGCGCGAGAACTTATGGGAGCGACGTGAAGGGGCGTCGGATCGAGCGGAAGCAATGGAAGTCTGGAAGGACCGCGCCGAAGCCGCCGAGGCTCTCCTGCGCGAGAAGCGGGAGGGGAAAGTGCGACGATTGCTTGCCTCGGACAGTTGGTGCCCCACCTGCGGTCATAATCGAGATACGTCGTCTGTCAGCAGCATAGACAACGAGGATGGCACGCGCTCATGCCAACTGTGCGGGGTGAACTGGGTTGAACTGTCCGCCGCCCCATCAGCAGGAGGGGAGGAGAAGGCGCGTGGCTAAGCTCGGCTTCCATCTACCAAACTCTATCGACGCTAGACTGCGCCGGTTCGTGCCCTGGGGTGGTAAGGGCCGCATCATCGAAGGGCTACTACGTGTGATGCTGGATGAGTTAGAGAGCGGAGAGATAAGACTCTGGAAGAAGGCTCGCGATGCCTACTGGAACGCGCATAAGTAATGTATCAATTCGATACACAAGTGAGGTGACAACATGCTTAGAATCTACATCTGCCTTACCATACTCGTAGCCGTCTACTCCTTCTCACTAAGCGCCTTCGGTATGCTCTCCTGGATTCCGTTGGGAGTAGTATACTTCGTCGGTCTCTACCAAGGTCTCTACGACAACTTCTGCAGGAGTCAACATGGCTAGACTAAACACGCTAGTGAAGGACATCCGTAAGATGACCGACACAGAGCTACTCGAACACGTTCGGCAGATACGTCACGCAAAGTACGTTGAGCGCCCCGCGGCTGCAGCTCGAAAGGAGAAGCCTCTTCGACAAGAGTCCAACCGCGCTATCATGAAGGTCAACAGGATGTTCCGTGATATGACTAACGCCGATCGAGAACAACTAATCAAACTACTGGAGAAAGAATAATGGCAACTGATAAGCTGGCCTTCGTTCCGCTCAGCAAGATCAAAGTCTCACCCCGCACACGTGAGTACTTCGGTGACATGGAAGGGCTCGTTGAGTCTATACGTGACAAGGGTATTATCCAGCCGGTAACTATCTCCGACAAGTACGAGTTGCTCGCTGGCGAACGCCGCTTGCGCGCGGCGAAGGAAGCCGGACTCACTGAAATTCCCTGCATCATCCGACCGAAGACCGCTGCGCTCGACGCGCTTGAGATTGAACTAATAGAGAATGTGTTCCGAGAGAACTTCTCCTGGGATGAGCGCGCCCTCCACATCAAGAAGCTCAACGACTACTGCGCCGGCAAGCAGATCGACTGGTCAGGACGTAAGCTAGCGAAGCTACTAAACCGTAGCGGGCCTGGCGGTCATATCTCCATAGCGCGCGACCTGAAGCTCGCTCAAACGCTTGAGGTCTTCCCAGAACTGAAGGAGGCTGACTCTCAGGATGAGGCTCTCAAAATGGTGAAGCGCCTCGAAGAGGGCGCTGCTGTTCAAGAACTCCGCCGCCGCCAGGAGACCTCACGCGACCGCGGACTAGTTGTCACGCTAAAGCGGGCCAAGGCGAACTACGTTATTGGTGACTGCTTCAAAGAGATGGCCGAGCTGAGAACCAATGGCATGGTTCACTTCATCGAACTCGATCCTCCTTATGCAATAGAGCTCGACGAGAAGAAGGGCGGTGCTAGCCAACGTGCTAGGGCTGGTTGGGAGGCTGGGAATATGAAGACGATGGCGCGCTCATACAATGAGATCGCGCCCGACAAGTATGCCGAGTTCATGCGGAAGATGGCTACTGAAACCTACCGCGTTGCTAACCAGCACGCTTGGATGATCTGCTGGTTTGGGCCGACGCACTTCACCCTGGTAAAGGACGCACTGGTCAAGGCTAAGTGGAGCGTAAACGACGTTCCCGCTATATGGATGAAGAGCGGAATTGGAGCGATGCCCAGCGGACAGACCGCCGCGCCGGAGTTCAACCTCGCCAACTGCTACGAGCCGTTCTTTATCTGCCGAAAGGGATCACCAGTCCTAGTCCGGCGTGGGCGAGCTAACGTATTTCAGTTTAGTCCAACCCCACCGAGCGAGAAGTATCACCCAACTGAGCGCCCACTGCCGCTTATGCTAGAGCTACTCGCGATCTTCACTATGCCCTCTCAGACATGCTTGGTGCCATGTCTTGGGAGTGGCGTAACGCTGCGCGCCTGCTACCTGCATGGACTCACTGGCTGGGGCTTTGACCTGTCAAAGGAATACCTCGACAGGTTCCTGCTTGCAGTGGATGAGGACACCAAAGGGTTGGACAAAGGAGAATGACATGAAATACACTATCACAAAATACCTCAGCATTGAGTATGGTGGCGTGTCCTACGAGGAAGCAGATACTCCACAGGATGCAGCGCTCATAGTAAACTCAGCGCTTGAGGCCAGTTACGTTAAGGTGGTCGTCGAACTAACTGACCACATGGAGTAACACGGCGTGCTCTTCTTCCCAACTGCCACTCGTATTCGTATCCCCGCTGAGGGCTCACCTCGAGCTAAGCTCGCTATCGTCGGTGAAGGCGGTGGGACGCAGGAGGAGAAACTCAAGCGCCCCTTCGTCGGGCCGGCGGGAGGCGTTCTCGATCAGTGCTTGCACACCGCTGGCTTGCTGCGCCACGATGTCTATATCACCAACGTCTTCAAGTTCCACCCTCCTGGCAACAACATTGAGCCTTACTTCAATGAGGCCAGTATGCGCTTCACAGATGAGGGGCGCCCTCATGTAGAGGAGTTAATCCTTGAACTCAATACGACGCAAGCGAACATCATCATACCTACGGGAAATACGGCTCTCGCGGCAGTTGTTGGCGAAGCACCTCCGTGGCGGATTAACAAGATACGTGGCTACGTCGTGGAGACGAGACCGGAACTCACTTGTCGTAAGGCCATCCCTGTTATACATCCTGCGTCCACTCTCTACGGCGGCGGGCCGAAGAAGAAAAGTGGCGACCGCATCAGTCCGTATATCCAGCGCTACTACATCACGAACGACCTCAAGAAGGCTAAGGCTGAGGCGACGTTTAAGGAGCTTCGCCGTCCGGCGCGCGAGATACTCATTCCGAGCGATCTTAGGAATGCCCTGGACTGGCTATTGTTCTTCAATACGTGCGAGCGACTTTCTATTGATATCGAGGTGGTTAACTACGAAATAAGTGCCATCGCCATCGCTGACTCTCCGGCGCAGGCTATGTCATTCCCCTTCTACCACAACATCTTCGACGAGCATGAGGAGTGCAAACTCTGGCGAGCCATCGCTAAACTGATGTGCAACAAGCGTATCGTGAAGATCTTCCAAAATGGGATATTCGACATTCAGTTCCTTGCCACAAAGGGAGTGATCGTTGAGCCTATCACGCCGGAGGCGATTGAGGACACAATGATCGCGCACTCGGTCATGTTCCCTGAGATGTTGAAGTCCCTCGAGTTCCTCGGCTCGCTCTACTGCGGCTCGCAGGAGCACTGGAAGAACATGGTGAAGTTTGACAACGTGAAAGACAACGCATGAAAGCGCTCGACAACAACCTCTACGTCTACAACGCGCTCGACTCCGCTTGCACGTTCGAGATACGCGACGCTATCTGGGACGACCTCGCGGCGGAGGGCTTCCGCCCAGCCTATGACATGACTCTCCGCTTGTTCGAGCCTATCATGTTCATGATGACTCGTGGTATCAAGATCGACCGAGCGGCTCTCGAAGACACTAAGCGCGACATCACGGCGGCGCGAGAGGCTGCACTAGTCGACCTACACAGGATCGTCGGATTCGAGCTGAACCCCGCTAGCCCAAAGCAGGTGCAACACTACTTCTACGTGGAGAAGGAGATTGAGCCCTACCGTGGGAGTGACGGTATCATCACGGCTGATGACCGCGCACTCTCTCGCATCGCTCGAGGCACCGCCCGCCGTAAGGGACTGCGAGAGGCTCGTGTTATCCAGGACATCAGAGGCTACGACAAACTGCTCAACTCCTACATGGAAATCCAGTTCGACGCCGATGATCGACTCCGCTCAGCCATCAACCCTCGAGGCACAAAGTTCGGTCGACTCTCCACCGGGGAGACTATCTTCGGCACTGGCTGCAATCAGCAAGCCATGCCACAGGAGTTCAAGAAGTTCCTCGTTCCCGACGACGACTACTTCTTCCTTGAGTTTGACAAACGGCAGGCTGAATGGGTAGTGGTGGCCTACGTGAGCGGCGATGCTCGGATGCTGCACGTTATCGAAACCAAGCGCGATCCTCACACTTACACTGGTGCGATGATGCTGATGGAGCAACTCCCACTCGACATTAGGCGCTCGATCAAGCAGGAGGATGTTGAGGCGCTAGTGAAGATCGACCACAAACTACTCGGTCTCTTGAGCGATGAGGCTGAGATAGCCACCCGCCGCCGTAGCGACCCATCACTCCGGAGCGCTATGCAGTTCATGCCTCGCACCATGAGCGTGAGACAGGCTGGCAAGAAAGCAAACCACGGACTAAACTACGACGAGACCTTCCGCATGTTTGCTCTCATGAATGAGATACTAGAGGCCGAAGCAACGAAGATCATCAACCTCTACCACAAGGTTTATCCAGGCGTGAGGGGTTCATTCCATGAGTGGATCAAACAGCAACTGACCAAAAACGATAGGATGTTGGTAAACTGCTTCGGTCGTCGTATACGCTTCCTTGATCAGTGGGGGCCTGATCTGTTCAAGTCTGCCTACTCCGCAATACCACAATCAACTGTAGTCGATGGAACTAACATCGGTATGTGCAAGACTTACAACGATGAGAGCATCACGGTCAAGGCGAACGCTGATCTGCTCGCGCAAACGCACGACTCTATCTTGATGCAGTTCCCGACGCGGCTCGCCTATACTCCCGAAATGTGGAAGATGGCAGAGAAGATATGCGACTACCTCTCACCCACAATGGAGTACGGCGGGCGCTCATTCAAGATTCCAACTGACCTAAAAGCTGGTTGGAACTGGGGCGGCTATCATTCCAAGAGTAACCCTATAGGTATGCAGGAGCTTCCTGAATGTCGCACACAAAAGGAGTTCACATCCGCTCTGACTAAGGCCCTCGGCAACGCCTAACAATAATCCAACTGAGAGGGAGCGGAATTGTCTCGGCAGGTCTCTGACTGGATCAGCGGCTACCTAGAATACGTTAAGGGTAGTGAGTCTCCTACATCCTACCATACCTGGGTAGGCATGTGCCTAATAGCCGGCGCACTCCAACGCAAGACATACTTGCTCTGGGGCTTCGAGACGATCTATCCTAACCTCTATGTTGTCCTAGTCGGCCCATCTGGGCGAACGCGCAAGGGTGTTGCTCTCGGTATTGGGAAGGACCTACTCAGTGATGTAGCCGGCGTAACTATGGTAGGCGAAGCCACCACCCGTGAGGCTCTCATCCGTCTGATGAAGGACTCCGCCCTCACCTTCCAAGACCCCTCGAACAATCGGATGCGCTGGCATTGTTCGGTCACCGCTTTCAGCGAAGAGCTCTCTGTATTCCTCGGGCAGAATGATCTAAAGTTTCTCTCCAACCTAACCGATTGGTATGACTGTAAAGATAGGTGGGCATATGATACTATCGGACGAGGCCGTGACTTTATTAACGGAGTATGCTTCAACTTTTGCGCCGCGACAGCACCCGACTGGCTTCAGTCAATCCTGCCACAGGAAGCCATTGGCGGCGGATACACTAGTCGTAACATCTACATCTGCGAGGAGGTCAAAGGACAAACCTCTCCCAAGCATACACTCAGCGCCACGCAGGTGAGGCTACGTGAGATGCTGGTCAATGATCTAGGTCGCATCAATACGCTGGCCGGCGAATACAAGTTCACTCCGGATGGCGAGAAGGCCTACGTGGACTGGTATACTATATACGACAAGGCCCTCGCTCGTGGCGAGTATCCAGTCGAGGACCCTCGGTTCGCTTACTATGCTGAACGCCGAGCAACGCACATCCGCAAACTCATGATGATCCTCAGCGCGTCACGAGGCGACACAATGAAGATGACATCGCAGGACTTTGACAGGGCGAACAAGTTGTTGAAAGCCGCCGAGTTGAAAATGCACCGCACCTTCGGTGGACTCGGTCGGGCTCAGGGTGCTATCGACGCTCAGCGTGTGCTAGACTTCGTGGCCTCAGTCGACTGCACAACGCGCTCTGAAATCCTCAGTAAATTCTACAGGGATGTGGGGCCGCAAGAGTTCAAGATCATCGAGGAGCTAATGGTGCAGATGCAAGTGGTGGATGTGCAGGTGCTACGTAGTGGTGATAAAGTCTACACATGGAGGAGAAAGAAATGAACACAGGATCAAAGTACAGAGACTTCTTCGACACTGTCGAGTCTATGAAATTGCACGACTGTCTTGTGTGGGATACTAGGTTGAACAATTCTACTCCCGCTAAGATGAGGAGCAGCTTAAACGTCTATCGTCATTACCACGGCTTCGACACAGAAGTCAGGGCGCTGACGTGGGGACACTTTATATACGTGATAAGGGTGGAGTGATGAAGGTCATCAACTATCACAACGAGAAGGCCCCTGCTGATAAGCAGGTCTGGATTATGCGTCCAGGGCCATTTGCTAATCCCTACCGCATTGGGCGAGATGGGAACCGGCTACAGGTGATTGAGAAGTTCGAGAGCTACGCTCGAAGGACTGGCTGGCTAAAGGGACTGATAGCACGACTGCCGGCGGACTCCGTCCTTGTATGCTGCTGCAAGCCTAAGCCATGCCACGGAGACGTTATTGTCAAACTGTCGCAGGAATTGAATAGTGGTGTATCGAATTGATACACAACTTAAACGGGCAAAATGCAGGTATGGGGCATACCCATGCCATACCCGCGCCATGCGATCCTGGACCGTCCTGGGCATCCCCATGCCCCGCAATTTGGGCATATCGAGCCGATCCCCGCATGGTCATAGTTGATGCTCGCTGGACTCCGCGATTCAATGTCTTATTGCTTGAGTGCGCTTGTGGAGCGCGAATCGCTCACAAGGCTACGCGGATAGTGGTGACCTGCCCGAGGTGCGGACTACAAAACTACTGGCACGAATGGCGAGACAGGCGTCTCCCGCTAGCGCTGCTCAACACCAAGCAACTCACGCTCACGCGCTAGCTCGCGGCGGAAGCTGTCGCTGTAGAACCCTGCTCCAGCGTTATGCAGTCCAACTGCAATCCTCTCCATACGACTACGATCCTCCGGCGCGGCGCTCAGCCATTGACTGTAGAACTCCTGCGCGCGGGGGCGCGGCTCGAGAGCGCTCACTGAACGCCACCAGCTCTCATTTGGTATCCCCTCACTAGCGCCAAACCTCTGCATGACTTCCTTAACTTTATGCGTGGTGATAGCGTAGCGACCAAGCCACTCTCTATCCTCTCCAGGCTGGTTGCGAATGTAGGTCTGCACGTCGCTTACGTTGGCCTGTCCCTTCCTTACCTGGAAGAGTAGGTTGTCCACTGAGTCGGTCATCTGCTTCCGGCGGGAGCCCTCCTCCATTCTCTTCTCGTCGATCTGCTGCAGGTATTGAGTCGACGGATTGGTCAACTTAACAAGTGGCCTGATCGCCTGATTCTTGAGCAGCGCCTCAGCAGTTGACTCCGACATTATCCTTGGATCGGTTCCCTCGAATACCATTCTGTAGCCCCAGCCAGCCATTGCGAGGTAAGTGTTATTCGGATTGATAACCTTTCGAGCGGCAGCGTCCAAGCGTGGCGGACTCATACCTAGCCCTGCGCCTACCGCTCTACTCAAGGCGCTCGGCGGCTCACCTCTCCCATACGTCAGCCCCTCATTCTGCGGCAGCACCTGCCCCGCATGAGGAGTGATCGGTCGGCCAGTGAAGGCGTCAAAGTTTGAGAGGTATGTCTTAACTGCTTCAATCACCGGCGGAGCCTGGAACTCTAGCACTGGATTAAGGTTCGCGAATGACTTCGACAGCACCTGATCTGGCATCCTGCCATACTCAGCCTCCTCAAGCCCAGCGATGATCGTGGCAGCTACGGGCGCAACCACTGCATCCAATCGCACACCTGGCATATACAGATAGCGCTTGTTCCCATCAGGATCAACGATATAGAACTGATCCCCAAAGGTAATCGGGAGCGATCTAATCTTGTCACTCGTCGGTATCTGTTGCCATGTTTCGGGACTAGCGATCATGTTCGCCAGCACGCTCGACGTAATAGCCCCCGCGCCCCACGCTAGCTTAATGCCGAGGTCAGCTTTATCCTTCACGCCCGCCTGCACGACTTTTGAGATCGCTTGAACTGCCACATTCGTATATGGTAGTACTGTGTCGACTGCGCGAGTGAACTCACCACCGGCGGAGTAGTCAAGTCGATTCCTCGCCCGCCCAGTCGCTTCCCAGGAGTCGACTCCCTGCTTCAGTAGCCGCTCACGGTGCGCCATTCTTACCCATATGTCCGCTGCCTCATTGACATAGGACAGCGCTGTTTTGATCTTGTCAAACTTCGGCATCATCTGACGCTCAGCAACACTCACGCTGCGCTCGGTGAGGCCTGTGAAGCCGCGCCCCTCATGGGTCATGAAGGCTGAGCCGAGGCCCTCCTGTAGAGCTTGCTGATACTTCGGCCCCCTCGTCCAAGCGTCCTTCGCGGTGGCCGCAAGATCGAGTGCCATCTGGCCGGCGAACGCTGGCAGATGTGAACTGTAGTCGCGGCTAGTCGCTAGCCACGTATGAAGTATATCCATCGGCAACCCTGCTACTACGAAGCCAGGATTGTAGGTAGTCGAGGTAGCCTTGATCGCCGCAGTCCCCGAACCTATCCTGAACATGGTCGCCACGAACTCTGGCATAACCTGAGGCCTATGGACGAACTGCTCAGCGAGGTCCTCTCTCATCAAGATGAAATCCTGCTTTCCCTCCTGTCGAACACCGAGTGATGTCCACCCACTCGGAGTATGCTTCACATAAGCCTCTGGTGTGCCCTCCTTGCCGACTGAGCCCTTCGGCATCGGGCGCACAACTTTATTCTCAGGCACTTCCATTGCCAGTGTATGAAGGGACTTGAGCGTTTCGTTCTTGAACATGAGATTCTCTGAACGCACAAGGGCTTCGGCCAGCAACAGCTGCGAGTCCATCACCACGTTGCCGCGCTTGCCACGCTCGAGGAATGGCACGCCACTCGTACGAACTGTCACTTTATGTCCATGAATGTTATAGGTTTGCAGTGGATCAATGAGGTCAATAAACTCCGTTGGGCTGTAGTCGAAGTGCAACAGCTTCATGTAGCTCTCATCTGACAACAAACCGGCGCTGTATCGCCTGGACAGGATGTCCTTGTACTCCCTCATGACCTGATTCGTCGCAGAGTAGACACGAGTGAACTGCTCATCGCCCAACTCCTGCTTCATCCTGATCGCGACTGCTTCGGCCTGCGGGCCAGTGATCCCCTCAGGATGCTTATGCTTGCCAACGCCCTTGTAGGAGTCGATCTCTATGATACGTCGCAGGCGCATCAACTCATCCACTTGACCTTTAGTCGTGGTATCGAGTTGATTGTATATATTCTCATTGATCGCATCCATGCGAGTCTTCGCCGCCATAGTCGCTCCGTTCTGGAGCGCTATGCGATCTACGGCACGCTGCCCGTACTCTCCGGCGCGGTCGAGTTCGGCGCGGAGGTCGTAGTCATGGGCGATAGTCCTCTGTCGCACCTGCTTAGCAAGCGAGCCGATTGTGACTTTGCGCTGCTCAACCTCAGCCGCGCGAGACTTCTCAAATGCAGCCTTGGTTTTGTTATACAGCTCATCCCCCGCACCAGCCGGTGTAGTCCACCCTCGCGCACCAGCCTGCGCGGCTGCATCCTTCCCGCGTTCGCTAGCGCGGACTACGTCCTCGAACTCAGGTATATCAATCGCTCCACGCTGACGACCGCCGAAGGCTGGGATTTTCTTCGTGGCGTCATCAGCGCGAACTGGCCACTCCATCCAGGAGTTGTTGAACTCATCGAACACCTCTCGTGCGCCGAAGCGAGCGCGGGTGAAGGATGCTACCTCATTCTTATAGAAGCTGTGTATACCCTGGAGGTTGGGCGGAAGGGTCTCTTTCGGAATAGAGAGAACCATCTCATCCCAACCCTCCCAGGCTCTCTCAGCCCGACTTAGCAGACTCCTCGCCGCACCGGCGCTAACCCATCGTCCGCCCCTTCCACTCCCAACGAATATCTCGCTTACCTCACCTCCACGAACTCTAACAGCGGTAGCCGGCTGTGTATATGCTCCGAGCTTACTCGGACGTATACCATGCTCTCCCTCCTTAAATCCTCGAATCCACATATTCGCTTTGGCTACTGTATCCGCAGTAGCCACTCGCATCGTCCTCACACCGTCACGGCTGGCCTGTCGATTCTCCTCCATGAGGATACGCTCATACCAGCGCTTGTTTAGAGTTGCTAGCTTCTCCAAGTCGCCAAGCGGGCTAAGACGATCTGGAGCAATTACTCTCTCATCGCGCAGCGCCCCCTGCATCAGATCACTCTGAATCTCCGCAACGTGTCTCACGCCAGCGCGCTCAAACCCGCGAGTGTGCGCGAAGTAGTCTGGCACTTCGAAGTGATTATACAGCTCCGTCTTGAGCGGCATCTGCCAGACGCGAATGGTCTTCTCCGCACCAACCGCTCCAACGCGATCCAGTCCAACGAACCATATCTGTCGATTCTCTGGTATAGCCGGCGACTGCTTGATCGTGGCCTGCTTCAGCGGCAGTATATCCGCAGCCACGTTGCCGACTAGCTCAGCTTGCGTAATACTGTCACGGTCGCGCAACGCTCGTAGCACCGCATCCTTCTCAGCCTGCGGCACTCCCTGCCGATTGAGTTGTCCCACAATAGTAGCGCGCTTGAGAATGGGCTGATTGGGGAGGTCTTTGAACGAGTTGAGTAGGTAGTCCATCCCCTCTATGTCGATGGCGCCTGCCTCACTCTTTCTCCACGCTCGAGCCTCAGCTCGCTTTGCTGGCCCAAGCGCTTCAAGAACTTGCGGATAAGTGAGTCGCCCATCGAAGTTGATAAACTTCTCCAGCGCTGCGTCTCTCCCTCCGAGATACTCATCAGGAAAACTCTGCCTCCACATCCGCTTGAGCGCAGACATCTCCATGCTACGAGTCCCACTACCTTCAGGCTGCTTCAGCACATTCTCGGCCTGAACGCGCAACTGGCCCATTAACGACACAGCGAGCGCATCGGCACGCTCGGATGGAGACTTTGAGAGGAACTCTCGATTGAGCATCCTCGCCTGTTCCGCTGTGATAGCCATACCCTCGCTGGTCACAGTGATCGCCTGATCAAACGGATGGACAGCCGGCGCGGGCAATCCGCGCTTGCTAGACAAGTCTATCCTCGCTCGGTCGAGCAAGTCGATCTTCGCTTCAAGGGACTGGACTGCGCGCATCTTCTCGCCCATTGGCAAGTCTGGCGCGATACGGTCGAAGATCATACCGGCCTTCAGCCTAAATGGTATGACCTCCTGTCCGTGAGTAAGCCCAAGCTCAGTGTTCATCTGCCGCTGCACAGCATCCATGACGCTGGTATCCTCGCGCCGGAAGCGAACGGCTCCAAGCGAGCTTGCATCAATCGCCTTAGCTGTATCAGGATATCGAGCGGCGAAGTCGTCCCACGCAGCAAGCGGTGATACTGCTGGCGCTGGACGAGGAGTCGGCTTCACACCCTTTCCGCGCCCGCCCACTGGTGCGCCCAACAGCGCGGCAGTCGCCATTGTCTCGAAGGCTGCCGCAGCCGCTGGCTCTTCGGCAAATGGCCCCTTGATTGCACCGGCCTCCTGGAGTAGCGTGCCTGGACCTGGGAGTGGCAGTCCCTTCTCGAATACAAACCCACCAGCGTTCTGCAACCCTTTTGTTATTAGCTCGCTGATTTTGTGTGTGAGCATCTCTCCGCCAGGAGTCAGCGGCACGTATGCCTGAGCAGCGTTCTCTGCTGCCTTATCGAACTCCTCTCTGAACACTTCGCCGAACGGCAAGCCAGCAGCTGTGCCGATAGCCCCCTTGTAGAGTCCCTTGAGCCCGCTGTAGGATTGAGAGAGTAGTCCGTATATCCCTGCGGCGGGCTGCTCAAGCACTGCTAGCCCAGCCTCAATTGCTGTGCCGCTCAGCGCCGACCCAGGCTTGATGAACTGAGCCCTGCTCTCCTTCGTCAGCTCTTGATAGTCGGTCGCCTTCTGCGTTGCTGGCTCAGCCGCTGGGAGTCCGAGCGCTTCGTCTGATAGGTCGAGCGCGCCAGTCTGCGCTGATGGCAAGCCTAGTGCTTCATCCGACAGATCGAGCGGCATTAGTAGCGCGCCTCCACTCCACCCTGTTTAGCGTGACCCCGGAGAATCTTGAGCGCTCGCTCCTTCTGCTCCGGTGTGAGGTCGGCTCGTCGCTTGATCTGAGCGGCTCGAGTGTCGAGCGTTTGTTTGAGATTCTCCTTCGTTGGCGCTCCACTCGGCTGATCCTTCGGCTTGGGAGTAGTCTCCAGCTCAGGCTTCTTTGCGGCGGGCTTTGCTCCGCCGCCAGTCAGCGCCTCCCACGCACCTTTAATCGCACCCTTTGGCTGCAGCTTCGGCTCAGCAGGCGGCTTCGGAGACTCCGATGCGAGTGGTAGCGCCTTATTCGCGCGGGTGTGCAGGTCGAGTTGTGCGTTTGGCTTCTGCATTATCGCTGGATCACTCTCAACAAGGTTGCTGATGAACTCGACTCGCTGATTGAATATCCTCGTCCGGTTCTCATCGTCGAAGGTAAAGCTGCCGTCTGGCAGTATCTTCGCGTTCAGTGAAAGAGCTGTGAGCCGAGTCGCATCGTTGAGTATCTGTCGCGCATGGCTTCGCTCACGCTCACCCGCCGAGCCGCCCATCTTATTCAGTGCATCAAGCCACTTGCGTTCGGCTAGATCGAGTCGAGCTTCAAACCTCGCTTGGACTGCGTTCTCCTTTTCAGCCTTGTTAGCCTCCTCTCGCACACGCCTCGCCTCAGTCAACTCCGGCAACGTAACAGCACCCTCAGGCCGCTGACCAACTGGCATCTTCCCGAGCACCTTCACCCGCCCCTCCTTATCCGGCGTGGAGTAGAACGTCTCCCGATCAGGTTTCGTTAGTGTAGCCTTCGGCCCGAAGCGCTCCTTCACGTACTTCGGGTCGGTCAGCTTCTCTGCATCGAGCGCTCTCACGAACTGAGGAGTCTCCTCCCCCGTATCCTCATCGTAGACAGATACCTGTCTCACCTCTCTGGTCGCCGATGGCCAGGTCTCATCCACCATCTTGAAGGCCATTTCAAAGTCGCGCGTGTTGACGAACTTGTGCGAGTAGTTCTTGACAACCTCTAATGCCTTCTCCCGGTCGCCAGAGTTGCGAATGTCGTCATAGAACTGCTGCACTTCTCTCCTACGCTGCTGCTCCAGGCCGGTGTTGAATATCTTAGAGAGCGCCGCGCCTATTCCACCATACGGAGACTCCGCAGATGGGATACTCAGTGGCGGCGGGCCAGCCTGGGCTGGAGCGTAGGGGAACGATTGAAGTTCTTCAGCCATATATTACCTCACTTGTGTATCAAATTGATACACCACTGAATATCCCGGCCTCTTCCAGCATACCGTAGTTGACCAGCTTGTATCCGTCGTCTCTGACGATGATAGCAGCTGGCATGACTTCGGCAACCTCGTCGGCCATCACGCCGAAGCGGACCTTGACTGGATCGAACTT
>Ga0209641_10003202_pt1 | contig 13775 bp, 13 predicted proteins | sample RifCSP16_1_FD_184022 | JGI IMG/M metagenome (GOLD analysis project Ga0209641, IMG submission 184022) | Soil microbial communities from Rifle, Colorado - Rifle CSP2_sed 16_1 (SPAdes) (version 2) | ecosystem: Environmental > Terrestrial > Deep subsurface > Rock core/Sediment | place: Rifle...
GCCTCTCTACCCTCGGCGAGGACGGCACGTCGTTCACGATCGACACGCCCGAGGGTAGAGAGGCGCTCGAGCTGCTGATGTCCTTCGTGGAGGCAGGGGCGATCGACCCGGTGCTCTTCAACGACGAGTCCAACTGGGTCGGCGACTGCTACTTCGAGGAAGCGTGCGCGATGGGCCTCGTGGGTCCATGGGTGGTTCCGGAATACGCCGGCGACTTCCCCGAGGTTGCCGAGAAGACGGTGTACGTCCCGCTGCCCACGCTGAGCGGTTCGCCCGACTTCGTCGCTGATTCGGGATGGGGCCTGACCGTGTCCAAAGGGAGCGCCGCTGCCGACGCGGCCTGGGACTTCATCTCCTTCGTGACCCTGGACGCGGAGAACGCCGCGGAGTGGAACGCCGCGTCGGGCACGCTACCCGCGTTGAGGGAGAACGCCGAGGGAAGCGCGCGTGATGTGTTGGTTGCCGAGTTCCCGCACTTCGAGCCGTGGTTCCCGCTGCTGGAGAGCGGCCACTACGTCGGGAATCTGCCGGACCGGGACCTGCTGTGGTACGACATCGCCTACCCCCACCTCCTCAACGCCCTTCAGGGAGCGGAGAGCATCGACGATGCGCTGCAGGCGATGGAGAGGGAAGCGAACGAGTCCTTCGGATAGGAGCCGCCCAGCCATCGACGTCGGGACGAAGCGCCGCTGGTTCGGCGGGCGTGAAGGCGCCCAGAAGCGGTTCGTCGCCGCGGTGATCACGCCGGCCGCCCTCTACATGGCGGCGCTCTCGCTGCTCCCGATCATCTGGGCCGCCGCGCTCGCCTTCTTCGAGTTCAGCCCCCGTCGCACCGGCGGCCCCATCCTGGGGCTCGGGGCGGAGAACCCGTTCGTCGGGCTCGACCACTTCCGCGCGATGCTCGACTTCTCGGAGCAGGCGCCGCTCAACGTCAGACAGTTCCATACGGCCGTCAAGGTCACGTTGATCTTCGCGTTCCTTGTCCTCCCCCTCAACCTGGCGATCACGCTCCCGCTGGCGGCGATGATCGACTCGGTCCACGATCGGCTGAAAGTGGTCTTCAGGACGATCTTCTTCCTTCCCGTCCTCACCTCCGCGGTCGGCGTCGCCATCATCTGGGGCTTCGTCCTGCACCCGCAGCGCGGCCTCCTGAACGGCCTCATCTCGAAGATCACGGGTAAGGTCACGGTCATCGCCTGGATCACCGACCCGAACTTCCTTTTCTTCGGGATCCCGGTTGCCCTGCTCGCGATCATCGTGGCCTACCTGTGGCAGGACATCGGCTACAACCTCGTGATCTTCATCGCCGCCCATCAGGCGATCCCGCAGTCGGTGAAAGACGCGGCGCTGGTCGACGGGGCAAGCGCCTGGCAGAGGTTCCGCTACATCACCTTGCCGCTGCTCAAGCCGACGATCCTGCTCGCATCGGTCCTCACGATGATCTCCTCGTTCCAGGTGTTCGACCTGTTCCAGGTCATGACCGACGGCGGCCCCCACGACCAGACGCGGGCCCTCTCGCTGGACATCTACCAGAACGCCTTCCGCTTCCAGCGTATGGGATGGGCCGCCGCCGTATCCGTGGTGCTGTTCGTGCTGGTGTTCGTGATCTCGCTCGTGCAGACCAGGTTCCTGCGGTCCCAGTGGGAATACTGAGATGGCGACCACCCTCAAGCGATCACACGAGACCGAGCGGGATCCTCGGCGCGGCGCCAGCCGACCCCTCCGACCGTCGCGCCGGAAACTCGCACGGGTGTGCCTCTACTTGGTGCTCGGGCTACTCGGCATCATCGCGGCGATCCCGTTCGTGTGGATGATCCTCGCCTCGTTCAAGTCTGGAGCGGAGATCCGAGAGATCCCACCGACGTTCTGGCCCCGGGACGCCTCCCTCGGGAACTACGAGACGATCCTCAACGACCCGGAGCTCCCGCTGACGCTCTTCTATCGCAACTCCCTCTTCGTGGCGGTGATGAACGTGCTCGCCACGTTGTTCACCGCTTCGCTGCTCGGCTACGTCTTCGCGAAGTACACGTTCCCCGGGAGACAGGCGTTCTTCTGGTTCATCCTCGCCACGATGATGATTCCGGCCCAGGTGACGATGATCCCCGGTTACCTGATCCTCGTTCAGCTCGGCCTGCTCAACAACCTATGGGGCCTGATCCTCCCGTCCCTGATCGATGCGTTCGCCGTCTTCCTGATGCGCCAGTTCATCGTGTCCATACCCAACGACGAGATCCACTCGGCACGCGTCGACGGCGCATCCGAATGGCGGATCTACCGGTCGGTCGTGCTCCCGCAGCTCAAACCGGCGCTGGCCACGCTCGGAATGTTGACGTTCATGTTCCACTGGAACGCCTACCTGTGGCCGCTGATCGTCCTCACCGAGCAGAGCAAGAGGACGCTTCCGATCATCCTCACCTGGTACTCGGGGCAGCACGACGCGCAGCCCAACCTGGTGATGGCCGCCTCGGTCTTGATGGTGATCCCCGTGCTGATCGTCTTCGCCCTCTCGCAGAAGTGGATCGTCCGCGGTCTCACCCTCACGGGAGCGAGATGATCGCCCCGAACGCGGCGCTCTCGGCGTCCGTCCCCTGCCGGTCGTGACGCTCGCCGCGTGCGACGCTCGAGGGGAAGGGGCCAAGACCGACGGGCTCGAGCCCGTCCCTCCGGAGATCAAGGCCCAGCGTGATGATCGGCCACGTCTCCTCGCCAGCCGTTGAGGTCGGAGGATCGCCCGCACGGACGGGTGCTGGCCTCGACCGGGTCGACGCCGTCGTTGCCGGGCTCGTCGCCCTCGCGACGTTCTTCCTGTACCTGAGGACCCTGGCGCCCGGCCTCCTGATCGACGACAGCGGCGAGTTCCAGACCATGACCCGGCTGTTGGGCCACACCCACCCCACCGGGTACGAGGTGTACACGGTCGTCGGCAGGGCCTTCGCGGCGATCCCCATCGGTGAGTTCACGAGCCGGGTCTCCGCGTTCTCGGCGTTCATGGGCGGGGTCACCGTCGCCCTGCTCTACTTCCTGGCCCGGCTGCTCCGGGCGCCGAAGGTGATCGCGGTCGTCCCCGCGTTGGCCATCGCTGCGTCCCCGACGTTCTGGTCCCAGGCGATCATCGCCGAGGTGTACACACCTGCGGCGGCGCTCGGCACGCTCGTGCTCGTGGCGGTCCTTCTCTGGTACCAGAGGTTGCGACCACGTTGGCTCATCGTGGCCGGCGTGGCCGGCGGGATGAGCCTCGGCGTGCACTTCACGATCGGGCTGTACCTGCCCGCCGTGGCGGTGTTCCTCCTGCTCGCGGCGCGACGCCACTGCGGCGGCGTGATCTCCGTCGCCGCCGCACGCGCCGTGTGGCTTCCCGCGATGGTTGGCGCGACGGCGGGGGTCGCGACGGCACTCGCCGCCTTCGTCGCGGTGGACGTCTCCGATCCTCCGTCGCAGTACTTCGACGCCGTCGTCGCTCCGTCGCATTCGGCCTGGGGTCTCGAGCCGAGCCGGATCGACGGCCCGTTGGACAGGCTCCGCTTCGACTGGACCGCCCGCCAGTTCAGGTCGTTGATGTTCAGAGATCCAATGAACCTGATGTCCGAGCGTTTCGCGGAGTTCCGAACGACGCTGCCGACCGAGGTGGCGCTGCCCCTGCTCGGTCTCGCCGCAATCGGTGCCCTATGGCTGCTGCGGCGGGAAGGGCGAGTCGCCGCGCTCGTGCTCGTCGCCCTCGCGACCCACCTGCTGTACGCCTTCAGCTACGACATCGGGGGGCTCATCTACGTCTTCTACGTACCCGCGTACCTGCTGATCGCCCTCCTCGCTTCGGTTGGAATGAGCGCCGTTGCCCGGGTCGTGGCGAGGATCCCGGTGCCGGGGGTGACACGAATGATCGCAGCGGCCATCGTCGCCGTCGCCGCTCTTCTCGTCGGCGTCCTCCCGATCGCACGTCAGAACCTGTCCCAGGCCCTTGCCGGCGAGGTCCCGCCCTTCGAGTACGAGGGCTACCCGTACGACGACTATGTGGCGACGACCTTGCACCCCGCGCTCACGGCGACGGTTGCGGAGCTCCCCGAGGACGCGATCGTCTTCACGGACTGGGAGCTGCTCTACCCGTACGTCTACGTGGCCCACGTGGAGATGGGCAGGACGGACCTGATGTTCCACGAGACGTATGCTGCTGACGATCTGGATGGGCTGGCCGCCTCGGTCGTCGACTACATCAGGGAGCAGAGCGCGACGAGACCCGTGCTGGTCTCCGAGCGCCTCTCCGAGCTGAGCGCGGCTGGGTTCTCGTACGTCCCGGTGCGTGTCGGTCCGACGAGCCTGTTGAAGGTGGTCCCGCGACCGATGGGCGAGTGACTGTCGGTGTCACGCTCCACGGATCGCGAGGCCATCCTCGGGATCGAAGAAGTGCAGTCGCGAGGTGTCCACGGCGAGCTCCATCTGCTGGCCCTCGCGCGCCCCGGTCCGGGGGTCCAATCTGGCGACGAAGATCGACTGCCGCTGCTGCGCGAGGTCTTCGAGATCCTCGCTCGTGCCGAGGTCCCGAGCGAGCTCCTTCGTGTCCTCAGTTAGCACGGGCGGAGCGTCCACCGAGAAGTAGGCGAGGACCTCCGAGCCCAGCGCCTCACGTAGATCGACCCTCGTTGCGAGGCGGCGCTCCGGAGGCGCGCCCGCAGCGATGCTCACGTCCTCGATGTCCTCGGGGCGGATGCCCACGACGACCCTCCTGCCCGCGTACCGCCCGAGCGTCGGACGCTCCCCGATCGCCTCCGGGTCGATCTCGAGTCGGTGGGATCCGAACCCGACGTAGAGGCTGCCGTCGTCGCGGGTAAGGCTCGCCTCCACCATGTTCATCGCCGGGGATCCGATGAAGCCCGCCACGAAGAGATTGACGGGACGGTCGTAGAGGATCTGCGGCGCGTCCACCTGCTGGAGGTGCCCCTTCTTGATCACCGCGACCCGGTCTCCCATGGTCATGGCCTCGGTCTGATCGTGAGTCACGTAGATCGTGGTGACCCCGAGGTCCGCCTGGATCCGGGCGATCTCGGCGCGCATCTGGACGCGGAGCTTCGCGTCCAGGTTCGAGAGCGGCTCGTCCATCAGGAACGCCTGGGGCTCTCGCACGATGGCCCGGCCCATCGCCACACGCTGCCGCTGTCCACCAGAAAGGCTCTTGGGCTTCCGTTGGAGGAACTCCATCATCCCGAGGATCCGCGCCGCATCTTTCACGCGGCGCTCGATCTCGCGCCTGCCCATCTTCCGGATCTTCAAAGCGAAGGCCATGTTGTCGTACACGGACATGTGCGGATACAGGGCGTAGTTCTGGAAGACCATCGCGACATCTCGGTCCTTGGGTGGGAGCCCGTTCACCACGCGGTCCCCGATCCTCACCGTGCCGCGTGTGATGTCCTCGAGACCGGCGACCATCCGCAGGCCGGTTGTCTTGCCGCACCCCGACGGTCCAACGAGCACCATGAACTCGCCGTCGTCAATCTGAAGGTCCAGATCGACGACCGCCTCCGTGCCGTCCGGGAAGATCTTGGTTACGCCGTCGAGCGTGATCCCTGCCATAGCATCCTGCACCTATCCCACGATGACAGCGTTCCGTGGGGTCGGCGACGATCTTAGGGAGCTCAGGGTTCCGCGGCAACGCAGCCACTGCGGCTGGCCACTCGCCGCTGATAGGCTCCCGGGCGCAGTGAGCGAGCTGCCCGCGGTCGAGGCGGAGGGCCTGGTCAGGACGTTCGGAAAGGTCCGGGCGCTGGACGGGCTCGATCTCTCGATCCAGTCGGGCGAGATCCTCGGGCTCGTAGGGCCGAACGGTTCCGGCAAGACCACGTTCATCCGCGTCGTTGCGGGTCTGCTCAAGCCGACCGCCGGGAGCGTCACGGTGCTAGGCGAGGTGCCGCCCAGTCGGCGCATCGCCGCCGACGTCGGCTACATGACGCAGGCGTCGGCCCTCTACGACGACCTGCCGCTTGCGGACAACATCGTGTTCTTCGGCCGGCTCTTCGGGATGACGAAAGCGGACGCCAGGAAGCGCGCGGCCGAGCTCGCCGAGCTAGTCGCCCTGACGGAGAAGTTCCAGACCCGCGTCCGCGATCTCTCCGGAGGCATGCGCCAGCGGACGAACCTCGCGTGCGCGCTCGTTCACCGTCCGCGGCTCCTCCTGCTGGATGAGCCGACCGTCGGCGTCGACCCAGTGCTCCGGCGCGCGCTCTGGGACCACTTCGCGGAGCTGAACGCCGGCGGTACGACGATGCTAGTCACCACCCATGTGATGGAGGAGGCGGAGCGCTGCCGCCGGGTCGCGATGATCGCGTCGGGACGCGCGATCGCCGTAGGCACCCCGGACGAGCTCCGCGGCAGGACGAACGCCGCGACGCTCGAGGACGCCTACCTCTCCTTCAGCGACCTGGACGGCGTCGCGTGATCGTGGGGCGCATCCTCGCGATCGCCGGGCGGATCCTGAACCAATTCCGCCACGACCGCCGGACGGTTGCGCTCATCGCGATAGTACCCCTCGTCGTGACCGCGCTCATCGGCTACCTCGTCTCCGAGGACAAAGAACCCCTCGAGGTGGTCATCGTGAACCGAGACACCGGGGCGCAGGCGCCGATCGGCATCGTAAACGTCGGGGCGGAGTTGGAGAGAGCCCTTGAGGATTCGGAAGGTATCGAACCCGTGGCATCGAAGGACGTCCAGGAAGCCGAGGACGACGTGCGCGCCCAGGACGTCGCGGGGGCGGTGATCGTTCCAGCGGACCTGACCGCGAGCCTACTCGGCGGGGAACGCGCCTCGATCGAAGTTGTCGTCCGCGGCGTCGACTCCGGTGTGGACGGACCGGTTCTACTCGGGACTCAGCGAGCCCTCGCGAGCCTAGCCGACCGTCTGTCCGGCCTCGCCCCCCAGGGCACTCCGGGCTTCGGGGGGATAGAGATCGAGCGTGTGGCGACGTCGGGCATCGGCGCTCTTCCCTCGATCGACCATTCCGCGCCCGTGCTGATCGTCGCGTTCGCCTTCCTCTTCACCTACCTCCTGACGGGGATCTCGTTCCTAAGGGAGCGACAGTCAGGGACCCTGGAGCGGCTCATGGCCTCGCCGGTGGTCAGGCTCGAAGTGCTCCTCGGCTACCTGCTCGGGTTCCTTGGATTCGCGATGATCCAGGCGCTCTTGATCCTCGGCTACATCGTGCTCGTCCTGGACGTCCGCGTGGCGGGCTCGATCTGGCTCGTGCTGCTGATACTGGCGATCATGGTGATCGGAGTCGTGAACGTCGGCATCGCGCTGTCCTTCCTCGCACGCAACGAACTCCAAGTGATGCAGTTCATCCCTCTGGTGTTCGTGCCCCAGGTGCTGCTCGGGGGGCTCGTCTGGCCGGTCGAGACCCTCCACCCGGCGCTCCGGTGGATCTCGCAGGCCTTCCCGATCACCCACGCAGCCGCGGCCCTCCGGGAAGTTATGGTCGGCGGCGCGGGGTTCGCCGATGTCGCCGGTCGTGTGCTCGCGGTCCTCGCGTTCGCGCTCGCGATGGTGCTGGTGGGAGTCGTGGCCCTCCGCCGCCAGGCAGCGTGATAGCCGGCTCGGGCTCTAGGTGCACCGAGAGGGCGGCTACAGGCCCCCGACTTCGGCTTCGCCGACGAGCGAGGCTGCTCGGGAGGGGTCGAGGCGGCCGGCGCCGGCGAGCTCGGCGTTGGCGGCCGCCGCCGCGAGCGCGAGCCTGAGCGCGTCGGGCCAGGGTCCCCCGCGTTCCAGACCCGTCACGAGCCCGGCCAGGAACGCGTCGCCGCTCCCGACCGGATAGCGGCCGCCCACGTACAGCCTTCCCTCCCACTCAGAGCCGTCAGGAGCGACGGCAGCCACCCCCTCGGCACCGCGGGTGACGACACCGGCATGCCCGTCTCTGCCGGCGCGCTCGCGAAGCTCTCGCGCGGCCTCGATCGCGGCCTCGCGATCGGCCACGCCACGACCCAGCAGCTCGGAGGCCTCGGAGGCGTTCACCTTCACGACGTCGGGCCCGGCATCGAGCGCGAGCAGAAGCGGCTGTCCGCTCGCGTCGAGCGCGACTGCGACGCCGGCGGCCCGAGCCTCGACGACGAGGCCCGCGTAGCCGTCCGCCGGAGCACCCGGCGGAATCGAGCCGGAGATCGTGAGCCACGACGCGCCGCCGAGCAGCTCCCCCACCGCGTGAGCCAGCTCGGGCCAGCTCGACGCCGGCACCTCGGAGCCGTGCTCGTAGAACTCCGTGAGCCCACCGCCCTCACCGTCGGCGACCGAGAGCGAGGAGCGGCTCTCGCCGTGGGTCCAGACCGCGCGGCAGGCCACGCCCTCCGCCGCAAGGGCCTCCTCGATCCACTTGCCGGCGTGCCCGCGGAGGAGCGCGACCGCTCTCACCTCTGCACCGAGCGCGGCGGCGGCCCTCGCGACGTTCAGCCCCTTCCCCCCGGGAACCTGCACGAACCCCCTCGGCCGATGGATCGCGCCGAGGGTCACGCGTTCGACCTCGAAGAGCTTGTCGACGGAGGGGTTGGCCGACAGGCAGACGATCACGACGCAGACACCGCCTCGAGGGCCTCGTCCATCGTCGGTTGGGTCGCCGTGCCGCCGATCCCGCGCGCCGACAGAGACCCGCACGCCACCGCCAATCCGAGGCAGCGCTCGAGCGGTAGCCCGGCAAGGCGACCGACAACGAACCCGGCATCGAAGCCGTCGCCGGCGCCGGTCGCATCGACGACGTCGACCGCGGGAGCCGAAGCGCGCAGGACCCGGTGCCCCTCGATCGCGAGCCCGCCCTCCCTCCCGAGCTTCGCGGCCACTACGGGCCCGCGTTCCGCGAGTGAGGCGCACGCCTTCTCAACGTCGTCCTGCGCCGCGATGCGCCGCGCCTCCTCGGCGTTGGGAAGGAAGATGTCCGTGACCGCGAGCAGGTCGCGGAGCCCACCGTTCCAATCCTCCGCCGGGTCGAAGTTAGGGTCGACCGAGGTCGTGGCGCCCGCCCCCCGGGCCTCGTCGAACAGCTTCGGCAGGTCCTCGCGGAGCTTCGTCTGAAGGAAGTAATGGCTCACGTGCATGTGCCGCGTCGAGCGCAGGAGGCCGCGATCCACGAGCGAGCCGCGCAGGTCTGCGATCGTTCCCCGCGAGGTGAGGATCGCGCGGTCGTCGCCTCGCGCGAGGATCACGCTCACCCCGGTGGGCCGCTCCTGGTCGACGACGCAACCGGAGACGTCGACTCCACGTTCGACCAAGGCATCCAGCATGAACCGCCCGAAAGCGTCTGCGCCGACCACGCCGACGAACGCCACGCTGAGCCCGAGCCTCGCCGCACCGCACGCGAAGATCGCACCCGACCCGCCTGCCACGAGGCGCCCTTCGTCGACCAGACGCTCGGTCTGACCGAACTCGGGCTCCACGTCGCCGCCGCGCAACACGAGGTCCGGGTTCGCGTCGCCGAGCACCAGGATGTCGCGGTCCGGCACGCGCGTACCATACCCGCATGGCCCGGATCGTTCTCGTGCAGGGCGACATCGCGGAGCAACGGATCGACGCGATCGTGAACCCCGCCAACTCCTCGCTCATGGGCGGCGGCGGCGTCGACGGCGCGATACATACAAGGGGCGGCCCGAGCATCCTGGAGGAGTGCAGGGAGATCCGGCGCACTCGGTACCCCCACGGCCTTCCGACGGGGAAGGCCGTAGCCACCACCGCGGGTGAGCTTCCCGCCCGCTGGGTGATCCACACGGTCGGGCCGGCGTACTCCGGCTCGCCGAAGGACCCCGAGCTGCTCGCGAGCTGCCACAGAGAGGCGATGAAGATCGCCGACGAGCTCGGCGCGAGGACTGTCGCGTTCCCGGCCATCTCGACGGGTGTCTACGGCTACCCGCTCGACGAGGCCGCGCCGGTCGCGGTCGGCGCCGTCGAAGCGGGCCGAACGCACGTCGAGGAAGTCCGCTTCGTCCTCTTCGACCGCGGCGCCTACGAGGCCTTCGAACGCGTGCTCCGTTCGGCGGAAGACTGATGCCGAATCGCACCCCGTTGCTAGACTTCTCCTCGTGAGCGACCTCACCCACCCCAAGGGCATCTACGAGCGTCTGGACGAGATCCAACTGGTCGACTGCCGCGAGCAGAACGAGTGGCACGCCGGGCGCATCGAGGGCGCGCTCTTCCTGCCGCTCAACCAGATCATGGCCGGCGCCGGAAGCGAACTGGACAAGCGCAAGCCGGTCGTGGTCGTGTGCCGCTCTGGGAACCGGAGCGAGCTCGCCGCGTTGCTCTTCCAGGCCCGCGGCTTCGAGGCCTACAACCTGGAAGGCGGCATGGAGGAGTGGGTGAAACTGGGGCTGCCCTTCACCGCCCCCGACGGCAGCCCCGGCCGGGTGGCCTGACCCAAGGTCACGCCGCATGGACGTTCGGCCACTTGACCCTCGGAGCATCCGGCGGCAAGGATGCTGTCCATGCGGCGGATCGCCCTGTTCGCGACGCTCCTAGCGTCGCTTTCAGCCACCGCGGGAGCGACCGAGGCCGGCCCCGCCCCGCTCGATCCGGTCGTCCGGATCGCGTCCGCCGGCGACCTCGCGTGCAAGGATCCTCCCAAGAACAACCGGCGCGTTTGCCAGTACGACGACGTGTCCGAGCTCGTTGCCGCCGGCGACTACGACGCCTTCCTGGTCCTGGGCGACGTGCAGTACGAGTACGGCCGCTACCGGGACTTCGTGGAGAACTACGATCGGTACTTCGGCCGCTTCATGGACTCGTCCTACCCGGTGCCGGGGAACCACGACTACGGCGTCGAGGGGGCCGCCGGCTACTTCCGCTACTTCGGCGAGCGGGCCCCGGGGCCCTACTACTCCTTCGACCTCGGGGCGTGGCACGTGATCGGACTCGACACCGATCTGTGCAGCCCGTACTACGGCGACCCGTGCGGACGCGGGGATCCGCAGTACGAGTGGCTGAAGGCCGATCTCGCCGCCAACGCCGACGCCGAGTGCACGCTCGCGTTCTTCCACCATCCCCGGTGGGACTGGCTGAAGTACCAGAACGCGAGCTGGACCGAGAGCTTCGACCTGGAGCGCTCGAAGCCGTTCTACCGGTTGCTCTACGACGCCGGCGCGGATGTCATCCTCGCGGGCCACAACCACAACTACCAGCGGTACCTTCCCTCGGACCCGCACGGGAACGTCGACCGCCGGCGAGGGATCGTGGAGTTCGTCGTGGGGAGCGGCGGCAGGAACCTGAACGACCTCGGCGCCGAGTCGACCCGCCCCGACAACTTCGCGGTCGGAACCGACGACGACTTCGGGATCCTCGAGATGACGCTCCACGACGGGAGCTACGACTACCGGTTCGTTTCGACCCGGCCGAACGGGTTCATCGACGCCGACTGGGGCGTCCCCTGCCGCTGACCCGACACGAGTAGCATCGGGGGGTGGCCTCCCACTCGCCTCTTGCGCTTGTCGCGGAGCTGGAGTCCGCGCCCGGGAGCGTGGGGCTATGCTGGCTCGGGCAGGCAGGGTTCCTCATCCGATACGGCGGAACGACACTACTGATCGACGCGTTCCTGTCGCCGCGCGACGGCAGGTTGTACGAGGCCTCGATGTCGCCGGGCGAGTTCACCGATGTCGACGTCGTCCTCTGCACCCACGAGCACGTCGACCACCTGGACGCGCCGGCCCTGCCGGGGATCGCCACGGCCTCGCCCGACGCGCGGTTCGTGGTGCCCGCTCCGATAGTCGACCAGGTCGTCGCGGCCGGAGTCGACGCCGAGCGCGTTGCCGGCGCGCAGCCCGGCGACCGCCTCGCGTTCGGCGAGGTGCTCGTCCGGCCTGTGCCGGCCTGCCACGGCGTCACGATCGAGGACGCGTACGGCTTCGGGCGCGAGCTCTCCGGTGGCCTCGTCCGCTTCCTCGGGTTCGTGCTCGACTCGGGCGGAGTCCGCGTCTACCACGCGGGCGACACGATCCGCTACGACGGGATGGAGCACGACCTGCGTGCCGTCGGCGTCGACCTCGCGCTGCTCCCGATCAACGGAAGGGACGCAGAACGCGAGGCCCGCGGGCTGGTGGGCAACCTGGACCACAGGGAGGCGGCGCACCTGGCGATGGACGTGGGTGCGAGCGCCGTCGTCCCGATGCACTACGACATGTTTGCGCGCAACCCCGGCGACCCCTCGAAGCTCGTCGAGATCGTCGAGCAGGAGAGCCTGCCGCTCTCGGTCGTCCTGCCCGAGCGCGACCGACCGTTCGTCTGGACTCCGGCGTGACCGGGGTCGAGGAGGCGCGAGGAGAGCTCGTCGCGGCTCTCGGCGAGGAGAACGTCCTGTCCGACCCGCTGGCGCTCCGGCTGTACGCGCGGGACGCGTCGATGGTGGAGGGGGGTTGCGCGCTCGTCGCGCTGCCGCGCAACCTGAACGAAGTGACCGCCTGCGTGCGTATCGCGGCCGAGCGCGGCCTGCCGGTCGTCCCGCGCGGCGCCGGCACCGGCCTCGCCGGCGGCGCTACGCCGATCGGCGACGCGCTCGTCGTCGTCACCTCCAAGATGACCAAGATCCTCGAGGTTCGCCCCGAGGACCGGCTGGCCTGGGTCGAGCCCGGAGTCGCGAACCTCGATCTCGCGAACCACCTCCGGCCGTACGGCTTCACGTTCGCGCCCGACCCATCCTCGCAGCAGACCTCTTCGATCGGCGGCAACGTGAACACGAACGCGGGAGGCCCCCACTGCCTGGCGTACGGCGTCACCGCGAACCACGTTCTCGCGCTCGACGTGGTCATGCCCGACGGCACGGTCGAGCGCCTGGGGTCGGAAGGCCCCGAGGCGCCGGGGTACGACCTCCGCGGCGTCGTCGTCGGCTCGGAGGGAACGCTCGGAGTGGTCGCCGCGGTCTGCGTCCGGCTCACGCCCATCGCGCCGGAGGTCCGAACGATGCTCATGGACTTCGAGACGATCGAGGACTGCGCGCATACCGTCTCCGACATCATCGCGAGCGGCGTGGTTCCGGCGGCCGTCGAGATGATGGACCGCGGCATCGTGGTCGCGGCAGAGAACTTCGCGCACGCCGGCTACCCGACCGACGCTGCGGCGATCCTGATAGTCGAGGTCGACGGGCTCCCGGCCGCGGTCGAGGAGCAGGGTCGGGCGGTCGAGGAGGCCGGCCGGCGGAACAACGTCCGAACGATCCGCGTCGCCGCCGACGAGGACGAGCGAGCCCTGATCTGGAAGGGACGCAAGAACGCGTTCGGCGCCGTCGCCCAGATCGCGCCGCACTACCACCTGCACGACTGCGTCGTTCCCCGGACCAAGCTCGTCCAGGTCCTCGCCGGCGTGTACGAGATAGCGCGTCGCCACGACCTCGTCGTGACCAACGTCTTCCACGCTGGCGACGGGAACCTGCACCCGCTCTTCTCGTTCGACAGGCGGGTCCCGGGGACGCTGGCGCGGGTGCTCGAGGCGGCCGACGAGGTCGTGCGCCTCTGCGTCGACGCCGGAGGGATCCTCTCCGGCGAGCACGGCATCGGTCTGGAGAAGCGCGACTTCATGCCGCTCGTCTTCACCGCAGACGACCTCGCGGCGCAGGCGTGCGTGCGCGGCGCGTTCGACCCGGAGCGACGCATGAACCCGCAGAAGGTGCTCCCCGACGGCGCGCGGTGCGGCGATTTTGCGATGGTCCGCGGGACGAGCATGGAGGAGTCGCTCGAGCAGATGCCCGACGGAGCGTGGATATGACGATCGAGGTGCTCCACCCGTACGAGAAGGGCGAGGTCGTGCAGCTCCTTCGGGCGGCGAGCCGCGAC
>Ga0209641_10003203_pt1 | contig 13773 bp, 17 predicted proteins | sample RifCSP16_1_FD_184022 | JGI IMG/M metagenome (GOLD analysis project Ga0209641, IMG submission 184022) | Soil microbial communities from Rifle, Colorado - Rifle CSP2_sed 16_1 (SPAdes) (version 2) | ecosystem: Environmental > Terrestrial > Deep subsurface > Rock core/Sediment | place: Rifle...
CGTTAGGCATCCCGACCTCACGCCCGTGGCCTCCGTCCCAGAAAAACGTCTCGATCGAACGGATCGATCCGTGAGCTCGCAGCGAATCCCGCTTCCTGCATCCAGAGCAGCCACGCCGCGCGTGGGAAGAGGCCGAACCGGTGACGGTCGCTGTCGAGCCGTAGCGCGCCCGTCGGCTCGCGCAACAGAAACGCGAACGCAACTTCGTACGTCTCGTCGGTGGAGTCAGGATCCCAGATCCACTCGAGATAGCGCAGACCTCGACCATCCGACCCGTCCTCCCCTCCGGTCGACGTGCTCGGCTCGAACGTCTCTCGAACGAAGTCGGGCACGATGAGTGCCGCCCCGCCCGGCCTGCAGTGCCGGTACGCAGTTCCCAGAGTGGCGCGCACCGACTCCGGGTCGGTGGCGTACATGATCGCGTCCTGGATGAAAACGAGGTCGAACTCGCGCCCGAGGTCCAGAGAGCGCATGTCCCCGAGCACGTGCTCGCACTCGGGATTGACCGTACGGCTGACCGCGAGCATCTGCGCCGATCGGTCGGTCAGAGTGAGCTGCAGTCGGCCTTTGAAATGGTACGCGAGGCTTCCGCCGCCAGAGCCAAGCTCAAGAAGGGTACGGGGCGGCGGATCCGTGGCCGTGAGCAACACAGGCAGTAGGTCCGCCGCGTCCTCCCCGTAGTGCGACGGCGGCGAGAACAGCGGCCACCACGTTGCCAGCTCTGTGTACAGCCGCGGCTGTTCTTCGATCTTCATCTTTCTCGGCGATCCCGAAGGTTGCTGTGGGTGCCTCGGGCTGGAGCCGAGAAAATCACGCTTCCCGCCGCGAGGGGTCCTGAAGCCGGGCGGCTCTCGCGCTGCCGCTCGACACGCCGCGCTTGGCGGCCACGATCATGCTGACCGCGACGAGGAGGCCAAGCCAGAAGCCAGTATCGGTGTCCAAGATGATGCCGAACGCCGCGAGGGCCAAGAGCGCCCAACCGACACGTGCGGGAACCGCACGCTTCAGCGTGCGCTCCACCCATGCGCAGAGCATCCCAAGGACGATGAGAGCGAAGCCCAGCATGAGGAACCAGTAGTAGCCTCAGATTCGCAAAGCGCTGCTCGAGACCGCGTCCACGAAGCCTGCTTCACGAATCTCGGACCAGATCCCCGGGAAACCAATCGCGCCGGGAACGAACAGGGCCACACTGTGGAGGAGCCCTATCACCACAAGAGCAACACCATTGATCCCACGCATCCAGCCGGGCCTCCCGCAGCTTCTGCCTTGTTCGGCTGCTCGCTCCCAGTCTCAGACCCAGTTCTCTATGGTCAGCCCTGGGACGCGACTGAAGTGTTTGGTGTTGTTCGTAACGACGGTGAGCCCCCGAGATAGGGCGTGAGCCGCCGTCAGAGTGTCGAAAGCGCCGATGGGCTCTCCGCGCCGAGCCAGTCTTGCCGCGATTAGAGCGAACCGATCTGCCGCGGGCTCATCGAAGGGGAAGACGGCGACGTCTTTCACGAAGCTGCGTATCAGGCGGTGCAGCTTCTGAGAACGTCTCGCCTCCGCGCCAAAGCGCAGTTCGGCCAGGGTGATCGAGCTGATGCAGAGTTCGGAGGGCTGGTGGTCGAGCACGCGCGCCGCAACCTGCCCCTCGCCACGGATTGCGAAGCTCACCGTGTCCGTGTCGAGCATGTAGCGCGGCATCAGGCAAACGGATCGCGAAGGTCGCGAATCTTCTGCTGCTTCGGGCGCGGGATCTCGCCAGACCAGGCACCCAGGCAAGCCTTGAACTCGTCAGACCACTCGTCTGCCGCCTCGAGGATCACGCGCCGCCCTTCGCGGCGCACCAAGACCTCGCGCTGGCCGACGAACCGGCACTCCTTCGGTAGACGTACGGCTTGACTGCCACCGTTCTGGAACAGCTTCGCGCGGGCAGGCTTCATGCCAATAGTATAGACACTGTCTAGACTCACGGTCAACACAGCCTGGCGCCACTACTCCTCTGGTGTCTCGAGGATTGTCTGCGGATGGAGAACCACCGTGCAACGCTTCCGGTGCCCCGATAGAGGGGGGAGCGAGGCGGCTACCCCGCGGGGGCGGCGAGGTCCGCGAAGAGGATCTGCTCCTCGCCGTCACGCGTCTCGGCGACCACGCGGCCGCTCGGGTCGACCGCGAAGCTCGGACCCACGAACTGGAGGCACTCGTGGGGCCGGCCGGCCTGGTTCACGAAGAGCGCCCAGAAGCGGTTGTCGCGGGCGAGCCCGGGGACGTAGGCGTAGAAGTCGTCCCTCATCTGATCGTGCGTCTTCCACCGCATCCGCCCCGCCTTCCGGCGGTAGGCCACGATCTCCTCCATGGAGTGGTAGTGGATCACGCGGCCTTCGTCGTCGAGGGCGTCCGAGTCCCAGGCGTGGGGCATGAGGACGATCTCGGCTCCGCGTCGGCCGTAGTCAGCGAGGAGCTCGGGATACTTGGTGTCCCAGCAGATGGCGACGCCCACGGACCGCCCGAGCACGCGGAAGAGGGGGCGCTCGGCGTGCCCTTGCCAGAAGGGCACCTCCAGCTCCGGGATGTGATTCTTACGGTAGACTCCGGCCAGGGTCCCGTCGGGCTCGACCACAGCGTAGGCGTTGTAGGGCTTGCCGTCCGCCGCCTCGCTGAAGCCGAATCCCACGGCGAGCCCGAGGCGGCGGGCGACGCCGCCGACGAACGCCAACGAAGGGCCGTCCACGGGTTCGGTCAGGCCGGCGAGGCGCTCGTCCTTGCAGATACCCGAGGCACAGAGCTCGGGGAAGAGGACCATCCGCGCTCCGCCCGCCGCCGCCCGCTCCGCCCACGCCGCCATCCGCTCGAGGTTCGCGCGGGTCTCGGCCCAGCCGCAGTAGATCTGGGCCAGCGCGACGGTGAGACCGGGTGCGACGTCACCGTTCCTCATCGAGCAGACCGAATTGGAGAAGATGGTGGTGGGCATGCTTGAAATGCGTGCGTGACCACTCCTCGACTCCAATCGGACCGAACACGGGATGCGTATGGGCCGCCCCAGGGTTGGCACGGACATGGTCGAGAAACCGATCGACCTCGACACGCAGAGCCGCCTTGGCTTCGGCAAGGCCCGCATACCGAAGCGGAGGGAGTCCGCCCGCGAGGGCTGGGTTCACGAAGTCGTGCGGGGACGGCCTGTTGTCGTACAGGAATGCCTTCATGCGCTCACGCTTTGCCTCGGGGATGGGGCATTCGACCTCTGCCCGCCCGGTGGACAGTTCGAACCCCCACGCGAGGTGTTCGATCATTTGTTGGGCCGTCATCCGGCCCCAGCGAGGCGGGGTATCGTCTCGGAGCGCTACGAGGGCGTCCAAGAAGAGCTGACCCAGGAAGGTCTCCCGCAGGTCAGGATCGTTCACGTCGAACCGGATGGTTGCCATCGTGTCTCGCCTCCCTAGGGCTCGCGGGACGGGCTCACCGCCAGGAGCAGGTGGCCCGTGAACGCCACCGCGATCTGAGGCCGCGCGGCGTCCACGAACCCCAGCCCGCCCTCCTCAGGCGATCTGCCTGGACGCAAGCTCTATGAAGATGACGAACCCATCGGCCGCGATGCCCGCAAGAACAGCGCCAACGAATCGTGGCCGGGAACGACGGCTGGATGCATCGAGCGTCGCTATCCGCACAACCATCGTATGCCCCCACACGTCACCGATGCGTTGACGTTGTGGCGACTGCGACATTTTGTGCGCTGCCACCAGACCGAAGAAGAGCGCGTCGACGAAGTAGGCGAGGCTCCTCTTGAGGGCGCCAGCCAGAGTCGAAGGACCGCCATCCTCGCTGATCACGATGATTCCGCAGAGCCGCTTGCCAATCGTGCTGCCGTGCAGCCCCTCGGAAAGCACGTGCATTGCGGTGCCGCCGAGCAAGGCCGCCACGAACGCCAGGGGTGTGGTGACCGAGAGTCTCGCTATGGCCACATCCGGCGAGCCCCCCTGGAGTGCGGCCCCTATCACGACGAGGATGCCCGCTGTGACCCCCGTCGTGAAGCCAACGAAGAGGTGAACCAGAAGGTCGATACCCCGTGCCAGCGCCCGCCTCCAGAAGCCGACGCCCTCCAACCGCAGCGCCTCTGCCAGCCCGTCACCACCAGCGCCAGACAACCCCAGTGTCAGCATCTTGTCCCGGTCAGTAGCGCCCTCTCTCCCCTAGTAGGCTGACAGCGCTTGAACTGCGAGCGGGTGTCAGCCTCCTAGCGCCTGCTCGCGGCGTCAAGGCCCTCCAGCAGCATTAGTCGGAAGTGTCTACTTTATTGAGGGAGGTTCCGACCTCAACATGAAGAGCCATGCAGAACCTGCCAGGAGAGCAGTGAAGACCAAGGGAGGCATGAACCTGACGAAACGTACGTGGACGACCTGCTGAAACTTCACGAAGCTCGATGCGCTGATCTCGGTGCGGGCGTAGTGCGCCCCTGCCCGATCCCCGAAGAAGATGCCCGCCAGCAAACCCGCACACACAACTGCGACCACTCGCGCTATTGTCAAGGCACCCATCTGCCGCCTCCTGCAGCGTTAGGCGGAAGAGTCTACGGGGTTGACTCTCTCGCGCCGAGAAGTATGAGAATGCCGGGCACGGCGAAGAGCCACGCTCCGGACACCGGCAGCAGGATCCCACAAACGAGGGTGATCGCAATGAGCTGCCAGTCGAGGAACGCCGGAAGGGCCTTCCCTTGCTTTGCAATCCATAGAGCGAGCTGGCCTAGGAAAACGAAGAACGTTCCTGCAAGGAGCGCCCAGAACACGACCTGCCGCTCCTGGATGGGACGGATCGTGTCCCAAAAGCCCTCACCGGCGATGGCCCTGAGGAGCCTTCGGCCGAACCACAGAAAGAGGGCGGAGTGGAGCATGCCAATGCCAATGATCCAGCGTGCGGCGGCGCGAGACGCTTTCATCTTTCCCCCATTCCTCGCTACGGGACAGAGGTCTATTCCGCACGTCCCAGGACGTAGATCACCCAAGGGGCTATTGTGGTCTCGCTCACCCACGAGTGCGGTTCGGTCTGATTCGCCAAGGGTCTGTAAGTCTTGATTGGCTTCACCCCCGCGCGCTCATACGCATCGCGGTAGCCTTCGTTCGTCCAGAGGATGTCCTCTACAGGTCGTCTGTCCTTGACATCGAGCATGACGATCCGGACCTTCTCACCGCACTGTGCCGTCCGGTTCTCGGGAAAGTCCTTGGTGGAGAACGAGGCCCACTCGTTGACGTAGATCTCCGGGGACGACACGAGATTCACGATCCGCCCGCCCGCGCGCAGCAGGCGCTCCAGGCCCTGAAGGAGCGCGACCTTCTTCTCCATGGTGGGGATGTTGTCGAAGGTGAATGCTGACAAGACCAGGTCGTAGGTGTCGGCCGCGAGGCCGCCAAGGTCACCGTCCGGCACCAGACGGTAGTCTCCTTGCGGGTCGCGCTCACGGGCTCGAGCGAGCATGGACTCTGAGATGTCGACGCCCACGACGTCGTAGCCCAACTCACGCAAGAACCGTGTCGAACGTCCAGCCCCGCACCCGAAGTCAAGCGCCTTCCTGCCTTGGATATGCTCGCCGATGATCGCGGGTAGATCCCGGTACGCCAGGTAGTACGTACCGGGGAAGTCAAGGGTGGCATAGGCCTCTGATCGCGCCGGATCGTCGTAGACATTCGAGAACCTGGAGTTCATCCTGTTTTTCCGCCGTCTCCGCGACCCGCCAAACTCAACGTACTGCATGAGCACGCCGGTATCGTCAGCTCCAAGCGGCTATTCGGCGGCGTCCTCCCACTGCGGCAGGAACTTCTGCACCCTCTGACCCCAGGCGTCAACGACGTAGACGGCTCCGTCCGGCCCAACGGCAATGTCGTGAGCGATTCGAAACTGGCCGTCGTAGTTTCCAAACCGACCGAAGCGCATCAACACCTTGCCATCGCGGTCGAGGACGGCCACTGCGGCTCGATCCGGCGGTTCGGCCGGCTGATCACCGCCGTCTGCGACAAAGGCCTTCCCATCAGGATCCAGTGCAACTGCGTAGGGTCGTCCCACGTCGGGACCGTGCCACTCCGCGAGGAAACGGCCGCTGCCATCGAACACCTGGACCCGGGAGTTGCCTCGGTCGGCGACGAAGACGTGCCCCGAGGCGTCCGCCGCTATGCCATGCGGGAGATTGAACTGGCCGGGTCCCTTTCCGGGTGTTCCCCAGCTCAGCAGAAAGGCGCCGTCGGCAGCGAACTTCACGACTCGCGTGTTCTCGTATCCGTCGCTGATGAAGAACGAGCCGTCCTTCAGGACCGCAACGTCGGTGGGAAGGTTGAAATGGCTTTCATCCGCCCCCGGCGCACGCGCCTGGCCGAGCTTCAAGAGAAGTCGCCCGTCCGCCGCGTACTTGAAGACCTGGTGCAGGCCCACGTCGGTCAGCCACACGTTGTCATCGTGGTCTACGGTCAGGCCATGAGGCATCACGAATACGCCGGCGCCCCACGATCGCAGGAGGCGCCCGGTCTTGCCGTGGAAGACCCAGACGGTCGGTCGCGCGATCGGTTCTGTGGGGAATGGCTCGGTCCACGTTCGTCCAGCGCGGTGAAAGACCAGCACATTCCCCTGGGAGTCGATGTCCACGCCGGTGGCTTGGCCGAGGATCTCCCCGGGAGGCAGCTCTGGCCACCCGTGAACAACCTGGTAGGTGACGACCCGTCGGCCAGCCTGCTCTGCCCCCGCGGCGACCGACGGACGCTGGGCAGGGCTCGAGAGCCCAGCCATTAGAATGATCGCCGGAAGGAGCATCGGAACCGAGGAACCTCCCGAGTGCGGCTTTGGCATCGCAAACTCCTTAAGAGACATTTTCCAGCAGGATCGGCGGTCCATAGTGTTTCCTGAGCATCTTGACCGCCTCGCGAAGAGTGAGCGATGCCTTCGGCATTCAGCGGTGAGCGTCATCGAGATCATGGGCCAGCTCGGTGAGCAGTTCCGCGTTTCGGGCGAGGGCCCGCTCGAGGATCGCGGACTGGCGCGCCGCCCGGGCCCAGTCGCCCTCTTCGACCGCCTCTGTGAGTCCCGGCAGCTCCAGGTGGGCATAGGTGTAGCGGGCGGAGTAGAGGGTGTGTTTGAACCAGGGGCGCCCGGGGAGGCCGTCGGCATCGAGCCAGTTGCGCTCGACCTCGAGGATCCGCCGGTTCACCGGCGCAAGGCGGGGCGTTTCAACGCGTCCCGACTGGAGAGCTCGGCGGGTCGTCTCGTCCAGGCGGCGCCCAGCGGCCTCGAAGGCGTCGATGCCGGCATAGATGGGTGAGAGATCGAGCCGTCTCCGCTCGACACCCTTACCGAGCTCGTCGACGAACGAGCGGAGATGGCGGGCGTAGGCCGGAAAGTCGAAGGGGAGGAGGGCGGCGTTGGAGAGGCGGAGGGCGAGCGACCCCCAGAGGCGCGAGAGGAGGGCGTGGTAGCGGTAGCCCGGGTCTCCGAAGCGGTTCATCCAGAAGAAGCCGTCGTACATCGAGTGGTAAACGCCGTAGGGCCCGTCGAAGCTGAGGCCGACCGTCGGCACGCCCAGGTGGTTGAGAAAGACCGTGTGGTCGGAGCCACTGCCGATGCGCACGTCGATGAGGTCGTCGTCGCCGGGCGGTGGGAGCGACTCCTCCTTGCGCTTCTTCTCCACCTGCGATCGCAGCGCGGCGAGGAGGTTGCGGCCCGTGGCAGGGTCGTCGAACTCGCGGGTGAGACCGGCGAGGAGCGGGGCGAGCGAGCCCACCGCCTGGGGCTCGAAATCCGGGCCCGCGGCCGAGGAGTCGACGTTGAGATAAGCGACCGCCTTCGCCTTGAGCTCGTCGGCGAAGTTCTCGCCCCACTCGGTGGAGCCCGTGAGGCCGACCTCTTCCCCGTCCCAGGAGCAGAAGACGAGTGTCCGGCGCGGGCGGTCCCCGTGGCGGAGGAGCTCACCCATGCCGCGCGTCACCTCCATGAGGGAGGCGGTGCCGCTCGAGGGGTCGACCCCTCCGAACTCCCAGGCGTCGCGGTGGTTGCCGAGGATGATCCACTCGTCGGGAAGCTCCGCGCCGCGGATGCGACCCTCGACGACGTAGTTGGGGCCGACGAGGTTGTCCATCGCGACCTTCATGCGCACCCGGACGCGCTCGCCGCCGAGGCGGTAGTCGATGGGAAGCCCACCCTGCCACTCCTTCGGGGCCAGAGGGCCGTCCATGTTCTCGAGGAGGGGCTTGGCGTCCTTCCAGGAGAGCGGCAGGCCGACGATGCGGGGGAGCGAGCGCGCCTCCTCGGGTGGGACACGCTTCGCCCCGGGAAGTGAGGGCCAGCCGGGGGTCAGCGGGTCGCCGGGGACGATGAAGTCGTAGGTGATCGCGCCGCGCTGGATGTGGCTCTCCGGGCCCCAGGGGCCGTCGGGGAAGACCTTCCCGCGCTTGAAGCCGTCTTCGGCGGGGTCGCTATAGATAAGGATCCCGGCCGCGCCCTCACGCTCGGCGGTGAGGGCCTTGAAGCCGCGGTAGCTGTAGGGGTTCGAGTAGCGGACGAGGACGATCTTGCCCTTGACGTCGATCCCATTCTTTCTCAGGAGCGCGTAGTCCTCGGGGTTGCCGCTGTGCGCGTAGACGACCGCGGCCTCGATCTCGCCCGAGGCCGAGAGGCCGATATAGCCCGGGCTGACCCGGGGGTTGGCGGTGTCGGGGTCGGCGCCGTAGGGCTCCTCGCGCAGGCTCGCGCGGTAGCGGACGGGTGCCACCATCTCGAGCGAGACCTCTTTCGGCGCGGTGTTGAGGACATCGTAGCGGTGGAGCGTTACGTCCTCGAGGCCCTGCTTCTTCCACTCGTCGGCGATGTAGCGCGCCAGCTCGTTGTTGCGCTCGGTGCCGGCGGGGTGGGGCTCGCGTGTGAAGTAGCGATGCCACTCGCGGGCGCGCTCCTCGGAGGGGACCCTTCGGAAGGCGGCCTCGATCCGGCGCTGGGCGGCGGAGCCCTCGGCGGTGTATCCGGCGAGACGGTCGGCGGGCGATCCGCCCGCGAGAGTGGCCGCGAGGAGGGCGGAGCCGCCCAGAACGAGCCGCCGCGGCGCCGGTCTCATCGGACGATGGTGCGACTCTGCTCGCGCATGAACTGCTGCACGTAGTAGAGCCCGCCCGAGGCCTTGCCGGATGAGCCGCTCCCCTTCCATCCCCCGAAGGGCTGGACTCCGGGCCAGGCCCCGGTCGTGGCGCCCGCCCGCCGGTTGATGTAGACGACCCCCGCCTCGATGCGGTCGAGGAAGGTCTGGATCTCGTCCTGCTCCCGGCTGAAGAGGCCCGCCGTGAGGCCGTACTCGCTGGAGTTGGCGAGGGTGAGGGCCTCGTCGAGGGACGAGACACCGGCCAGGCACACGATCGGGACGAAGAGCTCCTCGCGCAAGAGTGCGTGGTCCTTCGGCAGCCCGTCCACCACCGTCGGGGCGACGAAGTAGCCGTGGGCGAGCTCGCCCTCGCGCAGGACCTCGGCGCCCGTGAGGACACGGCCCTCGCGGCGGGCGAGGTCCGCCCAGCGCTCGTAGTTGCGGTAGGCGCGCTCGTGGATGACGGGGCCGAGGAAGATGCCGGCGCGGCTCGGGTCGCCGATCGTGATCTTCCCCGTCCGCTCGACGAGCATCTCGGCGAAGCGCGCCTTGACCGACTCGTGGACGTAGACGCGCGAGCAGGCGCTGCACTTCTGGCCCTGGTAGCCGAAGGCCGAGCGCATGACGCCCTCGGCGGCGGCGTCGAGATCGGCGGAGGGCATGATGATCGCGGGGTTCTTGCCGCCCATCTCGGTGATGCAGGGCTTGGGCCAGTCCTTGCTGAACCGGTGCCAGATTCTGAGACCGACCGGCTTCGAGCCCGTGAAGAGGAGGCCGTCGACTCCGGGATGGGTGGCGAGGGCCTCGCCCGCGATCTCACCGGTGCCGAAGACGATCTGGAAGACGTCGCCGGGGACACCCGCCTCGTGGAAGATCCGCCAGAGGGCGAGGCCGGTGAGCGGGGTCTCTCGGCTGGGCTTGAGGAGGACGGTGTTACCGGTCACGAGGGCGCCGGAGACGGGGCCCCCCGCGAGCGCGGCGGGGAAGTTGAAGGGGCTGACGACGACCCAGACGCCGTAGGGCCGCAGCACCGAGCGCGTCTCCTCCGCCTCGCTGAAGCGGGCCATGGGCCGGTCGAAGCCGTCGTTTCTCTCCACTTGCTCGCAGTAGTAGCGGGCGAGGTCGGCGGTCTCGGTGACGTCGCCCATGGCCTCGAGGCGGCTCTTGCCCGCCTCCAGACTCACGAGGGCCGAGAGCTCGAAGCCGCGCTCTTCGATGAGGTCCGCCGCGCGGCGGAGGATCCGGCAGCGCTCGCGCCACGGCGTGCGACTCCAGGCCGGGAAGGCGGCTCGGGCGACCTCGATCGCGCGGTCCACATCCGCCTTCATGGCGGAGGGGAAGCGGCCGAGCACCATGCGGGTGTCGATGGGGCTCCGGTCCTCGAGCGCGCCGCCCTCGCCCGTCTCCTTCCCGGCGATCCGGTGGCCGTGGGAGCCGCCGAGCCCCGCCTTCACCTTCTCGACCGCGGCGTCGAACCTGCGGGCGAACTCCTCGGTCTGCCCCGCCGCCAGCGTCGCGTACGTCACGCGCTCTGGGCTCGTGCCCATGGCCCTTCTCCCCGGGAAACGGGATTCTATCCCGCGGCGCACCGCTTCATCTCGTCCGTCGCATCGGCCGGCGGGCGGCTTCTTCCTTCGCTCGGGCGACGAGCAACGCGAGGCGCCGACGCGCTTCCTGAGTTTGCAGGCGCTTCGAGGCCGCCCTGCGAAGAGCCGCCATACCCTTGTGGTGTCGTTTCAACAGCTCGACGACGTCGGCGTCGTCCCTCGCGCGACCCGACATCACCTTGAGGGCGATCAGCTCCGGCAGGGCCAGCACCGGGAGAGGCCGAACGGCCACCTTTTTCAGTTCCGCCGGGCTGGGGAACTCCTCGATCGATCCTGGTGAAGTGCGCTCTCCTTCCACGCAGATGTCGAGCCCGACGCCAACGATTGTGTTCTTGAAGCCCTCGGCGTGCCGCTTCCACCCGGGCTCGGACTTCAGCCGACGGTAGAGCGGGACTGCCTCCTCCCTCGACACGAGGATGTCGACATCGGCGGTCACCCGCATGTAGCCGTGATGGTTGACGGCCAGGCCACCGATCACGAGCGGCTTGACTCCCGCCTCCCTGCACAGGCGCGCCAGCTCGTCGGCCAGACGGCGCTTCGCGTCTTCCGGACGGAGCGCGTAGGCCTTTCCCTTCTCCATCGATGCCATTGCCTCCAGTGCGGCGGCCAGACTCGTGCGACGCATGAGTACAGCCTACTCCGCCCGCCGCGGTCCTTCCATCGGCCTCCTGCGATCAGACGGCGCGCCGCTCGCCACGCCGCCAGTAGAGGTAGGCGGGGACGCCCAGGGCAAGGAGCGCCAGGCCAATGAGCGATTCCACCGGCTTCTCACGCAGCGTGTTGACCACCAGCCAGAGCGACGAGAGGACGACCACGAGCGGGACGATCGGGTAGCCCCACACCCGGTAGGGGCGGGGGGCCAAGGGTCGCGTGCGCCGCAGAACGATGACGGCGGTCGCGGTCAGGGCGTGGAAGAGCACGACGGCGAAGACCGTGTAGGTGTAGAGCTGCTCGTAGGTGCCGGAGACGGTGAGGACCGAGGCCCAGACGCCTTGGGCCACGATGCTGGCGGCGGGCGTGCGGTAGCGCGGGTGCACCCGACCGAGGGCGGGGAAGAAGGCACGGTCCTGCGCCATCGGCAGGAAGATGCGCGCCGCGTACAGGATGGTCGAAGAGATGCAGCCGAAGGCGGACACGAGCACGGCCGCGGTGAGGAGCCGTCCTCCGAGCGGCCCGAAGAGGACGAGGGCGGCGCTCTCCCCGACGCGGGGAGTCGCCGCCATGGCTGCGATCGGCAGCGTGCGGACGTAGACGAGGTTCATGAGCGTGTAGAGGGCGGTGACGGCGAGCGCACCCATGACGAGGCCGAGGGGCACGTTGCGCTCGGGCTTTCGCGTCTCGCCGGCCAGGTTCGTCACCGCGTACCAGCCGTCGTAGCTCCAGAGCACCGCCACCATCGCAACCCCCACCATGGCCCCGAGGCTGCCTGTGGGAACGGGGGCGAAGAGCTGCGGTGCGTGAGACACGGGGACGAGGAGGCCGAGGCCGGCGAGGCCGAGGAGCGAGCCGACCTTCGCCACCGTAATGACGTTCTGCACCCCTGCCCCTTCCCGGAGACCGACGTAGTTGACCGCGCTCAGCAGCGCGATGGCGAGGACACCGGCGAGCTGGCCGCCGCTTAGATCCCATGTCCAGTCGCCGATGGGGACGGAGAGAAGGAGGTTCTTCGTCGAGAAGAAGGGGACGAAGGCCCCGAGGTACTCGCCGAAGCCGACGGCGAGGGCGGCGATGCCGCCGGTCATGATCACGAAGAAGGCCGCCCATCCGAAGAGGAAGCCGAAGAAGCGCCCGTAGGCCTCCTTCAGGAACTCGTACTGGCCACCGGCGCGCGGGAAGAGCGCACCCAGCTCGGCGTAGGTGAGGGCGCCGGCGAGGGTGACGAGCCCCCCCGCCACCCACACGAGGAGGATCAGCCCGGGGTGGGGGAGGACGCGGGCGATGTCGCCGGTCGTGATGAAGATGCCCGTGCCGAGGACGGAGCCGATCGTGACGAGCGCGGCGTCCCAGGTCCCGAGGCCACGCACGAGCTCGGCGCTCTCGGCGGGCCCCCGGTCGCTCAAGGTCCCGGGATTCTAGCAGGCGCCTGGGGGTCCGCGGGCGGGCTAGGCCGCGGTAGCTGCGGACTTCACTACCTTTCCGCTCCGCACTTCCCCGCCGCCGCCTTCGCCCTCTCCTCGTCGACGTCGCAGCTCCGGGTTGCCGCGACGCGGGCTCGGTAAGGTCGCTCCAGGGGGGAGCCGCGCCGCTCGTCCTTCCTTGGACTTGTAGTATCGTGCCCCTGCTGTCGGCTACCTATCCGTCACGCCATGCTGCTCAGCTCCCTGGACCGCTATCGTGACGCCGGGCTGCTCCTGCTCCGCGTCGGCATCGGCCTGTCCTACATCGGCTACGGAGCGCCGAAGCTCTCCGGCGGGCCGCCGATGTGGGAGGAGCTCGGGCAGGCCATGAGATACCTGGGGATCACGTTCGCACCGACCATCTGGGGCTTCCTGGCTGCGGTGAGCGAGTTCTGCGGCGGCTTTGCGTTGGTGGTCGGGGGCCTCTTTCGGTTCGCCGCCTTCTTTCTGGTTTGTACGATGATCGTAGCGACGATTCAGCACTACGGAAGAGGAGACGGCTACGCCGGCGGCGCGTTCCATTCGATCGAGATGGGCGTCGTCTGTCTCAGCCTCTTCCTCATGGGACCGGGGAAGTACAGCCTGGACGAGAAGCTGGCCAGCCGTCGCTGAGGCTACTCGTCCCCCACGGCTGCCCGGCACCGCGGGCGAACCGGATCGATGTGGTCCCCGGCTTGACCCGGATCGTCCCGTCCGACTGGACCTTGTTGCTGGACGACGTGTAGGTGCCGTTGGGCGGGGTACCGGTCAGCGTGATGGTGATGTCGGGCATCGTTCTTCTCCTTGTTTCTCGAGGCTCGCGTCGCGCCCCGCCGCCCCCATCGACGGCCCCGCGCGACGAGATGTCGCTTGTCTCATCCGGCAACCTGCCGGCGGAGGACCCGGTCGAAGTCCCACCGCCGATAGCCGCTGGTCCGCAACCGCTCGAGGGCGGGCCGTGCCTCCTCCCGCCGGCCGAGGCGCAGGA
>Ga0209641_10003205_pt1 | contig 13765 bp, 9 predicted proteins | sample RifCSP16_1_FD_184022 | JGI IMG/M metagenome (GOLD analysis project Ga0209641, IMG submission 184022) | Soil microbial communities from Rifle, Colorado - Rifle CSP2_sed 16_1 (SPAdes) (version 2) | ecosystem: Environmental > Terrestrial > Deep subsurface > Rock core/Sediment | place: Rifle...
GAAGCGGCCAAAAGGCTTGGGATCAAATTAAATACCGGTTCATTTACAAAGGCACTGGTGAATGAACCTGCATTGAGCCTGATTACGAACTGCATGTGGCCCTGGTCTTCAACCTATATTACTGTAGATGGGTGGGTGACGCCATGCTGTAATATCTATGACCCCAGGACATTAAACTTTGGCAATATATTTGAAAAAGATTTCGCCGCCATCTGGGGGAGCGAGGAGTTTAAAGAATTCAGATGTCAGATAAAAAAGGGAGAGACAAAAATATGCTATACAGCCTGCATTATATAGCCTTACAGGATTGGCTGACCCATGTCCAATAAAGTTGTTATCATCGGAATAGACGGGGCGACATTCAATATTATCACCCCCATGATAGAGAAGGGAAAACTCCCCAATCTTGCGAGGATCATGAAAGAAGGGACCTATGGAGAACTGGAATCGACTGTTCCGCCGATCACTCCAGCGGCCTGGACCTCATTTTTAACTGGCAAATACCCTGATAAGCATGGAGTGTTTAATTTCTATCACCATTTTTTTAACCCTGCCTCTGCCAATGAATTAAAAGTAGTCAATTCGAGTTCGATCAAGGCGAGGGCCATGTGGAATATTTTGGAACAATATGGGAAGAAGATGGTCTTTCTGAATGTGCCAATAACCTACCCAACTCCAAAGGTAGACGGGATCATTATCTCAGGCCTTTTAACCCCACCGGACAGGAGCGACTATATCTATCCGCCTGAGTGGAAGGAGACCATCGATGAACTCGTCGGGGGCTATCGTCTGGATACCAATCCGGCAGATAATCCAAGGACGCGGCAGGCAAATTTTAAGGAAGGAATATCTGAACTTTTTGACATTGAAGAAAAGCGAAAGACCATAACCAAATATCTGCTGAAAGAATACCCGTGGGATTTTTTCATGGTCGTCTTTAGTATAACAGATAAGATGTCGCACAATTTTTGGAATCAGTTTGAAAACAGGGACGATGCCTCTGATCTTATCTCCAGGGCCTATATATTGTCAGACAGGATCCTGGGCGAGATCCTGGAAGACATAGACCGCAAAACCTCTGTCATCATTATGTCAGACCACGGATTTGGATCAGTAAGAGGGCTATTTTTTACAAACAGATGGTTGCTGGATAATGGATATCTATCCCCCCTCAGGGTGAATTTAAATAATTTCCTGAAACTCTACAGGATGGAATATCAGCTTCTGAGCCTGAGCAGGGTCCTCAGAAGAGTGGGCCTCAGCAGGCTCGATGGGATCATTCAGTCCGATTTGATGGACAAGTGGTTTTCCATGCCGGTGTTCAGAAGGAGAGCAACCGCTTCCGTGGTGGACTGGTCAAGGACGCGGGCCTATGGTGCGAATTATGGGATCTATATCAACCGCAAGGGGAGAGAACCTTATGGGATTGTCGAAGGGGAAAGAGACTATGAGTTGTTAAGGGATGAGATCATTCAGAGGCTCAGCCAACTGAAAGATCCTGAAACAGGGGAAGCTGTCTTAGACTATGCTGTCCGGAGAGAGGATATGTTCTCAGGGCCCTATAAAGACGAAGCGCCGGATATTGTATTTATGGTACGGAATATGAGCTACATGATCAACAACCGCTATCTTTTTAAAAAGGCGCTCACGCTGATACCAAAGAAGGGAAATCACCGGATGGAAGGTATCTTCATGGCCAGGGGTGAGAACATAAGAAAAGGGTATAGATTAAAAGGGTCACGAATTGTGGATATCCTGCCAACGGCCCTCTACATGCTTGATCTTCCCATCCCGGATGATCTCGATGGAGCGGTACTGAACGAGTGCATTCATGATGAATATTATTTAAATAATCCCCCAAATTACAATAAGACCAGTGAAATGGAGGGGCAATTCTACGAGGATCTCCTGACAAGAGGCGAAAAGGATGAGATCCGGTCTCTGTTGAGCAATCTGGGTTATCTCGATTAGGACAGGAGAAGAACAGTCATGGATTTATCACTCGTCATTATAACGTGGAATTGTAAAGATATGCTGGAGCGCTGTCTGGATTCTATCCTGAAGAGGGTAGGAGGAATCAGTTACGAAATTATCGTGATCGATAATAATTCTCAGGATGGCACGACCCGGATGCTTAAAGAAAGGTTCCTTCAAGTCCATCTTCTTGTCAATCCTGAAAATAAAGGGGTTGCAATGGCACGAAATCAGGGGATCACTATTGCCATGGGGAGATACATCCTGATTCTTGATGCAGATACTGAAATCATTTCTACAAACATGGCGGATCTGATAGAGTATATGGATGAGCACCGGGAAGCAGGACTTCTCGGCTGTTCCCTTTTCTCATTCAGTGATGAACTTCTTGATTCTGCCAGGACCTTTCCCCACCCAATACATGTCATCCTGAGGAGATTAAAGTTTCTGGGAATAGCGAGAGAGAGTGAAATCCTGAAAAGGCATCACATCGCCTATAGGGAGAGAAAAAAACCGGTTGTTGTTGATTTTGTGGAAGGGGCCTTTCAATTAATCAGGAGAGATGTTGTTGAGAAAACCGGGCTGCTGGATGAGGAGATGTTTTACGGGAATGAAGATGCTGATTACTGTGCAAGGGTAACGAAGGCTGGATATACTGTTGTATATTTCCCTTCCTTTAAAGTCAGGCATTATCACAGCGCAATAACCAGAAGAAACATGTTCAGCCGGATGAGTTATTATCACCTGATGTCCTACGTAAGGTTCTATAGAAAGCACAGGGACATTATAAAGAGGCCAATCTGAATCCTGTATCCGGAATTGACACCACTAATATTATAAGGTTGTAAATCATGTTACGCCAAAAGGCCAAGGTATTAAGAAACCTGAACATCCTGTTAGATATCTGTTTTACTGTCCTCTCTTTTCTACTGAGTATCTATCTGTGGGAAATAATGAACGGCAAGCCCCTTTCAATCGGTCCCGTGCATTTCACGCTCCTCTTATTTATAGTTCCTCTCTGGTCAATTATTCTTTTCAACGCCGGTGTCTATTATTCCCAGAGGATACGAAATACATTTGAGATATGTTTGCGTGTCCTGAAAACGGTGCTTATCGGCGGAATGTTCCTCATAGCCATTATCTTTATTGCAAAGATACAGGTCAGCCGCGGCCTTATCATTAATTTTCTGCTGTTAAACAGCATATTGCTTGTCTCACAGAGAATGGTGGTAAAAAGTTCGCTGCATAAAATCAGAATGAAGGGGTATAACAATCACCATCTTTTGATAGTGGGAACCGGAAAAAGAGCGCGGGCATTCACAAGGGTCATCAAGGAACATAAGGAATGGGGATACAAGATTATCGGTTTTGTTGATGATGATTTGTCCAAGATAGGTACTGAAATAGATGGAATCAAGGTATTGGGGAGCATTAAAGATATCACCGCGCTTCTGAATGAATTTCTGATCGATGAGGTCATCTTTATCGTCCCCCGCAAGTGGATTAATCTCATGGAAGATGCCATCATGTCGTGCGAGGAGGTAGGAATAAGAACAAGGCTGGCTGCGGATCTGTTTCTCAACAAGATTGCAAAAGTCAGCTTTGATGAAATGGAGAGCTGGCCGCTGCTGACCTTCGACCCTGTTCCGCACAATATGTACGCGCTCATTTTAAAAAGGACGATAGATATTTTATTCTCTCTGTTTATTCTATCAATAACTGCACCGCTTTGGATGATTATTGCCATACTGATCAAACTTGAAACGCATGGACCCATCTTTTTCAAGCAAGGAAGAGTCGGATTGCATGGAAGGCATTTTGATATCATTAAGTTCAGAACGATGGTAAAGGATGCTGAATCGTTTCAGGCCCAGCTTGAAAACTTAAATGAATCACGCGGGCCTGTGTTTAAAATAAAAGATGACCCGAGAATAACGCGGGTTGGAAAATTGCTCCGGAGACTGAGCCTTGATGAATTGCCGCAGTTTATCAATGTCTTGATGGGTGAAATGAGTATCGTAGGTCCAAGACCTCCCATACTCGGAGAAGTTGTGAAGTATGATAAATGGCAGCGCAGAAGACTATCTGTAAAACCTGGAATTACCTGTTTATGGCAGGTCATGGGAAGAAACAAGATCGATTTTGCAACATGGATGAAACTGGATCTTCAATACATTGACACATGGTCATTATCCCTGGATATGAAGATCATATTTAAGACGATTAATGCGGTTCTCCGGGCGACAGGTCAATAATCATAGAAACATGCATATCAACGGGTAGAGCTTATGACTGAGGGAACGGAGAAAAATAAAACAGTACTGATTGGTGTTGACGGCGCATCCTGGAATGTCATAAATCCCTTGATTGAAGCCGGAGGTCTGCCCAACCTTAAGAAGCTGATCATAAGAGGTTCAAGTGGCATTTTAAATTCCATTAATCCCCTTCTTTCACCTATCATTTGGAGTACGATTGCATCAGGAAAGCTCCCTGATAAACATGGGATTAAGGATTTTTTTGTAACCGGTCACGACATTAAATGTAAAAGAATTTGGGATATCCTTGAGGAATCAGGACAATCAGTCGGTATATTTGATTACATGGTTACCTGGCCGCCTAAAACAGTCAGGGGGTTTATGATACCGGGACCGTTTTCCCAGGGACCAGAGACTTTTCCAGATTATCTCAGCTTTGTCAGAGAACTGGCGATGGAACATAAAAACAACAGTTCGAAAGGATTTATTCAATATATTCATCCGGGTATAAAGGGGATTCAGTGTGGGATAACCCTCTCTTCCCTCTATGCAGCGGTGAAATATATTGTTGAACAAAAAATTAAAAAATATGAAGAACTGGATAAATTTCATTTTCAGCGAATAGTTAAGGACAAGATCTATTCAGACTTGTTTATGGCGCTCTATAGGAAGTATTCTCCATCCTTTGCTGTATATGCGACAAATTTGACGGATGCAGTTCAGCATAATTTCTGGAAATATTATGACGGCAATCAGCATGAAAATATTCCGCTGAAGGAGTTGAGGAAATATAAAGATATTATACCCAGGGCCTATATGCAGGTAGATAGAAATATTGGAAGGATCATGAGCATGGCAGGAGAGGATGCCACCTTTATTATTGTCTCAGATCATGGATTTCAGGCGGCAGTGGAGGATGACCTGAAATACGTAAAAAAGAAGTATATCAATTATTCGATAATGATCAGAGAACTGGTAAAAGAGCTGTGCCTGCCCGAAGGGATAAAATATTTTAACCTTGGGAGGACTTCTTTTATCAGGGCAGACCGGATGGAGAAGAATCGCATCCATAATATTATGGACGAAGTAAAGAGGGCTGAGGTCATGGTTCCCGGAGAGATGCCCTGCAGATTATTTGATGTAACCCTGGATAATCATCTGAATATCAATATTAAGATAAATAATGAACTGGAAAAGCTCGAAAATCTGGAGCAGATGGAAGTGCTTTTTAATAATAAAAAGTTAATGTTAAAGGATATTATAAATATCTCGAATCGATTTTCAGGGGATCATAGTGGTGAAGGGATTATCATTATAAGCGGAAAGCATATCAGGAAGAGCTTTGAGATCAGCGAGGCTTCTGTGCTTGATGTAACACCAACGATACTGGCCTTATTGAATTTACCTATTGGAAAGGATATGGATGGAAAGGTGATTGTAGAGGCTATCGAGAGTAGATTCCTGAAGGAATATCCGGTTACCTGCATTGAATCATGGGAAGAGAAAAATTCCAGTCCAGAGGGTATTACCGAACGCGATCATCAGTCTGATGAGGATATCAGATCCAAGTTGGCTGAATTAGGATATTTGTAGAGCAATGGGAATTACAATTAAATTGTTTGATAAGGGTGATGAAGAGCTCCTGAGTCAATTTTGCATGGAGATCTCTAAAAAGGTTTTTCTGCCTTCTTATTGGTCGTGGAAATATCTTCAAAATCCAGCGGGAAAGGCTATAGTTTCTTTGGCCCTCGCTGACAATAAAATCGTTGGACGATTTGGGATATTCCCCACAAGGATTCAGGTGGGCGCACAGGAGATTATAGCCGGCCAGATTATGGAGACAGAGATTCTTGGGGGCTACAGGCAAAATGGGCTCATATCTCATCTGAATAAGCATGCCAATGAAGAATTTATCAAGCAGGGGATAGGGAAGGTCATGATGGGGTTTGGAACGGACATCTCATCAAGACTGGCTGTACGATTCGGCGGGTATAACATGGTGGGACCCGTCAGAAAGATGGTTAAAGTTCTCAATCCTGTCAATTATCTTGAAGGTAAATTCAGAACAGGGATACGGAGCAGTCTGTCAGGCAATATAATAAAAAAATATATAAAATGGCGCAGGGGAAAATTATCGAATCATTTGAATGTTTATACGGTTCATCAGTTTGATCAAAAGTTTGATGACTTCTGGCACCAGGTGGTCAAGGGCAACATCATGATTAGAAGAGACCACGCCTATTTGAACTGGCGTTACAGGGAATGTCCTGCAATAGACTATAAGATCCTTGCTGTGGATAACAAAGGTAAACTGGCAGGATATATTATAACATACACCCATAAGAAGGATGGTTTAATCCGTGGCAATATTGCGGATATCATATTTCAACCGGAGGTGACAGACTGCGCAGAAGTGCTTTTGATGGAAGCCCTGGTTGGTTTTTGTGAAGCGGGGGCCGCTACTGTTAATATTTGGTGTCCCAAAGGGATCCCGTTATACTCATTTTTAAGAGAGATGAAATTTGTGGAAAGGTCAACTTACAATTATCTTGTGGCCAAACCTCTTTGTGAGGATATCTCCAGGGAGTTTTTAAGCGATGAAAGTAATTGGTATTATATGATCGGAGACAGTGATCATCATATCCGCCCTAATTATTCTGATATGACAGTAAACTGAAAAAATATGTACGAAGAAAAGCCTGAGATTTCCGTAATCATCCCAAGTTATAATTCCAGAGGTACGATAGGGAAATGTTTGCATGCTATTCTGAATCAGTCTCTTGAACGTCACAGATATGAAGTGATTGTTGTTGACAGCTCAAAGGATGAGACCCCTGAGATTATAAAAAATGAGTTTCAGTCTGTACGCCTTATATGGAGAGAAGAAAAAACGCTTCCGGGGCCTGCCAGAAATATAGGCATTCAGAGCGCCTCTTCAGACCTGATCATGTTTATGGATTCCGATTGCATTGCTAAACAAGATACCCTGGCAAGAGTTCTTAACCGCCACAAAGAGGGTAGTTACGCAGGTGTTGGCGGATCTGTACTGAATGGTTTTCCTCTGAGTCCCATAGGGTGGGCAGATCATCTCCTCTCATTTAGTTCTTTCCTCCCCTCGATGAAAGAGAAACTTGTATATCATATACCTACCTGTAATGTCTGTTATAAAAAAGAGGTGCTTAAAGATCTGGGCTTGTTCCCTGTCTATGATTTCACTACCTGTGACTTTATGGGGGATGACCTTATTTTTAGCTGGAAGATTACAGACAACGGAGGCCGGATACTCTTTGACCCCTCCATTGAAATGATTCATCTTAACAGGACAACATTCAGGAGCTATATAGGACATCAATGGAAACTGGGATGGAGCGCAGCCCTTGTTGCAAGATGTACGGAACTTCAGACGAAATGGTTTGTCATGTATCCTCCCCTCTGTATCTTTCTTCCAATAGTTCGTTTTGGATCTATCTTTTGGCGACTTCTGGGCAGGGATTTTAAATCTTTATTTATTATGATGTTAATCTTTCCCTTGTATCTTTTAGGTGTTTCGTATTGGACAGGGGGATTTTATAGGGGGGCATCGCTTAATGAAGATAAATTCAGAGAAGTTATTTCCAGTGCGGAGTAGAATTATCATTCTGCTCATATGTTTGATGATGTTTCCCCTACTCTCCTCTACTGGTGTGATTTCATCCGCCCGTGGTGAAGATGGCAAGTTCGATAAGTATGGGGGGTGGAAAGAGATTAAATCAAAAGGGACGGGTTTTTTCCGGGTGGAACAGATAGAGGGGAAATGGTGGTTCATTACACCAGAAGGACATGGATTTATCAGTAAGGGGGTCAACAGTTTTGGGTATCCAAAGGGTGAGGTAAGGAAGGGCCTGGGTATGCTGGAGGATTTCGGACTGAACACTGTCGGGGCATGGGCCAAGATTCCAGGGCAGCAAGATGAATTACGACAGGCCGGAATACCCTATGTGATTCTACTCGATCTTCTGAGATCTTATGCTATATCTGAAGGCTATGATATAAAAGATGGGTTACCTGACATATATTCTGAAGAATTTGTACGGGCGACTCAAAATCGGCTTGATGAAATGCAGGAGAAGTTTAAGGGAAAGAAGGGCCTCTCATTTGCGGATGATCCCTATCTGATCGGATGGTGGCCGGATAATGAACTCAGGTGGGCCAGTGAGCGAAATCATATCCTGGATAATTACATGAGACTCCGTCCTTCTGATTCGGGGAGAAAGGCCGCAGAGTCATTTTTACGGGAAAAGTTTGGTTCTCCGGTTCTCCCGCGGAGCGGCAGACAATTGGAACAAGCACGGGACGGATTCCTTGAGATCGCGGTGAGACACTATGCAAGTATGACCACCAAGGCTATAAGGAGCTATGACAAGAACCATCTGATCCTTGGTTCACGGCTCTATTTTACCCCTCTCGCCTGGAAAAATACGATGCCTGAACGAATGGGGGGTTTCGAGGCGGTTGCACGAGGAGCGAAGGGATATTGGGATGTCATCTCCATTAACTGTTATTTTGATGAAACGCCATTGGAGAGAGTTAGAAAACTCCATGCCTCATTTGACGGCCCAATACTTATTAGCGAATTCAATATCGGGATGACTGACAAAAGCCAGGGGAAGCGGGGCGAAGAGGAATGGGAAGCAAGAACCCGCATTTCTGCCGGAGGCTATCAGAAACAAATCCCCCTCCTTCTTGCCGAGCCCTATGTCATAGGCTACCATTTCTTTCCCTTTATGAATCATCGCGAGCCTCAGGAGCATAGTATGCGGCCTGGATTAGTAAATTTCAAATACCAGCCGCGTGAGATGTTATTGAAAACATTCCGCAGGGTTAACGAGAAATTGGAACTTCTACACAAAGGAGATATCCGTGAAATCAGGGAAGAATAATCCAAATGTTATTATTCTTGTACTGGATTCATTGAGGGCCGACCGGCTTTCCTGTTACGGGCATTTCAGAGAGACGTCACCCCATATAGACAAAATCAGGGCAGAAGGTATCCTTTTCAAAAAATGTTATTCGGTGACCACGTTTACCTTCCCGGCCCATGTATCTATGTTGACTGGCCTCCATACTTTTCAGCATGGTGCAGGATCCAACTGGTCTGTTATAGATAAGGATATTCAGACATTATCTGAAGTATTCCGGAATAATAACTATTATACTCTTTGGGTAAACAACAATGTTGTTTTGCAGGGGAAAAGAGGATTTGCCAGAGGCTTTGATAATTTTATCGAACTATGGAATGTTTCGCGAAACAAGAGGCATTACAAGATCCGGATCAAAAGGATGATTGATCATTACTTTGGCCAGGAGAGTTCTGCCTGGAGGATGGCGGCAAACCTCTCTAAGAGACTTAAATGGCTCAAAAGGGATAGTTACAGATTTCAGGGCGATAAAGGGGGGGAGCAGACCATAAGAATTTTCAAAGAAAAGATCAGCACTCTTGCCGGGAATAATACTCCCTTCTTCTTTTTTGCAAATTTTCTGGATACTCATATCCCTCATTTTCCTCCTGAGAGATATAAAAATTTGTATTTAGGAAACAGGAAAATCTCAAGAAACTTGTTCAGACTCATGGATAATGTGTTTGACTGGTATGAAGGGAGGATACACCTTGATAAGGAAGACTGGTTTGCCCTTAATGCCCTGTATGATGCCAAGATTAATTATGTTGATGATCTGATCGGCGATCTCTATTCGACTCTGGAAGCTCATGATATTCTCGACAACACGATTCTTGTTATAGCGTCGGATCACGGGGAGATGCTGGGAGAGCACAACTTCATCAATCACGGATGGAATATGTTTGAAGGAAATATCCGGATCCCTTTGATTATCCGGTTTCCTCAGAAATTAGATAAGGGGTCTGATGATGATAATCTTCTTCAGATCAGTGATCTGTTCCACATCTTATGCAGGCTGGCTGGTGTAGAAAGCGATATAGCTGACAGGAATACATCAGATACATCCATAATGGATGACGGACTATTCCGGCATAGAAAGTTTATCGTTGCCGATGAACCCCCTATCCAATATACCGCCCAGTTCAAGGATTATCCAAACTTTCTCTCAAAATACAATTATGGTCTGAGGATGATCCTTGAAGACAATTATAAATATATCTGGCGCACTGATGGACAACACATGCTGTTCAACTTGAGAAGTGATGCAGGTGAAAAGAATAACCTTTACAGAGAGGAATCAGATATGGCAAAACGTCTTCACGACAGGATGGTAGACTGGTACAGACAGTTCGATGCAGAATTTGACATAAAAGAGTACAGGATGAATGTGATGAGAAGAGTTCAGGATATCAGTGAAGATGAGAATATGGAAATTGAAAAGCAACTGAAAAGGTTGGGATATCTGTAATGTATAAAAGAGTGCTCAACAGTATCACTATTTTCCGGAAAAGGGGACCAGGTACATTAGTTAACTCTTTATTGACAAAGGGTTCCCTTTTCTTTAAGCCAAATTATTGTTTGAACCAGCCGAACTTTGCCCAGATAGAGATAACCACATACTGCAATCTCAAGTGCTCTACCTGCAGGGAGTTTGAAGATCAGTTTGGTGAGGGGGGCATGATGTCGAAACATATGACCCTTGAAAAGTTCAGAGAGATACTTTCTAAATTACCGTACCTGACAAATCTGCGTCTCAATGGGATTGGTGAACCCCTGTTAAATCCGCAGTTGTTTAAAATGATAAACTATGCAAGTACTAAGGGGATTAGAACCAACTTCGTGACGAATGGAACAATGTTGAAAAAAGATGCCACTGCAGAGATTATCAATAGCGGCCTGAATCTTCTCATTTTTTCCATTGATGGAGCCGGCAAGGAGACATTCGAAAGGGTCAGGGCTGGCGCCAAATTCGATGAGGTCTGCCAAAATATCAGAAACATCGTCGGAATAAAAAAACAGCGGGGCCGTGTTAAACCGCATCTTGCCGTTATGACGACAGTATCAAAAGAAAATATAAGAGAACTTCCTGAAATAGTGTCGCTGGTAAACTCATTGGGGATAAAGAACATCATTCTGAAGGGAATGATACCTTCGGTCAGGGAGCTTGAAGCGAAGATAGTATCGGACGATGAGATTTATCGATTTATAAGCAGAGCACAGGAGACAGCAGATAATCTCCAGATGAATCTGCACAGCAGTCCTTTTAAGAGAATATCTGGAAAAAAGACATCCCCTGAAAATACGGGCTGCATGTGGCCCTGGACGTCTACGTATATTAATGTAGATGGTTGGGTTACACCCTGCTGTAATCTATTTGATTCCAGTATGATCAACTTTGGAAATATTTTTGAGAAAGATTTTAAGATCATATGGAACAATAAAGACATACAAAAATTCAGGTCCAGGTTAAAAATAGATGAGGCCCGTATATGCTATAAGATGTGCGACCTCTATTTGTACAGATGAAAGATTAAAGAATAGCGATGAGAAAATATAGCAATATCTCTTCAGGTGCCACGATAGCCAGGGGCGTTCTGATACTCTTTTCTTCAAAAATCATGGGATTGTTATTAGGATTACTCCAGTTTTTGCTTGTAGCCCACGCTTTTGGCATGGGTCTTGTCACAGATGCCTATATTGTTGCTCAGACTATTCCACGTTTTTCCCGAGGCATTGTTGAGGGGGGACTCAACTCCACCTTTCTTCCCGTTCTTGTTGAGCACAGAGGTAAGAATGGAGAATATGAAGCATGGAAGATTATCAGGACGATCTTCTTTATATCAGCTGTCATCTTGATTATTTTTTCTCTCCTGACGATATTTTTTGCTCCGCAGATAAGTTTTATTCTTGCTCCGGGATTTTCGCCTGAGAGTCTTAACCTCTCAAGTTATCTTCTCAGAATCATGTCCCCCATGTTACTCCTTATATTCCTGTCTCTCCTCCTGTCTGCAGTATTTCATTCTTATAACAATTTTTTTGTGCCATCCATGGCCGCACTTTTACCACAGGCTGGAGGAATTATTGCCTTAGTGATTTTTGCTGACAGCATGGGAATAGTTTCTCTTCCTTTGGGTATTATTGTAGCCACTATAATGCAATTGCTGCTTCTTCTGTTCTTTCTGAGAAAATACAAGCCGGGAGAAAAATCGCATATTTCATTAAATCACGCCGGGGTTAAACAGATTGGAAGACTTATCGGCCCAAGATTCCTGGGCTTTTCTCTTGATGGGATGAATCTGTTTGTGGACAGACTGTTTGCTTCGCTGCTGGGTTCCGGACTGGTGTCGGCACTGACCTTTGCACAAACGATTGTGCGTATCCCGCATAATTTCGTAGCAGGTTCTTTAGGAAGAGCCATGATGCCAACGCTGTCCCTCCATAGTATAAACAAGGAATACGACGATATAAAAAAGCTGTTGTCGAAAAGCATACGCATGATCAGTTTTGTCACAATCCCGGTCATTATCTTCACTGCAATATTCCGTGAAGATCTGATCCGACTCCTTTTTCAGAGGGGGGCTTTCACTGCGGAATCCACACATTTAACAGCGTATGCATTGCTTTTCTACAGTTTTTCTGTGCTTGCATACAGTGTCAACCCGGTCCTTAAGATTGTTTTTTATGCCATGCAGGATACGGTAACACCTCTCAAGGTTGGAATCATGGCCATTGTATCAAATGCCATTTTGGACTATGTATTGATGAAATTTATGGGACATGGTGGAATAGCACTCGCCACTTCGATAGTGGCCACATTTAATACGGCAGCTCTTTGGTATTGTCTATCGGGAAAGATTGGCGCAATAGATAAATCGCTGATATTTAGGTCCATGCTTCGAACATTTCTGATATCATTTTCTATAGGTTTTTTCTTGAAGGTCATTTATCCATATCTCCACATTGGGAAGTATGGTTTCTTCTGGGATAGTGCCGGCATGACTTGCTTGCTGATTATCGGAGGGGTTCTTTTCTGGGGCTCCTGCATATTTTTTAATATCAAGGAGTACAGGGAAATAATGGATATGGCCCAAAATCGGCGAGGGAATAAAAACAGCAAGATTAAAAGAGAAATATTAGCTGATTAAATGATAATCCCCCCAGTGCTTACCTACCACTCAGTTGACGAGAGCGAATCATGGACATCCATTTCTCCCATTCTCTTCAGGCAGCAGATGGATTATCTCAGCAGAAATGGCTACCAATGTCTATCCCTGCGGAATTGGATTGAGATCCTCATCTCAGGAAAAAGCCCCCCCCGGAAAAGTTTTGTTATCACTTTTGATGATGGTTACAAGAATAATTATGAGGTTGCGTTACCCATACTGAAAGCCTGCCAATTTACAGCGACTATCTTTGTAGTCACCGGGGCGCTCAATAAGAGCTCGGCATGGGAAAGGCTGAGGGGAATCCCGGACCTTCCGATTCTTTCAAGAGAAGAAGTAAGGGAGTTGTCCATGTCAGGAATAGATATTCAGCCTCACAGTCATACTCATACGGCATTGACAACCCTGGATAATAAACAAATCAAAGAAGAACTGC
>Ga0209641_10003208_pt1 | contig 13749 bp, 12 predicted proteins | sample RifCSP16_1_FD_184022 | JGI IMG/M metagenome (GOLD analysis project Ga0209641, IMG submission 184022) | Soil microbial communities from Rifle, Colorado - Rifle CSP2_sed 16_1 (SPAdes) (version 2) | ecosystem: Environmental > Terrestrial > Deep subsurface > Rock core/Sediment | place: Rifle...
GATTATAAATAGTGAAGAGTGTAATCAGGAAATTAAGGATACGATGACAAAAATGGCTGTTAATGAGATGCATTTTGACTCACCGGAAAAGACATTATCAGACTGCATAAGGGCATTGCAACGGAGCCGGCTTGAGAAGGAATTTAAAGAGGTTGAAAAAGAGATATCTGCCGCGGAACTTGGAGGTCCATTTGAAAAAGTTAAGGAGCTTCTTTTAAAAAAGCAGGAGTTGTTGCGGCAAAAAAGGGTGTTATACGAGAATTAACCGTCAACCCAGAAGGTATTAAACCTTATAAAGGGGGATATGATAAGACATGATGAAAGATGAAAAAATGACAGAGGTCCAGCATCTTATATCTGTAGGCAAGGAGAAGGGTTATCTTACCTATGATGAGCTTAACAATGCCTTGCCGGAGGATATCATATCCTCAGACGAGATGGACAGCATCATGATGATGTTCGGGGAGATGGATATTGATATTATTGATCATGTAGAGGAAGAAAACTATCAAAAACTCATCGCTGAAGAGGTCGAAGAAGAGGAAAAAGAGGAGAAAGAAATAGGGATCGGTATTGCAAGGACGGATGACCCTGTACGGCTCTACCTGAAAGAGATGGGGGATGTCTCTTTGCTCAGCAGAGAGGGAGAGATAGAGATAGCAAAGAGGATTGAAGAGGGAAAGAGGGAGGTTGAGTCTACAATCTTCAGTATGCCCTTTACTGTCAACGAGCTCATATCTCTTGGAGAAAAGTTGAAGGCCGGTAAAGTGGCGCTCCATGATTTCGTGGCTACCTTTGAAGAGGAAGGGGAAGAGGAATTTGAGGAGATCGTAGAAGAGGACGCAGAAGAGGTAAGGCAAAAGACCTTAGCGACCATCGAAAAGTTAAAGAGGACATCCCGGGATCTTAAGAACCATCAAAAGAAGTTAAAAACACGTGTTGTAAAAGGGCCTGAAAAGGAAAAAGTAAAATTAAAGATTGTCAACCTTCAGGGAAGATTAGTTGAGATCATGATCTCAACTAATCTTAACGCAAAATTTATTGATACGATTGTTGAAAAATTAAAAGAGTATAACAAAGAGATTCACCGGAGAGAAAACGACATTAATGTATGCACCAGGAAATTGAAATGCAAATCTGAGGAGCTGCAGGGGATCTTCAGGGGGATCAGGGGGAACAAGATCAAGCTTAAGAAGCTGATGAAGGCCACCAACAAGAGAGAAGGGGACATACAGGCATTAGAAAAGATCTACGCATCCTCTATAGAGGCCCTGAGGAAGATTGAAGAAGAGACGGCCATTCCGGCCCCTGAGCTTAAGGAGGCTGTAAAGGCCCTGGAGATGTCAGAGCTTAAGGCACGTTTGGCAAAAAGCGAGCTTATCGAGGCCAACCTCAGACTGGTGGTGAGTATTGCTAAAAAATATACGAATCGGGGTCTCCAGTTTTTGGATCTTATCCAGGAAGGCAACATCGGTCTGATGAAGGCCGTAGACAAGTTTGAGTACCGGCGTGGATATAAGTTCAGCACCTATGCCACCTGGTGGATCAGGCAGGCGATCACCAGGGCTATTGCAGACCAGGCCCGTACGATCAGAATCCCTGTGCATATGATCGAGACGATTAACAAGCTGATTCGTACGTCGCGGCAGCTTGTCCAGGAGATTGGGCGGGAGCCTACCCCTGAGGAGATCGCGGCTGAGATGAAACTGCCGGTGGACAAGGTAAGAAAGGTGCTCAAGATAGCCAAAGAACCCATCTCCTTAGAGACCCCTGTCGGGGAGGAGGAGGACAGTCATCTTGGTGATTTCATAGAGGACAAGAAGGCTGTATCTCCGATCGAGGCGGCAATCAAGGCCAATCTGCACGGCCAGATCGATTCGGTGCTAAAGACCCTGACCCCAAGGGAAGAGAAGGTGCTAAGGATGCGTTTCGGCATCGGAGAAGTGACAGACCACACTCTTGAAGAGGTGGGGCAGACCTTTGATGTTACACGGGAGAGGATACGCCAGATAGAGGCCAAGGCTTTAAGAAAACTGAGGCATCCAAGCCGCAGCAAACGGCTTAAGAGCTTTGTTGATTAGGCAGAAGGGCCCATAGCTCAGCTGGTAGAGCTACCGGCTCATAACCGGTTGGTCCCAGGTTCGATCCCTGGTGGGCCCATCATATAAGATACCCATAGACATGGAATTCATTCCCAATGAGCAATTAAGATTTCTCGTCCAGATTCAGGAAAAAGACAGCCGGATTTTAGAGATTGCAGAGAAGCAAAAGGTCCTTCCTGATATCATAGCCTCCCTGAGGGCCAACTTAGAAAGGGAAGAGGTAAATCTTGCAGAGGCGGTCACGGATCACGACAATGCCTCTAAAGAGCGGAGAGATCTTGAAGGGCGCCTCAAGGATGCAGAAGAAAAAGTCAGGAAATTAAAGGGCAGAATACCGGAGATCAAGACCAATAAGGAGTATGAGGCCTTGTTAAAGGAGATCGAGCTTGCCAGGCAGGAGGCGTCAGATCTCGAAGAGAAGATCCTTATATTGATGGAGAAGATGGACGTCCTGAAGGCCGTACGTACGGAGAAGGAACGCATTGTTGCTGAAGAGGAGAAAAGGTTTAAGGGAGAAAAGGAAAAGATAGAAAAAGAATTTCAGCAATTATCTGAAAATCTCAAAGAGATAGAATCTCAGAAATCCGTTATTGTCTCCCAGGTAGATTCCAAGGTCATATCAGAATATAACAGATTGATGTCCGCAAGAAGAGGGCTGGCTGTCGTCATGGTGAAGAATGAATTCTGCCAGGGGTGCCATATGCGCATCCCTCCTCAGATTTCCACAGAGATCCGGAAGAATGATAAGATAATGCACTGCCTGAGCTGCCAGAGGGTCCTTTATTGGAAACCAGATTGACGATCTTTACAGATGGGGTAGCACGCGGGAACCCCGGTGATGGAGGATTTGGGGTCGTCATAAAGGGGAAAGACGGAACCCTCATGGAAGAGATAGGCGGATATCTCGGGGTAACGACCAATAATTTTGCAGAGTATAGCGGCTTAGTGGCCGCATTAAAAGCGTCTCTTAAATATCAGCCGGCCCATATCGAGATCTATTCAGACTCTCAGCTCGTGGTTAGACAGCTCAATGGCCTGTACCGTGTGAAGAGCGAATCGCTTCTCCCCCTTCATAAAGAGGCCAGGAGATTGATGTCATTGCTTGGAAATATTGCAGTGTTTTATATCCCAAGAGAAAAGAATAAAGAGGCAGATGCCTTAGCCAATAAGGTTGTAGATCAGAAGATTTTGACAGATGCGGACTAAGTAAAATAGATGATCGCCCTTTAATGGGAGGAAAGTCCGAACTCCGCAGGGCATGGTGCTGGGTAACGCCCAGTGGGGGTGACCCTAAGGAAAGTGCCACAGAGAACAGACCGCCTAAGAAAGGCAGATAAAACTGTCCTTCCGGCAAGGGTGAAACGGCGAGGTAAGAGCTCACCGCTCCATTGGCGACAATGGGGGCACGGTAAACCCCACCAGGAGCAAGACCAAATAGGGGGGCGTTTCAGCCCCGCCATAGGGACAGATTTCAAATCTGTCCCTATGGCGGGGCTGATGCAGGCGGCCCGTCCAAGCTCCCGGGTTAGGTCGCTTAAGGTCCCGAGTAATCTGGATCTCAGAGGAATGATCATCGCCCCTTTGAGGGAGACCTCAAAGGGGAACAGGATTCGGCTTATTTTTTACTTAGTCCGCTTTATTATTTGACCGCGTTCTCAAGTTCATCTGCGAGAGTAACGTAGTACTGGCGTTTCCCCTCACCCAGTTTCTCTTTTTCCACAAGATCAAATCTATGGAGGAGCTCTTTTTGAAAGGCCTCTGGCAGGATGTTATCCGCCATCATATAGAGGATGCTGTCCTCTTTTTGAATATGCGGGGCCAGCAGGCCGGCGAAATTCCTGGCATTCTCGACAATGGTCTTTTTGGCGCTGCTGTCACCCGCTGCATATTTTTCAATCCCCTCCACAAGGCCCCGTACATACCCCCGTCCCTCATCGTGTTCCATCAGCATGACACCGATAGGGCCGCCTTCTCTTGGGAATCCCTTCTCCTCCATTGACTTGAAGAGGATATTCTCTTCCTTCCCATGATGATAGATGTCTGCAAAGTTCCGGATGAAGTCTGCCGCCTTTTTAAGGACATCAATCGGCACCTCGCCCCCCTGGTCAATTTTCTTAGAAGCAGCCTCCAAAACATGGAGTACTTTCTCTATCACCCTGTGATCGCTCTTTAATGCCTCTGTTGCTACCATACTCAGTCTCCTCCTTGTTCAATAATAAAGTTTAATAACGAAATAATCTGTCGGAATTCATATTATACGATTGGTTGCCGGAAGGATATGATTTTTGTCATGCAGGCTTCAGCGCGTAGCCCTTATCCCTGCAAGGAAGGTAAAGCCATAGCTGGGAAATCCTGGGACCTCGGTGTACTCCTCATCAAAGATATTGTTGAGTTTCAGGGTAAAATCAAGGGCGCCTAAAAGGGGGTCCCCGTCTGCAACGCGGTAAGCCGCTGCCATATTGACAACTTGGTAAGACGCCATGTTACTGGAGAGGGGCCTGCCGTTTAAACCCACAAGAAAATCATACGGGTTAAAAGCCTCGCCTGCAAATTCTGCATTCACATCCAGCACAAGTGGGGCTATGGGGGTATAGCGGATATCAAATGTCCATCTGTCGTCAGGCCTAAAGGGGAGTTCCTGGTCTGTCTCCAGATTCTTTGTGGAAAGCCGTGTATATCCAATATTGCCTTGTAGCTTATCTGTAATATCCAGCCGCAGAGTCGTCTCAATGCCTGTTATCTTTGATCTTCCCATGTTCATATAGACTGGGGTACCGGATGGCCCCACATCCAGATCAATGAGATTTTCGAGCCTCATTGCAAATCCCGTAGCGGCAAGCCATACACGCCCGTCCCGGAATGGCTGTTTAAACCCTGCCTCAACACTGGTGCTCTTTTCCGGCATGAGATCCGTGTTCCCCTGGACAGGGTGGTATAACTCTTCCAGACTCGGCGCCCTGATCCCCTGGCCAATGGAGACATGGAGCCTTGTATCTGTCTCAGGCAGAACATAAAGCGCGGATGCCTTTGGGATCAGTGCGCTGCTATAACCTGGCCCATTCTCAAATCTGACTCCAGCGGCAAGAGAAGACTGGTCTTTAATCTTAAACAGTTTCTGCAGATAGACAGACCAGAAGCCCCTCTCATCGTTTAGATCAGGGAGGTCCATCGACGGTCCCATGCCAAGAGATTCAAGATTTCCAAACTCTTCCTTCTTTATATTTTCCCATGTGTACAGAAAACCCATTGTGACAGTATCATTTTCCCCATGATGAAGGTTGTTTTGCATCTCAAGGATATTCCTTTCAGACCGGATGTCAGAGTCTATCTCAAGGGGGAAGGGCCTTGCCGCAGTTGCCGTCTCCGGCAGGTTATCGGTGTGAGAGTTTACCGCATATCTTGAAAGGGTCATGCTGTAATCCCACTCCTCTGAGGTATGATTCGTTAACCGGATACTGGTCAGATAGGTATCTTCCTTTGTATTGGAGTCCTTATCAAGGATAAAGATAATGTTACCCGATCCATCTATCTCGCAGCAGAGGGTATAGTCATATTTCTTCCAGTCCCAGTAGGTTGTTGAGATCTGCAGGGATGAGGTGGCAGTCAGAGGTATATCTACCCTGCCCAGAAGGGAATTGTTCCAGTATGGGCCAGAGTATTTGAAACCTTCGGCGCTGAGGTTTGCATAGCCTAATGAATAAACGACATCCTTATACCGGGTTGAATAGCTCAGGCTGTTGTCTGATGTCCTGTGGGTCCCTCCAAGGACAGAAAATGAGAGTCCAGGTCTTGTCTTTGTTATCACATTAACGACCCCCCCGATCGCCTCAGAACCATACAGGGCGCTGTAGGAGCCTTTAATAATCTCGATTCTTTCTGTATTATTAAGGAGCAGGGTGCCGGCAAGGGTGCTCTGGGAATAGGGAGGATTAATCCTGATCCCGTCTATCATGATGAGGGAGTGATTATCCTCTGTGCCCCTGATCGTGATGCGTGCCCATGGATCAGCGCCCCCATATGTTCTGATGGTCAGGCCTGTGACAGGACGTACTCCCTCATCCAGGGTAAGGGGCTGCCGGTCTCTTATGGTCTGCTGCGTTACAACCTCAACCGAGGCCGGTATCTCTGACAGAGGCTCTTCTATCCGGCTCGCAGTCACAACAAGCGGATCAAGTTCTATTAACTGTTTTTCGTCAGCAACAGCACGGTCCGTTGTGAGAAGGAGGATGAGCAGTGTAAACAGATAACCTATGGGCATAGTATATAACGACGTAAAGATTCGTGTGGCAGGAAGTATAACAGAATCTTCAGAAGAGTTCTATAGAAACCCTGGAAATGGCGGAAAGATTCCTGGAGAATATCAGGAAAGTTGTGAAGCTTGGTTAGTGCGCATCCCAAAATGCATTACGGTCAGGACGGTTTTCCTCATCACAGCGGCCCGGAGATTCCCAGTCGCCGCACCATCAGGAAGTGTAAGGAGAGGAGGCCGACGGTAATCCACGGCAGGATGACGACATGAAAAGCAAAGAATCTTGTGAGGGCCAGTTGTCCGACGCTTTCCCCCCCTTTAAGGAGATAGGTGATATACGGGCCGGCAACGGGGAATGTACTCGGGATCTCTGCTCCGATGGTGGTTGCCCAGAAAGAGACCTGATTCCACGGCAGAAGATAACCTGTGAATCCGAAAGAGAGGAGAAGCAGGAAGAGGCAGACCCCGACAACCCAATTCATGTCCCTCGGGTGTTTATAGGCACCGTGAAAGTAGATCCTCAGCATATGGATCATTACCGTAATCACCATGATATTGGCGGCCCAGTGATGAAATCCTCTGACCAGCCATCCAAAAGGGACATTGTTGGTGATATGCACAATGCTGTCATAGGCCTGGTCAATCGTGGGTCTGTAATACATCAGGAGGAGTATTCCGGTAAAAATATTGATGACAAATAAGAGGAATGTAAATCCGCCAAAGCAGAACCAGAAATTGATATGTTTGGGTACGGGTTTTTTTAATACCTTTTGAAGGGCTGATCTGAGATCGAGCCGGTCATCAAATTCCCCGTAGAGGAAACCTGTGGCGAGGGTAAACCAGTTTATCAATCCGCGGACATTGGCGCTCCGCTCAATTTTTTCGAGCCATTTATATTTCACCTGAAAATTCCCCTGCTACCTTGCTGTCATTCTGAGCGCAGCGAAGAATCTGATTAAACCTTATCCCACCACCACGGTGTCGCCGCGCAGTTTTACCTCATAGCTGGGGAGGGGACGCGGTGGCGGGCCTCCTAAGACTGTCCCGTTAATATCGTATACCCCCCCATGACAAGGGCATATCAGGCGCTTCTCCTCAGGATGCCAGCTTACGATGCACCCTAAATGGGTGCAGATAAGAGATAGGGCATACAACTCTTTGTTAATCCGGATAATTCCTGCAGGTTTCCCTTCTATTAAGACCTTTTTCATCTCCCCCTCAGGCAGTTCCGTCAGGGGAAAGGATGCCTCGTTTCCTCCGGGTCCGCCTGCGGTCTTCTCGGTCGGCCAGAGGTACCTGAGGCCGGCGTAGCTTGATAATAGCGCCGTCGCAGCAACCCATAATCCGATCAGGGTATTCACCGTTGCGCCCAGGAAATCCTTCCTCGTAATCTCTTCCATCCCTGCCGTCTCCGTTATTTTCCCTTCTCTTCACCCTTTATAAAGGTCCTGAGATAGTGTATAACCGCCCAGCGCTGATTGGGGGGCATGATCTCCTCCCTTGCAAACATCTGGGTGCCATGCACCCCCTTTGAGACCGAGTAATACAACATCCCATCGCTCTTCTTTGACATGATATTATTGTCCGTAAAGTCCCTCGGCATTGGTTTATATTTCCCGATTACAGCCGCATTTCCTTTTCCATCTCCATAAACACCATGACATACCTCACACTGGCCGGCATATAGCTTCCTCCCCTCTCTCAGGCTGGTCACGTCAAATGGGAGCGGGTTCTTCATATTGAGATATTCCTTAGGATAGTATCCCGGGGCAGTTGTCGGGTCTTCTTCTGCCCTGATCACCGGGGGATAAGATAATAGAACAGCGAACAACAGAAGGTACACCATTTTTGTGGTATTCATAGTCTCTCCTTATCCATCATTATTCACTCCGAAGGATTTATGGACTGCATCCGAGATATTATCAACGATACTATTAATCTTCTCCTCCTGATCTCCTTCAACCAGGATTCGCAGGAGGGGTTCGGTGCCGGAATATCTTATAACAATCCTCCCCTTGCCGTCCAGACTTTTCTCAGCTTCCTGAATGACTTGGGTTATCCGCGGTATTGAATCCAGGGGCTTCCTTTCCCGGACCTTTATATTGACCAATCTCTGAGGGAAGGTCTTCATGCAGGAGGCTAATTGTGACAGAGGCATTCCGGTTTTTTTCATCAGGGTCAATACCTGTAGAACTGTAATCAGGCCATCCCCTGTCGTATTATAATCTAAAAAGAGGACATGTCCGGATTGTTCCCCCCCCAAATTGCAATGGGAACGGACCATCTCCTCCAGCACATACCGGTCTCCTACCGGGGTTCTGATCACGCTGATCCCTGCCTCTTTCATGGCGATCTCAAGCCCGATATTGCTCATTACCGTGGTCACCAGCGTATCCTGACAGAGGCGCCCGGTCCTCTTCATCTCAAGGGCGCACATCGCCATCATCTTGTCGCCATCTACAATCCCGCCCCTCTCATCCACGAGGATCACCCTGTCTGCATCCCCATCGTGGGCGATCCCGATATCCGCCCCGGATTCCATAACGACCTTCTGAACCTTTTCAGGATGGAGAGAGCCACACTCCAGGTTGATATTCACTCCGTCCGGATTGTCCCCGAGGGTGATGATGTTTGCCCCAAGCTCCTGCAATACCGTGGGCGTAATCTTATAGGCCGCTCCATTCGCGCAGTCAACGGCTGCCTTGATCCCTTCAAAGTCTATCCCTTTCGGGAGCGTATTCTTTGCAAATTCGATATATCGTCCGTCCGCATCGTCAATCCTGAAGGCCTTTCCCAGGCTGTTCCCTGTAGGCCTCAGATTATCAATCTCTCCCGAAAAGATGATGTCTTCTATCTCCTTCTCATAGTCATCAGGAAGTTTAAATCCATTTTCTGAGAAAAACTTGATACCGTTATCTTCAAACAGGTTATGGGATGCCGATATAACAACGCCCGCATCTGCCCTGAAGCTCCGTGTGAGAAATGCAATGGCCGGGGTTGGCATGGGCCCCACCAGCAATACATCAACGCCCATGGAGCATATCCCCGATGTCAGGGCCCCCTCAAACATATACCCTGAGAGACGGGTATCCTTTCCGATGACGATCTTGTGATGCCCCTTCTTGTTTTTTCTTTTTTTGAAAAGATACGCTGCGGCACGGCCTAATCTGACCGCCATCTCCGACGTCAGCGGCTCTACATTCGCCATGCCCCTGATCCCATCCGTGCCAAAAAGTTTTCTCATGATTTGTCGACCTCCACATCCACGATGACAACATCTTTGCCTATGATCCTTACATTCCGCTGGGGGGTTCCGATCTTGATCTCCCGTGAAAAACTGTTTTTCCTCTCGGCCACATTGATCGTCAGACCTTCCAGAGAAGAAATATTTCTGACCTCGGCCTCAGGCCCTTCAATGGTGAACACAGGGGGATTTACAGAGATTCGTTTCACCCGGTAACCTGACGCGGGGGTCCCTGTGAGATTTACCCTCACCTCCACATCCTTCCTCTGTAACTTGGTCATGTCAATCTTTATGGTCCTGGGTTCTATCCTGACGACATCAATGCTGGCCGGCACATTGATATTGTCAGGCTCGAGGTTATAGAATCTGACACCTTCCGAGGCATTGGAGAGATCAAGGCTGACACTCAGCTTATCCGGATTGATATCCCTGATAACACCCTGTCCTCCTTTCAACCGTACACTGATGCGCTCCTCAATCTTTCCTATGGTCATCATATTCGGGGGGATATTTTTTAATTCAAGCGGCAGGACATAATTGACTTCCAGGGTGTCTTTGGGTGCAAGAGGGGAGACATAGAACCAAAGGGTGGCGGCAAAAAACAGGGAGATTAATTTCAGAGAAAGGTTGTTGAAGAACAGGTCTTTAAGGTAGTCCATTATTTACTCAGCTCTTCCCCGGTCATTATCTTCCGGATACTCTCCTTCATTCGTCTTGGGAACAGGGATTCTATCTTCCCCAGCCAGTGATTTCTCTCTTTTTTTCTCTCCCGTTGGAATATCCTTGTCAATAACCGTCTTAAGGCGGCCGCATCCAAATCCCGGGTCATATCCCCCCCGATACTGACAGAGATAGTGCCTGTCTCCTCAGAGACGACTATGGCTACGGCGTCCGTCTCTTCAGTCACACCGATAGCGGCCCTGTGCCTTGTTCCGAGAGATTTACTGATATTGGGGCTGAGGGTAAGCGGCAGAAAGCCCCCTCCTGCCGCTATCCTGTCGCCGTTGATAATAATAGCCCCGTCATGGATAGGGGAGTAGGGGAGGAATATGCTGGTGAGTAATTCTTTGGTTATCCTGGCATCCAGAGGGATGCCCATCTCAACGAGATCGCGCAGTTGTATCTTGCGCTCAATAACTAAAATAGCCCCTATCTTCTTGTTGGCTAAGGAGACACATGCCCGGATGATCTCTTCTATGTTCTTTGACTCTTCTATAGATATCAGGCGCTGCGTCAGGGGATTTTGACCCATCTGGGCCAGCGCCCTCCGGATCTCCGGCTGGAAGAGGATGATGAGCGCCAATACGATATAGGACCAGAGGCTTTGAATCAACCATTCCAGGGTGTAGAGAGCTGCCCATTTGGATACCACATAGGCGATGAAGAGGATGACAAGGCCCATGAGCATCTGAAAGGCCCGTGTGCCTTTGATCAAGAGTAACAGGCGGTAGAACACAAAGGTGATGATGAGGATATCTATGATATCCTGCCATCGGATCTCTCTGAGTATATCTTCTATGAATCCCATCATTTTACCTTAAAACGATTCACCATTTACTGTTTTTATGGCGTCAACCATCCTGACGATGGTTTTCATGACCTTGACATCGTGGACCCGGATGATATTGGCCCCCTTCATGACAGCGACCGCAACAATGGCCGCTGTCCCTTCTATCCTTTCATCCACCGGCTGCCTTAACATCTCGCCAATAAAAGATTTTCGCGACGGCCCGATGAGTATAGGACAACGCAGTTCTTTAAATACCTCCAGATGTTTGATCAGCGAAAGATTATGAGGGAGCCTCTTTCCAAAACCAATTCCGGGGTCTATGATAATATCTTCATGCCGGATGCCGTTTCTTTCCGCATACGCCATCCTCTCTCTGAGAAAATGACAGACATCCTGTACGACGTCGTCATATACAGGATTCATCTGCATATCCCTTGGGCTTCCGAGCATATGCATCAGCACCACAGGGGTTTTATACCCCCGTGCGATATTGACCATGTCAGGGTCGAATCTCAGGGCGCTGATGTCGTTGATGATCGAGGCCCCGGCCTCTATAGCCAATCTGGCAACTTCTGCCTTGTAGGTATCAATGGATATGGGGACCTTTACTTTGGCTGACAGGGCCTGAATGACCGGGATGACCCTTTTGATCTCTTCTTCAGCCGGCACAGGCATGGCGCCTGGCCGGGTAGACTCGCCCCCCACATCAATGATATCAGCGCCTTCAGACTCTAACGCAAGTCCGTGCTCGACCGCCTTTCCTGGATCAAAGAACAGACCTCCATCTGAGAAAGAATCCGGGGTCACATTAATGATCCCCATCAAGCAGGTTCTATCTGGAAATATCGTCACCTAATAAGAAATTAAGACTAAAGATAAAAGTAAACAGACATGATTCTATGCAACCGTCGTAGTCCTGATAATCTCGTCAATCTGCGGACCATCCAGGACCTCATTCTCCAACAGGGCCTCTGCCAGTGCCTTCAGTGTATTGATGTTGTCATTTAAAAGTTTCCTGGTTCGGTCGTAGTTTTCTATCACCAGCCGCTTGACCTCCTCGTCAATCAGGAGCGCTGTCTGCTCACTGTAATCCCGGTGCTGCGAGATCTCGCGGCCCAGGAAGATCTCTTCCTGCTTTTTCCCAAAGGTCAGGGGGCCCAGCCGCTCACTCATCCCCCATTCACAGACCATCTTTCTGGCCAGATCAGAAGCCCTCTCGATGTCATTGCCAGCCCCTGTTGTCATGTGGTTGAGTATCAATTCTTCAGCGATTCTCCCGCCTAACAATATCGCAATGTTGGTATAGAGATACTCTTTTGAATAGGTGTACTTGTCATCAACCGGCAATTGCTGTGTGATGCCGAGCGCTCTTCCTCTTGGGATGATGGACACCTTATGGATCGGGTCTGCACCCGGCAGAAGTTTTGCCACCAGAGTATGTCCTGCCTCATGATAGGCGGTGTTCTTCTTCTCCTGCTCGCTGATCAGCATGCTCTTCCTCTCCACGCCCATCAGCACTTTATCCTTGGCCGCTTCAAAGTCCTCCATTTCTACGGCCTTCTTATTCATCCGTGCGGCAAAAAGGGCCGCCTCATTCACAAGATTAGCCAGTTCGGCGCCGGAGAAGCCCGGCGTGCCTCGTGCAATGGTCTCCAGAGTGACATCGCCTGATAGGGGTATCTTTTTAGTATGTACTTTCAGGATTCCAAGCCTTCCCCTCACATCCGGTCTTCCGACTACGATCTGTCTGTCGAATCTCCCGGGTCTCAGAAGCGCCGGGTCCAGGACATCCGGCCTGTTTGTGGCCGCAATCAGGATCACCCCTTCGTTTGTTTCAAAGCCATCCATCTCCACCAGGAGCTGGTTTAGTGTCTGCTCTCGCTCATCGTGTCCACCTCCCAGGCCTGCCCCGCGCAATCTTCCGACCGCATCGATCTCATCAATGAATATGATGCACGGTGCGTGCTTCTTTCCCTGCTCAAACAGGTCTCTTACCCGAGAGGCCCCGACGCCGACGAACATCTCGACAAAATCAGAACCGCTGATGCTGAAGAACGGGACATTTGCCTCTCCGGCGATCGCCTTTGCAAGAAGGGTCTTGCCGGTGCCCGGAGGCCCGACAATCAGGACACCCTTGGGGATTCTGCCTCCGAGTTTTTGAAACTTGGGCGGGTCTTTTAAAAATTCAATGATCTCCTGGACCTCTTCCTTGGCCTCGTCTACCCCGGCCACATCCGCAAACGTTACCTTTTTACGCTCCTCAGTAAGGAGTCTCGCACGGCTCTTGCCAAACGAGAGGGCACGGTTCCCCCCCATCTGGGTCTGCCGCATAAAGAAGATCCAGACCCCGACTAAGAGGATGATCGGCCCCCAGGAAAATAAGAACGCGATATACCATGGCGTCTCATCAGGCGGCTTCACAGTAATCTTGATATCCTTCTCTCTCAGGGCATCTACGAGGTTCGGATAGTCTGTGGTATAGGTGCTGAACTTTTTCCCATCCTTCAGCACACCGCTGATCTGATTCAGCTTGATTACCACCTCGGCAACCTCGCCCTTTTCAACCCTGTTCAGAAAGTCACTGAACACGATCTCCGTGGCCGCAGGGGCGGTCTGCTGGGAGAGATAGTAGAGAAGGATCATG
>Ga0209641_10003209_pt1 | contig 13748 bp, 5 predicted proteins | sample RifCSP16_1_FD_184022 | JGI IMG/M metagenome (GOLD analysis project Ga0209641, IMG submission 184022) | Soil microbial communities from Rifle, Colorado - Rifle CSP2_sed 16_1 (SPAdes) (version 2) | ecosystem: Environmental > Terrestrial > Deep subsurface > Rock core/Sediment | place: Rifle...
GGTATTCTATGCGAAGGGGACGGGACATGAACCGAAGATAGCACGGAATAGGCGTAATGTCAATTCAATAGACCTGACCCTATGTTCCACACGCTGCGATCAATAATACCGGACTTGAAGATGCATCGGGTATCACTGTCCGGTTCTATCGAAGCGATTCGTCATCAGATGTGTAATAAAAAGCACTTGCACAGAGCGAAGAATATATTATATACTTAAACAACCGAAACAAAAGGGAGGCAAAAATGCAAAAACAAAAAACCGCTGAATTATTAAATCGCATTACCGTTAACCCCGGCGTTATGGTTGGCAAGCCGACCATCAGAGGTCTGAGGATCACCGTTGAGCAGATTTTGAAGGCGCTTGCCGGAGCGATCACGGTAGAAGAATTATTAGAGGATTATCCTGAACTTGAAAAAGAGGATATCCAGGCGGTTCTTCTTTATGCCTCAGAGCTTGCAGAAGAGGAACGAGTATATGCAGTGAACGCAGGGTAAAACGATGCCTAAAAATGTGTTGAAATTCCTTATCGATGTTGGAGTCGGGAAAAAAGCCGAGGAATGGCTCAAGAACAACGGTTATGATGTAAAGACCGTAAGAAGTATTGATCCAAAGGCAAAGGATGCAACTATACTGCAAATCGCCGAGTCCGAGTCGCGCATGGTTATTACTATGGATAAGGATTTCGGTGAGCTTGTATATAAATCCGGCAAGACACACGCAGGGGTTTTGATCTTAAGGCTTGAAGACGCAAACGGGGACAAAAAAGCAGAAGTGATAAAAAAGATATTACAAGAGCACGAGGACAAAATGCAGTGCAAATTCTGTGTGTTTCAAAACGATACGCTTAGAATATCCAGATGATAAAGATATACGAATGAGGATATTTATAAGAAGGCTCAAATATACTCAAAGAAAAGAAAGATTGGAATAAGGCGTTAACGATGACATGTTAAGGTGTTTTTGACCTCGGTTGATACTGATTTAAAATAACTGCTCCATGTTGGTTGCGTTTTTTCCGTCCAGTAAAAAGCCGTTGACAGCGGAAAGTGCATATGATAAAAAAGTGCTACTTTCTGCTTTTCAGGCAGACTTCCCTATAATTTTAAGCATTAAAAAATTGAATGATGGACTGGAGAATGTGCCATGCGTATGCGGACTTATTCCCGGACTTTAAAGACGACAAGTGCGATCACCCTCGCGTTCTTTTTGTGGTCATTCGGGCCGCTATGGCAAGCTGTTGCTTTTGCGGCAACGCCGCAGGGTCAAGGGGCAGGGGGCGCAGGCGTTCGGAGTTCTGAGTTCGGGGTTCGGAGTGAAACGCAGAAAACCGCAACAACGTCCGGGCGATTTGAGAAGGCGCTGGAGGAGATACGGGAGAAGGTAGGGCAGGTTGAGGTTAAGCTTGAGAAGAAAGAAGATAATTCGTCCGAGATCGAGACAATTATAAAGAAGCGGGCTGAGATCGATTCGCTGGACGTTGAACTGAAAAAAGAGTTCTCCGCCACGGAGAAGAAGCTCAAAGACGCCAAGCTCTCGAAAGAAATCCTTGACCGGCATTACAAATTCGTTAAACATTATGAAGACAATCTTAACGAACTCAAGACGAACCTTGCGGGCATAGAGCAGGGGGCAGAGAGCAAAGGGTTTAAAGAAGCGCTCCAGAGGACAAAACTCCACCTCGAAAAGACCAAGCCGACGAAGAAATATGTTCCGCTTGATCCGAACAAACTTCCGCACAGAATGGTGAAGGGGAAGGCAAGAGCGCCGAGGCTGAAGAAGGAAGAGTTTGAGAGGGATTTTCCGACACAAAAAAAGTCAGCTCATAGCTCATCGCTCATAGCTTCAAACCATGAACTAAAAGCTACGAGCCAAGAGCTATTTTATTCCGCATTCCGAAATCCGCAATTCAAAATTCAGCGTAAGCCAATCCTCGTTGCAGCCAACGGACCGCTGACCGGTCTCTTATCTTCAAACCAGGAACCCGTGGCGTTGCCCTTTACAGACAACGGCTTTTCGTCGGGGATAAACCCCGCCGTTACATCTGATTTAACTCCGAACTCCGAACTCAGCGCTCCGAACTATCAGGTCGCCCAAGCGACCGTCACTCCGCCTACGGCGGATGACCTTTCCGAAACCCCAGAGGTACAGTTTACACCCGAAATCCAGGCTCTTGCAACGCAACTCAACCACAACCCCGTCAAAATCTACGAGTGGGTAAGGAACAACATCGAATTCGTCCCCACCTACGGCAGCATCCAGGGGGCAGACATGTGTTTCCAGACGAGACAGTGCAATTCTATCGATACCGCTAGTTTGCTTTTAGCCCTCCTTCGCACATCGAACATCCCAGCCCATTATGTCTACGGAACCATCGAAGTTCCTATTGAAAAGGTCATGAATTGGGTGGGCGGATTTACAGACCTAAGAGCAGCCATAACCCTGATCGCTTCAGGCGGCATTCCAATAACCGGAAAACTGTCGGGCGGTAAGATTGTAGCTGTTAGGATGGAACATTCATGGGTTGAAACCTATATTCCCTATGGCAATTATCGGGGAGCAATCATGGATGACAGCATCAAAACCTGGATACCTATGGACGGGAGCTTCAAACAATACACTTACACAAACGGTTTTGACATGACGGCAACGGTGCCATTCAGCCAGGATGCTTATCTTAGTCAGGTACAGAGCCAGAACGCCGTGCATTACTACCAGAGCAAGATACAGGAATATCTTGACGCCAACATGCCCGACACCTCAATCGTAGATGTGAAAGGCTACCGCCAGATAACACAGGAAACCTATCACTTCCTGCCTTCGACTTTACCCTATGTAACCGTCGCGGTATTGGGTAAGTACTCCGCTGTACCGGGCGGCATGGCAGCAACGGCAACATTTACCCTGTCCAACCCGGCTACCGGATCAAATGTTTCATATTCTGCTTCGACCTATGATCTGGCCGGCAAGAGGGTAACGGTTTCCTACCTCCCAGCAACTTCTGTGGACGAAGCCTTGATAACTTCCTATGGCGGTTTTCTCTATAATGTTCCCGCGTATATGCTGAACCTGGTCTCGGTACTCAAGGTAGAGGGCGCAATACAACTGACAGGAGAAGCAACAACACTAGGTTCCGAGCAGAACTTGGCCATTCAGTTTTCACAGCCGAGCGGTGTGAACGAATCGATAAACAAAAAACTGATCGCCGGTGCGTACTATGCAGTCGGAATGGATCTGCAGGGTGTAAATGAGAATGTGCTTGGAAAGAGGAATTACACACTTACAACCAATGTGCTCTCACAAACTGCAGGCACGCTCGGCAACGACGATTTTATCGGAGAACATCTGCATATCCTAGCGATGACCTATTTTCTGGCGAACGATAAAATCTACAAGTCAGGCGCCAAACTCTATAACACTACTGTTACGCGGACACTTTCGGAAGGCATAACGTCGTTTACTCTTTCTGTTTCTTATATCTTCGGGATTTCGAAGACTGCGATGCCTTCAGGAGTAAACATGGATGTGGCTATGGACAGGGTGATAGTTGTTGCAAAGGACGGAAACGCCAGCAATGAAACGGCATACATGAACATCGCAGGATTAGTCAGCTCCTATCATGAACATGACATCTTTGAAAAGATAGACGGATTTTCATCGGTCTCCACTGTCAAGGCATTACAAACGGCAGCTGCAATCGGGCTTCCGATTCAGCACATCAATGCCACAAACATCAACCAAATGCTCCCAACAATTCAGGTAAGTTCAGAGATAAAAGCAGACATACAGAATGCAGTCAATGCAGGAAAAGAAATAGCGATTTCACAGACGAACGTCCAAATCGACGATTGGAACGGTGTAGGTTACATCGTCAAAGACCCAATGACAGGAGCAGGCAGCTATATGATCAGCGGCGGACTGGCTGGAAGTGATAATACCAAAAAACAAGATGGGATGCAAATCGTTGAAATTCACAAGGATCCAAATGGATGGGCAAAAGATAATGCTGATCCTCAAACAAGGAATACAATTGCGACAGTTGCAGAACTTGAAATTGGTGAAAAGATTGCGCAAGCGGCAGTGGACCTCATCCCCCAATATCCGCAGCCAAACGCATATAATAATGTTGGGACTTGTGTGGGTGTAGTCAGGAAAGCATACATGGCAGCAGGCATATGCTTGGATGAGTGGTCGGGCTGTCTAATAAAAGAAAGTGTTGGATGGAGGAACGGCATACGGTGGATTAAGGGCATGAACGGTGTGAAGTATTTGTATGATCTTGCTGATAAAATGAAACTTCATGATAGCGTACGTCGAGATGCCCCACTGATAGGTGATATGGTTTTCTTTAAATATACTGATGATCCGAACATTCGAGACCATGTTGGCGTGGTTATCTCTGTTGCTGGTACTGATGGTACAATGACGTTTGTTGATGCGACAGACTTTTTCGGCGTTAGTGAAAGCAATATGAACCTGTTGCAACCCAGTGACCCGAAATTAAACAAGCCCCTTCTTAGTAAAAAAAATGGTTGCACGCGTTGTTATGCGGGCGAACTGTTTGATGGTTTTGGAACAGTAAGAAATGTAGTAGCTCAACCAACTACTCGGTAAAGCATGTTAAAAAATTCATTTAAGGAGCTTGAGATGAGAAAAAAATATGCGATTAGCTTGGCGATCACTTTTTTGCTCACTTATTCATCTAATGTGATTGCGCAAGCAGAAATGAATGCTAAGACGCAAGTGATTGTTAAGAGTAAATATGGTTCTGCAGATGGCGAGTTTGGTCTTAAGGTATTTGAGGATCAGTCTTGGGCTGAACCCTCAGGAATAGCGGTAGATTTAAAAGGGAATATTTACATAGCAGATCCGTTAAATAATCGTATACAAAAGTTTGATAAGACCGGAAAATTTATGTTTAAGATAAGTCTCAATATTCAAAAAAAATTACAGCGATTCGGGAAAACTATAAACGATATAACTGTTGATCGAGAAGACAATTTATATGCCGTAAGCGGCCACGAACAAAGGATATTTAAATATAATGAGGTGGGCCAGTTTATTCAGTCTATCAGTCTTAAAGAAATGGATATTGCCTGGGACAGGTGGAGAGGATGGAGAAGTGGTATTTATCTGCAACCTAAAAGAATCTCAGTTGATAAAATTGGTAATATTTATTTAGAATCTTCCAATGAATTAATTAAATTTAGCAAAGAGGGGAAACTGTCAAAAAAATGGGTGCGAGAAGGCGGTTCGAACGAGGCATCATATTTTATAGAACAGACGGGTTTATTATATTTCTCAAGGCAGATAGGCGTGTGGGAAAAGTATGATCAGAATGGAAATTTATTAGGCACAGTTGTATGTGAAAAAGAGCCTTTGAGCGTATACATCCCAACTGCTGGCGGACAGTGTCAATTCCCGCCGAAGTTTATAGATAAAAATGGCCTTAGATATTATTTCGAACTTACACTAAAGACGAGCGATTTGATTTCTATTGTTAAGGTCGATCAGAGCGGTAACTTAAAAAGATATAAAGCGCCGCCTGTTGATATATGGCAGTCGCCGAATATGATTAAGTTTGATGACGATGGATATCTTTATGGATATGATTATGATAATACGAAGCAAGAGTATTGGGTTATCAGGATGAAGCTGGAATAGATGATGCTTGTTGACAATTCAGAAAATTGAGTCTGAGATGAATAATAAGCCACGAAAGATTATTGTTTTAATGGTACTTGCAGCTATGATGCCTGCGCAGGCGCATGCTCAAGATAAAAATTGTTATCAAGAGATTGCAGTAAAAAATTCTGAAGGCTCAATTGGCTTTGGAGCAATATGGAAGTATCCCGGCGATATTGAGCCCAGCGTATGGTTCCCTATTGTCCCTCGCGCACTTGCCATTGACTCTAAGGGAGATATCTATGTGGGAGATTCTGTAAATTACCGTGTTCTGAAATTCAATAGAACGGGAAAATTTCTGTTCGAGTTCAAGTTGCAGCCGCCTTTAAAGGAGATCAAGCCTAAAATCAGTCATATAATTCAAGATATAGGTCTTGATAAAGATGATAACGTATATGTCTGGAATTTTTTTGAAGACAGGGTGGAAATATACAGTCAGGACGGAAAATTCAAAGAGTCCGTTAGTTCTCGTGATGACAAACAAAAAGGTATTTTTGCACATGTCTCAAAGGGTAAGGCACGTAATTATATTTATGAAATTGACTCTTATGTCCCAGATAAAAAATATCCTGGTAGTATTTTATACGCAATTACTGTTAGAGATGGTAATAAATTGGTAGCCAAATGCAGTGGCGTGGAAATAGCTTATGATGAAAATGGAGAGATTTACAATTTTGATAATAATGGGAATATATACACTTTTGATGATTATTTGAATGTAATCAGAATAAATCCGTTCAGATAGATTATGAGATGTTCTTCAGGTTGCCGACAATTTCAGGCGATAATGGAGTCGTTATGAAAAAAATCAGTGTGTTGGTAATTCTTGCATGCTTATTATGGACAATTCCTTGCCATGCCCAGAGTCTCTCATTATCTAACGGCGCAACGTGGCTCTCAGCCAATCAGAACGCGGATGGCAGTTGGGGCGCGCAAGCAGATTTATCGTTGGTTTACAGCGTTGAGGCAGTTAGCGCATTGCAATCCTCGGGTACAGCTACTACAAATTATTCCGCAGGCATTACTTGGCTGGCGGCACAGGACGCAACCTCTACCGACGAGCTGTCGCGAAAAATTTATTCGCTGGTCAATGCCAGCATAGATTCCAGCACATTTATAAATACATTACTCAGCTATAAAAACAGTGACGGCGGTTGGAGTTACCAGAACAGCCCTGTCAGCGATCCTTTCGATTCCGCCCTTGCCCTTCAGGCCCTCAAGGCCGCAAACTATTCCGACACCACGGTCCTGTACCAAGCCATCAATTTTCTCACCAGCAATCAAAACCCAGATGGGGGATGGGGATTCCGGCCCACGAACAGCGCGATCGAGGGTGATCCGAGCAATGTGTATGTTACGGCGATGGTGTTAAAGGCGCTGAGCAACTTTAGTTCAACGTTCAATGTTCAAAGTTCAATTCAAAAGGCATCGGCATATCTTTTAACGAAACAAAACCCCGACGGCGGGTTCGGGTCGAGCCCTTCTACAATCTACGAAACGGCATTATCCGTCATCTATCTCATCGAATCAGGGCAAGGTAGCACCTTGCCCCTACAGAATGGAATAAATTATCTTACATCGACTCAAGCTTCGAACGGCTCCTGGAATGACGATCCGTATTCAACGGCTCTCGCGCTTCAGGCTTTGGCGAATGTTAAACCGAATCTTGCTCTATCGTCAAGCGATATCACCTTCTCCCAATTCACGCCTACTCAGGGCCAATCCGTCACGATCAATGCTACTGTTCACAATTCAGGCCTTGCTCAGGCGGAGAATGTCCTTGTTCAGATGTTTGATGGAGACCCCGCGGCCGGGGGAGCGCAGGTCGGCCCAAATCTTATCATCGCTTCGATTGCTCCGGGCGGTTCGGCAACTGCCGAGGTCGTCTATACCATGACGACGAACACGGACCGCCATGCCATCTACGTCAGGATCGATCCTTTCAATTCCATAGATGAACATACAAAAACGGACAACACGGCCGTAAACTATTTCACCGTCTTCTCTCCGCCCGATCTCTTCATCGACAGCAGTGAAATAAGTTATTCGCCGGCGAACCCCACCGTCGACATACCGCTTACCATCACCTTCATCGTCAGGAACCTCGGTGAAAAAGAAGCGGTGAACGTTCCCCTGCGCCTCTACCGGGGACTGCCGGAAAACGGCGGTACGGTCATCAATAACTATAACATTCCCTCGCTGCAAGGTCACGGTTTCTACCAACTGACGGCAACGATCAACAACCCGATCCAGGGATTGAATATGTTCTATCTCATTGCCGACCCGGACAACGCCGTCCCCGAGCTTGATGAGACCAACAACCAGGGCATGAACGCCATGAACGTGGCCGGCTCCAGCCCGACGGACCTCGCCGTCACCGCATCGAACATCGGCTTCCTGTTCCCCTCAGGCAGCCAGCCGGAGACCGGATTCACCATAACCGCCATCGTCACCAACACCGGCAGCAGCAATATCCAGACCAGCGTGTCCTTCTACAAAGGCGATCCAAAAACCGGAGGCACGCTCATCGGGAACACGAGCTTAACCGTTCCTGCCATAGGCATCCAGACCGCAACCATTAACTGGACTGTTCCTCAGGACAATCCTTTGATCTACGTCGTCGTTGATCCAAGCAACCTCGTTTCCGAGGCCGATAAAACAAACAACACGGCCTACCGGGCATTCGACGGCTCGATCATGCTTCCCGATCTAAGTGTAAATGCGGCGGACGTCAGCGTTCATCCCACGTGTCTCACGCCCCAATCAAACATCACCGTTAACGCAATATTTCACAACTGGGGCGGTAATACCAATACCGCGAGCGGGTCCACGTCCCTTACGGCATATCTGTATGACGGCGCCCCGGAAAACGGCGGAGTGAAAAAGGGGTCCTTTGGGTTCCTGGACATCCTCCCCCCCGGCGGCGGCGGTTACTGGGCCGACAAGATCGGCCAAATGACAAGCAGGGCGGGATTCGTCAATATAGACTATCTCACCGCGGGTACGCACGATCTGTACGTTGTTTTGGACCCGACCAATCAGGTAAATGAATATAATGAAGACAACAACAGGGCGGTTTTGCGAGTCACCGTATCGAACACCTGCGACAGGGACCTTTTCATAACGAGCAGGGATATCACCCTCTCGCCAGCACTCCCCGCTGTCGGCAGTCAAGTGAATATCACCGCCATTGTCCATAACACCGGTAGTCAAAACGAAACGTTCTACACTTCCTTTTACAACGGAAACCCGGCAACAGGCGGCAAACTGATCCAGAAGGCTAACACAGCTCTTCTCCAGGAGAGCATTGGTCCCGTGTCAGCTCAGTTCACCATGACCTCGGGGGTGCCTGAGATTTACGTTGTCGTGGATGCCGGCAATCAGGTTCAGGAGAAGGATGAGACCAACAACATTGCCTCAAAGACCATCGACACCTACAAGATTGATCTATCCGTCTCTGCAGGAGACATCACGCTTACGCCCACAGCGCCTGCAAAAGGAGATCCCGTCACCGTGAATATCACTGTCCACGGCACCGGATCAACGGACCTTTCCGGGACCCTCCGCTTGTACGAAGGAACGCCGGAACACGGCGGATTAATCGGCTCACAAGACATTGCAACCCACGGCAACCAGGCCGTGCCCGTTGCTTTCCCGTCTTATGTTTATCCCGGCGACGGCGTCACCCTGACGGCGATCATGGAAAATGTGACGCCCGCAGAGGTTGATCCGGCCAATAACCGTGCAAGCGCCACCTTTGGCGAACACATACAAGAGGGCGCCACGAACGAAGGCGCCGATTTCTGGATCGCCTGGCCACCCGTGAGTTACGACACGGCCAGCATCGCGATCCAGTCAAAACATACGGCGCAGGTCACCATAACCATCCCGTTGAGCGCCTATTACTCCGGCGGGAAGCAGCAGATATGGTCGACAAGCGTGACCGTGTCTCCGGGCTCTCCGGCCATCGTTCCGCTCACCTACCCGACGTACGGCAAGACCAGCAATACCGCTTCGGTCATAGAAAACAAAGCCATACATATTGTGAGCGACAAGGACGTATCGGTAGTCTTCCATACGCCCGCTGATGCCTTGACTGCGGACGATGCCTATCTCGCGTTGCCCGTGAACATGCTCGGCACCCGCTATTACGTGCTCAGTTACTCCGCACTCTTCCAAATCGCTCCCTATAAGGCGGCAGCCTATACGATCGCGGCGACCGAGGACAATACTCATGTGGATATTCCCGGAGGCTCTATTCTCCTCAATCAGGGCCAGACCTATGTCTACAACGTGAACGCGGCCAACAGTGCTTCGACCATAGACCTCAGCGGATCCTCCATTCAGAGCGATAAGCCGATAGCAGTCTTCGCCAGCACGCTTTGCAGCAACATAACGCCGGACGTCGGGACCTGCGATTCCCTCCTGGAACAGATGCTTCCCGTGTCCCTGCTCGGCACGGACTACTATACCGCGCCGCTCTATTCACCGGCGAGCGGAGACCGGTACCGGATCCTTGCGGTGAAGGACAATACCCAGGTCAGCATGAAGGACAAATACCGTATCAATACTGTTCTGCTCAATGCCGGTCAGTGGACGGAGTTCGAGGACCAGGAAGCCATGCACATTACGAGCAACCATCCGATCATGGCAGCTCAGTATGCCAAAGGTATAAAGGCCGCACAGGTCGGTGACCCGTTCCAGATGACAATCATCCCAACGGACAAACTAAAGACGGAATACCGGTTCTATAGCTACCCCGGATATGGCGGTTATAACCCTTCCTATCCTCAATATACCGAACAGGGAAATTTCGTGACCATTATTGCCCCGGAGCCCGACACGATCGCCGCATTGGACGGTGTTAGCGTGACCGATGGCTGGCTGCCTTTGCCGGACAAAGGAATCTATGTTGTAGTGCACATCGACGAAGGAGAGCACATTGTCACTTCCGACAAGCCGATTGCGGTCTCTGTTCACGGCTATGGAGCCGCCACGTCCTACGGCTACCCCGCCGGATTATCCGTTAGCCTCGGCAACCTCAAGCTCGATAATCCCGCGCTCTCACCGGCCGCGCCTTCTGTAGGCCAACTGATAACGATATCCGGTACCCTGACCAACGAAGGAGACAAGGCCGCGCGAGACGTTATTGTACGGGCTTACAACGGCGACCCGACAAACGGAGGGACACAGATAGGACAGGAAGTCTATTTTGCTGTTGTTGATCCAAAAGAATCAAAGACGGTCTTGTTCACGTGGGATAGCTACGGGTATGGAGGGACGAACAAACTCTACATCGTCGCGGACCCCGACAATGCGATCAAGGAATCGAACGAATCGGACAATACCGTAATGCTGCCGATAGACCTTGTTGCTCCGGCAAAACCCGACCTTGCCGTGACGTCTGCGGACATCACTCTTTCCAAAGATACGGCAAGCGAAGGTGAGCTTGTTGTCCTTACCGCGAAAATAAAAAACAGAGGATCGGATGTCGGAGCAATACCGGTAAGCCTCTTCTTAGGCGATCCAGCAAGCAACGGCAGGCTCCTGGAAAACAAATTCATAAGCCAGATGCTTCCGCTCAACGGAGAGGCCGTGATCGAATTCAACGTAAACACCCTCGGCTTTGCGTCCACGAACGATATTCGTATCGTTATTGATCCGGCAAATATGATCGACGAACTTGTGGAGACGAATAATAGCGCAGCCAAGGTATTAACGGTAAACAGAAGGAAACTCACCGCAGGTGTGGTTACAAATAAAACACAGTATCCCGCGCAATCAGACGTGGGAATCAACATCTCCGTTCAGAACCTCAATACCGTCTCATGGTCGGGAACGGGAGATATTTATATTCAGACCACCGCGGGACAACAGATTGCGCATGTGGGAACCTTTACTTTGGGAGAACTCATGCCGTGGGGGCTGGAAGGATGGACGTACCGGGTCCCCGTAACCGTGAATGACCCGCGAGACTTGAGGGACGCCGTTGGCCTGACCACTGTGGATTTCGATGTAATCTTTGCATCACTGGGCCTGACCGGCAAAACAGTTGATCAGAACTCGATCAGGATCTTTGAATTTGACGGGGCAGGTAATGCCATAGGAGAAAAGCAGGCACGGCCGGTATTCCAGACCGCGACAACGGCGAAAATCACCTGGCTGATGGATGGTTTGACTCAGAAAAATTCGCCGCGTTATTTCTCTATTTATTTTGATATCACTGAAAACGGGCTTAAGCCAGGATCAGCCATGACAAAGGTTCCGATATCAGGCCGGCTGGTCGGTTTCACCGATAATTCCGGCAAAGTATATGTAATGGAGAGTAATCCTGACGGCACATTTGGAACGTATCGAGTGGTAGATGATGTTTCTCCTTCAAATACGGATTACACCCAGGGGCTCGTGCTGGATGATTTCAACAATGACGGTTTCATCGATATTATTACCGGTTCCAGAGATAATGGCGAGCTCTATTATTATCAAAATAAAGCGGACGGCACCAATACGTTCCTGCCGAAATCGAAGATAGGCCAGTTCACCGGAGTTACCTATGTTACAGACATGGCCTCGGCAGACTTCAACAATGATGGTAACAGGGACTTTATCGTAAATTTAACCCGAAACAGTATCGATCTTTTCCTCGGTAACGGCGATGGAACGTTCACGCAACATACGTTGCCATTACCTTCGGTGAGTTCGTATTATGATTTCTGGGGCAAATCCGCAAATGACATGGATAAAGATGGGTACCAGGACTTGATTATTGCGGACGGAGGGAAGATCTATGTCTATCGCGGCAACGGTGATGGTACTTTCCTGCCGCCGGTGATGGTTGGGAATTTGAATTATTCGGCGACGTACGGCCTCATAACCGGCGATTTCGATGGAGACGGGATACTGGATATAATAGCAACTCAGGCCGGTTATAATTATACCTTTTTCTGGAAAGGAAAAGGAGACGGCACCTTTGCTGCGCAGACCCGAGTCACATCATTGGACAATAATTCCAATTCTACGTTTGACACGGGGGATTTTAATGGGGATGGGAAGTTAGACGTGATAGCGAACCAGTATTCCCCCGGGGGAGTTGTGTTTTATCCGGGGAATGGAGACGGGACATTCGGTGCAAAGACCAACATAGCTACCATTTACAGCAGTCTCGGATTGGCAGCGTACCTTGGTTCAGTGGAAGTTCATCCCACGCTTGGTTTGCCTGAAACCGTTCCGTTTCATGGATACAATTATGTATGGAATACAGGCAATACCTATGCCAGCAGTTACATGGTCCATGTTGTTCTTTCTGAAACTGGAAACGTTGTCGCGGAAAATAGAGCATCTTTCGACATTCTGCCGGACATGACGGCGAGCGCAGCGGTAGTCGCCGACAAAATCAGCTACAATCCCAATGAGACCGCGGCGATAACATCAACGATCACGAGCCAGAGCCTCAATTACATCATGGAGAATTTGACAGCGAAAATAATAGTAGCAGGGGTCACGGGTCAGGGGTCAGGGGAGGACATATACACCGAAACAAAAACCATCACCACCCTCATGCCCGAAGCAAGCTTCACCTTCAAGAGCTACTGGAATACCTCGACCTACACCCCGGGAACCTATCCCGTGACACTTGAAGTAAAAGACGCATCAGGCGCGGTCCTCGCAACAGGCACGCAGAATCTCGTCATCAGCAGCACGGTGAAGCCTTCGTCGCTGCTCAAGGGACAGGTATCCGTTGATAAACAGAGCGTACTCTCCGGCGATTCGATATCGGTGAACTACAGCGTCACGAACGTCGGGAACATCGATCTTTCGAGCGTCAATCTGTCTGTTCAGACCGTACATGTCCTCAACCAGACGGTTTACGATACCATTCCGGCCGAGACGCCGCTTCCCATGGGAGGAGTCTATCCCGGCGCGGGGGTGATCAACACGACAACATACAACGCCAAAGATTATCTTGTCGTGGTGCGGGCAAAGATCGGGGACATCGAGGAGACGCTTGCGGGGACCTACTTCCGCGTCGAAGGCGCGCCCACAGCGCCGTCCCTGTCCCTGCC
>Ga0209641_10003211_pt1 | contig 13746 bp, 13 predicted proteins | sample RifCSP16_1_FD_184022 | JGI IMG/M metagenome (GOLD analysis project Ga0209641, IMG submission 184022) | Soil microbial communities from Rifle, Colorado - Rifle CSP2_sed 16_1 (SPAdes) (version 2) | ecosystem: Environmental > Terrestrial > Deep subsurface > Rock core/Sediment | place: Rifle...
GGAGAGCTGGTCGATCCGCCGGTCCGCGAGCGATTCGATCCGCATCATCGCCAGCATTTCGTCCACGCGCGCGTCGCGCCCGGCCTTGTCGAGGCCGCCGATGCGAAGCCCGTACGCGATGTTGCCGCGCACATCCATGTTCGGAAACAGCGCGTAGGACTGGAATACCAGGCCCACGCGGCGCCGCTCGATCGGAACCGGCGTGACGTCCGTGCCGTCGAACAGCACCCGACCGCCCGGGTCGGGTTCCTCCAGGCCGGCGATGATGCGCAACGCCGTCGTCTTGCCGCAGCCGGACGGGCCGAGAACGACGAGCGTTTCGCCCGCCCGGATCTCCAGATCGAGCGGTTCGAGGGCGCGCGTGCCGTCCGCGAAGGTCTTGCCGCAGCGCTCCAGCCGAATCGCCAGCGGCGCCGGCGCCTCGCTCATCGCCGCGTCGCTTTCGTTCCCAGCTCGACCGGCCGGGCCAGCACCTGGATGCCGATGAGGAGCGGGACGATCATGACGAAGAACACCAGGGTGTAGGCGCTGCCGACCTCGAGGCGGAGCGAAGCGTAGGCGTCGGCGAGACCGACGGGCAGCGTCTTGGTGAGCGGCGTGTGGAGGAGCCAGGTCATGTTGAACTCGCCCATGGACAGGGTCACGACCATGAGCGAGCCCGCCAGGATGCCGGAACGGCAGTTCGGCAGCACGACGGTGAAGATGCGCCGGAAAAATCCGGCGCCGAGGCTCGCCGCGCCCTCCTCCAGCGTCTTCAGGTCGATCGCGCCCATCACCGCCAGGACCGAACGCACCATGAACGGCAGCGTGAACAGCACGTGGCCGGTCAGGATGAAGGTCCAGGAGGTGCGGAACTCGCCGAGCGTGTTGTAGGTGACGATTAGGGCCATCGCGGTCGCTAGGCCGGGGATGGCGACCGGCATCACCAGCAGCTCCTCAATCGTCCGGGCGAGCGCCCCCTGTCGGCGCGCGAGCGCGTAGGCGGCCGGCACGCCGAGCAGCAACGTGCACGCGAGGCAGGCGAGGGCGATTCCGATCGAGCGGAAGATCGTGTCGCTGTAGCCCTCCCAGACCTGCGCCACCCAGCGCAGCGTCATGCCGCTCCCGATCCCCGACTGATAGTTGACCGTCACGCCGGCCAGCATCGACATGCCCACCGGCACGATCAGGAACGCGCAGACGCACAGCGTGAATCCGAGCAGGCACCAGAAGGCGGGGCCGCGGCGCCGCATCGCGTCAGCCCGCCGCCGCCACGGTCGAGCCGGCGGCAGTGCGCGCGAGCGCCAGCACCGCCCAGGTGAGCACGCCGAGGACGAAGGACAGCGCGGCCGCTGCGGCGATGTTCGCCTCCTCGGTGAACACGCCGTAGATCGTCACGGGCAGCACGTTGATGCGGGTGGCGAGCGTGAAGGCGGTGCCGAACGCGCCCATGGCCGTAGCGAAGCAGATCGCGCCCGCGGACAGCAGCGCCGGCTTCAGGCCCGGCACGATCACGTCGCGCACCACGCGCAGGGGCCCGGCGCCGAGCGAGCGCGCCGCCTCCTCGACCTTCGGATCGAGCTTCTCCGCCGCGGCCATCACGGTGAGGATCGTGCGGGGGATCGAGAAGTAGACGTAGCCGATGAAGAGCCCGGCCATCGAGTAGGCGAACACCAGGGGCTCGCCGGTGAGCCATTCGGCGACGTCGCCGATCACCCCTTGCCGGCCGGCCAGCATGATCACCATGAAGCCGATGACCACGCCGGGAAAGGCGAGCGGGAAGGTCAGCATCGCGACCAGCGCGACGCGGCCCCAGAAGCGGTTACGCGTGAGGAAGACGCCGGCAACGCCGGAGATGGCGAGCGTCGCGCCGGTCACGCTCGCCGAGAGCAGGGTCGTCGAGACCAGGCTGTTGAAGTAGTTCCGGTTGGTCAGGATCGCGCCGTAGGCGGCCCAGCCTTCCTTGCCGGTGCCGCCGATGACGAACAGCTGGCCGAGCGGAACGAGGAAGAACGCCGCGAAGACGATGCCTGCGGGCAGAAACAGCAGCAGCAGCAGCCGGTTGCTGCGGGCCATGGGCGCGGACGACGGGGCCGCGACGCCGGAGCCCGCAGTCCCCGGGGGCGCCCGGTCAGTTCACTTCCTTGTAGCGCTCGACGATCGTCTTCTGCGCTGCCGAGAGCCGCTTCAGGTCGATCGGCTTCGCGCGCGCGTACTCGGCGTCCGGCAGGAACTTCGCTTTCGCCTCCGCCGACAGCTTGTCCGCGAACACCGGGCGCAAGTAGGCATTGCCCCACATCCTCTGGCTCTCGTCGGACAGCAGGAAATCGAGCATCCGCCGGCCGTTGTCCGGATTCGGGCCGTTCGCCACCAAGCCCATGATGTAGGGGAACACGACGGTGCCCTCCTTCGGGATGACGAACCGGACCGGCGCCTTGTCGGTGTACTGGCCGCGATAGGCATTGAAGTCGTAGTCGAAGAGGATCGGGATCTCGCCGGAGATCACCCGCGCGTACGAGGTCTGCTTCGGCACGATCGGCTGGTTCTTCTGCAGCTCCTTGAAGTACCTGATCGCCGGGTCGATGTTCTCGTACGTGCCGCCGAGGGCGAGATTCACCGCCATCACGCCGACCTGGCCGACGGCCGCGCTGGTCGGATCGAGATAGCCGACCATGCCCCGGTAGTCGGGCTTGAGCAGATCGCCCCAGCTCTGCGGGACGGGCTTCCCCTTGAGCGCCGCGGTGTTCACGAACAGGCCGAGCGTGCCGGCGTGGATCGTGAACCAGTATCCGTCCGGGTCCTTGAGGTCGGCGGGGATCCTCTCCCAGCCCTTCGGCCGGTGGGGCGCGAGCACCCCGGCACCGCGCGCGGGCTCGCCGAACGTGCCGCCGAAATAGGCGACGTCCGCCACCGGCTTGGACTTCTCGGCGATCAGCGCCGAGAGGGTCTGGCCGGAATTCTTGTTGTCGGGAGGGACGGCGATGTTGAGGCGGGCCTGGATCGCCTTCAGCTGCGAGCCCCAGTCGGCCCATTCCGGCGGGCAGTTGTAGCAGATGGCGCGCTGCTGGGCGACGACCAGACCCGAACTGACGAGCGCGGCGGCGCCGAGCGCGAGGGCAACCACGGTGCGAAGCAGCATGAACTTTCCCCCTGTTTGCAATGGCGAAGGCTAGGATATGGATGTTGCACTGGCGTGGCAAGCAGGAACGGTCTTCACCAATCAATGAGGAGAGGGATCACAATGAAACGACCGATTTTCATCACCCTAGGGCTGCTCGTCATCGGGTTTGCCGTTTTCGGCTGCGCAACCCAGCCGTCCGGTCAAGCCGACGCCGGCTGGGTCACGCTTCTCGACGGCCCCAAGGGAATGGACAACTGGACCCGCGTCGGTGACGCCAATTGGCGGGTGGTGGACGGCGTCGTCCAGGCCGACACCGGCAAGGGCGGCAGCTTCCTCGTTTCGAAGAACGTCTACAAGGACTTCATGATCCGGGTCGAGTTCTGGGCCAGCGACGACGCCAACAGCGGCATCTACATGCGTTGCGCCGATCCCAACAAGCTCACCGACAAGAGCTGCTACGAGGCGAACATCTTCGACCAGCGCCCCGACCCGACCTACGGCACGGGGGCCATCGTCCATCTCGCTGCGGTCAAGCCGATGCCCAAGGCCGGCGGCAAGTGGAACACCTATGAGATCACGGCCAAGGGCGCGCAGCTCACCGTCGTGCTCAATGGCGTCCGCACCGTGGAGCTCAAGGACAGCCAGTTCGCCAGCGGACCGATCGCGCTGCAGTGGGGTAAGGGTGTCGTCAAGTTCCGCAAGGTGCAGATCAAGCCGCTCTAGCCTCGCGCGCGCGGCGCGGCGCCGGGGCTCAGTAAGGCCGCGAGCCGAAGAGATACGGGTGCGCGGCTAGCAGGATGAGGTAGAGCGCGAGCCCCGCGCCGACCCGCTTCCAGCCGATCTCCCCGAACCGGAAGCGGTTGCGGCCGTTGACGATCGCGCCGAACGGCACGTTCGAGGTGACGTCGGCGAAACGCTTCCAATCCTCCCCGAGCGCGTCGGCCTTGCGCGCGTCGATCAGCGCCGTGCCGAGCGCCGCGAGGACGAGGAAGCCGCCGAAGAAGACGAGCGACGCGAGGTCGCCGCGCGCGAGGATGTGCACGGCCGCCCAGAGGATGACGCCCCACATGATCGGATGGCGCGTCACGCGGATGATGCCGCGCGCGGGCTCGTCGGCCTTGAGCGCCGCCTGCTGCATCACCGCGGTCGGGTTGCGGGTCATGCCGCCGGCGGCGATCAGGATCAGCGCGAACGGCATGACGACGAGCGGCCAGAGCCTGAGCCCCGGCACCTGCCACAGCGGCTGGAACGGCGCCCTGGCGTACGCCCAGATCATCCACCCGAGCGTCGCGAGCGAGAGGAGCGAGTACGCGCCCAGGTAAACGTGCTCGCTGATCGCCTCGACGAGCGGCCGCCGGAGCGGCGTGCTCGAGACGAAGTGCGCGCCCAGGAAGACCAGCGTGGCGAGGATCAGGTGGGCGATCGGATCCATCGCCGCGCAACCTTCTAGAGCGTCGGGCTCGCGAACTCCCCGCCGAGCGCGACCAGTCCCCAGTTCGAGCCGTGCGCATCGAAGGCGAAGCCGATGTGCGCTCCGAGCGAGTGCGCGTCGCGGAAGATGCGCTGGATCGGGTAGCTGTCGTAGATGCCGTTCGCACCCGCCATCGCGTGCAGGAGGTCGACCGCCTCGGTGCAGAGCTGGACGGCGTAGGCAACGTTGCGCTTCACCGCGAGCTTCTCCTCGACCGACATGACGCGACCCTCGGCGGCGACCCGCTGTGCCTCGATGCAATCCTGCCGGAGGATGAGCCGCGCCGCGTCGATCCGCGCGCCCGCCGCACCCACCCTTAGCTGGACGGTCTGGAAGTCGCGCATGCGCATGCCGGTGTAGTTCGTGCTGCGTGCCTTCACCGCCTCGCACGTGAGCTCGAGCGCGGCCTGGGCATTGCCGAGCGCGGCGCCGGAGAGGCAGTGCGATCCCATGGTCGTGATCGGCACGCGGTAGACGGGGTTGGGATTGACCCGCGCTCCGGGAAACTCCGCACCGCCGCGGCAGCTGTACATGTCGAGGGCACGGTACTCCGGCACGAACAGGTCCTTTGCCCGCACCGACTTCGAGCCGGTCGCGCGCATCCCCATGACGTGCCAGTCGTCGATGATGTCGTACTCCGAGCGGTGGACCAGACACATGCGGTGGCCGACGACCCGCTCGCCGTCGCGGACGGTGACGGCGAGCATGTTCCAGTCGGACGGGTCGACGCCGCTCGAGAAGTTCCAGTGGCCGCTCACGACGAACCCGCCGTCCACCTTGCGGCCCTGACCCTGCGGGAAGGCGATCCCCGACGCGATCAGCACGTCGGGGTTCTTGCCCCAGAGCTCGTCCTGGGCGCGCTCGTCGTAGAGCGCGAGCATCCAGTGGTGAACCCCGAGGTTGGCGAGGTTCCAGCCGGTGGACGCGCAGCCGCGCGCGAGCTCGGCCGGCAGCTCGAGGAGCGACAGGTAGTCGAGCTCCATGCCGCCGTAGCGCTTCGGCTGCGCGAAGCGCAAGAGGCCCGTCCGGTGGAGGTCGGCCTCGGTCTCGGGAAGCATCCGCCGGGCGGACTCGCCGCGCGCCGCGCGCTCGCGCAGCGCGGGCACGAGCTCGCGGGCGCGGCGGACGGCCTCGTCGTAGCCGACGTCGGCGAAGGTCTTCGCTCCCGGCGCGTTCACTTCGCGGTTTCCGCCACCCGCGGCATCTGCGCGTAGTTCTCGCTCGCGCCGCCCCACTTCGGCTCCTCGGTCATGCCGTAGAAGTTCAGCTCGATCGTGAGCCCGTTCGGGTCCTTCACGAACATCTGGAACAGCTGGAACTCCGGGAAGTACCGTCGGCGGGCGGCGAGCCCGACCGCGTCGAAGCGCTTCGCGAACTTCTCGGGTTCGGTGGCGAGGAATGCGATGTGGTCCACCACGCCCGAGTTGTCGGTCGCCGATTTCGGCGACGTGCCGAGGTAGTACAGCTCCGAGTTCGGCACCCCGTGCGGGCCCATGTGCACCTGGATCTTGCCGTTCACGCCGAGCCAGTAGCCGGGGAACGGGAAGTCGGGGCGGGGCATGACCTCGAAGCCGAGCATGTCGCAGTAGAACTGCTTCGTTCGCTCCAGATCGTTGGCGCGGACGAAGTAGTGGTTGATCTCGGTGACTGGCATGGGGCGATCTCCTCGGGCGCAGCAGCATGGAAATGTTACGCCGGTTCGGGGGCTCCGGCCAAGCGGGTAGTGAGCAGGCGCTCAGCGCCCGGGATTGCGCGCCTACGCCTTGTCCCAGAGCACGTCGCAGTCCGCCTGCGCCGCGCGGGCGAGCAGCTCGATCAGCGGATACGCGCGCTGGCGGAGCGACACCTTCGGCGTCTCGTCACCCTCATCGCGTGTCTCGGCGGTCGCCGCCGGCGCGCCTGCGAGCGCCGCTTCGAGCCGCGCGAGCGCCTGCGGGATGTCCTTCGCGAGGAGCGCGCTGGGCACCGTGCCGCTGTGCCCCAGCATCTTGAGGAGCTGCACGGCGACGTCCCCGAACATCGTGAAGCCGCCGACGCGGCTGTCGAAGCGAACGAGCATGCGCCGATTGTAGCGGGCCGGGCGCGCCGCGGTAGAATCGCGCCCCTTTGCGTTCTCACCGTCAAGGAGCCTCCGGCTTGCCGCTCGTCCGTCCATTCAAGGCCCTGAGGCCCGCGCCGGGGCGTGCCGCGGAGGTCCTCGCTCCGCCCTACGACGTGCTCACGACCGAGGAGGCGCTGGCCCGCGCCGCGGGCAAGCCGTGGAGCTTCCTGCACGTCTCCAAGCCGGAGATCGATCTGCCGCCGGGCACCGACCCGTACTCGCCCGCGGTGTACGCCAAGGCGACCGAGAACCTCGCACGCATGATCAGCGCAGGCGTCCTCGTGCGGGATCCGACGCCTGGCTATTACGCCTACCGCCTATCCGTCGGCGGGCACGCGCAGACGGGTGTTGCCGTGGCCGCGTCGATGGCGGCGTACGAGGCGAACCGCATCCGCAAGCACGAGCTCACCCGGCCCGACAAGGAGGACGACCGCGTGCGGCACATGGAGGCGCTGAACGCGCAGACCGGGCCGGTCCTTGCCGCATACCCGGATGCGCCCGAGCTCGATTCGCTGCTCGCCGAAGCGTCGCAGCTGCCGCCGGACGTGGACGTGGTGGCGGACAATCAGGTGCGGCACGCGATCTGGCCGGTCCGCGACGCCGGCCTCCTCGCGCGGATCGGCGCGCTGTTCGACGCGATGCCGGCGCTCTACGTCGCGGACGGCCATCACCGCTCGGCCGCAGCCTCGCGCGTCGCCGCGGCCCGGAGGAAGGCGAATCCGCGGCACACCGGCGAGGAGAGCTACAACTCGTTCCTAGTCGTGGCGTTCCCGCAGCGCGGCCTGCGCATCCTCGACTACAACCGCGTGGTGCGCGATCTCGGCGGGATGAGCCTCGACGCGTTCCTGGGCAGGCTCCGCGATCGATTCGCCGTCTCGCCGAGCACGGCGCCGGTGAAGCCGGAACGCCACGGCGAGCTCGGGCTCTACGCGGGCGGGCGGTGGCATCGGCTCACGCTCCGCCCCGAGCTTGCCGCTCCCGCCGACCCGATCGCGCGCCTCGACGTCAGCCTGTTGACCGTCCACGTCCTGGATCCGGTGCTCGGGATCAACGACATGCGCACCGACAAGCGCATCGACTTCGTCGGCGGCGGCCGCGGGCTCGCCGAGCTCGAGCGGCGCGTCGCTTCGGGCGAGATGGCGGCCGCGTTCTCGCTCTACCCGACGCAGTTCGCCGACCTGATGGCGGTCGCCGACGCCGGCGAGGTGATGCCGCCGAAATCGACCTGGTTCGAGCCCAAGCTCGCCGACGGGCTGCTGTCGCACGTGCTTGATTGAGCGCACGGCGGCGCGCTGCTCTCGCCCGTCGGGTGGGTGGGGCCGGGACGCTGCACGGTTGGGTGCCGGGTTGACATGATCGCGTCACCGCCTATCCTTGGGTGCCGCGATCCGCGCACCGGAGCCCCCGTCGGACGATCATCGATCGGGCTCGAACCGCGCGTCGGGCCCAGAGCAGCCGCCATGACCCGAACCCGCGACGGTCAGCGAGACCGTGACGATCTGCGAAGCAGTCGGTGCGCCCGCTTCGCGGTCCTTCTGGTCGGTCTAGGGGGACTCGCCGCGTGCTCGCCGGGCCCGAACGATGGCGGCGGGCCGAGTCAGAAGCCGAGCGTCGATCTGGCGATCATCACCGTCATTCCGGAGGAGTACCGCGCCGTGGTGCGCAAGCTCGACCGGGTGACCCATGACTCGGGGTCCTCGGCGTCGCCCAACCGGTTCGCGTGGGGCGTCGGGGAGATCGCCTCGCCGCGACACCGGACCCCCTACCGGGTGGTCGTTGCGCTCGCCGGCGAAGCCGGAATGGTTTCGGGTGCCCTCGCGACGCAGCGCACGATCGCCGCCTGGAACCCTCGGCACGTGCTCGTGGTCGGCGTGGCTGGAGGCGTCGCCGAGAACGTGGCTCGCGGCGACGTCGTTATCTCCACCGCCGTCTGGGGCTACGAGTATGGCAGCCTGGACGACCGCTTTGTCCCCCGGCACGACTTCACCTACCGGCCGGACGGCGATCTGCTGCGTTCGGCAACGACGCTCGAAGCCGACTGGCAGCAGTCGATCGAGGTCGAGCCGCCGGTCCCGACCCGCCCGAAGGCCGTCGCGGGCCAGGTCGGGTCGGGCAACAAGGTCATCGAGACCCGTGACTCCGACTTCTATCGCCAGGTCATCGAAGCGAATCCGGGCATCGTCGCCGTCGAGATGGAAGGCGCCGGCGCCGCCGCCGCTGCGGAGGAGGCGCGCGGTGCGGGGACCACGGTCGGTTTCCTGATGATCCGGGGCATCTCGGACATCCCGCATCGCGCGGCAGCGCGGGGCGGGCCGGGGCGGCTGATGGACAAGCCCGACCGCGAGCAGTGGAAGGACTACGCCGCTGATGCGTCCGCGAGCTTCGCCGCGAGCCTCGTCCGTCACAACTGGCCGATCCCGCCGCGAGCGGTCCCGTGACGGACGGGATGCCCGCCACGAATCCGCGATCGGGATGAGTTCGCCGCTCGGACCGACCGGTTTCGCTGCGCTCGTCTGCACGGGAGTGTTCGGAGCGTGCCTCGGAACCTCCGGGGCGGCGGGCGAGGACGGCGGCCGGGTCGATGTCGCGATCCTTACGTTCAGCCGCACGGCGCTGCGGGCGGTGGTCGAGCGACTCGACGAAGGCAGTCCCGTCGCGAACGAGTCGGCGCCGCCGGAGACCGGCGAGTGGACGCGGGGCCGCGTGCTGCCGCCACGCCGCGGGACGCCCTACCGGCTCGCGGTCGGCCTTGCCCCGCACCCCGGCCGGGCAGCGGCGGAGTCCGTTGCGCGGACCGCCCTGAGGCGGTGGCAGCCGCGGTACATCCTGCTGATCGGGACCGCCGTGGGGTTGGCCGACGCGCCCGCGTCCGGCAGCGTGGCGCTGTGTCGGATGATTTGGCGGTACGACATGGAAGGCCAGCGGGTCATCCCCCGGCGCGAACGATCGTTTCGCGCGGAGGGTGCGCTGGTGGCCGCCGCGCTCTCGATCGAGCCCGGGTGGCGGGAGCGACTCCGGGGCGACGGGTCGGTCGACGCGGAGTCCGCTCGGCTGGTGACGGGCGCGTGTGCCTCGGGTGACGCGAGCGATGACTCACGCTCGGTGCGCCAACAGCTCCTCCGCGCAAACCCCAGGACCATCGTTGCGGAGCGCGAAGGCGACGGCGCAGCGGCGGCTGTCCAGGAGGCTCGGGACCGCGGCACGCCCGTCGGCTTCGCGATGATCCGGACCGTCACCGAACGACCCGGGCCTCCGTCGAGCGCCCGTGGCGGGGACGCGATGACTCCCGAGGTGCTGGCCGCGGCATTTGCGGTTCACCTCATCCGTTTCGGATGGCCGGTGCCGCCCCGTCCGGAGCGATAACGCCCATTCTCGAGGAAGGAGCCGAGCCATGCCGAACCAGCCACGCAACCCCGTCGTGAGTGCGATCCGGAAGGACACGGCCGAGATCCGGAAGGACACCAGGCGCCTCCTGCGGGTCGTCGAGCGGGTGAAGTGGGACCCGCTCAAGGACATCAAGGAGATGCTGGACAAGATCTCGAAGGTCCTGAACGACGTCTGGAACGCGGTCAAGGACATTCCCGGCACCATCGGCCGCGCGTTCGTCAAGCGTGCCGGCACGACCATCGCGCGCATGCTGAAGACGCTTTCGGGCCTGGCCGGCTCGCTCGTGTCGCCGGTCGAGTTCGTGGCGGTCGCGATCGGCCACCTGACGCGGCAGATTGCGGCGCGGCAGGCGCCGGCGGATCTTGCTCGGTGGCATCGGTTCTTCGAGGGGCTGGCGAAGCTTGCCGTACGGGTCAACGCGCTCGCGGCCGCGACCGGCGTTGGCGTGAAGATTCAAGCGCCGGCGACGATCCAGAGCGAGTACCTCACCAAGGTCTTCGACAAGATTCCCCCGCTGCTGCTCGCGCCGGCCGGACTCCTGCTGGATGCGGCCGGCGGATGGGAGGAGGCGCCCTGGAGGATCCTGGCCGAGCTTGATGGCCTACCGTCCGACGCCGGTGAGCTGCTCGCCCGCGCCCGGAGCGATCCGGGGACGCAACAGGCGCTCAAGCACGCCCGGTATATCGCCAAGATCGTGAATGTCCTCGTCGCCGCGGTGCTGTCAGCGCTTCCAAGGGATCTGACCGTGCATCTGGAGATCGCAGGCGAAGGCGGCGGCACCCAGCTCGCGAGTCACCCGACGGGCTGGTTTCTCCAGGGCGCGAAGCTCGTTCTGGACCTCACGGACGTCGTCATCAGCTACATTCTCGATGTGTCCGGCGAGCCCCGCGGTGCGCTCCAGGCGGCGCGCTAGGGCGCCATCGGCTGGGGACTGTCTAGAATCACACTATGGCGCTCAAGACCACCCAACAACTCGCCCGACATCCCCTTCGAGCAGTCGATCAACCCTTACCGAATCCGCGGTCCAACGAATGAGATGGACTTCCCCTGCTCGCGTTACTTGGTAGGGCGTGGCGCCGCCGCCGGCGCCCCGCCGGAAGCGCCGGCATCGAGCGCCCTGCCCGCGGCGACGTGCAGCGGGATCGAAAGGTCCTGACGCGCCGTCGCCGCGGAAACCTGCGTGCCCTGGGCGCTGCCGCGCGCCGCGAAATCGCGGCCCTTCCCGAACACGAGGCGCGTCAGGGTGCCGACCTCGGGATCGGAGAGATCGGCACCGGCAATCAGCAGCGCGGCGGTCGCAACGGTAGGCACGCCCCGGTTCTGGTTCGCGTAGGCGCCCGGCGGAATCGTGAAGGCAAAGTAACCGGCTTTCGCGGCGACGAGCGCGACGACCGCCCGCTCCGAGAGCGGGAGGAGGCGCAGCGGAATCTCGGCGAGCGCGTCGCGGATGCTGTCCGCAGGCACGCCGATCACCTGGATGACGGCGTCCACTTCCTTCTGCCGCAGCGCGACCAGCGCATCGCCGAGCGCCAGCTCGAGCGGCGTGATGTCCTTGATGCCGAGCCCGTGCGCTTCCAGCACGCGCAGCGCCGTCGTGCGCGACGCCGAGCCTTGCTGGCCGATGGCGACCCGGCGGCCCTTGAGATCCGCCACCGACGCCGGGGCGCCTTCGGTGCGCGCGAGGACATGCACCGGCTCGGGGTAGAGGCTGCCTATGGCGCGCAGCGCGGCGTGCGGCCCGTCCGCGGCGAAGTTCCCCTTGCCTTCGTAGGCCTGGAGCGCGGCGTCGCCCTGCGCGAGCGCGAGCGAAACCTTGCCCTCGCGCAGCAGCCTCAGGTTCTCCTCGCCCCCGCGCGTGACGAGCGGCACCGTGCGCACGCCCTCGCCGTCGGCGAGCGCCTGCGCGAAGCGGAGGTACTGGCCGTGCTCCGGACCGGCGGCGATGGCGTAGCCGTCCGCGGCGCGCGCGAGCCGCGCTCGGATCGTCGCGTAGGCCGCCCCCAGCTCCTCCTCGATCACCGCGCGCTGGGCGGGCCCAGCGTCGCGCGGGACGGAATCGATCACCTTGCGCATCGCCTCCAGGATCGCCGTCGCGCCCTGCGGCGCGTTCGTGGCATACGCGGGCGCAGCGGACGGGCGGTAGCCGCCGGTCGACACGGCCGCCCAGCGGTCTCCATCGCGCTTGTAGAGCGCCGTGCCGTGCGCGCGCAGGATCTCGCCGGCCTTGTTGCCGCCGGAGTTGATGCCGGTAATGCCCTTGGGTCCGGACCCGAGCGCGGACACGAGGCCCGCCACGCCCGGCGCATCCCAGGCGCCGAAATCGAAGTCGCGATCGAGCTTCAGTTCGGCGTCGAAATAGACGATGCGCCGCGTCTCGCCCGCGGGCGCCTTGGTGTCGGACTGGGAGCCGCGGCGCTCGAAGGAGGCGATCGAGACGGTACCCGCGGGCAGCGCCTCCGCGAGGCGCTCGCCGACACCTTTCTTCAGCGCGTCGGCATCCGGGCCGCCGCCGCAGCCGGCGGCCGTCAGGGTCAGGAGGAGCACGAGCAGGCGGCGCATGTTCAGCCTCCGATGAAGGGCAGGGACAGCATGGCCGTGAGCACCACGGCGTTCATCAGGTCGATGAAGAACGCGCCGGCGAGCGGGACGATCAGGTAGCTCTGCGGCGCCGGCCCGTACTTCGACGTGATCGCCTGCATGTTCGCCATCGCGGTCGCGGTCGAGCCCATGTTGAAGCCGATGAACGCCGCGGACGTGACCGCGGCCTCGTAGTCGCGCCCCATCAAGCGGAAGGAGACGTAGACGGCGTACAGCACGATGCAGACCACCTGCGCCGCGATCATGAGCAGAAACGGCCCGGCCGAGAGCGCGACCTCGACCAGGTTCAGCGCCATCATCGTCATCACCAGGAACAGCGACAGGCAGACGCCCGAGATCAGGTCGGACGCCCGGTCGTCGAGCCGGATGCCGGCGAACGGCACGAGGTTGCGGATGGCGACGCCGATCAGCATGCACCAGAGAAAGCCCGGGATCGTGATGGCGCCGCCCGAAAACCGCGCCCCCATCCACTGGCCCGCGGCGACCGCGGCGAAGATGCCCGCGAGGACGCCGATCGTGCCGACCGTAGTGATCGGCCGGGCCCGCTCGTTGTCGTCGGCGGACGTTGCGCTTGCCCCCGCCTGCGAGCGCAGCTTGAACCGGGTGATGAGGTACTCGGCGACCGGGCCGGCAATGATGCCGCCGATGATCAGTCCGATCGTGGCCACGGTCATCGACAACTCCATCACCGCCTGGAGGTTGTTCACTTCGGCGAAGCGCTCGGCGTAGGCCGCTCCGGTACCGTGGCCGCCGACGAGCGTGATCGAGCCGCCCACGAGGCCGAAGATGGGATGCAGGTCCAGGAGCTTCGCTATCGCCACGCCCACGCCGTTCTGCACGAGGATGTAGGGGAACAGGACCACGAGGAAAATCACCAACGCCTTGCCGCCCCGCTTGAGCATGCGCAGGTCGGCGCACATTCCCACTCCGGCAAAGAACATGAGGAGCAGCACGGGCTTGATGGTCTGGTCGATCCCGGCTTTGACTCCCGCGGCGGCCCAGGCAGCGGAGGCGATCGCCGCGAAGAGCAGCCCGCCGGTAATGGGGTCCGGTATGTTGTATTTGGAGAGCAGGGGGATCCGGCGATTG
>Ga0209641_10003219_pt1 | contig 13718 bp, 22 predicted proteins | sample RifCSP16_1_FD_184022 | JGI IMG/M metagenome (GOLD analysis project Ga0209641, IMG submission 184022) | Soil microbial communities from Rifle, Colorado - Rifle CSP2_sed 16_1 (SPAdes) (version 2) | ecosystem: Environmental > Terrestrial > Deep subsurface > Rock core/Sediment | place: Rifle...
TCGCGCGGGCGTAGGCGCCCAGCGATTCATGCCTCTCCTTCGTCAGCTCGAGCGGCGCGCAGAAGTCGCGTATGAACTCGGCCGAGTATTCACCAGACCGCGCGAGACGCTCCGCCACAGTCCGCAGCCGCGATTGGCCGGGCGACCCCTTCTGGGGGTTCGTCGCTCCCGGGCGGGCGGTCTTCTCCGGGTCGTACAGCCGGAGCGATGGCGGAGGCGGCGCGACCTCGGTGGTTTTCATTCTACCGGCCCCCCCTCTTCCGCCTCTATCGCTGTTACGAAGTCCTCGGCCGCCGAGTAGAGTTCGTCCCGCTCGTCGCTCCATGAGTCTGCCTTATCGTACACCGCGGCGAACGCCACGGCCGCGCGCTTGAGGCGCTCTTCGGCGAGGCGCCTTTCGGCTTCGAGCGCGCGCTTCTTCCAACTCGGCTTTGGTTGACTCATTTCGGCACCCGCTCCATCAACTGCATATAGGATCGCAGATACCTTCGCCACTTCGCAACCGGAAGATCCTCCGTGAGCCCGCCGATGGGGATTAGGATTATGTCGGCGTACCCCCGCAACCCATTTTCGAGCGCGTCCCGAATCTCCGCGCGCTTGCCCTCGAGGTTTGCGCTCTGGATCTCGAACGCGAATTTCGGCCAGGGCTTCGCGCGCCTCGGGGGGATTGCGACCACGTCCAGCCGGAGCCTGCGGCGGCCGGCATCGTATGGCGCCTCAACCTCCTGCTCTGCGGTCCAACCCAACTCGTCTTCGATCATGCGGGAAAGAATGTCCTTGGCCAGCCGATGCTCCGGCGAGGCGGCGTCTTTCTCTTGTTTCATGCGGAACCCCCCCCCGGAGGCGGGCTTTCCACATCGCACGGCGCGTTTTCGGCGGGGGGTTCTACCTGGCCCACCATACGCCCCGTAGCCTCATGTCCGCTTCCAAGACCAATAGTTCGGCTTCGGCCTTGTCCGCCGCGTTCTTCTTCGCTTGCCACTCGCTGTATTTCCTGCGCGCCCTCCCCCGGAAGACGCCCATGCGTTTGTCGTTCATGTTCGTTAACCGCCTTTACCGGCGCGCCGCGCTCAAGTCGCACCCCACATTCGCGGCAGAAGTTGTCCCTATGCCCAAGTTGATCGAACCCCCCGAAGTGGCTGGCGTTGCACTTCGCCGTCTCGGGGGCGGGCTTCCAGAATTCGCACCGTTCGTCCATGTGGTGCTTGCCCGCTGGGAGGTGATCGGCCCAGAGCTTCTTGCAGGCAGGGCAATCGCCCTTCACGAGAGCCGGAGCCGGAGCGGGCGGCGAGAAGCGGGCCGTCAATAGTTTCCCGATCGAAGGCGTTTCAACGCCCTCTTCGCGCAGGGCCATCCTCAACGTGATCGCAATGCTTTCCAGGGCGTCCGCCCTCGCCCTCAGCGCCTCGGCCTCGGCGCGGGCCTCCAGCATCTCTTCGTACATCTGGGCGTTCCCGTCGCGATACTCGTTCGCGATCTTCATGGCCCTAACCCGCTCCACAAGCGCCGCGTCGCGCTCGTCCAGAGCCCTCTTCACAACCCCGGCCTGCTTCTTGCGCACACGGCGTTCCTCGGCCGGCCGCTCCGCGTCGGTCATTCCTCGCACCCGCCCCTCGTGCAAACCTCGCAACGTTTTTCCCACTCGTGGCAGACGCACGGGTTCAACTCGCTCCCGATGCATGGCTTCGGCTCGACTTTGAAATGGCAAAATTGCTCCCCGTCATCCCCGAGGAGTTCTCCGGGCTTGTCCATGTCCCCGCCACACTCCATGCACCTCTCTGCGCTCATTCCGCCACCGCCCGGTAGCCCGGCCATTCCTCAGCCGCCTCCTTCTCGCAAAGTAGAGCGCCCGTTGCTCCCACGCGCGGCTCTCCCGTCATTGGGTCGAAGTCCGCCTTTCGGAAATACACGCGCTTCGGCCTCCCGCAATGGCAAATCTCACTTGCGCGCAACACCAAGTCCCCTACCTCCCGCCCGAACGCCCCCATCAAAAGCGGTTTGCTAATTATACGGTTCGCTCCCGACCATCTCGGTCGCTTCTTCCGAAAGCAGGCGCTCTCGTTCCTTCGCTTGCTCGTTGCCCCGGCGCTTGCAGGCGCGTATCCTCGCCGCACGATCGTAGGCGGGGCCACCACGGATTGCCACGAGCGTAAGGCTCATTGGATAGACTATACCAGATTTCTCCAGTAACCCCAACTGGACCTCCAACCCCTCGCCGCGCGCGCCAACCGCCCGCGCAAGATTCTCCCGCGTCTGCGGGCCGTTCCGCCTCAACTCCTCGAGTACCCGCTCCCGCAGATTCGGTTTGGTTCTGTGGCGTTCGCAACGCTCGATCGGCCTGTGCGTGCCGAGGAACACCTTGCACCCGCACCACTTAACGTATTCCCTCACCGCGTCGCCCCCCGCAAGATGATCCTCAGCCCGCTCATCTCCCCGTAGGCCGGCGCTCTCGGCATTTCCAGCGCGCGCGAGGAGTAGACATATCCGAGTTGCGGGCAGTGTGCTCGCACGTTCCCGGTCCATCGGTTTCGTGTGGCGTGGTGCGGGCAGTTGCATATCTCGCAAAACCAGGCTCCGATTTTGGGGTCGTCCATTCACGCCACCCTCCATTGCCCCGGCCTCGGTTCCAGTATCCCGCTCTCTCGCCGCTCCTTCAACCAGTCGAGCATCTTCACCACCCTCTCCGGGGGAGCGCCTATCGCACTCGCCAAGTCCGCCGCCGAGCGCGGCTCCCCCTTCGCCTTCTGCAATTCCTCCATCAGTAGCCTTGCAACCTCGCGGTCGGTCCGGCTACTCCCGTAGTTGAGAATCGAAGCGTCCGGCGCGCCGCCGAACTGCGCGAGCATCCTCTCGTAGACCGCCTTCGTCGCCTCGGCGTCGGCCGCCGTCGCAACGGTGGAAAGCCGCATCTTCGCGAACGCCTGCGCCACGTAAATCCATTGGTCGAGTTGGCGGGCGGTTACGGGAACGGCGCCGTCCGGTCGGCCCTCGGCCTTCTTGCGGAAGTCCACGTAGGCACTTTTGAGGATCGCGCGCGCTTCCGGGCTGAGCTTCGCGGCCGTGCGCTTCGCGAGGAAGAGATACTTGCGCAGTAACTGGTCGTTGATCCCGCCGTCCACGCGCTCGCCGTCGTGCTTCGCCAGGATGCGCTCGGCAATCTCCGCATCTCTCTCGGGGTCGATGCGATCTAAGAACAGGCCGACGTACCAGCACCGGCTCATCAGGGACTCCTCGAAGTCCGTCTGGCCAAGGATGTTCGTGTCCTCCCGATCCCACCGCCCGCCCTTGGGATTGAGCCCAAACATGATCGTGGCGCGGCCGTTGAACTTCGCCCAAGCCGCCTTCTCGATGATTACCTGGCCGCTCTGCATCGCTTCATGGAGCTTTCCGCGCGTCGCGGCATCCATCCTGCCGGCCTCATCGATCGCGAGGATCTTGCGATCCGCCCGAACCATCGACCCCGGCTCTACGCGTCGTCTCCCGCTCTTGTCCGCCTCGCTTACGCTCGCGAGCAGGCCGGCGCTTGAGGCCATCGGGCCGGGCACGAACGCGCCGCCGACCAAGGCCACGCAACGCCTCATGAGCGCGGTCTTCGCCGTCGACGGGTCGCCTGCAAGGACGATGTGCAGGAGGCCCGTGATCGGCTCGCGCGCCTCCGCTATCGGGGTGCCGCCGATCATGGAAAGAAGGAGCGCGAGCTTGTGGTCCTCCACGCCGACCCAATCCCCGAAACAAGAGAGGGTCAGCCTGGCCGCGAGGTCGTTTTCCGCACGCGCGATGAAGCCGGCCAGGTGCGCGCGGTCTTCCGCCGTAACGCCACGCTCGGTGTCCTCGTCCGTCTCCGGCCGCACGCTCGATGCGTGGATGTATTCCACCGTGTCGCCCGACTTCGGGGCCCGCAAGACCCCGCACACCCTGACGGTCGCCCCACCGAACACGTAGTCCGTCATGAAACCGTCGACGCGCACGCGGACGGTGGGAATCTGGCCATCCTTGCCGGCTTCTTCGGGGAGGCCGCCGAGCTCGAACGTCAGGCTCGGTATCCACGTCGAGGCCCCCTCGTCCAACTTGGCATTGCCGGCGCAGTTCGGTGTGCCCGTATGTTCGCCGTCTTCCCAGATTGTGCCGCACTCCACGTTGCGTCGGTACTTCGTTTCGCCCGCAAGCAGATGCTTTGTCGGCGCGGTGCAACGGTGGCAGTTGTAGACAGCCTCCCAAAGCAGGCGTTGCGGCGGGTCAATGCGCGTGATTTGCCCTTGGAGCGAGACCCATTCCTTCGGGTGGATGTGCCGCATGGCCGAGACCGTTTGGAAGGGGGTCTCGAAGAAGGCGATCTCCGTGTCCTCGGGGACGGCGTTGCTTTGCCGCAGTCCTTCAAGCGCCGCGAAGATCGCGCCATCAGAGTATCGGTGCATCTCGCCGCGGATATGCTGGTGCTTGTCGAGGTCCAACCACAGGATCGGCCTGTTTAGCGTTCGCAAAACGGCGAGGTCGGCGCTAAACGGCGAGGCCGCACCCTCTGGAAGGAAAATCATGCGCCATGTCGGGATGTTCCACGCACCGGAGGTCATGCGGGGGCCTCCCGAATCACGGCTTGCACGAACGCACGGTCGACGCCGAACGTCTCCATGATCGCCTTACCCGCCGGGAGGTGAGGGAACTCCGCGCGCGCTTCCGGCCGGTATCGCTCCAACGCCTCGAGGATTGCGCGCTTCGCGTTTTCCAGGCGCTCGGTTCGGCGTTTACGTTTCTCGGAAATTGTAAACGTCAGGCCCTCGGCCTCTCCTCGCAGTAAGAGCGCCTTCGCCTCGCATTCGTCCGCCTGCGCGTGTAGCGCGTCCTGACGGGCCTGCAGGCGCTCGGGCTCCCGGTCGATGTATTCCCTCAGCGCCCGGTTGATCGCCTCAGCGCGCCCCCTCCCGCTTAACGACGCGAGCCCATGCGCTACGTCGGGATCCGGCCGGAAGGCGACTACACCCAATTTTCCTTGTTTCAAGAGCCTTCCCCCTTTTCTCGCGCGCGCGTAAACTGTTTACAGGAAACGTAAACATCCGTTCTTCTTCAGTCCCTTACTGGAGTTACCACTAAGATGAGGGAGGTGCGGGGGGAGGTGTGTTTACGGGTCGGGCCCGAAAAACGTTTACACCGAATTCCGCTGCAACCCATCCTCTACCTTAGTGATCGTGAGCCCGGCCTCTGCCGTGGCGGGGAGGGGGCGCTTGCACTCATCGTATAGACCGGGTGCGGACCCAGTGAATGGGCCTCCGAGCCACATTGCGGTCCGATCATTACAGTAAACAACATAGGATCCCCGACCTCCACAGCACGAACACTCCTTCGCCCCATAGAAGTCCATCCCGAAATAGCCGTAATCCGAAACCATTCCATACCCGCCACAGGCCCCACAAGGCACCTCGTAATATCGCTTCATTCGCGCCATAGAAGTCCATCCCGAAATAGCCGTAATCCGAAACCATTCCATACCCGCCACAGGCCCCACAAGGCACCTCGTAATATCGCTTCATTCGCGCCATCGTCAGCGGCCTCCCTTGGGGCGCTCCCCTGACTTCCAGCGTATGTTACACCAGTCGTTGCATTTGTGTGTCCGCTTTCCAGAAAGAATTCGAGGCCCGTGCTTGATGGGACACCGTGATAGACAGAACGGACATCGCGCTCGGCATTGGCTCATTCCTCTCGGCCTCCGGGGGCGGGGCGTGGTTCCATACATCGCAAGCAAGTAGGCGATAACTCGCGGTGGAGGAAGTCTCTGCGACCGTAATAGTGATATGCCCACCACCGCCACTCCTCGGGGGTGCGAGTCGCTTTGACAACGCATCTACCGTGACGGCATCTTCCGTTGCATCGGTGATCCACCATCTACCTCACCTCGCCCGGAGGGGTCGGGGCCGTCCGCTCTCCGCAGGTCTCGCAGACCCATTGCAGTTCGGGCCTGTGGTCGGGGCACGGCGCGTTTTCGGCGGCGGGAGGTTGGGTAGGAGCCTCAAGTGGGGCAGTCGCCTCCAAGCCCATCTTGCTCTCCTTGCCGACCACCGCCTTTGCCGTCGCGCTGTGCTTAGGATCGAGGATAGAGTAGTCGAAGCCGCAAGGCGGCGAATGCGTCTCGTGGCCGGGCAGGTTCGGGCACTTCGCCGTCTCGGGGGCGGGCTTGGCGAACGCGCTTCCGTCCTGGCAGGGTTCTCGCCCGTTCGTGCCGGGGATTGCGCCGTATCTCTCAACTGTCTTTCCGCCATCATCCGACCCGAAATGATGGGTGTCGTGCTTCGCGCACTTCGGAGCCGGAGCGGGGGCGGGCATATCGCAGACCCGGCAGAGCAATTTGCCGCCCACGAAAACCCCAAAGGATGCCGCGTGATCACACTCTGGAGCCGGAGCGGGCTTGACCGCGCCGCAGTTCTCGCAGGCCATTTGCCTCTGGTCGGCTTCGTTTTCTTCTTCGACCCAGGAATGTTCGCACGGAGCGCTTGCGGCGGCGGGCTTTGCAGGCGGGGCGGCCGGAACCGATGGAGCCCGGATACTCCGGGCGGCTACGCCCGTTTCGCCGACACCGTAGGGCTTTGAGACTCCTGACCCTGAGTTCTCTCCAACCGCCCCGCTTTCTGCTACCTTTACCGTCGCGCTGTGCTTGCAACAGCACGGGAAATCCATGTCGGGCTGTATCGAACATTTATGGTGCGCCCCGCGCCCGCACTCCGGGCACTTCGCCGTCTCGGGGGCGGGCTTATCCCTAAGCGCCAATCCTGCCGCTGACCACGGGTGTGGCTTCGGCGCCGGAGCGGGCGGCGAGAGGCGGGCCAAATCATTGACGACCGCTGATACCCACATCGGGGCGTCATCCTCGGTGTCATAACGCCCCTTGATTTCCCGGATGGCGAGTACGATACCCGCCCTCAGCGCCTCGGCCTCCGAGCGGGCCTTGTCCAGAGCCTTCATCGCCCAGGAGCCGTTCCGCCAGTATTCCAGTTCCTCGCCTCTCGCGAGCGCCGCGTCGCGCTCCTTTTGCACGATGCCCAGCGCCAAGTCGCTTCGGCGCCTGCGGGCCGCCAGTTCCTCATCATGCTTCGCCTTCGCCGCGGCCAGTTCGGACTGGAGGGCGCGGATGCAGTCTGTCGGGTGTCGGTTGTGCGTCTCGCAGCGTGGAACCGGGCGATCAACCGTATACGTCACGCAGATTACGCAGACCGCCAGCCGCCCCGCGTCCTTCTCACCGCTCGTCTCCGCTCCACGCTTAGTCATCCTCGCGCCTCCACGTACTCATAATCCGCCGGGTCCGCGTCCGCAGCTCGGGGCTGGGTGTCGGCTCGCGGCGCCGCTCTCCCTCCTTGCGGTTGCGAAGTTGCCCGAGCAGGCGACGGCGCGTGTCCCGCGGTTGCTGAGGGAGGAGAGTGGGGGAATAGAGCGACGTTCGCTCCGGGATCCGTGAGGGTATAGACCTTGGTCACTCGGAGATCAACGATTTGCGCGTCGTCGACAAACAAGATCCCGGTGAGGCCGTCGATGAATGCCCGCGCGAGCTTGTCCACGTCGGGCCTTACATCCGGCAGCAGGCCCCCACTCTCAACCTTTCGCCGCTTCGACTTCGGGGTCGGCAAGGAGAAGTTGACTTTGAGTGTTAGCGGCCCCTCGAGGGGAAAGTCCGCGTACGATTGCGCGAAGGACCGAGCGGCTTCACGGATGGCGCCCTGCCAACTGCGCAAGGACTTATCCCCCTGCTCGAACATCACAACGCGCCCGGAGTTCCGGTGCAACATCGCGCGCTTGCTACCCATCGGGCGAGGATCGCCGCTGACGAAGAAGAGCGCGGCGGTCATGTTTGCACCCCGAAGTGCGCTTCGATCGGCCGATCGTAGATACACCGTGGACAAGACAACGAGCCGTTGGCGTAGTCCATATTCGAGCCGCAGTTGGGGCATCGGGGGCGCTTCTTCGTCATCCTACGATCCTCCCCAACGCGTCTTGGGGGCCGGCGGGCATCTGATAGCCGTGGACCTCCGCGTGATGCTTGCGGCAGAGTGCTTGGCCGAATGCCTTCCCGCACTGGCACCGCGCCCACATCTTGACGCCGCACCTCGCGCAGTTGTCGACTTCCCGATGGGTCCGTTGCCGCGCGCGCCGACCTACCTTGCCGGACTTTTCGCCCATCTATCCCATCCCTCCCTCGTCCGCCTGCGCAAATGGGATGAAGAGGCCGCACATGCACGACCAGGCGAGGCTGTCGCGGTGGCGAACGATCCTGGGTCGGTGCTTGTGGGCCATCAGGGGTTCGGCCCCCCTCGGAGGCATTGGAGCAGATGGGTGGTCTGCCATTTTCGCTCGGCGGCGGCGTCGGCGGCGTCGGCTGCGGCGGCGTCGGCTGCGGCGGAGGCGGAGTAGGCGGCGTAGGCGGCGAACGCGGCTACTTGCATTTCCTCGCGGCTTATCTCCCCGCGAGCGAACGCGCGAGCCGCCGCAATCGCCTCGCGCGGCCTGGCGCCGTTGGGGTAACGCTTCTCGAACAGCGGCAGGACGTGTTCCGCGCAGTCGGCGGCGTAGAGGCGGAGAACCTTCTCGCTGGCGACGCCGACGAGCCGCAAGAGCCGCGCCTCCGCAAAGGCCGTCTTATCGCTTTGGTTGTCTGCGGCTCCCCGGCCCTCGGCTTCGTACACGGCCGCGCCAGTTCGGAGCCACCCCAGCAGATGTGCGGCATCGGTCAGGTGGTAGCCACGCTCGCACGCGACCGGGGAAGCGACCGGCGGCATCCAGGCGCCGGGGCGCTTGCCGCGCGGGAGCTTCCACTTGCCGGAACCGCCGTTCACCGGCGAGCCGCCCACGGCGACAACCTTGTACCACTTCATCGGGGCCATCAGTACCGCCTCCTCGAGTACGAGCGCGTTTCCCCGCCCGACTTCATGGCCGCCGTGATCTTGAGAAGATCCTGCCACTCCGTCTCGGGCAGTGCGTCCGCGATTGCCACGTAGCCCTCCGGCGCGCTCTGCGGCGCCTCTTGCGCCGTGGCGTTCGGCATCAGAAACGAGCGGTCCTCGAAGGCGGCAAACACCTTCACGAGCGCCTTCTGCATGTTTTGCGCCGCATAGGGCGAGAAGTGCAGGCGCTCCCAGGTTTTCTGCACGACGGCGGGGGTGCGCTGAGTGGGAGTGCCCCGGGCCGCTTGCGGGGCGGCGTTCTCCGGTTTAGCCCGTTGCTCTGCATCTAAGCTACCGGGGCGCGTGAGGTTGTCCCCGGCACTCGGCTTGCTCGTGGTGGCCACTATCTCTCCGCGATGCAACTCCGATTGGGCCTCAGACGTGCCGGGGTGCGGAGCGGGAGACGCGGCGGGCTTGAGGGCCTCTGGGGGGGAGACCGGGGACGCGCCCGCCGCGCCGGTTGATCGGAATGCTCTGGCGTCTTCCGCCTTCTCGATAGCCTCCCTCTCGCTCATGCTCAGGTCCTTGAGCCAGTAGATGTAGGGGGGGTAGGAGTGTGCGAGGAGCGTCTGCTTGATCCATTCGGGTGTGGATGATGGCAACACGTCCTCGACGGCCGAAGCGTGGATGAGCCCCTCGCGCGCCCAGGTCGCAAGGAGGCGGGAGTCGCGTTGCGGCATTGCGCTCAGACCTCCCCCAGCAAGGCCGCTGCGAAGGAACTCACGGCGCGAGCGCGACGGCGGTCGTAGCCCATGCTGAGAACGGGGCGCCGCAGTACCCGCGTATCCGCAGCGAGCCGCATCCCCTCACGGATCGCCAGGAACTTCTGCTTCTTGCTCGGCAGGGTCTTGACGTACGCCCTGAGCTCAGTCATGTTCTCGCCCCACTTGTCGGCGGAGGCGAGCCGCAAATCCGTGCCGTCAATGTGGACGGTTCCCGCCTTGAGGATCTCGCGCACGGTTTGGGCGATCTTCGTGGCCACGGTCAGGCCTCCCGGCGGGCGGTGTGGTCGTATTCCGAGAAGTGCTTTCGGTCATAACCCCCTACGAACCATTGATCGCATTCGATACAGAACGCTCCAACTTCTCGCGGCTTTGCCCCCGCGCTCGGGCTCTCGGAGTTGGAGTCGGTCAAGTCCTACGCCTCCATCCGGATGTCAAAGTCCACGTTGGAGTAGTCCCCCATCTTGCGCGCCAATTCTGCGTGGTAGGCGCAGATGTAGGCCCGGTTCACCGTATCCATGACCTTGCCGCGCCGTGTCGCCCGGCTGTGGGTCGCTGGCACGTGGTGGCCCGTGTTGATGTATTCGCACTTCCGCGCGCTCATAGCCGCGCCGCTCTTGTCCCCGCCGTTGCTTACAGCGGGGCTTTCGTCATTTCGCTCGCTCACGTCGTTTCCTTCTTGCCTTGCTCGGGCGAGGTCGGAGAAGTGGTAGGGGGATATATAGGTTGCCCGGTAGTTACCCAAGGCGGTATCTGGGCGCCCGCCTTTTTAGGTGTGGGTGGGGGGTGCCATTGCCAGAATTACCCAATTAAGAGGGGAGGTTGCTTTCACGTCGCTCGCCGCTCCGATGCCGACAGAACGAGGCGCCCCGAAGAAGGAGCCGCCGCCCACCAGCCTCTCGCTCTCGGTCGCCCGCCCCTGGCCCGGGAAGTGGTACATCGCCGCCTATCTGAGTAGGTGGGGGTTCACGAGGAAGCGCGAAGCCAAGGCGCTTACACGCGATCGCGCGCACGAGTTAGTCGACGAACTGTTTGATCGGGCGCCGGAGGTAGAGGATGAGCGAGCCGCCCTCGACGCCGAGATGAGGCGTCAGACGAGAGCAAACGGAGATGTGCGGTAGCCGCCGGGCTGATTGCGGCGCAAACTATTTGAGACGGTGGGGAGACGGTGGTTGCATGAGCCGAAGGTTCGTTCTCGTGGTTGTCGCCGCCTCCTTGGTCGTCCTCTCACCCATCCTCTTCGTTGAGCCCCCGCCCGCTGTTGCGGCCGCGCCGGAGGCTCCTCCCCCCGCAATCGTCCCGAGTTATAGCCTGCGCCCGTCGACGTGCGGGGTCAATTCCGACGGGGAGTCGGTCGTGGTCCTCACCGGCTCATGGGGCAACCCAGCCGATCGCCCGATTGGGGCGGTTCTTCGCTTCACGCTTTACTCGTCCGATGGCTCGATTGTCTACCGAGGCTCACACATCCTGCCGGCAATCACCCCGGGTTCCTCGGCGGGCATCGTCATTCAGCGGACGGTCGGGGCCGTGCCGTGCGGCCAAATTACCAGCCAAATCACATCGGCGCTCGAGTGGTCATGACTCGGGATTCCGCTCAGCCAACTTGATCGTTGTCGCGGCCTGCTCGCGCGCAAAGTCGTGCTTGATCTCGGTGATCTGCCAGTAGCCGTCCGCCGGGCCGCTCGTGCCCGAGACATTCACGATGTCGCCGGGTTGCAAGTCGAGGTGCAGGGTCGTCAAATCCAACTCGAACCTGGGTAGCCGAAGGCGGCGCCGCTGGACTGCCGCGCGCGCGCTCTCGAAGTCGTCGAACAGTTCGTCGATGTGAACCTTGCCGTAGTTGCCGTGCTGGTCGTGGTACTCTTGGATCCCTCCGCTCGGCGTCTTGTACCAAGCGGCGTTCGCGAGGTCGGAGCTCCAGAACCGGCGAATGCGCGCGAGGTCGCCAGACCGAGTTAGCGCGGCGCTCTCGGGCGGCGCGGCAGCGGTCGGGTCCAACCCCAATACCTGCCGCACGGAGGCTTGCGCGATGGCGGGCGCATCCACCCAATGGAGGGCCAGGGGCTTCTCGGGAGTCGTGAGGTCGATTGCAAGCGGGAGGATTGTGCGCACGACCTCCATGCGATTCAGAAGTTCCGGCTCGAACGTCCCATATGGAACTGTTGCGGCGAGTTTCACGCCCGCGAGTCCGGCGGTGTTCAGGTTTGTCTCGTTATCGAATTGGTCTTTGATCGCGGCGATTGGGTCTTGCCCGCTCGCCGTGTTCGCGTCGACCGGCGTGTATAGGTAGGAGAGGCGGGCGGAGTAGCCGAGCAGGTCTACCATGATATGGTCGCCCTCGAACCTCGGCTCGATGTCTGGCGGCTGGAACCCGATGAAGATGGCGTTGCTGCCGGCGCCGCCCCTGCGGATGTAGGCTTCCCATCGGTCGCCCGGCTGGTTGAGGTTGGCCCGGCGCCCGTATGGGTTCGCGATCCGCAGTTGCATTGACGGGGCGGCGTCCAAACGCAACGTCAGCGACACCGCTTCCACGGCGGACACGTCGGCTACGGCCTCGCCGTAGGCGCCCGACTTGAAGTCGAAGTCCAGGGTCTCGCGGTTGCTCATCTCGACGCCTCAATTCAGCAACCGATACCGCAAGCAGCTCCCGGCCTTGACCGTGATCGTGCCCGTTGTCTCGGCGGCGAAGCGTACCTGGAACGTCCCGGCGTTCGCTCCGTTGACCAGGACGCAGGCGAGTTGCGCGATGCACCCGGTAGTGAACGGCGACGCCGAGGTCGTCACCACAACGTTGTTTGCGTTGAAGGAGGAGGAATCGGGCGTACCGTTCGCGGCGTCCGCGATGAAGTGCCCCGCCATGATCGTCGGACTCGTCGGCCCGGTCGCGCTGAGTTTGATGCCGACCCCCGTAGCGGATGAGCTCCAGACGATGAACCCCTCGATCATGTAAGTCTTGTTGGCCGCGGCCGTGAAGGACAGTCCGGCAGCGTCCGCCAAGGAAGTGGTTGAGTTCGCGGTATCGCCCGTCTTGAGGACCGCCACTTCGCCGTCGGCGCCGCCGCCCGCGACCCAAGCCGGCGCACCAGCCTGCCACTTGAGCGAGTCGCCTTCATTGCCGCTCCCGAGCGCGACCTGCTTCCCGTCGAGTGTCGTCTGCAAGGAGGTTACGTCGGCGATGGCGTGTGGGTGGCCGGCAGCGGCCTTGCCGTCCAAAGTCGTTTGCAGGTCCGTGACCTGCGATATGGGGTGGGAATGCGATGTTGGCGCGCGGGCGTCCGTCAGTCGCGAGTCGTTACCCGCTACCGCATCGCCCGAACCGCCTCCGATGACTGGCGCGAACGTGGCGGGCTTGCCAGTCACGTCTGCCCAAGCGACGGGGCCCGGCTCTGCCTCCACGATGAGCCTCTTGCGCATGTTGAGCGCCCGCTCGATTTTCAGGAGGTCGGCTGGCGTGATCGGCATTGCATCGCCTCACGTCGGCCTCGGGTAGACGACCGTGAAGGAGATGACCCACACCGCCGGCGCGATCTGTTGCGACTCGACTTCCCCGTAGAGCTTGCCGGTTACGGACGCCGTACCCGTCGAGGTAGGCAACGTGTCGGTGATGCCCTTCGCGCTTACGATGGCCGAGATGATCGACTCCAAATCGTCGGGCACGGTGTCCGCATCGGCATCCCTATGCGCCGATACTGCGTAATCGACGTACCGGAGTTTTGCGGTCGAGTAGACGGACTCCTGAATGTCCACTCCGTCGATGACGATGCAGCCGGGGTCGTCCTTCGCACGGCGCGATGTGTAGTTATCCGTAAGGCTCGTGATCGCGAAGTTAGAGACCGCCGTGTAGGTGATTGTTAGCGAGGCCGCGCTGGAGGTGTTCGTGCCGTCCGTCACGACGAGTTCGGTTGTGCAGTTCGAGGCGAACGAATGCGTGTGCGACCAGTAGGGAACCGCCGTGTTTTGCGTGACCGCACCGCCGCCGTGCGTGGCCGCCGTGCCGGTCCATTGCCATTGCGTGATCGGCTTGTCGCTCATCCTCGAGTAACTCTGCGAGCCGGCGAAGCGGATTACGTCCCCC
>Ga0209641_10003220_pt1 | contig 13717 bp, 14 predicted proteins | sample RifCSP16_1_FD_184022 | JGI IMG/M metagenome (GOLD analysis project Ga0209641, IMG submission 184022) | Soil microbial communities from Rifle, Colorado - Rifle CSP2_sed 16_1 (SPAdes) (version 2) | ecosystem: Environmental > Terrestrial > Deep subsurface > Rock core/Sediment | place: Rifle...
GGCTCTTTAGCGCGCCGCGCCTGCCTTATTGTAGCAACATGGTCAACATTTACAGATAATCTTGCCATAGTCATTTCACTCCATTGAAAAACAGCAGTTGAGGGGTTAAGAGTCTTTTCTCATCTTCTAAACTTCTTACCTTCTCAACTTCTGCCTTTTCTCATCCCAGTTCCTTCTCTATCGCCTCTGCAATATACTTTGCCATCTTCTTTATCTCTTTTCCATTTTTTCCTTCAATCATTACCCTGGCAAGTGGTTCTGTGCCTGAATATCTGACTGAAAGTCTTCCGCTTCCATTCAGTTTCTTCTCTACTTCCCGAATCCGCTTAGCTACCTGAGGCACTGCGGTAAATTCCTTCTTCTCCTTTACCTTTATATTCATTAAAATTTGTGGATATGTCTGCATAACTGTAGAAAGCTCAGAAAGCCTTTTCCCTTCCTTAACCATTATCGCCAGCACCTGCAACGCAGAAATAATGCCATCTCCTGTTGTTGTGTGCTCCATAAAAACGATATGTCCTGACTGCTCGCCGCCAAGATTGTATCCACCCTTCAGCATTTCATCAACTACATATCTATCCCCAACCTTTGTCCTGATTATTTTGCCGCCCACCCTTTTTATAGCGTCTTCAAGTCCCATATTGCTCATGATGGTTGTAACAAGGGTCTTTTTTTTCAAAGCATTCTGCTTCAACATCCTGGTCGCCACGATCGCCATGAGATAATCTCCATCCAGAACCTGCCCCTTTTCATCTACCAGTATTACTCTGTCTCCGTCTCCATCCAGTGAAATTCCTATATCTGCCTTTTTTTCTTTAACAAGTTTGGCAACAACCTCTGGATACAGTGAACCGCACTTATAATTTATATTTTCACCATCTGGTTCTACACCGATTGGAAAAACCTCTGCGCCAAGCTCATAAAACACCTCTGGCGCAACTTTATAAGTAGCGCCATGAGCACAATCAACCGCTATTTTTAAACCAGATAGGGTCAATTCCTTGGGAAAGGTGTTCTTTGAAAAGACTACATACCTGCCAATTGCGTCATCAATCCTGTATGCCTTTCCAATGTCGCTGGCAGTAGGTCTATAAGATTGCTCGCCTTTATTAAATATAAAATCTTCTATTTCTGCCTCAAGCCTATCCGGCAATTTAAACCCATCCCTTGAAAAAAATTTTATGCCATTATCCTGATATGGATTGTGGGATGCTGAAATCACAACGCCCGCATCCGCCCTCATACTTGATGTGATAAATGCAATACCTGGCGTTGGAAGCGGTCCAACCAGCATTACATCAACACCCATTGAACAAATGCCAGCAACCATTGCATTCTCCAGCATATATCCAGAAAGCCTTGTGTCTTTTCCAATTACAATCTTATGCCTGTGGGGTTCCTTTTTGAATACATATGCTATTGCCCTGCCAAGCTGTATAGCCATCTCAGCGGTCATTGGATAGACATTTGCAACTCCCCGAACACCATCTGTGCCAAAAAGTTTTCTCATAATCTTTTCCTCACAATTGGCATATTATTCTATTTTCCTGTTTCCTGTTCCTTAGCAGTGGGCTCCAAATGAACAAGTATAGAAGATGGATTTACATTTATAATTTCCAGCGCCTTTGGCGCTTTTATGTCACTATGCGCAATCCTAAGATTATTGATGCCTACGTGTGTGTCTGAAAGGTCAACCGATGCCATTAGCTGCGCAGGAGATAATTTTTGCAACAGTTTTTTTGAGCCGAGAATAGTTACTTCTATCTCTCGCACCGACTCGCCAATTATCATCATATCTTTAGGCAGATTTTTAAGTTCCAGAGGTATCCTGAAACTTACCTCTACCTTCTTTTCACCAATAACTAAAAACCATAAGGCAATTGCAAATGCAAGGGCTATTATCTTTAATATTGTGTTTTCAAAAAAAAGGCTTTTCAATACATTATCTTTCACTTGAAAATTCCCCTTATCATTGAAACAAGAGCGGCCACCCGTGCGCAGGGGAGACCCTTGTGGTCTCCCATCGGGAGGGGACAAGCCCCTCCCCTACGGAAAAATATTTTCATCCCCCTTTGGCACGCTTAGCGTGGCTTTGTGAGCCGAAGGCTTATAAGTGTTTCATAATAATTTTCAAAACCTCTTACGGATTAGCCTCCAAAAAGCTGCTTTTTAACCTCTGCCTAAAGGCCTCTGCATTCATATTTCTATCTATCTTACCATCGCTTACCAGAGAAACCTCTCCAGTTTCCTCTGATACAACAATAACTGCTGCATCTGTTTCTTCTGTAAGGCCAAGCGCAGCCCTGTGCCTTGTCCCCAATGTTTTGCTTATCTCAGGGTCTTTGGTTAATGGGAGAAAGCACCCGACTCTGCTTATCCTTCCTTTTCTGATTATTGCTGCTCCATCATGGGTTGGCGAAGTTGGATTAAAGATAGAAACAAGCATCTCTGAGCTTACCTTGGCATCTACATCTATTCCCATTTCAAGATAGTCTCCCAATCCTACATTTCTTTCCAGGACTATCAAAGCGCCAATCTTTTTTTCAGACATCTGGAAGGTTGCCCGAGCCAGCTCTTCAAAAAGCTCCTCTCTTAACCTCTCACCCCTTCCAAACAAAGAAGTTTTGCCAACCTGCACCAGAACACGCCTTATGTCACGCTGAAAAACTACAATAACTATTATTACTATCGAACTAAGAAAATTGCTCAGAATCCAGTGGAGGGTAAACAATTCCATCCTCTGGGATATAAAATATACAAGGACGATTATGGCCAACCCCCAGAGCATCTTCTCAGCCCTTGTCCCTTTTACAAGAAGCATGAGCCTGTAAATGATAAAAGCAACTATTAAGACATCAACTAAATCTATCCAGCGTATATCAAAAATAGCCTGTGGCATAAGTCGCTTCACTCCATTGAAAAATGCAAACTGCAAATTTTAAATTGAAAAATATTAAATCTTCATTTTGCATTTTGCATTTTACAATTTACAATTTCATTTCTAATCGCATCCGCCATTGTAGCAGCCATTCTCGCTTCTTTAACATCATGAACCCTGACAATATGGGCGCCATTTAATATGCCCGCTACAACAGTCGCAATAGTCCCCTCAAGCCTGTCCTTTACATCAAGACCAAGCGTCTTTCCAATAAGTGACTTTCTTGAAGCACCAAGGGCAATGGGTCTACCTATAGTCTTAAATTCAGATAGCCTGTTTATTATCCTGAGATTGCCTTCTGGACTTTTACCAAAACCTATACCAGGGTCTATAGCAATCCTCTCTCTCTTGATACCTGCCTTAACTGCAAAGCTAACTCTCTCTGATAGATGATTAAATATATCTGATATGACATCGTCATATTTAACATCCATTTGCATGGTTGCAGGTGTTCCCCTCATATGCATAAGGATAACCCCGATTTTACTTTTGGCGCATACCGCAGCCATTCCCGGGTCGAATCTCATGGCGCTAATATCATTTATTATATCAGCGCCTGCATCAATTGCCTGCTGCGCCACTGCTGCCTTGGTTGTATCAACAGATATTAACGCATCGCTCTTTTTTGCCACCTCTTTTACAACAGGTACCACCCTTTTAAGCTCTTCTTTTAAAGGAACTGGCTTTGACCCCGGACGAGAAGATTCGCCTCCCACATCTATAATATGAGCGCCATCCTCTGCCATCTGTAACGCCCTTTTTACTGCATTGACTTTTTTAAAATACCGTCCGCCATCATAAAACGAATCAGGGGTAATGTTCAAGACACCCATAATCAGAGTCCGTTTTCCTAAAACCAGTCTCTGTTTTCTGACCTCAAGTATTACCTCTTTTCTATAGATATTGTCAATGGCGGTCTTTATGGCGCTGGCAACCTTCTTTAAATTAAACGGCTGCATATTCAATTTTTTAATAACGTTACTTAACTGCTTTTCTGTTCCGAAGACGATAACATCTGTAGTATCAGTGCCGCCGATAATAACATCCTTTGATACTGCGGCGTCTCCACCTGCAGAAAGCATTTCCTGCTTGAGGATATTTGCCTGAGGACAGATAAGCCCTTCGATCTTAAGGTTTAGATGTCTCATTTTAGGGGCCATTAATTTAATACCCACAGGGTCAACCCCTATATTGGCCATTTCAACAAACGATTCTTCTTCAGAGACAATGTTCAGGCGTCTTGGTGGTTTCAAAAGGACCTCACAAATTCAGGGTTATCATTGACAGGATTGACAAAGAGGCAAGGGACAAAGATTAAAAAACTTTCGTTTTAAAAAATCTGAGAGGCCACTTCATACAGCAGCCTCTTTTTAAATCAAGATAAAAAGATTAAACGACAACAGCTCCAGCTGAAGAATCTTCTTTCACAGGTTCGATACTGTCTTTACCTTCACGGATTATCCTATCTATCTCCTCACCGTCCAGCACCTCTTTCTCTAATAGGGCATAGGCAATCTTATGCAGAACATCAATATTTTCCTCAAGTATCTTCTTTGCTTTATTGTAGCCTTCCATGATAATTGTCTTTATCTCAGCATCTATCTCCCTGGCGGTCTGTTCGCTATAATCCTTATGCGTGGATATTTCTTTCCCAAGAAACACCATCTCCTCTTTCTTTCCAAATGTTAAAGGCCCAAGTTTCTCGCTCATACCCCATTCACATACCATCTTTCTCGCCATCTCTGTTGCCATTTCAATATCGTTGCCGGCGCCGGTTGTCATATGTTTAAGCACCAATTCCTCTGCCCCCCTTCCACCCATCATTATGGCAATCTTTCCAGCAATATATTCCTTGGGCCATGTATGTTTTTCATCCAACGGCAGATACTGTGTGAGACCAAGGGCAAACCCTCGCGGAATAATCGTTACTTTATGAACAGGGTCAGAGCCTGGGATAAACTTCCCAACAAGCGTATGACCTGCCTCATGGTATGCTGTATTCCTTTTTTCATTTTCACTTATTACCAGACTCTTTCGTTCCTTACCCATAAGAACCTTATCCTTTGCCTCATCAAAATCGCTCATCTCAACTTTATTTTTGCCCTTTCGAGCAGCAAGTAAAGCAGCCTCATTCACTAAATTAGCCAGGTCTGCCCCTGACATACCAGGAGTTCCTCTCGCAACTATCGCGAGATTCACATCCTCTGCAAGGGGTGTCTTATTTGCATGAACGCCTAATATCTCTGCCCTTCCTTTTAAATCAGGTTTTGGAACAACAACAGTCCTGTCAAATCTTCCCGGCCGCAGAAGCGCAGGATCAAGAACGTCTGGTCGGTTAGTCGCAGCTATGAGAATTACACCCTCATTTGACTCAAAACCATCCATCTCGACAAGAAGCTGGTTCAATGTCTGTTCCCTCTCGTCATGGCCTCCGCCAAGACCAGCGCCCCTATGTCTGCCAACAGCATCTATCTCATCTATAAAGATTATACATGGCGCATTTTTCTTGCCCTGCATAAACAGGTCTCTTACCCTTGACGCTCCCACACCAACAAACATTTCAACAAAATCAGAACCAGATATGCTGAAGAACGGAACGCCTGCCTCGCCTGCTATTGCCTTTGCAAGAAGGGTCTTTCCTGTGCCAGGCGAGCCCACAAGAAGCACACCCTTTGGTATGCGGCCACCAAGCTTGGTAAATTTCTTTGGGTCCTTAAGAAAATCAATTATCTCCACCACCTCTTCTTTGGCTTCCTGCACACCTGCAACATCCTTAAATGTTACCTTCTGCTGGCTCTCTGTAAGAAGCCTTGCACGGCTCTTGCCAAATGCCATTGCCTTGCCGCCGCCCACCTGCATCTGCCGCATAAAGAATATCCATACACCTATGAGCAGGAGCATCGGAAACCATGATATGAGTATTGCCCACCACTGGGATTGATCTACCGGTTTTGCAGATATCCTTACGCCCTTGTTTCTTAAGGTCTTTACAAGTTCAGGGTCGTTAGGCGCAAATGTCCTAAACTTCTTGCCATCATTAAATTTTCCGTAAATGTCATCTCCCTGAATAGTAACCTCTTCAACGGCTCCACTCTCTACCGCCTCTATAAAATCGCTGAATACAACCTCGTCAGAAGACGGTTTTGTATGGCTGAACATATTGTATAAAAATATCATTGTGGCTATTATGATAAGCCACAATGCAAGATTTTTATGTATAGATTGTTTCATTCTTAAACTACCCTCCTCATAACATTACCCCAAAAACTAAAAGTTTTATAGGCGTTAGATATTTATATTGTCATAAATCATATAACATTACAATAGAAAATTCATTTTGAAAAGGACAATTCTTTCATTAGTTATTCTATACCCCAAGAACCGCTTTTACCAGTCTTCGCATGAATGTCTTTAAAAATCTTCTTGAGCAATTTATTTGTTGTCATAAGCTCTTTCTTCATATTATTCCTCAGTATCATAAGACTCATAAGACTATTGAAATCATCTATATCATACCACTTTGGTAAAATAGCTAATTCTAAACCAATATTCTTTGCCTTTCTTTTCGTCTCCTCAAGAACCTTATTTGTACTCCATGGAATGTCTTGGAATATTTGTCCCGAAAATATCTCAAATCTCCCCTTACCCCTCTTTGCCAAAGAGGGGAACTTTAAACCTCCCCCTTTGAAAAAGGGGGATTGAGGGGGATTTTCATCCCCTCCGCCAATGGCGGATGAGCCAAAGCTCGTGCGGGTTTGTCCCGAAAATCCTCCTTCACCCACTTTGGGGACAAATTTCAAATCTGTCCCTAGGCGCGAGAGGGGATTAGACATGGCAATAAGATAGTAGCCGCCGTCTTCAGAAGGCCCTAACACAAGTTCTTTTTTCCCATCTAACAATAAAAAAGATTTTTCAATATATTCAATCGGCAGGTCAGGACTGTCGCTACCGATGATTGCCACCTTCTCATAACCAACAAAGAAAAGCCTTGAGAAAACATTGTGAAGCCTTTCGCCAAGGTCTTTGCCTTTTTGGGGGATGAGGGGTATCTGCGGCGGCACTACCTTTCTTACCCTGTGCGCCAGCTTTTGAGGAGTAAATGCTGCAATGATGTCAATATCAGGCAGTGTGTTCATGCGATGAAATGTGTCGAGTATAAAACATGTGTAAAGCCTTGCCGCATCCTTTGGGCTAAGCGGCGGCACAAGCCTTGTCTTTACCTGACCAGCAACAGGCGCTTTGAGCATTACAACCAGCGCATGGGAAGATTTTTTTTGAATGGATTGCATTAAAGAAAAGGCTAACACAAAATGGCTGACTGAACAAGGGGTAGGCTGATGCGGTTGTTCAACCAAAAAAAATGCAGTATTTAATTCACTTCTTTAAATGTAATCTTATATTTCAGTTCCTTCTGGCCCGCAAGCCAGTCTATTGCCTTACCGTCAATTTCAGCGTATGGATACATGAAACCATACGGTATTGGCCCCTCTTTTGCCGCAGGGACAAGATTATAACCCTTTGCGCCTCTTGTGAGTGCAATCCTGTATTCATCCACTGCGCCAAAGTAATAGTCGCGGTACTCTTTTGTCTTAGGGTCAACGAGTTCAAGCTTTTCTGTAAGCATAACCTTTCGCACATCTGCAGGATCAACAGGAATCCAGCCGTAACCGGGAAGATAAAACTCTGCCCAGCAATGATGGCCTCCGGTTATATCATCCACCTGCTTTTTGCCGAGCCTTAAACCCCAGACCTCCCGCGCTGGAACGCCTGCTGCCCTTGCGAGGGCAACATATACGCCGCTTATGTCAGCGCATTTGCCGCTCTTTTCAGATAAAATCCTTTCCACATCGCCCGTACCGCATCCTTTGACATTAGGATCTCTGAATGTATTTGCAATAACCCAATCATACACAGCGACCGCCTTTTGAAGGATATTTTTTTTACCTTTAGTAATTCCTAACGCTATCTCTTTAATCTTTCCATCGGTTGGAATAAACTGGTTGCCTTTGAGATATTCTTGAATCTCCACCGGGATGTTAGATTCCTTTGAAGAAAAACCCTTTCCCTGCTTAAAACTTGCAGAGCCTGCCCCGTTCTTTATACGGGGGATAAGTTTCACCCTCTCCATTGCCTTTGCCTTAAATGTCAGCGTAAGAAATCTTGTCTTTTCAGGTTTCGTCCATTCTGCATAAAGAGCAGTATCACCGGGATATTGTTTCTGTCCATATACGCCGCTGTAGGTAAAATTTCCTTCAATCTTTATATCTTCTATAGCCTGCTCAGCATCAGATACGGGATAGGGAACCCATAGCCGCACATCCTGAGAATTTTCAGGTGCCTCGATATTGACCTCAAAAGCTACCTCCCCTGCCCTCTCTTTTGCATAGGAAATGCTAAAAATAAAAGGTATTATTGCAATGGCAAGAATAATTTTTTTTAACATAAATACCCCCTCCTCATAGGGTCATTGAGTATTACACAGCAAGAATAGTATAGACAATACGAATATGTCAAATTGATTTTTTGAATATAAAGGAGGTTTGCTATAAAGGGGCAGAAAGGTCTTTTATGAATGCCTGACAGATAGGCGACAATGCCCTTGTATTATTAGTAACTATGTAAAAATGTCTTGAAATATCAAGGTGTTTAATTGATATTTCGACCAATGTCTTATTTGGTATTTCATCCTTGACAGCGATTCTCGATAAAAATGAGACACCGATACCAGCCCTTACTGATTGTTTAACCGCCTCTGTAGAGCCTACCTCTGCTGCAATATTCAGGTCTTCTACATTTATACCAACATCTTTCAAAGTTTCCTCTAATGTCTTTCTTGAGCCAGAACCCTTTTCCCTGATTATAAAAGGCAATTTCCTTAAATCTTTTATGTCCATCTGTTTTTTGTAATTTTTAAGATGTTTCGGTGACGCAACAAGAATAAGTTCGTCATTGAGAAATTCTCTGCGATCTATTCTCTTATCGTCTGTCCTTGAGCCGACAATGCCCATTTCAATATTACCATCAATTAACAAATTTATTATGTCCTGAGTGTCACCGAGTCTTAGCGTTACTGCAATATTTGGATACCCTTTTTTAAATCTTGCAATATATTCAGGTAAAATATATTCACCAGGAATTGTGCTGCCGCCGATAATGAGGCTGCCTTTTACATTTCCCATGAATTCGTTTAATTCCTGAATTGCATTGCTTTTTAATCTTACAATCTCTCGTGCATATTTATATAATACCTCGCCAGCCTTTGTTGGAAGCACATTTCTGCCAAGACGGTCAAGCAGTTGAATACCGACCTCATCCTCAAGCGCCTTTATGTGGTTGCTTATCGTTGGCTGCGTCAAAAACAGCTCATCAGCAGCCTTTGAAAAGCTCTTCAACTCAACGACCTTGCAGAAGATTTCGAGATATCTGAGTTCCATGGTCCTTCATTTTGACTTTTGCAATTTGCAATCTTCATTTTGCAATTGCAGTAATTACCCTCTCGGATGACTCTTTTTATGAATTGATTTAAGTTGCTCTGTCTTCACATGGGTATAAATCTGCGTGGTTGATATATCAGCATGGCCGAGCATGGTCTGAATAGCCCGCAAATCCGCCCCTCTTTCCAAAAGGTGAGTTGCAAAGGAGTGGCGGAGGGCGTGAGGTTTTACCTTGTTTTTTGAAATCCCTGCAAGCAAGGCATATCTTTTTATAAGCGCCCAGAATGCCTGCCTTGTAAGTTTTTTGCTTCTATTCGTTACAAAGAGATATTCGCTTTTCCTGTGTTTTAGAAGCATTGGCCTTGATGAATCAATATATTTCCTTATATATGATATTGCAGTTTCTCCGAGAGGCACAATCCTTTCTTTAGAACCTTTGCCGTAGGCAACAATGTATCCTGTTTGCAGGTTTAAATCATTCAATTTTATGGAAACCAACTCGGAGACACGCATACCTGTTGCATAAAGCGTTTCAAGCATTGTCTTGTCTCTTAAGCCTATATTGTTTTCTGCCTTTGGCGCCTCTATCAGCCTGTCAACCTCATCAATGCTTAACACCTCCGGAAGTCTTGCCGCAAGTTTCGGCATGTCAATATTTGCGGTGGGCGCATTGGATATATGGCCATTCTTCATGAGAAATTTATAAAACATCCGGACGGCAATAAGATTCCTCGTATAAGACCTTGTTGAAATGCCGTTTTCTTTGAGCTTAGAAAGAAATGAAACAATGTGGGAAGGCGTGGCATGCAGCAGCGTCACGCCCTTATCTTCCAGATATGAAAGGTATTTGATAATATCCCGGCTGTATGCCTCAATGGTATTTTTAGAGAGGCCTTTTTCAACGGTTAAGTGGTTGAGAAATTCGTCCAGAAGTATGTCTGATTCTTCCATGAGTAAAGGTTAAGGTCAAGGTTAAGGTTAAGGCTAAGGTTAAAGATAATTTTTATCAACCTTAACCTCAGCCTCAACCTGCTTTAAAATACACCATGCTTTCCTTTTTAAACTCCTGTGAGCTGAACAGAAGCCGATACTCCTTTATTCCTGTAGCCTCAGAAATTTTCTTAGCTACCTCAAAGCATTCTTCTTTTGTCCTACCATGTATCATGGTAAAGAGATTATACGGCCAGCCTTCAAAGGTCGGCCTTTCATAACAGTGGCTGACCTCTTTAAAAGTCGCCATAATTTTCCCAACCCTTTCCCTATCAGCCTCGGGCACAATCCATATACCCATGCCATTGGCAGTTATACCTGCCTTTCTGTGGCGGATTGCAGCGCCAAACCGCCTGATGTAGCCTTTTTCCAAAAAATCATTAGCCTTTTTTATAAATTCATCCTCGGATATACCGATTTTTTTGGCGAGCTTTTCAAACGGTCTTGGTTCTAACGGAATATCATCCTGAATTGCCGCGCATATTCCTTTTTCTGCTTCGGTCATTATCTTTTTGCTCATGAATTATAACCTCCGGAAGTGTAATCGCATTTACCATATCATAAAGACAGATATGTGGCAAGACCGGCTGGCAGGTTTTTGTGCTTTTAGATAATGTCCCCACCCCTTACCTGTGAAGACAAAGAGAACCTTCTCCCTTAGCAATTGTCCAATTGATTAAAATTCCGTTCAATGGAAATAGGGAGATGTTAAATTGTATCTGACCCTCTTTTCCTCAGTGTTCTTTGAAGCGTTTTATTATCTCCTCAATATAATAATCAGTAATCCAGTAGCCTTTTTCTCTGAGATTTAGAAGTTCCTTCCGTATATCAGCCAACAAACCATTCTTGTACGCGATTCCTATAATAGTAGTGGTTCTAAGTGGTTCAAGCCCCATTTTCTTGGCAAGATTTACCCCTTTTCTGTCGTCCATTAAAACCTGTTTTATATTCATCTCTTTTGCAAGGATTATTGTCTCTGCCTCACCTTTATCAACTACAGCATATAGAGCATCAACTGCCATACGGTCTTTAACTTTTGCAATCTTTATCCATTGTGGACAACGTTCTTTCTTAATTTCATAAACTTCTCTGTAAACCTCCTCAGAAATATAAATAGAAGTGAATAGATGTTTTAAAAGGTCTATGCGGTTGATTTTGGTAAGTACAATGAACTACCCCGCAGCAAGCTGACGGGGTATCAGAAAAACGTTAATTGTTGTTGATGAATTCTTTGATATTCTTTCTCTTTCCCTTGAGCCTGAATATATTTTTGAATTGTATTTTCATTCCCATACTGTCCAACCGTATTGATGAAATATCCGTCTGACCAAAACTCACCTCCCCACAACTTCTGCTTTACTTCTGGACATATTCTAAATATTTCTCGCGCCGTTATACTCTTTATCATTTGTACTATCTTTTTGGGGCTATACATTGGCACTGACTGAATCAGAAAATGCACGTGATCCTTGTCTACTCCTATCTCCAGAAATGTCACCTCGTACCGCTTGCCGATTTCCAGACATACTTCTTTTATCTTTTCATCTACCGTCTTACTAAACACCACTCTTCTATACTTTGCTGGACATACCACATGGTATATCAGCACAGAAACATTATGACTCTTATGTATGTATTCACTCACACATACAATATACCATTTTCTACGCAGCAAGCTGCGGGGAATTTACCCGAAGAGCTATTAAATGTCTAGAATTATTTTTATAAATAATATCATATAGTTATAGATTTTTTCTTAAAATAGCGTATGCAATATTTATTCCGAACAGTATTGGGACATAGGGGGATTTTTAGGGCAAAAGTACCATAGAAGTGCTTACTCCGATGTCCTCCTTGAGATCTCTTCCATAGAGAAATCAGATGACATCCATTTTATCGTGGGAAAGGTCAAAGAGCGCGCCAATGCCATTCTGACTAAACACCTCCATTATGACGATAAGGCGATAAACGGCTTTATCGTTGCCCTTTCCGAGGTCTGCCAAAACATCATTGAACACAGTGAGCATAAGGGGTTTGCGGGGATACAGAAATATCATTTTCAAAGCATGGACAAGAATGTGGTAAAGATTGCTGTCATGGATATCGGGATAGGGTTCAGAAAATCGCTGTCGCAGCGTTTTTCTTTAAAGGATGATTTTCAGGCCATTGAAAAGGCTCTGCTTCACGGCGCATCTCGGTATGCGGATGAAGGCCGCGGCCACGGTCTTGCCGCAGTCAGCCGTTTTGTCCATCAATGGAACGGCAAACTCTCCATCCGATCAGGGACAGCAAAACTCTCTATCATTCCAGATTGGTCGTGGGGAAATGAAAAAGAAATTAACCTCGCCCACTTTCCAGGCTCTCAAATCAATATCCTCCTGCCGGAAACTTGATCTACATGTAGCAGCGTATATGATTACCCCATCCCCACCCTAACCCTCCCCTTGAAAGGGAGGGCATTCTATTTACCCCCTCTCCATCAGGGAGAGGGCTGGGTGAGGGTGGGGTAGATTTGTTTGCTTTTTTTGCTTGACAACCACTCAAAATACTGATTCAATTGATTCAGTTGAATTATTTTTTCTCCTCGCCCCTCATGGGGAGAGGATGAAGGTGAGGGGTGGTCTGGGCTATGGCAAAAAATGCGCCTTATGGAGATGGACACAGGCAAGGTCAGGTAACGAAACGGTCACAAGTTCATAATTCGCATAATGATCGTCTCCTATCTTTCCCTCGCCCCGTTGGGGAGAGGGTCAGAGCCTGCCCCCGAAGTATTTATCGGGGGGTGAGGGGCAATGCGGTTCATAGATCAGAAAATGGATAAGGACCCGTTTAAGGGTGTGAGGAAGGAAAAGTAAAGAGTATGGTATGCAATATTTGATTGACTTTTTAAAGCAATAATTAAGAATAGGGGGAATGTTCCTCATTAACCCCCTCGGAACTTATAAGGCGTTTATTGATGCCGTCAATGAAATTGGAAAGGAATATAAAGATAGGATATACAGGGAATTTCTAGGAATTGAACCGCCGCCAGCGAGCGCAGGAGAAGGTAAGTTATAGATTTTTATGGAAGGAGAAATGATACAAGCTACAGAGGTGAGTAAAGAAGTTGTGCCGGAAAAACCCAAGCAAGAGAAGGGACCTGTTAGCTATTTAATTAACGCCATTAGAGAGACTATTGCCATTTTATTTTGGGTATATGTCTTAGTAAAACTTTTTGCGTTTGATATTGATGTTTTCCTGATGAATAAACTACTGCCAGAATTTGTCTGGCTATTAAACTTGAAATTTTTTATTCTAATCGGAATAATACCGTCGATTTGGTTGGTGACTAAAAATAAACATATTCTATCTTGGT
>Ga0209641_10003221_pt1 | contig 13717 bp, 12 predicted proteins | sample RifCSP16_1_FD_184022 | JGI IMG/M metagenome (GOLD analysis project Ga0209641, IMG submission 184022) | Soil microbial communities from Rifle, Colorado - Rifle CSP2_sed 16_1 (SPAdes) (version 2) | ecosystem: Environmental > Terrestrial > Deep subsurface > Rock core/Sediment | place: Rifle...
CACGGAGCGCCCGCGGTCGCCGAGCCGCGGCGTCCTGCCGAACAGGGCGAGGCAGAGCGCGTCCATGATGGTGCTCTTCCCCGCGCCGGTCGGGCCCGAGATCGAGAACAACCCCGCCTCGGCGATCGGGCCTCGATCGAGCGGGAGCTCGAACGGGCCGTACAGGCTGGCGAGGTTCTCGCCCCGGATGCAGGTCACCCTCATGCCGGCTCCTGGTGAACGCGATCGAGGAGCTCGTGGAACGCGGCGAGGGCGTCTGGAGGTGGAGCGCCACCAAAGTCCTTCTCCCACTTGCGGAGGAAGACCTGCTCGGGCCGGAGGTCGCCGAGGGCCGTCAGCTCCGCTCCCGAGAGCGCCCGGTCCAGGCCTCCGGTCTCGACGCCGAGCCGCGCGAGGCGGGGCTCCTTCCCGGTGAGCGCGTCCTCGACGAGCTGGCGCAGGGTCGGCTCTGGCCGTTCGATGCGGACCGACACCTCCAGGAGTGGCCGGGCAGCGTCGGGGCCCCGTCCGCGCCGCGGGAGGCGCGCGAGCTCGGCGAGCACCTCCTCCACCGGCGCTGCCTCCCGGTCGCAGGGGACACGGAGGATTTCCACGAACCGCGGGGCCGGTACAGGTCGGATCCGGGCGGCGCGCGGCCCCTCGAGGTCGACCAGCACGACCCCGTGCTCGTAGACGCGCTCCTTCATGGAGAGCGGGAGGATCGAACCGGAGTAACGGACGTTCTCGCGGCCGCCCACCGGCTGCGCGAGGTGGAGGTGCCCCAGGGCGGCGTACGCCACGTCCCCGGGGAAGATGTCGTGCGACACGGCGGACTGGTTGCCCACGACGAGCCGGCGTTCGGAGAGCTCGGAGACCTTCGCGCCGACGAGGTAGACGTGGCCCATGGCGACGAGCGCCTCGTCCTCCGAGCGGCGCGCGCGGGCGAGGTCGAGGACGGAGCCGAAGAAGCGCCGGGTCCCCTCGGCGACGGCGTCCTCCACGCCGGCGCCGGTCTCCGCTGCGCGCAGGAACGGGACCGCCGCGACCCAGGCTCGGACCGCCCCGGCGGAGTCCCGGAGCGGCACGACCAGGCGGTCGAGGTCGGGCTGCCCGCCACGCCGCGTGATGCCGCCGACGACGTGGAGCCGCTCCATCGCGCGCAGGAACGGGTCGGTCGCGTCGAGGCGGGCAGCGGAGTCGTGATTGCCGCCGATCACGACGATCTGCAAGTGCGGTACGCGCCGCCATGCCTCGACGAGGAACCGGTACCAGAGGGCGTGCGCCTCGGTGGGCGGGTTCGCGGCGTCGAAGACGTCGCCCGCGACCAGAACCGCGTCGACGGACTCGCGCCCGATCGTGTCGAGGAGCCACGCGACGAGCTTCTCGTGCTCGTAGGTGCGCTCGACCCCGTGCAGCGTGTGCCCGAGGTGCCAGTCGGCGGTGTGGAGGAGCCGCAGGGCCACGAGCAGGAGGATACGCGGGGGTCGGACATGCGGTCTGATGGCCACGCGCCGCGCCAGGCGAAATGGGTCACGGCGCGAGGCTCCTCATGGCGTTCGCCCGCGGCGCGCCAGGACCTAGCGGCAGGCTGACGATGAACTCGGACCCGCGCCCGCGTCCCTCGCTCCGCGCCTTGATCGACCCTCCGTGCAGCTCGACGAGCCCCTTCGACAGCGCGAGGCCGAGCCCGAGGCCGCCCTGCGTCCTCGCCAGGCCCTGCTCCGCCTGGGCGAACGGCTCGAACAGGCGCTTGATCTCGTCCGGCTCCATGCCGACCCCGGTGTCTCGCACCGAGACCTCGGCCCTTCCTCCGCTGGCCTCGACGCGCACCGTGACGATCCCGCCCGCCGGTGTGAACTTCGCGGCGTTGTGGAGCAGGTTGCCGAGCACCTGGGCGAGGCGCGTCGCGTCCGCGTCGATCCAGACCGGGTCGGGCATGGGCTCGAGGCGGAGCTGCAGCGTGCCGCGCTCGAAGTGCGGGCGGAAGTCATCACAGGTCGACCGGACGACGTCGCGCAGGTCGACCCGTGCCCGCTGAAGCTCGATCTTCCCGCGCGAGATCCGCATCACGTCGAGCAGGTCGTCGACGAGGCGGGTCAGGTGCACCGCCTGGCGCTTCATGATCTCCCACGCCCGCGCCGCGATCGGGCTGCCGGGAGGGGAGCGGGGGAGGACCTCGATGCTGGTGCGGATGGAGGCGAGCGGGTTCCGCAGCTCGTGCGAGAGCACCGCGAGGAACTCGCTCTTCCGGCGGTCGGACTCGCGGAGCGCCTGCTCCAGCACCCGCTGCTCGGCGAGCAGCCGGCGCAGATCGTTCTCGCGCTCCTCGACCGTCTGCATCATCGCGTTGAAGCTCCGACCGAGTCGGGCCACCTCGTCCGTCCCCGAGGCGGACACGCGCTGGCCGTACTCGCCGCGGCTCCGAACGAGCTCGGCCGCCTGCGTCAGCATCGCGATGGGCTTGACGAGCGTCCGCTGCAGGACCGAGATCTGCCCCAAGGTGATGGCCAGCAGCGCGACCACCGCCGCCCCGAAGAGCCACAGCGCTTGGCGTTCTTGCCGACGGAGCTCGCCGACGCTCATGGTGAGGTGCAGCATCGCCCCTCGCTGCAGGTTGCGCACGAGCTCGACCCGTTGGTTGCCGAGATACACTCCTGGCGCCGAGACGCGTCCGCTCGCATCGGGCCTCGTCCCGACGTGCGCCAGGACCCGCCCATCGTCGAGGACGATATCCGCAGCCAGGATCTCGGGGTTTGCCCGGAGGGGGTCGAGGATCTCCTGGGCGCGAACCGGGTCCTCGAACGCCACGGCGGCGTCGGTGCCCACCGACACGAGATCCGCGTACGGCTCCATGATCGCGCGAGCGCGCCGCTCGAGCGTGAGGCGTTGGAAGACCGCGAGCGCGATCCCGGACGAGGCGAAGGCGCACAGCGCGGTGCCCCACAGCACGAGCGCAAGCTTCTGCCGGAGCGTGCGCCCGCCGAAGAGGTTCATCGCATCACCTTCACGATCCCGCCCTCGAGGACCTCGCGCGAGACCTCGAGCATCTTGGTCTGGATCTGCAAAGACCCGGCGCGGGCCTGATCCAGGTTGATGCTCATCTGTACGGTGTCCCCGACGACGAACTGGATCATGCCGCCCCCGCGCAGGAACTCGGGCGCGTCACCCACGGTCAGGACGGGCTTGCCGTGCAGCGCGCGGAGCGCGAGCCGCCGCCTCCCTGGATCGTCGTGGCCGACGAAGACGATCTGGCAGACGGGGAGCTCCCAGAGCGACGCGGCGCGGTGGACCTCGAAGGGACGCCCCTGTTCCGCCCGGCCCCGGAGCGTCCTCTCCAGCACCCCGACGAACGAGTCGCGCCCGAGGACCCCGACGCACCAGGGAGCGCCGGGGGCGGGGAGCGCCCCGACCGGCCAGGTCACGTAACGCGCGAAGTTGCGTATGTAAGCGGCCTCCACCTCGTGCGGGTCGCGCCTGACGAGATCCTGGCCCGCGGTCGCGCTGAAGCCGGCCGAGACGACGAGCGCGATCGCCGCGGCCACGACGCGCGCCAGTCCGCACGCCCGCGCCAACCGCCACACCGAAGGAGCGCGCCATGTCGCAGGTGACCCCGGCCATGCCGCCCCCCGACGGTCATGCGCCGAAGCGGTCCGAAGATAGGAGCTCCCCTCGGCTCCGCCAAGGTTAGTGATGTGCCGCGACGAGGGCCATGGAACTGGCAACAATGTCCGCTGCCCCCCTCCTCTTCGCTCTTCGCGCAAAATGCCTAACCAAGAGCGCCGGCGTGGCGACCGCCAGCCCTTGTTTAACGTGTCGCCACCGGAGCCGCCGGACTCCAGAATCACCGGGGTCAAGGCCTTGGCGGAACCCGGGGGCACCTCGGCTATCTACGCCATTGGTGTCGCCACCGGCCAGGGCGGGCCTATTTCCCCCGGATATCGCCGGGCCCTCTCCCCCCTTCCAAGGGGCCAATGCCCCCTCCGTTCACCACGGGTCTGGTGGAACCCTCCGTCCGGCCCGGAAGCGGACGACTCCATGCCGCTGCCTGCAGTGGGCAACACCGCGAAACAGCGGTGACCGGCCTGCGGGTTCCCTCCGGGCAGGGCGGACCGTCAGACTACCAGACGTCCAGGCTGGAGGCCGCTACACATCAGCCGCGACGAGAGCCATGGACCTGGCAACCATACCGGTGGTTACCCTCCTCTTCGCTCCATGCAATGCCGAACTGAGAGCGCCCGCGTGGCGACCGCCGGTCCCTCGTGGAACAGCCCCCTGAGCAGCAGATCCGCTGACCGTTGCGTAATCTATTGGAATGGGGCCGAGCCCCTCGCGACCCCGGAAGGACGAATTGAGGCGAGCTCAGGATGCCCGGAGCTCGAGAAGCGGAGCAGGGAGCCGAAGGAGCGGCTGGGGGAGAGGTCACGATGAAAGGGAGGGTCCGGATGGGAGGCTACTGGACTGATAGCGCCACTCCCTTGGCGGCGTGGGTGTCCCTCCTCTCGCGCCCGACGTTCGCGCTGGCGCTCTGTTTGCTCCTTTCACACCTGTCCGCCGCCATGGCGGACGACCAGGCCGGCGCGTCGCCGGAGGCCCCCCAGAAGGAAACTGCCGAGCTGGACATCACGGAGCTGGTGAAGGTCATGGTCTCCCCCTTCGATGTCTCCACCCGGCTCGACAGGGGCTACCGCGCCTCCAACTCCGTCTCCGCCTCCCGCCTCGACACGCCGATCAGCGATCTCCCCTTCGGGATCCAGGCGTTCACCGAGGATTTCATCAGGGACCAGAAGCCGGTGAACATCTTCGACGTGGCACGCTACTCGCCGGGGGTCACCTACCGGAGCAACGACTTCAACGAGGGGAACGCCAACCTCGCCATCCGCGGCTTCGCGGTCAGCTCCCTCGCAGGGGGGAACATCCAGGTCCTGCGCGACGGCTTCCACGGCCCCTCGATCCTCGACTTCACCAACATCTCCCGCGTGGAGGTGGTCAAGGGGCCGTCCTCGTTCCTCTACGGCCAGGTGGCACCCGGAGGCATCGTCAACGTCATCACCAAGAGCCCTCAGCCGACGTTCGCCGCCAGGGCCGACGCCAGGTACGGTTCCTACGACCAGTTTCGTTTCGACGCAGACGTGACCGGCCCTGCCGTCAAGACGCTCTTCTACCGGCTCGCTGCCTCCTACGACCACGACATGGAGTACTGGAAGCCCTACGACGCCCATTCCTGGGATGTCGCCCCGTCGCTCCTCTGGCAGCCCAAGGAGTGGTTGAGCGTGTCTCTCAAGTACGAATACTACCGCAAGGACGAGTCCCCGCAGGTCATGCAGAAGCCGGGCTACAACACCTGGGCCGGCGTCGTGCCGACCCCCTCCGATCCCAACCTCGCTGCTGTCGACGTGCCGGGCCTGCCGGACGACTGGAACAGCATGTCCTACCGGGACTTTCGCCGAAGTGAGAGCAGCAACCCGAGCGCATGGATCGACCTGAAGGCTGGCGACCACTGGGACCTGCGCGCCGGCTACTCGCACCTGCATTACGAGGTCGACGCCCTCTTCTCCGGCAATTTCGGCATGGCCAACAACACCACCTTCCTGCAGGGGCGCCGCTTCAGGTATCAGGTATACACCAACCGTGACGACACCGTCCAGCTGGACGCCGTCGGCGGGTACCGGTTCGATTGGGCGAGGCTGCGCCTCCTCCTGGGGGGGCAGTACGTCGACCGCCGCTTCGACAGGCGGGCCGGCCAGGCCCCCAACGACCCGGCCCTGGGGAGCGACCCCATCGCATCGCCGCTGCCGCTCTGGGACCTGAGGGACCCATCCACCTGGAACCGCGACGTCAATATTCCACTCTCCGCCCTCACCGTGGAGCGGTTCGACCAGACCGTGAAGTACGTGGACAAGTCCCTCTACGGCGGCGCGACCCTGGGACTCTTCGACGACCGGCTCCTCCTCCTCGCCGGCGGGCGCTGGACCTCGACCGAAAGCCGGTTCACCGACAACCTCACGGGCCAGTCGCAGCCCAAAGCCACCGTGGACATGGTCACCCCCCAGTACGGCATACTCTACAAGCCCATGCCCAGGCTCTCGCTGTTCGCTTCCTACGCCGAGTCGTTCGTCCCTGGCACCTTCATCATCAACAATCCCGACGGCACCACCTCGACCGCCAAGCCGACCAAGGGGCGGGGGTACGAGGTCGGCGTCAAGGGAGAGCTGCTGGACGGCCGCCTCTCCGGCACCCTCACCTTCTTCCACATCACAAACAGGAACATCGTCACCGACATCGCGACGACAACCTCCTCCGGATCGATCGTGATCCATAATGTTCAGAGCGGCGAGGAGCGCTCCCGCGGCATCGAGCTCGATGTGACCGCCACGCTGTCCGTCAACTGGCAACTCTACCTCTCTTACAGCTATACGGACGCGCGGATCACCGAGTTCAGCGGCAACGACGCGGCCATCCTCGCCCAGGACCCCGCAACCCTCGATCCCGCCGGGCAGGCGAATTACAAGAACGTGCTGCGGTACCACAACGCCCCGTTGCAGATGAGCGCACCTCATCTCCTCAACCTCTGGACCCGCTACAACTTCACGAGGGGTTGGACTCGGGGCCTCTACGTGGGCGGCGGCTTCAATCTCGTCCGCGACCAGACTCTCCTCCCCGACACCCCCGACTCCTCCCATCAGGCCTACACCCTGGTAAACGCGCTGGTTGGCTACTCGTGGGGGTGGGGGGGCCATCGGCTGAGCCTGGACCTCACGGGTAAGAACCTGGCAGACGAGCACCACCGCCCTTCGCAGAGCACGCGGAGCCGGCCCCGCGAGTTCCTCGCCACGCTCTCGGCGAGGTTCTGATGGATCTGGCGAGCCCCCCCCCATTCGGGGCTCTGGCGTGGTCCACGCGATGCCGCACTTAGAGAGCATGGAGCATTCACGCTACGAGCTATTGTTCAGACAGGCGCCGAGTCGGTTCCTCGTCATGGAGCCCTGCGCGCCGTTCCACATCAGGGACGCAACCGACTCCTACCTCGACGTCACCTTGACGAGGCGAGATATCATCGGACGCCCGCTATTCGATGTCTTCCCAGGCAACCCTGACGACGCCTCGGCTACGGGGGTGCAGGACCTGACCGCCTCGTTCGAGCGAGCGCTCGCGGGCCGGACGACCGACACCATGCCCGTCCTGAAGTACGACATCCCAGATCGGTCAGGGGCCTTCGTGGAGCGGCACTGGACGCCAGTCAACGCCACGGTCGTCGAGGGCGATGGCACGCGCGTGGCGATCGTTCATCGAACCGAGGACGTCACCTCGTTCGTGAAAGAAGGCGAGGTCTTGCGCGGCGAGGCGGCGCACCTGAGACATGAGATCCTCTCGCGCAGCCGCGACCTCGCGCTCGCCAACGAGGCGCTCCGGGACAGCATCGAGCAACACCGAAGAATCGTCGCCATCGTGGGCCACGACTTGCGGGAGCCGCTCGCCACGGTCCGCATGGGAGTCGAGGTGCTGAGGAGGCACTTCGAGCAGCTGGGAGCACGCCCACCGCGCGCCGTCGACATCCTGCGGGCGGCCAGCTCCCGCATGGAAGAGCTGCTGAGCGATCTCGACGACTACTCGGTGACTCGGCTTCAAGGACACTTGTCGATCGAGCGCCAGCGCGTGAACCTACGCGACATCTGTGAGGAGGTCGTGCAGGCGGCGCAGCTCGCGCATCCCGAGCGTGCCATCGAACTCGAATCCGGCGAGAACATCCTGGCCCACGTGGACCCGAAGCGGAAGCGGCAACTGCTCACGAATCTTCTCGACAACGCGCTCACCTACGGCGCGGCGGACCGCCCTGTTCGCGTCTCCGTGCGCCGCGTCACCGGTGGCTGCGTCATGAAGGTGAGCAACGAAGGCGAGCCCATACCCGAGGACGTGATCCCCACCCTCTTTCATCCGTTCCAGCGCGGCCCAGGGACAGGCAGCGCGCGGGAGAGTGGACACCTGGGCCTCGGGCTTTACATCGTGCAACAGATCACGCAGGCGCACGAGGGGGCCGTCGATGTAACGAGCACGCCTCAAGAGACGCAGTTCAGCGTCTTCATCCCCAGCTGAGGGTCGTCAAAGAAGCCGTGTGAACCGAAGGTCACGCCGTCGAGGTTGTGCTTGTTCTCGAGTACGACGTGTGCCATTAGGGCGTCCAGGCGCCTCGGGGCTGATCGCGCGCCCTCAGTCCAGCAACCCCCTGCTCCTCGCCGCCTCGGCCAGCTTCCCCTTCAGCCGTTCGAACCGCTTGCGGAGCGCGGCCTCGTTGGGCGAGACCCCGCTCTCGTCCGTGAAGACCAGGGCGACCTCGCGCCAGGACAGCCCGCGGTCGACCCGCAGGATGAGCAGCGTCTGCTCCTCGGGCGTGAGCACCTCGCGCAGCTGCGCCACGCGCTCGGTGCGCCACGCGTCGGCCCCCATGCTGGACAGCACCTCGCACGCGAGCCGCGAGGCCTCGCTCGTCTCGAGGCGGCGCCCGCGCTGCCGGTAAGGGTCGCGCACGAACCGCGCGCTCGCGTGCCAGGCGATCCGGTACGCCCAGCCCCTCAGCGAGGCGTCCCCGCGAAAGCCGGGCAGGCCGCGCCACAGGTCCTCCGCGAACTGAGAGAAGACCTCCCTGGCGTCGGCGTCGCTCTTCAGGAGCGAGGAGAGGTAGCCGAGGACCTGCGGCCCGAGCGCGTTCAGCGCCTCCGCGGCGGCCTCGCGGCCGCGCCCTTCCGCCAGGAGCGCCCGGACCTTCGCGTCAAGGGTCATGCCCCCATCATGGTAGCATACGGCCTGCCGTCCGCGCTCACGCTTGCGCTCCGAGCGAGGGCAAGAGCTGTGCCGGAGTCCGGAGGGGAGCGGGAGATCCGGCTGCGACGAGCCGGTCGACCCCGGCGAGGCCCCAGCCGACGGCGATGAAGGCGAGCGGGACGGCCCTGGCGGTCTCGAGGTCGATGAGGCTGTCTCCCACGAGCGCGGCGTCTCCAGCCGGGACGCGCTGGCGCGCCAGGATGCGCCGCGTTCCCTCCGGGTCGGGCTTCCTCGGCGCCTCGTCGCCTCCGAGCACCTCCACGAACGCGTCGCCCACCCCGAGCCCGGCCAGGATCGCGCGGGCGAGCCGGCCCGGCTTGTTGGTGTGGACGGCGAGCGGCACGCGGGCCGCCGCCAGCGCCTCCGCGATCCCGGGGTAGAGGACGGTGTGGTCGAGCAGATGCGCTTCGTAGTGCTCCCACCAGGCCGCGAGCGCCGCGTCCCGGAGGTGGTGATAGGGCGCGACCGCGCGCTCGACCAGACGCGCCGCGCCCTCCCCGACGAAGCCCGACACCTCCTCCAGCGATCTCTCGGGCAGGCCCAGCTTGCGCAGGGCGTAGTTCACGGCGAGGCAAAGGTCGCGGCGAGAGTCGATCAGCGTGCCGTCGAGATCGAAGATGACGAGCTTCATCGCCGGGGTTCTGGGGCCGCACCGGCCCCAGCCCATGACCCGACTCATGGCTTCTGCGGAGCGGCACGGGGCGGACCCTCCGCGCCCTCGCGCAGGACCACGAACTCCACCCGCCGGTTCTTGGCGCGACCGAGCGCGGTGGCGTTGGACGCCACCGGGCGATCGAAGCCGTAGCCCTCCGACTCGAGCCGGCCGGCGGGGATCCCGCGCTGCACGAGCGCGCGCCTCACCGTGCGCGCCCGCCGCCGGGAGAGGTCGACGTTGTAGGCGCGAGAGCCCACGCTGTCCGTGTGGCCCTCGATGCGCATGCGCGCGAGCTCCGGATGCGCGGCGAGGAGCCGCGCGATCTCGTTCACGATGCGCACGGACCCGGGCTTCAGCGTGTCCTTGGCGGTGTCGAAGGTGATGGCGTCCTTCAGCGAGAGGCGGTCCGTCTCGACCTCGACGAGGGGGCCGGGCGCAGGCGGGCAGCCGTCGTTCAGCGCCGGGCCCGGCTTGTCCGGGCACTTGTCCTGGACGTCCGGCACCTCGTCGCCGTCGCGGTCGGGGCAGCCGTCGAGCTCCGCAGGCCCTGGCTCGTCCGGGCAGTGGTCCCCATCGTCGGGCACGCCGTCGCGGTCGCGATCCGGCGCGCCGTTCGCCCCGGCCTCGACCACCCGCTCCCAGCGCAGACCGGCGAAGACGCGGAACGACTCGCGCCCGTAGCCGGCGTCACCCACCCCGGCTAGCCCGGTCCCGGCGCCCACGTCGACCGCCAGGTCGCGCCAGATCCGAGCCCGCAGGCCACCGCGGAGCGAGAGCGGCGCGCGATACCGGTCGCTGTCCACGTCGAGCCCGCGGGGGATCTGGCCGGAGATGTCGGCTATGGCGCGCCAGGAGGTGAGCGCTCCGACGCGCGGCAGCGGGATGGATCCCGCGACCCCGAACGTGAGCCCATCCCGCGCCACGAGCTGTATGTACTGGCCGCTCTTCCGGATGAGGTAGCCGACGGAGGCATCCAGGCGGACCGGGCCGATGCGCCGGCCGGCGATGAGCCGTGGCTCTGCCGTGAGGCCGTTCGAGGTGAACGCGTTGCGGTCGCCCGTCGGGAGCCCCACCTCCAGGGCGCCGGCGAGGTCGAGCACCTTCCGGGACAGGATCGGTATCTTTCCCGCGAGGCGCACGTCCCCCATCGCCGTGGAGCCGATGGGCGCGAGGAGCTCGGGCGACACCCCCCGCGAGGCGAGCGGGGATAGATCCGAGCCCTGGTAGGCCACGAACGGGATGTCGGCGCCGAGCTCGACCGGGCCGAGGACGAGGCCCCCGATGGCGTGCAGCGCGAGCCGGTCGCGCACGGCGTCTCCCAGCCGCGTGTTTCCCAGGCGGAGCGCCAGGAGGCCCCGCGAGTAGTCGACGAGGAGCTCCGCCCGGGCCGTGCCGCGCGCATGCGGTGCGGCTGTCTCCACGGCCCACGCGCCGTCGCCGAGGACCGCCGGCTTAGTCGGATCGACGTCGAAATCTCGCCGAGCTGGATCGTCCGCCCGCACTGACAGTGTAAACGAGGCCGCCGATGCGGCCGCCAGAAACGCGACCCGGAGCGTAGTCATGGCCGGAGCTTACGAGGCCTCGTCACGCGTGGCAAACAGTTCGGGCGGAGGCGGCTTGCTCTTGCTCCGAGGTACGCCTGCGTACTACCCGGATCAGGGCGTCACACACCGTCGGATCGATCTGGACGCCGCGGAGATCCATCATGATCGCGATGGCCGCCTCGGAGGTCATGGTCGGCTGGTAGGGCCGGACCGAGGTGCAGGCGTCGTAGGTGTCCGCGGCGTTGACGATGCGGGCGACGAGCGGGATCGCCTCGCCGGCGAGCCCATCCGGGTAACCCTGGCCGTCCCAGCGCTCGTGATGGCTGCGGACGCCGGGGAGCGCAGGCTCCAGGAACGTGATGCCACGCAGGATCTCCGAGCCGATGGTGGGATGGGCGCGCATGAGCTGCCGCTCGCCGTCGGCGAGGGCCGAGGCCTTGTGGAGGATGGCCTCGGGGATGCCGATCTTCCCGATGTCGTGCAGGAGCCCGCCGTATGCGAGCGCCTTCAGGTCCTTCTCCGGGGACCCGAGCTCGCGGCCGATCTCGACCGCCAGCTCGGACACGCGCTGGGTGTGACCTCGGGTGGAAGGGTCCTTGGCGTCGATGGCGGAGGCGAGGCTGCGGATGGTGGCGAGGTAGCCTGCCTCCAGCTCGGCGATGAGGCGGCGGTTCTCCCGGTCGTAGCTCTCCAGCTCCCGGGACATGTGGTTGAAGGTGTAGGCGAGCTCGCCGATCTCGTTGCGCACCGTGACGCGCACCTGCTGGCCGAAGCGGCCGCGCGCGATCTCGAGGGCGCCGCGCACGCACTCGTTCACCGGCTGGACCAGCTTGCGGGCGAACCACGCCGACAGGGCGGCCGCGAGCACGAGCGCGACGATCTCGGCCGCGAGTGCCGAGCGCGCGTCGATCGCCCCTCTCGAGTGGCGCAGGAGCGCCCACCCCAGGACCGCCGACGGTGCGGCGCTGGCGATGAGCATGAGCGCCAGGATGGACCGGAACAGCCTCACCGGCGCTGCTCCGTGCCCGCCCTCCGACCACGCGCCGTCACGGTTCCGTGCTCATCACGCTGTTTCGAGGCTACTGTCGCGCGCCGCCCGCGCCTCGGATCTCCATCGCCCTGGCGAGCGCCCTCTCGATGGTGCGTTTCTTGAATGGCTTCTCGAGGACGGCCTCGGGGGCGTCGACGTCCTCCACCTCTCTCATCGACGTGTCGCTGATTGCGGTGAGGAGCACCGCCGGCATGGCCAGGCCGCGCTCGCGCATCGCCTTCAGGGCGTCGAGGCCGGAGAGCTTGGGCATGAGGAAGTCGAGGATCACGACGTGCGGGTTCTCGCTCGCCGCCAGCTCCACCGCCTCCGCGCCGTTCGCGGCGGCGACCACCGTGTGGCCGAGGTCGACGAGCATGTCCGTGAGCAGCGCTCGGATGGTCCGGTCGTCATCGGCGATGAGGACCTTCATGGTCGTCCTCCCCGGGTCGGGAGCAAAAAACAGGATAGCACCGGGCGCGGCGCCGGGCGCCAGGGGTGGGGATCGGGGGACCCTATGGACCGAGGCCTACCCACGCGGTCCCGTCGTCGAACACCTCGCGCTTCCAGATCGGGGCCTCGTGCTTCAAGCGTTCGATGGTCGCCTCGCAGGCACGGAAGGCGGGCGTGCGATGCGGGGCCGCGCAGGCGATGACAACCGCCGCCTCGCCGGGCGCGAGGTGGCCCACCCGGTGCACGATGGCGACGGCCGCCCCGTGCTCGCTGCCGATCTCGGCGGCGAGCTGGTCGAGGGTCCGCACCGCCATCGGGATGTAGGCCTCGTACTCGAGCCGCACCACGCGCCGCCCTCGGGTCGCGGCGCGCACGTCACCCTGGAACGTGACGACGGCTCCCCGGTCGACCGAGCGGACCTTCGCCACCACCTCGTCCAGCGCGACGGGCCGCTCCACGACCTCGCACGACGGCGCACCGCCGGAGACCGGGGGGATGACAGCCACCTCGGCTCCCTGAGGGACTGGATCCGCGTCCTCGGCCATCTCCTGGTTCACCGCCAGCCGGCAGCGTGGCAGGACCGCGCCGAGGGTGGGGTGGCGCGCCTCGAGCGCGCGCCGCACGTCGCGGACGGTCTCGAAGGTGCCCTCGAGGTCCTCCCGCGCAGTGCCGGTGGCCTCACGCGCCGCCGCGAAGTAGAGCATCGTGATCGTCACGGGGCCATTCTATACGGGGGGCCAGGTCCAGGTCCAAGTCCAGGTCAGGTCCAGGTCCAGGTCGAAGACCGGACCTTCACCCTCTGAAGATCCTCGCCAGGTCGCCGAAGAGCGTGACGGCGACGAGCAACCCGAACAGCGCCACGAAGCCGGCCATGTGGACGATGCTCTCGACCCGCTGGTTCACGCGCCGGCGCGCCACGATCTCGTAGCTCAGGAACACCAGCCGGCCGCCGTCGAGCGCGGGCAGCGGCAGGAGGTTGAAGAGCGCGAGGGCGATGGAGATGAACCAGACGATGGTGAGGAAGGGCGCGGCGCCGGCGCGCGCGCTCCGTGCCATCTCCTGGGCGATGCCGACCGGGCCGCGCAGCTCAGCGCGCTGGCGCCCGGTGACCATCTGGCCCAGGCTCGCCAGGATCTCCGTGGCGCGCTGGTTGGTCACGCGCACCGCTGTGACCAGGGCGGCGCCCGGGCTCACGCGGACGATGCGAGCGGACTGGCCCACGCCCAGCCGCCCGCGCCCACC